>LXNI01000973.1_pt1 | contig 28551 bp, 30 predicted proteins | sample 809091 | NCBI WGS metagenome assembly LXNI01 (sample SAMN04870527, study PRJNA318959) | sponge metagenome | biome: 01000161; feature: marine sponge reef; material: water | host: Sarcotragus foetidus | place: Greece: Milos, Mediterranean Sea | collected 2013-05-29 | depth 5-7 m | reverse complement strand
GGTCCTGCCGGCCGAAGAATAAAACCCAGCCAGGAATCCGGCACGGCCTCCAGCGCAGCGTCAGCGGCGTCCTGCCAGGGGATGCTCGGCGGCGGACCACCCGCTTGCGCCGGCATGGGCGGGCCGGCATTCGCCGGCGCCGACCGGGGCGAGGCGGTGGCTGCCGGCGGTCCCACCTGGGGCGCGGTTAGCTTCCAGACAATAGGTGGAACCGTCACGGCGGACAGAAACAGGAAGACGAACATGTAGACGCCGCCGGTATTGTGCAGATCGCGTATGACACGATTCGATCCGCCATCCCACTTCACGGAAAGAGCTTCCGGAACGCGCGCTTTTCTGGGCCACCACAATGCCAGCCCAACGGTGAACATGACCATCAGCAGGATCGACAAGAGGCCGAGTGCGTTTTCGCCGACCGCGCCAAGCGTCAAATCACCATGCAACCTGCGGATCAGCGCCATGGAGGACAGGCTGGAACGTTCACCCACGATTTCAGCGGTGAACGGATCGACAAATGCCTGTCGTTCGTTTCCCTCGGCATCCCGGAGCGTGACCGTGAGCGTTCTGCCCGGCGCGTCGTCCAGGCGCGAGACAAAGGCAGGCTGCCAACCCGGATGGGCCTGGACAGTTTGTGAAACGATCTCATCGAGCGGTAGTCGATCTTCCTTAATCTCGGCGCTGTACAGATCCGGATTCAGCGCGACATCAAGTTCATCCTCGAAAACGAGTATGGAACCGGTAACACCGACAAGAACAATGATGAGCCCGGCCGAAATCCCCGTCCATCGATGGAACACGAGAAGGGTCTTTTTCGTACGCGCCTTCATGCGTCGCAATCTCCCGGCTAGCCTCCGCCCGGCGGCAGGTACCAGATCGGCGATGTCCAGGCCATTTCCTGGATGGTCTTGGGCGCATCGTTATCGCAGGCTTCCGGACGCTCGTCCGCCGGCAAGGCGATGCACTGCGCCCAGCTCCACCGCAGGGTGGGCACCTCCACCGCGCGAAGGTAGTAGTACGAAGCCTCGGCCGGATTAAATTCCGGGTCCTCGAACACAGCGCACAGGTCCGCCGTTCCCGTGCCGCTCCATGCGCCGGTATGCAGATCCACTTCACCCTCGGTGTTCTCCTGCCCGGCCACATCGAAGACCTTGTAGTGGGCCTGACCGCCGGCGTCGATCCAGCCCTTGATCACCTGGAGCTTCTGCAGCTGCGCCGCGTCGGGGTCCTTCACGGCGCTCACGAGAAGTTGCGGCGCGGCGCCGGAAGGCCCGTCGCGCAGGTCGCCGCCCATGGGGATGCCCCGGGCATAGCCATGCGCCGCGCTGTCGCTCATTTCGCAGGCGTTGTCCGCGAAATCCCAGCCTGCGAACAGCCGGGGTTGGATGCGCGTTCCGGTGGTGCCGAACACCTCCTTGCGCCGCAACGATTCGAAAATGGCGTCGCGGGAATTCTCAACGGCCCATACGCCGGCCAGACCACCCGGATTGGCGCTCAGCCCGAAGGGCGAGCTCCCGCGGTCGGACAGCCGGGTATCGAAGTCGGTCTCCGGCGCCAGGTGCCCTGGCCAGTCATGCTCATGTGTGTCGCCGGTAGTGGAAATGTGCCCGTCGGTGGAGGCGATCACGCCCATCTTGTAGGAATTGACGCCGATCACGGCCTGGTCCTGCAGGCCGGTCAGCAGAACGCTTCGGAAGAAATCGTTCTTCGAAATGCAGCCAGAGCGCACAAAACCGCGGATGCCGATTTCCCCTTCTTCACAAAACCGGACAACGGTCGGTGCGCCGGTGAATGAGAACGCCTGCCTGCCGACGCTGCGCACCTGTTCCTGCTCGCACAGTTCGTCCTCGGCGCCGAGGATATTCGGCAATCCGTTGAAGCACTCGGAGTTGCCCTTGTGCTGGAACACCTCCATGACCGGTTCCATGGCGTTGCGCAGTTCCGCTGTCTCACGTGCCGTGTCGCTGGACTCGAACCGGGAAATATAGGACGGAAACATGGCGCCCGAACTTAAGTTCGAGTTATGCGGGATCGCCAGCACATCGCATCCCTCGACGCCCTCAAGGCACTGCTCGGTCAACTGGTCCCACAATTCGACGTCCGTGGGCGATTCGATGTAGGAGATCGCGTGCTCGGGCACCCGGTCATTCCGGAAAATGACGTTGCGGTGGTAGTTGTTGCTCTTCGGCGTGCCCGTGTGTTCGTAACCCACGAAGGTGGTGAAGCGGCAGGCCGAGGTCCGGTCGTAGGACTCTTCGGCCATGTCCCGGGTGCTCTGCCACAGGGAACGAGAGGCCTCAAGACAGTCCGAGCCGTCTTCGCCGCAAACATCCGTCACGCGCTCGGGGTTCTCGCTGATGACAATGCGAATGAAAGGCGACAGCCCCTCTCCGCTTTCGCCGCGCAGGAACCTGCACGAGTTGACGTCGTACACCTCGCTGTCTTCATCAAAACAGAGCTTCATTTCGCCGAAGAACTCGGAGTGATCGGTGACCGCCGCGAAATCCAGCGGACGCTCAAGTTGCTGAGTCATCAGCACGCTGCCGTCCTCGGCGTAGGGCGGGATCGGAATGGACTCTCCTTTGGCGAAGCGATACGCGTCGGCCGGCGTGGTTCTCGTGCCCAGCGGACGGGCGTCATACGAGTAGGCCGTATGGATGTGCAGGTCGCCGAAATACGCATTGCGGTTGGCGTTGCGGTCCACGCAGACCTCCCGATCCTCGGTGTAGGTCACCAGGCTTGCGCCGGGCTGCGCTTGCCGGGTCCGCAGGGTTTCGGCAGACATTGCCTGCTGCGCCTGCCCGCATAGGAGGAACGCAAGAATCGATAAGCCGGTCGGCTTGTGCGGCATGAATCCTCCTCCCGAGGTTTGGATGAGACCGGTTGGCTGGATATAGTGTGGCACATGTCATCCAGCGCCGAACGCACATGAACGCCTTTGTAGAAATCGCCGACGGGCTGAAGATCCACTACGTCACCATGGGGCAGGGGCAGCCGCTGGTGTTCATTCCGGGCTGGACCATGGATACGGGATGTTTCCGGGAGAACCTGGGGCCGCTTTCCGCGGACTTCCGTGCAATTTCCTACGATCCGCGAAGCCATGGCAAGTCGTCCCGGACCGAGTCCGGACACGACTACAGGCAGCACGGGGCGGACCTGGCCGCGTTTCTTGATGCACTGGAACTCAAGGACGTGGTCCTGCTCGGCTGGTCGGCCGGCGCCTGTGCCGCCTACTCCTATTTCGAGCAGTTCGGATACGGCAAGGTTCGGGCGTTCGTCAACATCGATCAGCCTCCCAAGGCGGCATGGGACAAGCCCGACGACTGGGGAATCAACTCAAGTGAGCAACTCGCGCAGTTCGCAGAGTTCATGGCGTCGCCGCAACGGGAGGAGTTCTCGAGAATGGCCGCGCCCACCATGTTTCTTGACCCGCCTGTCGATGCGGCGTTTGTCGAGGAATTCGTTGCCAGCTCGATGAGCACGCCGCAACCGGCGGCTTCGCTGTTGCTGCGGGAAGTCAATCGCAGCGACTACACGGAGACCGCCAGGGAGGTGGCTCGGCGCTTGCCGGTGCTGCATATCGTCAAGGAAGAGCATGGGCAGGCCGCCCGGCGCTGGATCGAAGCCAACGCGCCGCGCGTTGAATTGTGCGTGCTGGGCGCGCACATGATGTTCATGGAATTCCCGGCGGAGTTCAACGCCGCCGTCACCCGCTTTATCAAGTAGCGCCTGCCCGCTTCCCTTGGAAGTGGACGGAAACCCCGCGTTTCTCGCTTGCAAAGGCCACGACAGTTTCGCATAATCTGGTCATTCTGGTCAGATTTAGCGGCGACATGGCAAAGAACTGGCAGGTCCAGGAAGCGAAGGCACGGTTCAGCGAGTTGGTGCGCAGCGCTGATTCCGGGCCGCAAACGATTACGGTTCACGGCCGCCGGGCGGCCGTCGTGCTGTCGGCCAACGAGTATGACCGGCTGAAGGATAAGCGCGGCAAGCCTGCGCTTACCGAACTTCTGCGGGATTCTCCACTTGCGGGCATTGAGCTGGATCTGGAACGGGACCGCTCCGGACCGCGAAACACCCGGTTGTGAGCTTCTTGATTGATACCTGTGCGCTGTCGGAGCTGACCAGAATCAAACCGTCGCCACTCGTGACCGAGTGGTTCGACGACACGCCTGCGGAATCGCTCCATGTGAGCGTTCTTTCCCTTGGTGAAATCCGAAGCGGGGTGGAGCGCCTGCCGGACAGTCGCCGGCGGTCGCGTATCACGGCCTGGCTGGAAAACGAACTGCCGGCCTGGTTCGAAGCCCGCGTTCTGCCGATCAACGGTGAGGTTGCCGATGAATGGGGCAGGCTGACCGCCCGCCTGAGGAATCCGCTTCCCGCGATAGATGGGCTGATTGCCGCGACCGCGCTGTACCACCGCTTAACCGTCGTCACGCGCAACGAGCCCGATCTTGCGCCCGCGGGCGTCGCGATTCTCACCCCCTGGTCCGAACGCTGAGGCATGAGACCGAACCTCGCCACCGAGCTCTGGTTCGAGCTATGCGGGTTCGCCAGCACATCGCAAACTTCGACGCCTTCCGGAACTCCACAAGGCCGTGAAGTATGATTTTCACCCGGCTGCCGCCAGTGGTTCGATATGGTCCAGATTGCTGTTTGCGCGGGCGCGGTCGAGGTCGTACATCTTTTGCAGGTTGAGCCAGTATTCGGGCGTCATATCCAGCGCTCGTCCGATGCGAAGGGCCGTGTCCGCCGTAATGGAGCGGCGCCCATGCACGATTTCATTGATCCGCCGAGGCGGCGCAGCGATGGCTGTCGCCAGGCGATATTGACTGATGCCAAGTTCGCCCAGGATCTCGGCCAGGTGTTCGCCCGGATGAATCGGATTTAAGCCGCTCATTGCCCGTTCCTCAGTGATAGTCAGTTACCTCAATGTCCATTGCGCCTTGCTCCGTCCAGCGGAAACACACGCGCCACTGATCATTGATACGAATGCTGTGCTGTCCACTTCTCTCGCCCTTCAGCGCCTCAAGGTGATGTGACGGCGGAAGCCTGAGGTCCGGCAAAGCGCCTGCTGCGACTACTCGCTGAATTCGCATCCGTGCTCTCCGCTGGATGTCCGCCGGCAGCCGACGTACACGCCTTCCATCGAAAAGCCGCTTGGCACTCCTGTCCCTGAATCGCCGCACGCTCGGATATTAACGCATAGGGTTAATAGTCGCAATGTGACTGTGACGAGCGAAATCACACCTCGTGTTCTTGCGCTTGCAATGCCGCGCCAAGGTGGTCTTTGACATGGTGGTGCAGGGCGGCGATGTTCTTGAGGCCGTCGAGTTTCAGGAAGGTCTCGTCGGCGGCGCCTTCAAACCCCGCGCGCACCTTGTCCAGGAAACCGGGCTCCTGCTCCTCGACGCTGCTCCATTTTCCGTCGCGCCGCAGGATGCGTTCGCGGCAAACGCGGGTGGGCACGTCGAGATACACGGTCAGCAGCGGCTTGGGCACGCCCCTGTTTTGTTCCCGCACCACCTTGGGGTCGATGCCGCGCGCGAAGAAAAAGGCCTCCGCCGAATAGTAGTAGCGGTCGCAAAGCACGACGCTGCCGGCCGCCAGCGCAGGTTCGATCACTTCCCGGACGTGGCGCCGCCGGTCCTCGGCCGACAGGCGCACCAGGTTCAGCATCCCGCCTTCCGCGACGTTGGTCCGGAAGTAGCGGCGAACCGCGGGGTGACTTCGGTAGGAATCCGTGGGCTGGCGTGTGCAAACGACCGTCTGGCCCCGCTCGGCCAGCCACGCTTCCGCCAGCCTGAGCTGCGTGGTCTTGCCGCAGCCGTCAATCCCGCAAAACGCGACCAGGGCGCCCTTGCCGGCTGCCGTGTTTCCCATGAGTCGATCGGTGCCCGGCTGATCCGGCGCCTAACCGGGCGCCGCGAGCCCGTAGAAGCGGGCCGCATTGCCGCCAAGCACCTGCGCTTGCTCCTCCGGTCCATGCCGCAGCAGGAAGCGCTCCGCCATGGACAGCCAGTCGCGATAGTTGCCGGCCAGGTTGAGGACCGGCCAGTCGCTGCCCCACATCAAGCGTTTCGGCCCGAAGACGGAAAACAGGTGCGACATGTAGGGCTCAAGCTCGTCGTAGCCCTGCGTCGGGGCCGCCTCGGTCAGAAGGCCGGACAATTTGCAGTACGCACGCGTTTTTTCGGCGATTTCGGACATCGAGTCCGCCCAGGGCTGCCACCGGCCATCGGCGATGTCGGGCTTGGCGCCGTGATCGATCACGGTCTTGAGGTCCGGATGGCGTTGCAGGAACTCAAGCAGGTAGGGCAGGTGCACCGGTCGCACCAGGGCGTCGAAACACAATCCGCGCTCGATGACGGCCTCGGTTGCTTCAGCGAGCTCCGGCCGGACGATCCAGGCCGGATCCTCGATGTTATGGATCATGGGCCGGATGCCGGCGAGCCTGGGGTTTTCGGCGAGTGCCGCCAGGTCGTCTGCGGCGCTTCCGGAGCTCATGTCGATCCAGCCCACGACGCCCGCAACCGAGTCGTTCCGGTCCGCAAGTTCCAGGATATACCGGGTTTCCGCGACGGTAGGCGCGGCCTGCACCAGCACGGTCCTCACGATTGCCCCGTCCGTCAAAAGCGGCGCCAGGTCCGCGGGCTTATAGTCCCGATACAAGGGCTTCAGCGCCGGCTTCAGCCAGCCGTAGTCGTCCCGCTGGATGGTCCAGTAATGCTGGTGGGCGTCGATGCGCGGCATCATGGTGCTCATCCCCCTCCCGGCCCCTCGGTTCCGGAATTCCGGGCACGCCATTGGGCGCCGCCGGGATACTCGTAATCGGCAACGGACTGCTCGCGCATTCGTACGCTGAAGCCGGGCGCGGCAGGCGCCAGGTAAGCGCCGTCCCGCACCACGCAGGGGTCGTCGAAGTGCTCGTGGAGGTGGTCCACGTATTCGATCACCCGTTCGCCGATTTCGCCGGAAATCATCACGTAGTCGATCATAGAAAGGTGCTGCACATATTCGCACAGGCCCACGCCGCCGGCATGGGGACACACAAGCTTGCCGAACTTCGCGGCCAGCAGATACACGGTGAGGACTTCGTTGAGCCCGGCAAGCCGGCAGGCGTCGACCTGGACCACGTCGATCGCGTCGCCGGCGATGAACTGCTTGAAGAGGATACGGTTCTGGCAATGCTCGCCGGTCGCCACCTGAATCTCACCGATTCCTTCCTTGATCTTCCTGTGGCCCATGACGTCGTCCGGGCTGGTGGGCTCCTCGATGAACCAGGGCCTGAATGGCGCAAGATGCCGCATCCATTCAATGGCTTCATTCACTTCCCAGGCCTGGTTGGCGTCCACCATCAACACAACGTCGTAGCCTACGGTTTCCCGAACGATCCGGCAGCGCCGGATGTCGTCCTCGACGCTGGCGCCGACCTTGAGCTTGATGTGCCGGAATCCCTGGCTCACGGCCTCGCGGCATAGCCTGCGGACCTTGGCATCGTCATAGCCCAGCCAGCCAGCCGATGTTGTGTAGGCGGGATAACCGCTTTCCTCCAGGCTGCGTATTCGCCGGGCACGGGTTGCAGCCTGCCTTTCGACAATGGCCAGGGCCTCGTCGCGGGACAGCACATCCTCTACATAGCGCAGATCGGCGCAGTCCACAAACTCCTCGGGGCTCATTTCCACAAGCAGACGCCAGACCGGCTTGCCCTCGGCGCGGGCCCACAGGTCCCAGACGGCATTGGCAATCGCGCCGGCGGCCATGTGCACGACGCCTTTTTCCGGGCCGAGCCAGCGAATCTGGCTGTCGGATCGAAGATGGTTGTAGAACGCCCCGATATCTGCCCGGATCTCGTCGAAGTCCCTGCCGAGAATAAGATGACCCATGGCTTCGACGGCCTTGCAGCAGATATCGTTACCCCGGCCGGTCGTAAAGATCAGACTGAAGCCCTGATTGCCGTTGTCAGTTTCAATGACAACGTACGTGGCGGAATAGTCCGGGTCCTTGTTGGTCGCATCGGACCCGTCCAGCTGCTCGGACGTGGGGAAACGCACGTCGCGGGCGGACAATCGGATGATTCTTTCGGGCATGTTCAGTTCTCTGCCGGGTCCCCGCATGCAAAGCTATTCCAGTAGCGGCGATGAATCAATGAGCGGGCCTGCCCGGAGTCCGGCTGCTGACTGCAGGGGCTATACTCAGGCTCATGAGTACCTTGAACCGATACACGGCGACTGTGCTTGCTGGATTGGTGTTGGTTGCCGCGGGGTGCGCCGGTCCGGATGATGCCGAGAAGGCCGAGTCCCGCGCCGCAGAAGAAGCCCGGCGCGCGGCGGTGGTCTCCGAGTTCGAACGTGCCCTTGACGAGGCGCGGTATCTCCGCGACGACATCGCCGCCGTGCGCGAGGACATGAGGGCCGTGCGGGACGCGGCGAACGACGAGGTCAGGCGTGCTTCCCGCGACGCTGCCGGCCTGCGCGACGAGATCGCGGCAATTCGCCGTGAGATGCAGGAATTGGGCGAGGCCGCCGCTTCCGAGGCCGAACGCAACGCCGAGGAAGCCAGGAGGCTGCGCGACGACATCGCCGCACTTCGCGATGAATTGACCAATGCCCTGGAGGCGGCCCAATCGGCCGGAATCGATTCCGCTGATGTCTCCGCTGCGCTTGGCGACGTGGACGAATACCCCGATCCCCTTGTGTATGACGACGAAATCGGCAGCAGGGCATATCCGTCACAGGGGCCGCCCGGGAACCCGGTCCGGGTGATCTACGGACCGACCTACCGGCAGCGGCCTTTCGCGGCGCCGCCCCGCGGTTATGCTCGCGATGCGCGGCGTATAAGTCGTTCGCGCGATGCAAAGCGTTCCGCTTCGAGCGTGACCGACGCGAAGCCGGCTGCGCCGGCTTCGCGGCCCGTTGCGCCGGCATCACGACCGGCTGCGCCGGCTTCACGGCCCGCTGCGCCGGCATCACGACCGGCGGCGCCGGCTTCGCGGCCCGTTGCGCCGGCATCACGACCGGCTGCGCCGGTTCCGCAGAAAAAGGCCCACGTCCCCATACCGGAACGATAAGGCGGCCTTTCCTCGCCTTCTCGACTAATGCTCCGCCCCGGGCGCGGGCTCTTTTTGACCCGCGAGGAGCCCGGCTAACCGGCGCCGGATTGGCCCTCGGATTGCGGGAAAGGGGTTCGCCAGCCTTCCAGCCAGCCTTCGATGCGGGCAATCCTCTGTTCGACCGATGAAACCCGTTTGCCAAGGCGGGAAAGGCCCTGATGCAGACTTCGCCAGACCAGAAGGATCGCACCCAGAGTCGGGACCACGATCGAGAAAACCGTTGCTAGTACCTCTCCGTCCATGAGAGCCTCCTTGCCTTTGAATTGCACGAAAACTATACCACGCAGCAACGATTCAAGGCGGGCGGGACGCCCTCGTTCCCGGAGGCTTTCCGGTTACTCACTTGCCCGCTTAGGCTTGCCGACGTCATGAAATTTCACTCCCAGGACTTCTTTGTCGGCGAGCAGGCCGACCAGACCCCGGTTCCCGAGCAGTTCGAGGCCGGCCCTTTCAGAAAATCCCGCCCGCCGGAACCGCTGCGGCGGTTCGCCAATGAACGCGGCTGGCGCTTCCGGCTCGCCTCGCACGATGGCGGAGAAAATGTCTACTAAACGCGCGCTTTCGCCAAATTCGCATTCACTTGTCCGAATGTGTGCGGTTTGCTAGCATATTGCTATCATTCTGGAGATGCGCAATGGGCACACTGACAATTCGCAACCTGGACGATCGGGTAATCGAGACCTTGAAGGCGCAAGCGAAGGCAAATCACCGCTCTCTCGAAGGAGAAATCCGCCATGCATTGACGCAACGGGCGGACCCGCTTGGGCGCATTGCGGATTTTCGCGATCGCACACGTCAACTCCGGTCGCTTACCGCTGAACGAAAACAGAAAGACAGTGTCGAACTGCTTCGTGAGGACCGCAAGCGTTGAGGATCACCGTCGATGCCAGCATTGTCATCAAGTGGTTTGTCGCGGAACCGTTGTCCCGGGAATCACGGCTCCTGCTGGCTCGGCACATGGAATTTCAGGCTCCGGATCTATTGCTATCGGAATTCGCCAACACGATCTGGAAGAAAGTACGCCGGGGCGAAATTGCTGACCCGGAGCCGTTTCTCAATGAATTGCGCAGCTTGAGCGAACTGATTGCGCTTTATCCTGCCGAAGTGCTGATTGAACGGGCATCGCATCTGGCCTTTGAAATGGACCATCCCGTTTATGACTGCCTCTACCTCGCATGCGCCGAGGCCTCCGGCACAGCCTTGGTAACGGCCGACAAAGCCTTGGTGGACAGGGCGAATGAAAGTCAATCGGGGCTCGAGGTTCGCCACATCGGGGCATCGGCCACGGTGCGCTGGATCAAGGAGGCGATTGCTGCGTCCGGCCAGCCCGCATCCGGGGCTACAGGTTCAATTGCTTTCCGGTCGTGAAGCCGCCGTCCACGTATATGTTCTGACCCGTGATGTAGCTCGCCGCTCCCGAGCACAGGAAGGCGACCGTTTCGTGAAGGGTCATGGGTTACACATCTTAGATCGCAAGGATGCCGCAAGGCACGTCCCTTTTGCCATGAACGCTCCTGCAGAAGGGCCGTTTAGACTTGGAAAGCGGTGAAGATCTCAACCGTCAAAGAGCTGTTCGGCAATCGGAACTTTGCCCTGTTTTCGGTGGGCAACGTGCTGTCGCTTACCGGGAACTGGATTCAGCTGGTGGCGGTGTCCTGGCTGATCTGGGAACTGACCAATTCCACGGTGTGGCTGGGGATCGTGGCGGCGTCGCAATTCGTACCGATTTTTCTGGTCAGTCCCCTGGGGGGCGTGCTGGCGGACCGCCTGGATCGGCGCCGGCTCATTCTCTTCAGCAGCGGCGGCGGCCTTCTCTGCGCGCTCGCCATGTTCGCCATCTACGCCACCGGCCATCTCAATGTTGTCATCATCTGCATTATCCGGGCGTTGCAGGCGATGTTTCAGTCGCTCGGGCAACCGGCCAAACTGGCCGTGGTGCCGAGGCTCGTGCCGGCGGCGCAGCAGACCGCGGCCATAGCCGTCGGCAACATCAGTCTGCACGTGGCCCGACTGCTCGGTCCCATCCTTTCCGGCGTAGTCGTGGCGTTCAGCGGGATCGGTCTGGCGATGCTGGTGAACGCCTTGAGCTTCCTGGTATTCATTTCCTGCATTGCGGCGATTCGACTGCCGGAGCTGGCGGGCCGGACCGCCGGCACCAGGGGGCGCAAGGCCGGGGCCTTCAGCGAGGCGATCGAGGGGATGGCCTGTCTCGGCCGCAACAAGACCATTCTCATGACGGTCATCCTCGCGGCCGTGATGGTCCTGTTCGCCCGCCCGATCATGTTCATGCTGCCCGCCTATGTGGATACCGTGTTCGCCCAGGGTATGGCGGGGCTGTCCATATTGATCTCCATGAGCGCCGCAGGGAGCATCCTGGGCGGCCTGTCCATGGCCCGGACGCAGCACTCAGGCGGACTCATGAAAGTGGTGCTGCTGAGCAGTCTCGCCGTTGCCGCGGCCGCGACCTCGTTTGCGCTGGTGCGTGAGTACTGGGTGGCGGGCGCCTTCCTGGTCGTGCTCGGCTTCATGAACGTGGTCTTCAGCGTGTCGTCGCAATCGCTCGTGCAGCACGCGGTCGACGAGGACACCCGGGGCAGGGTGATGAGTTCCTGGTTCATGCTGAACCGGGGCGGCCCGGCCCTGGGGACCTTCTTCTTCGGCATCGTGGCGGAGCTCATAGGCTTGTCGTGGCCGGTCATCCTGGGCTCGGGCGTCATAGTGCTGACCGTGCTGCTCTGCCTGCTCTACCGAAAGCGTGTCCTGGAGAAGGCCAACATTCGCCCCGCGGCATAAGCGCCGCATAAGCTCCTTCGTTTAGGATGCCGCTAACGCAGAGGTTTGCCATGACAACTCGACACGACATCCCCGTTCCACAGATGGTGCGCAAGGACGGCGCCTATCCCACCGTCGACCTGCGCCGCGACAAGGTGTCCATCAACATCGTGCAAACGCGCACCCGGCCGGTCGACCCGGACGATCCGGAGCCGCTCATCCGGGACAACCTCGACTACACGCTCAACGCGATCGACAAGGCGCAGGGCAAGGGCCGCGCGGACCTCGTGTGCTTCCACGAGTTCCCGCTGCAGGGAGGAGGCAGGAAGAACCGCGAGCAATACCTGAAAGTGGCGCGCTATCCGGAATCCGGCGAAATCGAGGCCATTGCGCTCAAGGCGAAGGAATACGATTGCTACATCGCTTTCGGCTGCCTGATCAAGGAGGAGGATTGGCCGGGTCACGTGATGAACATGCAGCTCCTGGCGGGTCCCCAAGGCAATATCGTCGCCAGGCACTGGAAGCAGCGCGCCAAGCGGGGAACGTTCCGGCACAGCGAGCAGATCACGACCTGCATTTACGACGTATTCGACCGTTTCGTGGAAATGTACGGCTGGGACGCGGTGATTCCCGTCGCCCGGACCGACATCGGGAACATCGCGATGTCGCCGGTCCAGTACGAGCCCGAACTGTTCCGCGCCCAGGCGCTGAAAGGTGCGGAAATCCTGGTGCGCCCCGCAACCGGCGGATTCCGCTGGGAGGACACCCGGATGTGCTCCTACCACCACGACGTCTACACGGTGGTGGTGAACAACTCACTGAATATCGGCTACGAGAACAAGGAGTTCTTCGTCGAGAACGCGCCGCGCAATGACTGGGTCGGACGGTCCTCGATATTCGGACCCAAGGGCGAGGTGCTGGCCAAGGCCGGTCCCTTCGAGACCCGGCGCCGCGCGGTAATCGACATGGCGGCGTACCGCGAGCGTCACCGGATTCCCGATTTTCACATCAGCATGTACCGTCACGTCTTCGACCAGTACAAAGAACGCTATCGGCCCAACACCTGGACCGACTACCAGCCGGACAACGCTCGCGAAGCCGCGGACTACCTGCACAAGCAGGCAGCCTGGCACAGCTTCTGGTACGACTACTGACGATGCAGCGCCGGTCGCACTGACTGGCTAATCCGGGCGCGGGAACGTTGTGGGCACCACCGGGTGGACCCAGTTCTTGGGGTCTTTCCGGCGGGCGGGCGAAGGGATGGAAAAGTGCCTGTAGCGTCCGTCGCGCTCCAGTTTTTCGAAATCGATTTCCCAGCCCGCCTTTACCTTCTCGAACAGCACTCTGCGAAAAGCCGTTTCGAGCTGGTCGGATTCGACCAATAGCTGGTGCGCCATGGAGCGCGGCACGAATTTCGGCTCGACTGATGCGACCGCCTCATAGTCTTCGCGGAAAGCCAGCCTGATGCCGTCGAGGCGCGCCTCGTCGTGCTCTTCCTCCATCAGGTAATTGCGCGCCTGGTGCATGAAGATCCGGGTGTTGCAGGGATCGACCGGAGTGCGCGCGGAAACCGTGACCTGGCGGATGTTGCCTTCCCGCGTTATGTCGATACGGTGCGAAATGCCGGCCAGGTACGAGTCGGTGGAAGCAATCGTATTGCCCCTTTTCTTGGAGACGAGTCTGGAGATGTCCTTGCTGACCTGCGTGTGCTTGGGCGGGACCCGTTCGCGGGTGGCGTTGTGGCCCCCGTAGGCGTTTTCGACCAGGGGGACAATCTGTACCTTCGGCGCGCTGCGCCGGCCGAACCGCGAGTGCACGAAGGCTGGATGCGCGCTGTCGAGCGAGTTTTCATGACCTCGCGCCCAATTCACATCCGCGTCAAACTCGATCGAGACCACGCGCCAGTTTTCCTTGTCGTGGTATTCGGGAAAAACGGTCGTCGGGATCGCAGGGCGCTCTTCTTCTTCCAGGTCTCCCAGGAAAACCCATACCCAGTCGAAATGCTCTTCCACGGGATACGAGTCCACCCTTGCGCGCCTCGGGATAGCGGTGTCTTTTCCGAGCGCGGGGATCTCGACGCACTGGCCCTGCGGATTGAACTTCCAGCCGTGGTAGCCGCAGGCGATGCATCCGGAGCCGTCCAGTTCGCCGCGGCCTAGGGAGCCGCCGCGATGGCAGCAGGTGTTGGTCAGGCAGACGGCCTGGTTCTCCGGCGTGCGGAAGAGCACGAAATTCTGGCCTAACATACGCACAATCAATGGCTTTTCCGCATTCACTTCATGGCTCTTGGCAGCCACATACCAGTTGTTCATCAACATGCTCGTCCTCTTCTTGTCCGGCAGGCAACCATTCGGTTCGACGGTCAGACGTGGATTTAACCCTTCATTCTAGCTTTCCACTCTGAGCCCGAAAGATGCTGCGTACCGGTAAGGAATTCCTGGCTGGGTTGAAGGATGGACGCAGGGTCTACATCGGGGGCGAGGAAGTGGCAGACGTTGTGGAACACCCGGCGTTCCGGGGCGCCGCCCGGACGCTTGCCGGGCTGTTCGACCACAAGGCCGACCCCGCCAACGCCGAGCCGATGTCGTTCGAGGAGGAGGGCGAGAGATTCTCGTCCTATTACCTCAAGCCCCGGTCGAAGGAAGACCTGGTCAAACGCTCCCGGGCGCACTACGCGATCGCCGAACGAACATACGGTCTATTCGGCCGAAGCCCGGACCATGTAGCCAGCTTCGTGACCGGGCTCGCGATGAACCCGGAAATACTGGACCGGGACGGCGACTCGTATTCGGGCAATGTCACGGACTACTACGAGCACCTCAGAGCAAACGACCTGTATGCCTCGTATGCCGTGCATCCGGCTCCCCAGTCCAAGAACGAGAACATCTTCGGCGACACCCGGGGATACCAGGCCGTACTGCAGGTAGTCGGCGAAGACGAGAACGGCGTCATCCTGAACGGAATGAAGATGCTGGCCACGGCGGGCGTTTTCAGCGATGAGGTCTGGATCGGAAACCTCACGCCGATTTCGGATGACAAGAAGAAAGAAGCCATAACCTGTGCCATTCCGATGAATGCAGAAGGGCTGACCCTGTGGGTCCGCAAGCCCATGGAGCTGTATGCCGCCACGGAGTTCGACAGCCCGCTGGCGTCGAATTTCGACGAGAGCGACGTGATGCTGATCTTCGATGAGGTACGGGCGCCCTGGGAGCGCGTTTTCGTTCACGACCGCGCGGCGCTCTCGCGGGAGATCTACGTCCGGACCGCCTCGCACACGCTCGGCAACCACCAGTCCAATGTGCGCTTCCACGCAAAACTGAAGTTCATCGCCGGCATCATCCACAAGATCACGCAATCGGCCGGCGTTGACAAGGTCCCCGTGGTGGCGGAGAAACTCGGACGGCTTGCCGCGTGGGAAGCGGCGCTCGGCGGGATGATCCAGGGCCAGATACACGACCATGAAGAGCTCGGCAACGGCCATGTGAATTTCAACCGCCGCTACATGTATGCCGCGCTGAACTGGTGCCAGGAGCACTACCCTGAGATCATCGCGATGATGCGGGAATTGTCCGGCGGCAGCGTGTTCCAGATGCCCGCCGACATCTCGGTAATGGAAAACCCGGCGACCCGCGACATCTTCAAAGACTACTGGGCGGCCGGAAACGAGTCCGCGGTGGATCGCGTCAAGCTCTACCGCCTGGCCTGGGACATGTATGGAAGCGAGTTCGGTTCGCGCCAGCAGCAATACGAGAACTTTTTCGCCGGCCCCTCATTCATCGTGCGCAACCACAGTTTCCGGGAGGCGCCCTGGAGCGCCTTTGGCGCGGCAGTGGACGGTTTCCTGGACAGCATCCCGCTGCCCGGGGACTCCGAATGAACGGGACCAGTGCCGCGCCAGACAGCTAGCTTGGCGGAAATCGATCGAGTCCTGATTGCCGGCGCCGGGCCCGTCGGGCTGAGCTGCGCCCTGTTCCTGACGCGCAGCGGCATACCGGTTTCCGTATTCGAGGCTGAGAACGAGCTGCCCGAAGACATGCGCGCCTCGACCTTCCATCCGGCCACCCTTGACGTGCTCGAAGACGCCGAAGTCGTGGCGGATCTACTTGCGGATGGCCTGAAGTGCAGGCAGTGGCAGTACCGCAATCACGAAACGGGCGAATGCGCCGTATTCGATATGGATGTCCTGCGGGACAGGACCTCTCATCCCTACAGGCTGCAATGCGAGCAGTTCCGGCTGACGCGGGCGATTTGCTCGAGGCTGGGGGACAACAGCCTGTTTGAGATCCAGTTCGGGACTCGCGTGACCCATGCCACGCAGAGCGATGGCGGCGTGGAAGCCGAGGTGGAAGGGCCGGACGGAACGCGCACAGTCCAGGGCAGCTACATCATCGGCGCGGACGGCGCCGCGAGCCGGGTCCGCAAGGCCATGGGTCTGGACTTCAGGGGTGAGACGTACCCGGTAACGTCGCTAACGGTAGCGGTGCGCTATCCCTTCGACGAACAAATCGAGGGACTGCTGTCCGTCAACTACTGCTGGACCCGGGACAGTCACTTCAGCATGATGCAGCTGAAGGATGTCTGGCGCGTCGGCTTTTCGCCGCAACCGGGGCAGTCACATCAGGAAGCCTTGCAGCCCGGGCAGGTTCAGGCCCGGCTGCAGGAAATCCACCCGACAGAATATCCTTACGAGATCGTTCACGCGGGCGCCTACACCATTCACCGGCGAATCGCAGACAGTTTCCGGTCAGGGCGCATGGTCCTGGCGGGCGACGCCGCGCACCTGAACAGTCCTTCGGGCGGCCTGGGAATGAACAGCGGCATTCATGACGCGCGCAACCTTTGCGACAAGCTCGGCGCGATCATCCTTGAGGGCGCGGACGAATCGTTGCTGGACCGCTATTCGCGGCAGCGCCGTTCAATCGCCCTCGACGAGGTGCAGGTCAGGTCCGACCGGAACTACCGGCGCCACAGGGTGAAGGGCAGGAGGGAAAGAGCCGAGGTGTGGGCCGAACTGCAGCGCCTGACCGGCGACCGCCGCCTGATGACCGACTTCCTGATGGAGAGCTCAATGCTGTGGTCGCTGGAGAAAGCGGATTTGATCGAGTAATGCGCCAATACCGGCGGGTTGTTGATTCAGGCGACCTGCTTTCCGGAAATCGCCTCGCGCAGGCCCTCAAGAAGGCCTTCCATGTGGGCCATCCGCTCACGCAGCCGGCCTACTTCCTGCGTCAGCAGCGCAATCTCGCCCCGCAGGGTCGTGCCTTGCTCCGTCATCTCGCCTCGCAGGGTCTTTCCCTGCTCCGTTATCTCGCTCCGCAGGACCTTGCCCTGGGACGCTATCTCGGTCCGCAACTCCTTGCGCATCCCCATAAGGTCCGCGCGCAGCCATGCAAAGAGGCCAATTATGAGCGTTGCCAGGGCAACTGCCGTCATCCATTCCATGCTGTCAGTTTACGCCAGCATGACCTCAAGGGAAGAACAAAATACGGCTCGTTTCGCCAGAATTAATAACTGAACGAGAAACTTACTCCGCACTTGCGGCCCTCGCGCTCGTGTATTACGCGGTGCGGCACGCCCAGGAAGTTTCTCAGCAGGAAGGTGCGGATCGGCGTGTCGTCATCCGTTATGTTGCTGCAGAAGCCCTGCACGCTCAGGTTTTCCCTTTGCAGGCCGAAACGCACATTCACCGTCACCTGCCTGCCGATATACCCGGTGTTGGAATCGTCGATGTAGCGCCTGCCGCGGAATACGGCGTCGGCGCGGCCGAAGAAGTCATAGCCGCTGTTCATGAATGGGCTGACGAATGCAATTCCCGCGTTGCCGGAGTGCCTGCTGACGCTGGAGAACTGATTGCCGGTGATTTCACCCGTGGTGATCGGGCCTTCACCCATGTCGTCGGCCATGACGGCGCATTCCAGGATGTCGCACACCCCTTCCAGGTCGTCCGTCGCAGTCGAGAAGGCGTTGCCGTACTCGGTATCGGTAAAGGCGTACCCGAGATTGACGCTTATGGCTTCCGTCAGCGTCACGAAGGCCTCCAGCTCAAGGCCCTGCACCGTGGAGCCCTCGATGTTGCGCACGATGGGGCTGCTGCTCGTCGCCAGTTCCGTGCCCGCGATGAGCTGCTGGTCCTTCCAGTCCGTGTAGAACAACGACGCGTTGACTTGCGCGGCGCCGAACAGATTGACCTTGGCGCCGGCTTCATAGGTCCAGTTGGTTTCGATTTCAAAACGCCGTTCGGCGACCGAACAATCCGGACCGGGGTCGTTGGGGCCCACGCAGATTGATCCGGAGTTGAAGCCGCCGGACTTCGCCCCCCGCGCGGCGACCGCGTAGAGCAGGGTGTCCTCGTTCGGCTGGTAGGAAATGACGCCGCGCGGCGTCAGGAAGGTGAAGGTGTCCTCGAATTGGCCCTGCGGCGGAACATAATCGTCACTGGACGGGTCCCTGATCGGGAACACGTTCTGCATCTCGTTGAACTCCTTTTTCTCCGATGTATAGCGGAGTTCAAAAGCGAGATTCAACTTCTCGGAAGCATCGAAGTCGAAGGCGCCGTAGACTGACCTGAACGTGTTCTTGCGGTTCACCTCCTCGTCGAGCACGGGAGGGCAGCCCTGTGTGTAAATCGTGCTTCTCGACATCACCGGCGGGTCCGAGCAACGCTTGCGGTTGTCGTCGAAGTCTTCGCTGCTGAAATAGACGCCGGCCAGCCAGTCCAGGGTGTTGTCGCCGTTGGATTGCACCCGCAGGTCCTGGCTGATCTCATGGCGGTCTTCATCCGATCCCGTCAGCGATTGCGCGAGCACGGGCCCGCCGCTCAGCGCCTGGGTTCTGCGCCCGACGATGCCGGAAAACGAAGTGCCCTCAGGCGATATATCGGCATCGGAGAAGGTAAAGGCCTTGCGGTCCTGTAAACCGGTGAGCGAGGTGACCGTGACGGTGTCGAGGTCCCACGCCAATTCCAGCACCGCGCGCAGGGAGTTCCGGTCACCCGCAACGCCCAACGGGTCGGCAAACAGCTCGCCTCCCAGGGACGTGACTTCACCGTCAAACAACCGGGGAATACCGCAGTCGATCTCGCCTCCCAGGCCATCCCTGCAAATGCCCGCCGCGGTGGCCTCGCCACGCTCGAAAGGGCTTATGGAGGCAGGCTTTCCGATCAGGCGCGGATCGTCGTCGGCGACGAAGGCCCGCGGGCTCGGCGAGATCCTGTCGTCCCTGTAGCTGAGCGAGAAAAACCCCTCCAGGGATTCGTTCGGATTGAATACGACGTTCAGGCGCACGAAGCCGGATTCCTGGTCGTTGAGCCGGCCGCCGTTGATGCTGTTGGTGTGCGTCCCGCCGCTGTTGAAAACGCCGGCGTCGACTCGCACGGCAAGCCGATCTTCGACCATGGGAAGGGAGAGGTATGCGGAGGCATCCCACTTGCCTTCCGTGGCCGCCGTCGCCCGGCCGCCCAGCTCCAACTCGTTTCCGGGCCTTCTGGTGATGTAGTTGATCGATCCGGCAAAGCTGTTGCGGCCCTGCAGCGCGCTTTGCGGCCCCTTGGCCACCTCGACCCGCTCAAGGCCGTCGAAACCGATGGACGTCGAGCCGCTGAACCCCGGTGTGTAGACACCATCCACAAAAGTCGCGACGTTGACTTCGTCGCCGACGCGGGTCTGTTGATTGAGGCCGCGAATAATCGGTCGCGAACCGGCAATGCTGCCCGTGGTTTCGAAATCAAGGCCGGGCACGTGGTGCGCCAGGTCGAGCAGGTGCTCCACGCCGCGATTCTGGAGATCCTCCCATCCGAGCGCCGACACAGACAGCGGCAATTCGGACAGCCGTTCTTCGCGCTTGCGTGTGGTGACGACTATTTCTTCGATCTGCGCCTGGGCGACGGTCAGGGCGAAATCGCTTGCAAGAAACAGGGCCGCGAGTACCGTAGCTACGGTGAGAGTGGAACGGTGCGCATTCATGAGATCCCCCCTCCTGAACTGACATCGGTCAGCACGCTGCCTGTCGATCAGGTTATATCACATGCCGACAGCCGGGCATGATCCGGTCCTGGTGGCCGGCGCCGGGCCCGTAGGCCTGGCGACCGCGCTGCTGCTCGCAAGGGCGGGCATACCGGTGCGGGTCTTTGAGAAGCGCGGGGCGCTCAGCCGCGCGTCCAGGGCCTCGACCTTTCATCCTCCCACGCTGGCCATTCTGGATGAGCTCGGCCTGGCGGACACGGCGGTGAGCGACGGCAGGGTAGTACGCGAGATCCAGTACCGGGACGCCGCGCACAAGGTGCTGGCCCGGTTCGACATGTCCGACCTGGCGGCGGAGACGCCCTTTCCCTTTCGGCTGCACTATGAACAGGCGGAGCTGACTCGCACGATCCTGGCGGTGCTCAGGCGGTTACCGGGCGCCGAAGTCACATTCGGGGCGGAGGTCGTCGGCGCGGAGACGGCGGGCTCGCACGTTGCAGCCGACATCCGGTTCGCGTCGGGGCGGGAGAATGTCATCGGGTCCTGGCTCTTCGCCGCCGACGGCGCGCACAGCGCGGTCCGGAACAGTCTCGGGATTCTATTCGAGGAGCGACCCTACGAAACGCGCGTGCTTCGCGTCATGACGCGGCAGGACATGGACTGCGTGGTTCCCGGAATCGCGCCGCTCAGTTACGTATTCACCGAGGAAGGGTCCTGCAGTCTGCTCCGGATGCCCGATTGCTGGCGCATCATCCTCAGGGTCCCCGCGGGGATTACCGAGCGGCAGGCGCTTGAAGCGGACTGGCGCAGGGAACAGCTCGGCAGGTTCTTTTCCGTGCGCGACCTTCGTGAATCGGATTTCATTTCGACCGACATCTTCGCCGTGAGCAGGGCGCTGGCGGCCGAAAACCGGGCGGGCCGGATCTTCCTGGTCGGCGACGCCGCGCACCTGACCAATACGCGCGGCGGCATGAACATGAATTGCGGGATTCATGACGCCTATGCGATCGCCGGCGCCCTCATAGACACGCTGAAGGGCGGCCCGGCGAGTATGCTTGAGCAGCGCGCCCGGGAGCGGCATGAAATTGCACGAAACGAACTCATTCCACGCACCGATCACAGGGTCGCCAACGCAAGCGACTGGCTTCGCGAAGTACGCAACTGCGCGGGCGATCCGGACAAATCGCGAGAATTTCTCCGGTCCGCATCGATGCTGGATATGGCCCCGCCCGTGACGCCGCGCCGGAAAAGCATTGCCGGCTGATCCCGCCATGACCCGGCAGGTGGGCGTGGTCGTCCCTCCGGCCAACCCCACGGTGGAGCCGGAGATGGCCCGCCTGCTTCCTCAGGAAGTGACCATGTACGTGTCGCGGCTGCCGCTCATGTCCGGCAAGCCGCTGAAGGAGCGCAACCGCTTGTACGTAACGCATTATCGAAAAGCCATCGAGTCATTCGGCGGCTTGAAGCTGGAATCGGTGCTGATCGCCGTCACCGGCTCCTCCTATCGCCTGCTGCCGGAAGGGGACAGGGAACTCTGCGCGGACCTGAGCGCGGCGACGGGCGTGCGCGTGATTACGGCCAGCCTGGCCATTCATGAAGCGCTTCAGGCGCTGCGTTGCGGGGAGATATCCCTGGTATCTCCGTACCCCGACTGGCTGACTTCATTGGGCAAGGGCTACTGGGAGGCGGCTGGCTACCGCGTGGCCTCCATCGCGCGCGTCTTCGCTGAAGGCGAAGGACCCGGCGCCTACGAAGCCACGACGCCCCAGGTCGTCAGGGCGCTGAAAACCCTGGAGCCTGAGGAGAATTCTGCCATCGTCCTGTCGGGCACGGGCATGGTGACGCTCGACGCCATCAGGACCGTTCGCCCGGCCTTCCGCGGCCCCGTTCTGTCATCCAATCTCTGCGGCGCCTGGTGGCTGTTGCGCGGGGCCGGCCTGAAGTCGGGCTCGGCGCTCTTCGATGCCGTTGCAGGGGAACTGCTGGCGACGCCGGTTACAACGTGAATCGCGTCTCAAGGTCTCCGTTCAGGATTGCATCGATGATCCGGCGGCTCCGTTCCGCACCGATCACGGGCGTCGTGTACTCGCGGGCCTTGGCGATGACCTCCCCGGCGCTCATCGGCCTGTCGATGTCGCCGGAAATGGATTCCACCCGGTAACTCTGTGAACGCCCGCCCGCGCGCAGGCGCAGCACGGCGCCGCGGTCGCGGATGTCTGGACTGACCGTCACCCCGATCCTGCTCTCCAGTTCCCGCTGCTCTTCGTTTTCCAGCGCTTCGGGCAGGTAGGCATCGGGGGTCAGCTTTCCGGTCCGCAATGCGTACGCGAGGCCGTAGGTCAGGCTGAACTGGGCCTGTATCGGCGTTTTCGGGCGCCTGTTTCCGCAGTACGTTGCGGCTTCCTGGTAAGTCTGAAGTTCGATGGCCTCGATCTCGCCGGGGTCGGCGCCGGGATTGTCCCTGCGCCACCGCTCGGCGCAGGCCACTCCGTAGTGCACGTGGCGAACGGCGGCGTAGGGTTTGAGATACCCCTCGAGAATGTAGAAATCTTCCGTGTCGTTCAACGCTGAGGCGCCGGATTGCTTCGCGCTGAAGTTCAGGACATTGGCGGCGTCAAACGCCCCCGCCGGCGCGGTGATTCCCGCAACGGCCGATTTGGCATAGAAAATCCCCATGGCTGCGCCGTGGGCCGAGTACGTGTTGCGCGCCGTACAGCCTTCGGCGACCGGCAGGTACAGGCTGCAGGGCATCTGACAGGCGGCCATCGCCAGCGCGTCCCCCGTCGTGTCGATGTCCGCATCCAGCAGCCGGCAGGCGGCCGCGGTGCTGGCAAGCGATCCCCAGCCGCCGTCGACATGCATGCCAGGGCGGACCCGCAGGGCCTCGCCAAAGCGCCCGCCGATTTCGTAGCCGAAGGTGATTGCGTGCAGAACTTCGCCGAGCGTTGACTTGAGCGCACTTCCCAGGGCGGCGGCCGAAGCCACGGCGTGCAGCCCGGGGCGGCCATGCGCCCTGGCGAGGCCCTCGCAGGCTTCGTCCCAGCAGGCGGCCAAAGCAAGGACGAAGGCCGCCTCTGACGGGGCCATGCCCTGCTCCGTTCCGGGCAGGCGCACCGGGCCGGGCGCAATCCGCGCCAGTTCAGCCGCCAGCGCCCCCGGTTCCGGCTTGCCCAGGCCGGAAACCGCGCAGGCGAGGGTGTCGACAAGCAGCAGCCGGGCCTTCTTCCGGACTTCCGGCAGGCCGGCGAGGCCCAGCTTCGCCAGCCGCTTGAGCAGCGGCCCGATATCGATCGTCACCGCCTGTTCAGGATCCCGATCCATGCCGCGGTTTCCGTTGTTCGGGTCCATTGGCGTCAACGCAATACCCGTATCAGACGTGGTGGCAGGCAACCCGCGCACCGTTTCCGCGTGGCTCGAGAATCGGCTCGCGCTTTATGCAGTAGTTCGTGGCAATCGGGCAGCGTGTCCTGAACACGCATCCGGAAGGCGGTTCGATGGGGGAGGGCAGTTCGCCCTTGAGAATTACCCGCTTGCCGTCATCCTGCGAATGCAGGTCGGGAACGGGAATGGCGCTCAACAAGGCCTGCGAATAGGGGTGAGACGGCGAGCCGAACAGCGTGTCCCGGTCCGCAATCTCCACGAAATGACCCAGGTACATCACGATGATCCGCGTACAGACGATTCGCACCACCGACAGGTCGTGGCTGATGAAGATGATGGAAATCCCGTGCTTGCGCTGGAGGTCCTTGAGCAGGTTGATGGTCTGTGTCCGGGTCGAGACGTCCAGGGCGCTGACCGGTTCGTCGCAGATGACCAGCTTCGGACGCAGGATCATGGCCCTGGCGATACTGACCCTCTGGCATTGACCGCCGCTGAACTCGTGCGGGTAGCGGTTGAGGAATTCGCGGTTCAGGCCCACGTCCTGCATCGTTGCCAGGACGGCGGCGTTGATGTCCTCGCGGCTTAGTTCCGAACGAAAGCGCCGCAGCGGCTCGGCGATGATGTTGCCTATGGTCATGCGCGGATTCAGGCTCGAGAGGGGATCCTGGAACACCACGCCCAGGTCCCTTCGCCTCTCGTTCATCGCCTTGCGGCCCAGCCTCGTGAGGTCTTCACCCTGCCAGACGATGCGTCCGCGCGTGGCTTCGATGAGCTGCAGTATGGCCCGCGCCAGCGTTGACTTGCCGCAGCCCGATTCGCCCACGATACCCACGGTTTCGCCTTCCGCGACGGTGAACGAGACGTCATCCACGGCCTTGAGCGGCACGTAGCGGCGCCGAATACCGCCCTTGGCCCGCGCCGGGAAATACACCTTGAGGTTTTCGACCCTGAGAAGTGTCCTGCTCATTGCGGAAGGTCCAGGTGGCAGGCCCTGAGGTGCTGCCGCCCGCGCAGTTCGGGCGTTTCCTGCCGGCAGCGGTCCACTGCATGCGCGCAGCGCGGAGCGAAACTGCATCCCTTCGGCAGGCGGGTGGCAAGCGGCGGTTGCCCGCCGATCATCGGCAAGGGCTTGTCCGGGTCCCAGTCCGGACGCGGGACGGCCGCCAGCAACGCGCGGGTGTAGGGGTGCTGCGGCCGCATGAATATCCCTTCGATCGGTCCCTGCTCGACAATCCGCCCCGCGTACATGACGACGACACGATTGCAGAGCCCGGCAACAACGCCTAGATCATGGGTGATGATCACGATGGTGGTTCGCTTTTTCAACGACTTGAAGAAGTCCAGGATCTGCGCCTGGATCGTCAGATCCAGCGCCGTCGTCGGTTCATCCGCGATCAGGAGATCGGGCCTGCACAACAACGCCTGGGCGATCATGACGCGCTGGCGCTGTCCTCCCGACAACTGGTGCGGATACATTTCGAAGCGGCGCTTCGGTTCGGGTATCTGGACGATCTCCAGGACCTCCATCACCCGCGCAGTGATTTCTTGCCGGCTCATGGCGGTATGTTCCTGCAGGACCTCGCACAGTTGCCGACCGATGCGCATGAATGGCGTCAGCGCGGACATCGGGTCCTGGAAGATCATGGCCACCCTTGAGCCCCGTATCCGGTTGAGTTGCTCCGCCGGCGCATTGAGGATTTCCTTCCGCCGGAACCGCACGCTGCCGCTGCTGACGCCGTTGTCGGCCAGCAGGCCCAGCAGGGCCATCGCCGTCTGCGACTTCCCCGAGCCCGATTCGCCCACGATGCCGACGCAATCGCCCTGTCGGACCTCGAAATCCACGCCGTTGACGGCAAGCACTTCCCCGTCCTGCGTCCTGAAGCGCACATGCAGGTTCTCGCAGTGCAGCAGCGGCGCGCTCATCGCTGGTGGTCCTTCGGGTCCAGCGAGTCGCGCAGGCCGTCGCCGATGAAATTGAAACAGAACAGGGTGATGACCAGGAAGGCCGCGGGAATGACGAGCAGCCAGGGAGCGGTGCCGATCTCGTTCGCGCCCTGGGCAATCAATCGGCCCCAGCTCGTGAAGGGCTCCTGCACCCCGAGGCCGAGAAAACTGAGGTAGCTCTCCACGATGATGTTGATGGGAATCAGCAGCGTCACATAGACGATCACCGGTCCGATCACGTTCGGGATGATGTATTTCAGCAGTATCGTGGGTGTTGACAGGCCGGCCGCCCGGGCGGACTCCACGTACTCCTTTTCCTTGATCGAGAGCGTTTGCCCGCGCACGATGCGCGCCAGCGTCAGCCACTCCACGGCGCCTATGCAGATGAAGATCAGCAGGAAGTTGTTGCCGAAGATGGTCACCAGGATGATGACGAAAAACAGCGTGGGCAGGGAATACAGCACGTCCACCACGCGCATCATGATGTCGCCCGCCGGCCCGCCCCTGTAACCGGCGATGGCGCCGTAGAGCACGCCGATGATCAGCGCCACCAGGGTGGTCAGCACCCCGATGGTCAGGGAGATCCGGGCGCCGTAGAAGGTGCGCGAGAACATGTCGCGCCCGTTCACGTCGGTGCCGAACCAGAGGAGGTTTTCGGTCGTGGGCGGCGACTGAATGTAGTCCCAGTTCACTTCGTCCAGGCCGTTCGGCCAGAACTCGGGGACCAGGACGGCCAGCACCGTGATCACGCCCAGTACCCAGAGGCTCGCCATGGCCGCGCGGTGTCGGCGGAAGCGGGCCACGGCGTCGTTCCAGAGCGAGCGGCCCTGCAGCTCGGCGACGGCGCCGCCGCCGCCCCCCGGGTAACCCAGTGCGGCAGGCCCGCTCATCGGGGTCGGACCCTCGGGTCCAGGTAGCCGTAGATGATGTCGGCCAGCAGGTTGAGCAGGATGATCAGCGAGGCGTAGACGATGACGATTCCCAGAATCAGGGAATAGTCGCGATTCAATGCGCCCTCGACGAAGGCGCGCCCGATGCCGGGCAGGCCGAATATGGTCTCAATCACCACCGACCCGGTCATCGCGCCGGCGATCGCCGGCCCCAGGTAGCTGACCACCGGCATGCAGGCCGGCCGCAGGACGTGCCGGATGATGATCTTCGATTCGGGCAGGCCCTTGGCCCGGGCGGTGCGCACGTGCTGCGCGCTCAGCGATTCCAGCATGGAGCCGCGGGTAATGCGCGCGATGCCCGCGATCGAGGGCAGCGCCAGCGCGCAGACCGGCAGGATGATGTGCGCGAATTGCCCGCCGTTCCAGCCGGAAATTGGCAGCCAGCCCAGGTACAGACCGAAAAACAGGGTGAGCAGCGGCGCCGTGACGAAGGTTGGAATGGCCACCCCGGTCATCGCAATCGCCATGACGGTGAAATCGGCCGCGGTGTTCTTGCGCAAGGCGGCGACGATGCCACTCAGCATTCCCACAAACAGCCCGACGGCGATGGCCGTCAGACCGAGTTGCGCGCTGACCGGCAGGCCTTCGGCAATCAGTTCGGCGACGTTCCTGTCGCGGTAGACCAGCGACGGCCCCAGGTCGCCCTGCGCGAGCCGTCCGAGGTAGTTCGCATACTGTTCGAACAGCGGCTTGTCCAGGTCATAGGCCTTGCGCAGGTTTTCAATCAGCAGAGGGTCGAGGTCCGGGACCAGGTCGAAGGGCCCGCCGGGCGCGACGCGCATGAGAAAAAACGAGGCGGTGATGATGACGAAAAGGGTTGGGATGGCGACCAGGAGACGCCTCAAAGCGTAGTTCAGCACTTTCTTGTCCGCCCGGCTCCCGGCCCCGTTGTCCTACATCCGTGTGCCGTGAAATAATCCACAGGAACCCCGCACTGGATGACTGATAACGGTAAATCGAAACCGGCGCTTCCGCAAGGGATTGCCTGCCAAGGATGGCCTGCCAGCTCATACAGAAAACAACACCGCACTTTAGCACCCGGTAGCGTCATACGAATTGGACCAGCAGACCATATCGATCCGGATTGTTTCATCTAGAATTTGCTATTGTGTTTATTTGCTTATACGCAAAAGAGAACCGTCATGACACGCTGGAACCTCGTCGTTTCCGATGACACGGACCGCTCCGTTAGGAGCTACCTTGCCAGAACCGGCGGCAAGAAAGGAGACTTGTCGCGATTTGTCGACCGTGCGGTGCGGCAGGCGATATTCTGGGAAACGCTCGAATCGGTCCGGCAACGAAACAATAGCCTTTCTCCCGGCGAGGCTCAGACCCTCGCTGATGAGGCGGTAGCGCAGGTTCGTTCGAGTAGTTCTTGACACCAATGTCCTGATCAGCGCCTTGATCTCAAGCTCCGGCCCGCCCGGACAACTGCTCTCCGCGGTCAAACGCGGTGACATGAGCCTTGTGACGTCTGAATATCAGCTTGAAGAATTGCGAAACGTTCTCGGACGCGAAAGATTGCGGCCGTACATCAGACCCGAGGAAGCGCAAGATCTGATTGACAATCTGGAAACGATCGGATCGTCGATCACTGAGTTGGCCGACGCGGCCGCTGCTTACCAGCGGGCCTGGATTTCCAGTCCGAAGACGTCTTCGGGCGGCGCGCCGGCGCTTTCCCGGCGCGTCGCCTGGAACTCGAAGGTGATGTCCGGCGCATCCTCCAGCGGCGCGAACCGCCAGCCCAGCGTGTAGTCGCGCGAGCCTTGAAAAACCCCGTAGCCCAGGCGGGGGCTACCGACAAAACGCTTGTCGAAGGCGGCGAAGCCCCAGGCAACTTCCGTCGTCCAGCGGCCCGCCGACTCCCCGCCGCCCGCGCCGATGCCGTCGGCGGCGAGCGGCTCGGGCGCGAACAAGGCCTCGATGCCGCCCTCGGAGCGCCCTCCCAGCTCGTGGCCGAAGCGGAACGACGGCCCGAGCTCGGTCGACGGGCCGGGGTCGAAGGACAGCGAGACGGAGAAGCCATGGTCCGCACGCCCTTCCGCCTCGTGGGCGAGCAAGGCGCGGCCCTTGGCATCCAGGGTAAGACCCAGCCGCGGCTCGCTCCAGGCAAGCCCGGCGCCGAGTTCGACCCCGAAACCGGTCTCGGCGTCGCCGCCGTCGTGGCGCAGGCCGGCCTCGAACATCGGCATCAGCGAAGCGCCCCGCGCGAATTGCATCGGCCAGCTTCCCTCGAGCCCGAGCCGGAGCCGGCTCGTTTCCGACTCGGAGGCCACCATGTCCCGCGTCTTGCCGGACGCGGTCCGCGTCCATAGCGCATCCGACAGCAGCGCCAGGGCGAAACCGCCCGTAGCGGGCGACAGCAGGTCGCCGCGGGCCCCCGCCGCCGCCATGCCCCAATCCGTCCCGGCGCGCATCGCCGGGCCCGATTCCGCCG
>LXNI01000972.1_pt1 | contig 28555 bp, 37 predicted proteins | sample 809091 | NCBI WGS metagenome assembly LXNI01 (sample SAMN04870527, study PRJNA318959) | sponge metagenome | biome: 01000161; feature: marine sponge reef; material: water | host: Sarcotragus foetidus | place: Greece: Milos, Mediterranean Sea | collected 2013-05-29 | depth 5-7 m | reverse complement strand
CGATGGTCCCCAGCGCCCGCGATGGCGACGGGGACGGCGTGGTCTGCGAGCAGTAGCGGGGGCCTAGCCCGCCGCCTGCAGCTCCGCGGGCTCGCGGGCCGCGCGCAGCACGCGGAAGATCGTGCGGCGCGAGAGCCCGAAGCGAGCGGCCAGCTCATCGACCGACAGGTCCTGCTCCCGCGAGAGCCGCACGATCGTCTCGTCGCGACCCGTGCGCAGCATCGCCGGGGCGCCGCCCGGTTCCTCGTAGCGGCAGCGGGGCAGGGGGCAGCGCAGGCAGGAGGGGTACAGGTCGCAGCCGTTATCACGGTAGCGGGTGTTTTCGGGCAGTGCGTCGATGCGCGGCCGGCGGATCGGGGTCGCTTTCAAGGGCTCCACCTCCTGTCGGGGAGGAGGAACAATAGAACTATTGTTCTACAGCGTCACGACCCACATGACAGTCCCGCCCGGCGCGGGTTCGGGCAGGGGGTCGCCTGCCTACAGGCTCATGTTCTGGAGGCGCTCGATGCGCTGCTCGAGCGGCGGGTGCGTGCTGAACAGCTTCGACATCCCGCCCCCGGCGAACGGATGCACGATGTAGAGCGCCGCCACCGCTTCCTGCTGGGGCGTCTCCTGCATGGGCGCGAACTCGACCCCGCGGTGCAGCTTCTCCAGCGCGCTCGCCAGCGAGTGCGGGTCGCGCACGATGCGCGCGCCCGCCTCGTCCGCGGCGAACTCGCGCGTGCGGCTGATCGCGAACTGGATGATCGAGGCCGCCAGCGGCGCCAGGATCATGATCGCGAGGGCGGCGAACATGTTCCGCTGGCCTCCGAAGAAGATCATCATGAACGAGATCAGCGAGATCGCCCCTGCGATCGTCGCCACGATCGAGCTCGTGAGCGTGTCCCGGTTCTTCACGTGCGCCATCTCGTGGCCGATGACGGCGCGCAGCTCGTGCTCGTTCAGCAGCCGCATGATCCCGGTCGTCACCGCCACCACGCCCTTTTCCGGGCTGCGCCCCGTGGCGAAGGCGTTGGGCGTCGGGTTCTCGATGATGTAGACCTTCGGCATGGGCATGGAGGCGCGGTAGGCCACCTCCTCGACCATCGCGTGGAGGCCCGGCGCCTCGTCCGCCGTCACCTCGCTCGCCCCCGCCATGCGCAGGGCGAACTTGTCGCTCCACCAGAAGGCGGAGAAGTTCATCACCGCCGCGATGATGAGGAAGACGATCAGCCCGCCGTATCCGAAGATGGCGTAGCCGATGAAGAGCAGGAGGGCGGTCAGAGCCGCGAGCAGGAAGCCGGTCTTGATGCCGTTCATGGGTGTGGGAAATCCTCCGTGAGTCCACCATCCAGTATAGGAGAGCCGCCCCCGGGGGGCGTGAACGTCGCTAACCGCGCTTGAGGAAGGCCCCCACCGCCCGGCGCGCCTCCTCCTGCGCTCCCGCCAGCGTCTCCTCGCCCTCGAACGGGATCCAGCGGAACTCGAAACGCAACCCCTGCGTCCGCTCGGGGCCAAGCGGCTCAGCGCGCCACGAGTCGGGCAGGATCATCCCCGGGACCGTGACGTAGCAGTGCCAGAGCTGGCCGTCACTCTCGAACAATGCCGCCGGCCGCCAGCCGCCCAGGGGGAGGCCGCTCTCCTCCAGCACCTCGCGCGAGACCGCCTGCACCGGCGTTTCGCCCTCCTCGACGGTGCCGCCGGGCACCTGCAGCCCGGCCTCGGGCATGCCCGCGTGCTCGAACACAAGCAGCCCGCGGCCTTCCTCGGTGTAACGCAACACGAATCCGTACGCCTTTTCGGTCACATCCGCGATTCTCGCAGATCAGTGGCTTGCGCGAGGGTCTACACTCGCTTGATGGCGCAGCAGTCACGTCCGCAACGGTTTCGTCGCGTGTGGGGGTATATCCGCCTCGCGCTCCTCGTCGTCCTTGCCCTGTTCCTGATCCTCGCTCTTGCCACGCAGGACTGGGGCAGCGTTGCCCCGACCGCCGTCTTTATCGTCCTGCTCGCCTTCCTCGAGGCCATGGATCGCGGTTGGCTTCGACGCTTCGGTGTTCGCGGACCCTCGGACACCCGCTAGAATCGCGCCCCAACCCGAAGGGAGCCCCAACATGTCCGATGCCCAGTACCTCGCCGACCGCATCGCCATCATGGACGTCATGGTCAAGTACGGCACCGCCGTCGACGCCCGCGAGATGGACCGCTACCGCTCGTGCTTCACCGACGACGTGCTCGTCGTGGGCTACGGCGCCGAGGACATGGAGGGCGCCGACGCCTACCTCGACTACGTCATCACCGCCCTCGAGAACTTCCCCGCTACCCAGCACATGATGGGCAACCAGGTGGTCGATATCGACGGCGACACCGCCCACGCCCGCACCGACGTCCAGGCCACCCACGTCCTGAAGGAAGACCCGGACGCAATCATGACCCTCTGGGCGACCTACGTGGACGACATGGTCCGCGGCTCCGACGGCCAGTGGCGCATCAAGCGCCACGAGCTCGTGCGCGCGGGCAGCCAGCGCACCGTCAACCAGCCGTAGCCCCGGGGCCGCCGCGAATCCCTACAGGTCCGCGACCTGCGGCAGCACCTCGCTCGCGAGCCAGGCGGGCACGCTGTCGGAGGACAGGTCGAACCAGGTGAACTGCACCTCGTCGATGCCCGCCTCCGCGAGCCGCCCGAGCTTGTCCACGATCTCGTCCGCCGTGCCCATGATCGCGCCGATGCCGCGCAGCATCTCGCGGTAGTCCGCCGGCGACATGCCCGGCGGCGGCGGCATGCGCTGCATCTGCAGGAGCGTCGCCGCCTCAACCTCCGCGTCCGTGGACCCGATCAGGCCCATCGTCGTCATCACGTGGCGAATCTCGCCGGGGTCGCGCCCCCGCTCGTCGCAGTAGCCGGCGAGCAGCTCGCACTTGTGCCGGTAGGCGTCGAGCGGCAGGTCGACGGCGTTCCACTCGTCGGCGTACTTCGCGACGAGGGGCAGGGTGCGTTTCTCGCCCCCGCCCGCGATCAGCACCGTCGGCCGCCCCGCCGCCGGCTTCGGCAGCGTCTGCGCTTCGCTCAGCCCGTAGTAGCGACCGTCGAACGTCGCCGGCCCTTCGCCCCACATCAACCGCATCACCTGGATGAACTCGTCCAGCCGATCGAAGCGCTCCCCCAGCGACGGGTAGTCGATGCCGTAGGCGATGTGCTCGCCCTCGTTCCAGCCGACCCCCAGCCCCAGTACGAACCGCCCCCCGCTGAGCAGGTCGAGTTGCGCCGCCAGCCGCCCCACGTTCGATGGCGGCCGGAACATCACCGGCGTCACCAGCGACCCGAAGCGGATGCGCTCCGTCTCGCGCGCGGCCAGGGCGAACAGCAGGTACGGCTCCAGCGAGTCGATCTGGTTGACCGTGTAGAAGTGGTCGCCGAGGTAGTACGAGGCGAACCCGTGGCGCTCCGCGGCGCGCATCGAGGCGATTGCCTCGTCGAATGTGACTCCCCACGGCCCCACGACCAGCCCGATGTCCATGGGCGTGCTCCTACAGGTCCGCGACCTGTGGCAGGACCTCGCTCGCCAGCCAGTCCGGCACGTTGGTCGAGGACAGGTTGAACCAGATGAACACGATCTCGTCGATGCCTGATTCCCCGAGCTGCCCGATCCTGTCCACGATCTCGTCCGACGAGCCCATGAGCGCGCCCCTCGCGCGGAGCCCATCGATGTAGTCCGCCGGGGACGTGGGGCTGGGCGGGGCCCGACGCAGCATCTGCAGCGCCGCCTCCCCCTCCATCTCCGCAGGGGTCGTGCCGATAAGGCCCATCGTCATCATCGTGTGCCGGATCTCGGACGGATCGCGCCCGATCTCGTCGCAGTACCCGGCGAGGAGCTCGCACTTGTGCCGGTAGACGTCCGGCGGCAGGTCGACGCTGTTCCATTCGTGCGCGTACTTCGCCACCAGGGGCAGGGTGCGCTTCTCGCCCCCGCCCGCGATGAGCACGGTCGGGCGTCCGGGCGCCGGCTTCGGCAGCGAGTCGGCCTCGTCCAGGCGGTAGTAGCGCCCCTCGAACGAGGCGGGGCCCTCGCCCCACATCGCTTGCATCACCGCGATGTATTCGTCGAGCCGGTCAAAGCGCTCCCGTGGCGCCGGGAAGTCGATGCCGTAGGTGGTGTGCTCACCCGGGTGCCAGCCCGCCCCCAGGCCCATCACGAAGCGCCCGCCGCTGAGCAGGTCGAGCTGCGCCGCCCACCGCCCGACGTTCGAGGGCGGCCGGAACATCACCGGTGTCACGAACGGCCCGATGCGGACGCGCTCCGTCTCGCGCGCGGCTAGCGCCAGCAGCAGGTACGGCTCGATCGAGTCGATCTGGTTCACCGAAAAGAAGTGGTCGCCCATGTGCCAGGAGTGGAAGCCGCGCTCTTCGGTGGTCCGCATCGTGGCGATCGTCTGCTCGAGGGAGTACCCCCACGGCCCGATGACGATTCCGATCTTCATGCTGTTCCCCCTACAGGTCCGCGACCTGTGGCATGACCTCGCTCGCGAGGAACGCCGGCAGGCTGTCGCTGGCCAGGTCGAAGTAGACGAACTGCACCTCGTCCATCCCCTCCTCCGCGAGCCGTCCGAGCTGGTCGACGATCTCGCCGGCTGTGCCCATGACGGCGCCGGCCTCGCGCAGGGCGGCGCGGTACTCGGCGGGGGTGGGGTTGCCGGGCGGGGGCGTGCGCTGCATCTGCGTGAGCGTCGCCGCCTCCACCTCCTCGTCCGTCGCCCCCACGAACCCGATCGTCGTCATCGAGCGCCGAATCGTGGCCGGGTCGCGACCCACGTCGGCGCAGTGCGCGGCCAGCACCTCGTTCTTGTGCCGGAGCGCGTCCGGCGTCAGGTCGACGCTGTTCCATTCAGCCGCGTACTGCGCCACCAGCCGCAGGGTGCGCTTCTCGCCGGTCCCGCCGATGAGGATGGGCGGACGCCCCGCCTCCGGCTTCGGCAGCGAGTCGACCTCTTCCAGGCGGTAGTGCTCGCCCTCGAAGGAGACCGGGCCCTCGCCCCACATGGCCTGCATCACCTGGATGTACTCGTCCAGCCGGTCGAAGCGCTCCCCCAGTCGCGGCCAGTCGACGCCGTAGGTGCGGTGCTCCGCCTCCCCCCAGCCAACCCCCAGCCCCAGCACGAAGCGCCCGCCGCTGAGCAGGTCGAGCTGCGCCGCCCACCGCCCCACGTTCGAGGGCGGCCGGAACATGACCGGCGTCACCAGCGGGCCGAAGCGGATGCGCTCCGTGTCGCGGGCCGCCAGTGCGAACAGCAGGTACGGCTCGATCGAGTCGAGCTGCTCCCCCACGTAGAAGTGGTCGCCCAGGTAGTAGGAGGCGAACCCGTGCCGCTCGGCGGCGGCCATCGAGGAACTGATGTCCTCGAAGCTCACATCCCAGGGCCCGACCGCGAATCCGATATCCATGCGCCTCACCTCCGGCCCCCGCGGGCCGCGGCCAACAGTACGCGAATCAGGTGGCCGGGATCACAAAAGCGGCGGCGGCCCGAAAGCCGTCGCCGCTTTGGCTGGCCGGTACTGGCCTCCCCCTAGCGGTCGGGGCCGTACAGGTAGTCGTCGATGACCTTGTTCATGTGGCGGATGCGCCGCTCGCGGTAGTTGATGAGCAGGCCCTTGTAGGCCCGCGAGTTCATCCCTCGCTGCACGCGCGGCAGGTTGTACGAGTCCTGGTCCATCACCAGCCCCAGCGAGATATCGCCGTGCTTGTGCTGCGTGTGGATCGGACGCGGAACGTCGCTCCCCGCCGGCAGACGCGCGTAGCTCTGGATGTCGAAGTACATCTTGTTCGGATCCGTCGCGTGCGGCCGCTGCCGGAAGAACCCGAAGCCCGCGTGGTGCGTGTTGAACGTCAGGTTCGGGAAGATGTAGTAGTGGTAGTCGTCTGACATCTGGTCGTCGTTGAGCTGGGAGACGTCCATCCCCTGCTCCTCGGCGACCTCGCGGGCGCGCTTCTGCAGGAACGGGCGAACCTCGCCGCTGCGGCCCTCGAACTCGGCCGGGTCGACGCCCGCGTTCCGCAGCCGCCCCTTGAGCCCGTCGGTGACCTCCTCCGGGTTCTGGTAGCGCGGGCTCACGATGCCCATCGGCACCAGGTAGCGGTTGTGCCGCTCGTACAGGTCGATCTGCACGTGGATGTCGTCGAGGCCCTCGAGCAGCTGCGGGTGGATGCCCTGCACGTGGTAGACCTCGTTGAACGCATCGACGGAGGCCTTCCAGTTCGTGTCCCACTCGATCGTCTTGTCGGCGACGATCGAGAACTCCTCGAAGTGGTACGCGTCAAGGTGCTGTGCGACCGGGTCGAGGAACTCGAGCAGGGGCTCGGCGTCCGGGTTCATGTTGAACCAGATGAAGCCGCCCCAGACATCGCAGGGCACTTCAACCAGCGCCGTCTCCTGGGGGACGCCCTGGGTGAACGTGTCCTCGTCGGGCACGAACTTCTTCGAGCCATCGAGGTTGAACTCGAAGAAGTGGTAGGCGCACTGGAACGACTCCGCGTGGCCCATGCCCGGGTTCCGGATCTGGTTCCCGCGGTGGGGGCAGACGTTGTAGAAGGCTCGGACCTTGTCCTCCGCCTCGCGCACGATCAGCAGGGACTCCGGCCCCAGCTCCGTGGTGAAGTAGTCGCCCACGGTGGGGATGTCGGACTCGCGGCCGGCCATGTTCCAGACCTTCGTCCACATGCGCTCCCACTCGAGCTCCATAAACTCCTTCGAGGTGTAGCGCTCCTTGGGGATGAGCTCCGTGCCCATGAAGGGCTCGGGCGCCTTCTCCGTGGGGGTCGTGTGGGCAATCTTCTCCTGAACCATCTGTTCCTCCGGTCGCTCCGAGGCGTGCGCCGATGGTACGCCGTTCTGTCAATCGCTGCTTGCGCTAGAGTGATAACGGGAGGCGCGACATGGCGGACTTTGGCGGGGGCGGGTTCGTCCCGAACCCCGGACCCGAGCTGGAGATGATGGCCCAGGCCCAGAAGGACGAAATGAGGCGCCGGCACGGCGGTGAGCAAGGTCCCCCCAAGCGTCCCCGAGGGCCGCGCTTCGGTCTGCTGCGCCGCATCGTGCGCCTCATCCGCGGCGGCGGGGACTAGGCCCCGTCCGCTACTGTTGGTAGGGGAGGCCCCGAGACGCATGATAGAAGTGGACGTCAAGCCGGTCGGAGAAGACTTTGGCCGCATGGAGCATGAAGCGCTGCGACGGCGAATGAGGCACGATGGCCACCGCCCCCCGGAGCGGCCCAAAGGCCCGCGCTTCCGCCTGCTGCGCCGCACCGTGCGCCTCATCCGCGGCGGCGGGGACTAACGCCCGTCCGCTAGAGTGCTAGCGGGAGGCGCGACATGGCGGACTTCGGTGGCAGCGGCCCGACCATACCCACCAGCGCCGGAGAAGACTTTGGCCTCATGGAGCACGAGGCGCTGCGACAGCGGATGCGCCACGATGGCCACCGCCCGCCGGACCGGCCCAAGGGCCCGCGCTTCCGCCTGCTGCGGCGTATCGTGCGCCTCATCCGCGGCGGCGGCGACTGACACGCCCTGGAGGAGATCAGTATGCGATTCACCAGTTTCGGTCGGTCCCAGCCGGATGTGAAGGCCATGGAGAAGCGTGCCGTCGAGGTCGCCGGGGCGATCGGCAATCCTTCCGTGGAGCGGGAGCGGCTCCAGCGGAACCTGCGGAAGGGCCGCCGCCACTACGACCGCGAAAATCCATCCCGCATGCGCTACTTCTGGCGGGTCTGGGAGTTCCTGTTCGGGCGGGGCGAGATCCGCATCCACCGGTAGACAGGTCGCGACGCGCAACGCTGTCCTCAGCTGCTCCGAGGGCGTGGAAGACGCACACCAGTCACGCACCGGCGAGTATCCTGAAGCCAGGGCGGCTACATCCGGATTCCCGAGCAGGAGGAGAGACATGGGCCTCTTTGGTGGCGGCGTCGATCTGCAGATGGAGCACGAGCGCAAGAAGGCTCAGATGCTGCTCAGGGCAGCGAAGAGCAAATATCGAAAAGCCGGGTCGGACAACACTGATCCGGCCGGCTTCGACAAGTACGCTGAAGGTGACGTCAAGGAAGCGCGCCTCCGTTACGACCGCGAGAATCCCTCCCGCTTCCGCCGGCTATGGCGGCTCGGCGAAGTCTTCAGCAGATGGTTCTAACCCGGTGTCGAACAGGCGGCAGCAGCCCGAAGCAAGTGTGGTAGCCACCCAGATAGGCCGCTCCCTCGGGCGATTCGTGCGCAAGGCCCACGACGCCGCCCTCGACGCCCAGCCCGAGGCCGAGTTGATGGCCCGTCGCGCCGCGAAGATCGCGAAGGAAACCGTCGACGCGGCCCGCCCCGAGGCCGAGCGCCTCGCGCAGGAAGCGATCGAGGCTTCCCGTCCCGCCGCCGAGCGCGCCGCCAAGTACGTGCGCGAACACGAGGACGAGATTCGAAAGGTGGGGGGAGTCGCCGGCGAGGCGATCGCGTGGAAGGTCCTGCCCCGGCCGCTGCGGCCGTTCCTCTCCGGGACGGTCAGTAAGTTTCTCCGCCAGAAGCCCCCGAAGGACTCCTGAGCCGCCCCTACGCCCGCGCCGACGAGAGACCGGGCATGTCGTTGCCCAGGTAGGTGCTGCCCAGGCTGCGGTACTGCCGCCACGAGATGGCCGCGTGCGCGGCCGCCTGGTGTGAGTCCCGCAGGCGCCGCTCCAGCGGCGATTCCATGCGGCTGGCCGTCGTCCCGGCCGTGTTGTGGATCGTGTCGACAACGTGCCGGGAGACCTGCGCGGCGTGCACGCAGGAGAGGTACGAGCGCTGCGTCACCTCCCAGTCCGGCCGCGCGCGACCCCCGTCCTTGGGCAGCGGGCCGAGGTGCTCCTCGGTCTTCTCCTGGGCGTCGATCATGAAGGCCTTCGCCGCTCGCACGGTCGCCTCGGCTTCGCCCAGGCGGTACTGCAGCTCGGGCTGGTCCGCCAGCAGCGAACCCGACCCCCAGGGCGTCTTCTCCATCGCCAGCTCGATCAGGTCGTTGATCGCGCCGCGCGCGATGCCAAGGGCGACGGCGCCCTTGTTGTAGTGCGCCTGCATGGGGTTGCGCAGGGTGGGGCTTGAGAACGTCTCGCAGGTGCTGAAGAGGTCCTTCGGCAGGGTCGCCTTCTCGGGGATGAAGGGGCCGTCGACCTTCACGTCGTGGCTGCCGCTGCCGCGCAGGCCGGCGGTGTCCCACGTATCGACGATCTCCCAGTCCTCGCGCGGCATGAGGAACGCCCTCTCTGATGAACCTCCGCCCTCGAGGGGCACGCCCTCTGAGCGTGTGTGCACCATCGCCCAGGTGGCGTTGTGGCAGCCGCTCCCGAACGAGCCCTGGCACCACAGCCGCCAGCCCCCGTCGACCGGTCGCGCGCGGGCGGTCTGCAGTCCCGGCCCCACGCCGGCGCAGGTGAGGATGCGCCAGTCGTCGTAGAACTCGTCCACGAGCTCGAGGTTCATGCGTCGCAGCACGAGGCTGTTGATCTCCGAGTTGATGTGCACGCACCAGCCGACCGAGCCGTCGATGGCGGAGGCCGCCTCGACGATCTCGATCTGGTCGCGCGTGGACACGTCCTCGCCGCCCAGCTCCTGGGGCAGGGCGAAGCGGTAGAGCCCCTGGTCGGCGATCTCGTTCGAGGCCCAGGCGGGGATGTGGCGGATCTCCTGCGCTTCGTCGCCCGCCTGCTTGAGCGCCTCGCTCATGCCGAGGAGCCGCTCAAGGGGCGGCGCCGTCTCCTGGAGCTTCTTGCTGCGCTCGATGATCTCCGCTCGCACCATGGCTGCCGCCTCCCCGTCGCTGGTCGCGCGATTCTAGGGGACGGGGAGGCGCCTCGCCTTAGCCGCCGCGGTCGATGCGCCGGATGGCCTCGCTCGCGAAGGGGATGTTGGAGCGCATCTTGAGCGCGTACTCGTAGTCGATGCGGGCGTGGTAGGAGCGGTCCTGGGCCTCGTGCGCCTTCCCCCGCAGGACGAACGCCGCCGCCCCCACCTCGATCGGCATGGGCGACTCCGGCTCCCCCAGCTCCACCTCGAGCGTGTGCATCGCCAGGCCCGGCTGCCCTTCCTCCAGCTGCCGGTGCGCGTCGCAGAGGGCGACGACGCCGGGGTGGTCCAGCCCGAGCGTGCGCGCGTTGGTCACCCCAAGCTCGACGAGCACGGCGAACAGCGCCTCGCTCTCGTCGATGCCGCTATCCGTGTCGCTCACGCGCGTCCTCCGCTTGCCGCGGGAGCGTACGTGGAGCGGGTGGTTGGTGGCTAGTGGTTGGTGGCTAGGCGGGTGCTGCCGCCGAGTTTTGGAGGCTGCCGTGATACGTTGGTTGGCATGTCTGGTACGAAGCAACCTTCCTGTTGTGCTCAGGCGCGCCCCAAGAGGGTTCCCAACAAGGAAACGGTCGAGGCGTTACGTCAGTCGCGGGACCGGGTGGGGCTCAAGGAGTACGCCTCGGTCGAGGAGATGAAGGCCGACCTGGAGCGAGAGGAACTGTCCTAGGTCGCCCCAAAGTGCTCCCTGGCCAGCGCGATGACGCGCTCGGGCTGGTCGTGGTGGACCCAGTGGCCCGCCCCGTCGACCACTACCGGCCGCACCCCCGCCAACCCCTCCACCCAGCCCTTCATGCCCCGCATCACCCCTGCCTCGCCACCGATGAGGTAGAGCACCGGACACGCGATCGCATCGACGAAGCCGCGCATCTCCGCCAGCGTGAACTCGTCGCGACGCACCCCCGGCCGTGACCAGTTGTCGAACTTCCAGATGAGCTCGTCCCCGTCCCCGCGCACCGCGTGTACGGCGATGTGCCGCGCCTGTTCCGGTGAGAGGCGCGGGTTCATCTCCTCCACCCGCTTCGTCGCGCTTTCGAGGTCCGCGTAGCGGCGAACCTGGCGGGTCTCCAGCGAGCGCCGCTGCTCGACGTACTTCCGGAAGCGTTCCGGAGTCATCGCCTGCGGCTCCTGGAACAGCCCCGGCACGCGCCCCTCGATCGCCACGATCGAGGCGAACCGCTCCGGGTACGTCCCCGCCGCCAGGAACGTGACCTGCCCCCCGAACGAGTGGCAGATGACGCGCACGGGCCGGTCGAACCGTTCGACCAGCGTGAGCAGGTCGACGGCGTACTGCGAGGTCGTGTACTCGCTGCCGGGCGACCAGGCCGACTCGCCGTGGCCGCGCAGGTCCGGCGCGACCACGTAGTGGTCCCCGGCGAACGCCTCCGCCAGCTCGTCCCAGCTGCGGGCGTGGTCGCGACCCCCGTGCAGCAACACGAGCGGCTGGGCGTCCTCGTGCCCCCAGGCCCAGTACGACAGGCGCAACCGCTGCGACTCGAAGAAGTGCTGGACGGGCTCGGTCATGCGGCTGCTCGCTCCCGGGGACGCGGTTCCGCCGTGGAACCCCTGTCGGGAGCCCAGCGACCGCACCGCGCCCATAATAGAGGCCGGGATTCCCACACCGTGTCCACCGACGACCAACCACCAACCACCGACCACCAACCACCGGCCACCGGGCACGTCGCGCTCGTGGGCGCCGGGCCGGGCGACCCCGGCCTCATCACCCGCGCCGGGCTTGAGGCGCTGCGCAGCGCCGACGTCGTCCTCTACGACGCCCTCGCCCCGGCGGCGCTCCTGCGCGAGGCCCGCGCGGGCGCGGAGGTCGTCGGCGTCGGGAAGCGCGCGGGCGCGCACCTCGCCAGCCAGGACGAGATCGAAGCGCTCATGCTCGCGCGGGCGAAGGAGGGGAAGCGCGTCGTCCGCCTCAAGGGCGGCGACCCCTTTGTATTCGGGCGCGGCTCCGAGGAGCTGCGCGCCTGCCGGGAGGCGGGCGTGCCCTGCACGGTCGTACCGGGCGTGACCTCCGCCATCGGCGCTCTCGCCTACGCCGGCATCCCCGTCACCCACCGCGATCTCGCCGGCGCCTTCATGGTCCTGAACGCCCGCAGCGTGGAAGGGGACGCCGCCAACTGGCGCGCCGCCACCGAGGTCGACACGCTCGTGCTCCTCATGGGCGCCGGGACGCTCGCCGAGTGCGCGGACCGCCTCATCGACGCGGGCCGCTCGCCGGACACGCCCGCCGTATCCGTCCAGTGGGGAACGCGCCCCGACCAGCGCGTTGTGACGGGCACCCTGGCTGACATCGCCGAGTGCGTCGCCGGGGCGGGGCTGTCCGCCCCGCTCGTGACCGTCGTCGGGAAGGTTGCCGCGCTCGCGGGCGAGCTCGCCTGGTTCGACCCCGGCCCCCTCGCCGGTCGCCGCGTGGCCGTCACGCGCTCCCGCGTGCAGGCGAGCGAGCTGGGCGGGCTGCTCGAGGCCGAGGGCGCCTTCGTGACCGAGGCGCCCGCCATCGAGCTGGTCTCGCGGGCCGGTGCGCCCGACCTCTGCGAGGCCGTGGCCGCGCCCGCGGACTGGTGGGCCTTCAGCAGCGCGAACGGCGTCGAGGCCGCCATGCAGACCCTGCTCGATGCGGGGCTCGACGCGCGCGCCCTCGCCGGTCGACGGCTCGCTGCCGTCGGCGAAGCAACCGCCGCCGCGCTGGCCGGCTACGGCCTGCGCGCCGACTTCGTCCCGGAACAGTCGTGGTCGACGGCCCTTGCCGAACTTCCTGCCGAGCCCGGCGAGGGGGTCACGGTCTTCCAGTCCAACCTCTCGCTGCCCGACCTGGCCCTCGCCCTGGAGGAGCGCGGGCTCTCCGTGCGCGCCGTGACTGCCTACGAGAACCGCCCCGTGCCCCTCACCCCCGCACAGATTGAGGCCGTGCGTGAGGCCGACGCCATCACCTTCACCAGCAGCTCGACCGCACGGAACCTTCGCGAGGCCCTCGGCCCCGACGCGGCCGGCCTGACCGCCGCCCTCGTCAGCATCGGGCCAAGCACCTCGGAGTCCGTGCGCGAATGCTTCGGACGCGTCGACCGCGAGGCCGCTTCGCCCGCGCTCGACGAGCTCGTGCGCGCCGTCGTCGACGTGCTGGCGTGACCGCGATGAGCACCGCCCTCGTCCTCGCCGGCCACGGATCGCACCTGAACGCGCGCTCCGGCGAGGCCGTCCGCGCCCACGCCCGTGCGCTGGTTGCGACCGGCGCCTGGGACGAGGTGCTGGCGGGCTTCTGGAAGGAGGAGCCTTCCCTCGCGCGCGTCCTCGACGGCTGCGCCGCGAGCGAGGTCACCGTCGTCCCCGTGTTCATGTCCGAGGGCTACTTCACGGGCGAGGTCATCCCCGCCGAGATGGGTCTCGACGGCCCCGTCACCCATCGCGAGGGGCGCACCGTGCGCTACACGCGACCGGTGGGCGTCCACCCCGCCCTTGCCGGCATCGTTGTCGAGCGCGCGCTGGAGGCGGGCGCCACCCCCGACGACGCGGTCTTCGTGCTCGGACACGGAACGAGGCGCAATTCCGGCTCGTCGAACGCCGTCCACGAGCAGGTCGAGCGCGTGCGCGCCGCGGGCCGCTTCGCCGAGGTCATCGCCGTCTTCACCGACCAGGAGCCAAACGTCGCCTCGGTCCCCGAGCTTGCCGGCGGGCGGAGCGCCGTGGTCGTTCCCTTCTTCGCCTCCGAGGGCTGGCACGTCGGCCAGGTCGCCGCCAACGGCGCCGGCGCCGTCCGCTACGCCGACCCCGCCGGCACCCACCCCGGCATCGCCGCCGTCATCACCGAACTCGCCCTGGCGGCGGCGGAGGCGTAGTCGCCAGCTACCGCTCGATCGGGCCGCCGGCGAAGACGGTGGAGCGCACGACCGCGGGGGTGCCGTCGTTCTGGATGGCATCGTGGCGCCTCGCGATCTGCCCCTCGTGGTCGTCGTGCGTGAGGATGTAGAAGCGGTTTGCCTTGATCCCCTCGAACACGCACTCCGCCGCCCACTCCGGCGACAGCGCCCGCAACCGCACCGTATCGCTGAAGCCCGGCGTGCTCTCGATCCGCGCCTGCACCTCCTCGGGTTCGAGGTCGCGCAGGTGGTCGGGGCGGTTGCGCTCCGAGTTGCGCAGGTTCGTCCTGATGATGCCCGGGCAGAGCACCGAGACGCCCACGTTCGAGCCCGCGTCCTGCAGCTCCCCGTACAGCGTCTCCGAAAGCGTGACGACCCCGTGCTTGCTCACGTTGTAGGCCCCCACCCCGGCGACCGACACGAGCCCCGCCATCGAGCCCGTGTTCATGATGTGCCCCTCGTCCTGCTCGATCAGGTGCGGGGCGAAGACGCGCACGCCGTGGATCACGCCCCACAGGTTCACCCGCAGCACGAACTCCCAGTCGTTCACCCCCAGGTCCCACATCCGCCCCCGACCGCCCACGCCCGCGTTGTTGCAGACGACGTGCACCGAGCCGTAGTGCCCGAGCGCCTGCTCCGCGAGGTTGTCCATGGAGGCGGCGTCTCCGCAGTCCGTCTGGACGGTCAGGACCTCGGCGCCGTTCTCGCGGAGGCCCGCGGCGGTCGCCTCCAGCACGTCTTCCTCGATGTCCGCCAGGACGAGGCGCATCCCCTCGGCGGCGAACCGTGTCGCCATGCCCAGTCCGATACCGCTCGCCCCACCCGTCACCACCGCGACCTTGCCCATGAAGTCCTGCATGTCGATGGCCCTCCTCGTAGGGGCCGCAGCCTACAACAAGGAGTGACGCACACGACCGCGCGACCGGCCACGAGGACTCGAGCCGGCTACCCCTGCTTGCGTGCGTCCCCGGCGAAGACCGTGGAGCGCACGATGGCGGGGACGCCGTCGTGCTGGATGGCGTCGTGGCGCCGTGCGATCTGCCCCTCGGGATCCTCGTGCGTGAGGATGTAGAAGCGGTTCGCCTTGATAGCCTCGAGCACGCATTCCGCCGCCCACTCCGGCGTAAGCCGCTGCATGGGTTCACGCCGTGGCCGGCCCCGTTCCGCGCGTGCCCGCAGCTCCTCCTCGTCGAGCTCGCGCAGGTCGGCGGGGCGGTTGCGCTCCGAGTTCCCGAGATTCGTCGAGATGAGGCCCGGGCAGAGCACCGAGACGCCCACGTTCGAACCCGCGTCCCGCAGTTCCGCGTGCAGCGTCTCCGAGAGGGTGACGGCGCCGTGCTTGCTCACGTTGTACGGCCCCGCGCCCGCCACCGATACGAGGCCGGCCATCGAGGCGGTGTTCACGATGTGCCCCTCGTCCTGCTCGATCAGGTGCGGGGCGAACACGCGCACCCCGTGGATCACGCCCCAGAGGTTGACCCGCAGCACGAACTCCCAGTCCTTCGTGGTCAGCTCCCACATGCGTCCCTGCGTGCCCACCCCCGCGTTGTTGCAGACGACGTGGACGGCGCCGTAGTGCCCGAGTGCCTGCTCGCCGAGGTTGTCCATGGAGGCGGCGTCTCCGCAGTCGGTCTGGACGGCCAGCACCTCCGCGCCCTGCTCGCGCAGGTCCGCCGCGGCGGCCTCCAGCGCCCCCTCCTCGATGTCGGCGAGGACGAGACGCATCCCCTCGGCGGCGAAACGCGTCGCCATCCCCAGCCCGATACCGCTCGCCCCACCTGTCACCACCGCGACCTTGCCCGCAAAATCCTGCATGTCTGTCCTCCTCGTAGGCGAGGGCAAGCTACGGCGGGCGCAGTTCTCTTCGCAAGGGCCTAGGAAGTGACGGTGGTCTCCGCTGCTTTCGCAACCGCCTCTGTGAGCCAGGCGTTGAGGCTCTTGCCCTCCGACCGCGCGGCCTCGGTTGCGGCCCGGTGCAGGTCCGGCGGCATCCGCAGTGGCACTTTCCCCGAGAAGGCCTTGTCCGGCGAGCGGCCTCGCTCACGACAGAACGCGAGATACTCGTCGACGGAGTCGGCGAACGCCTGCCGCAGGTCCGCGACGGACTCGCCCTGGAAGGTGATCACGTCGCGCGTGCCGACAACCTCGCCATGAAAGAAGCCTGCCTCGTCGTCGAACGTCACCGAGGCGCGGTAACCGCGGTACTCCATCATGGTTTATCTCCCTCCATCTCTGGCGCTATTCCAGCTTCTGCGAGGAACCGCCGCATTGACGCGACCGCCCCCTTGTCGGTCTCCTTCCGCGGGTGGGGTCTGTGGAAGACAGCGACCACGCCGTTGAGCTCGATGCCGACACGGGACCCTCTCCGTTCCTCGATGTGAGCTCCGCAGGCGGACAGGAGTGACTCGATGTCAGCCCATGGCAGACCGCTGGGGACTGGCTGCTGGAAAATGGCCGCCAGAGTCCTGCGGTGCCTTCGTCTCACGATATCATGATATCAAATCGAGATATCTGCTGCCAGTCGCCCTACGCAAAGAGACCGCGCAGCATGTGCGCGGCCTCCCGGTAGTCGTTGGCTGGAAGAACCCTAGCGGTCGGGGCCCTCCAGGTAGTCGTCGATCACCTTGTGCATGTGGCGGATGCGGCGCTCGCGGTAGTTGATCAGCAACCCCTTGAACGACCGTGACTGCATCCCCTTCTGCACGCGCGGAAGGTTGTACGAGTCCTGGTCGAGCCCCAGCCCGAGCGAGACCTCGCCGTGCTTGTGGGTCGAGTGCACCGGCCGCGGCGGCGGGTCCGAACCCTCCGGGATGCGGATGAAGTTCTGCAAGTCGTAGTACATCTTGTTCGGGTCGGTCGCGTGCGGCCGCTGCCGGAACAACATCACGCCCGAGTGGTGCGTGTTCAGCGTGATGTTCGGGAAGATGTAGTAGTGGTAGTCGTCCGATAGCTGGTCATCGTTCAGGTCCGAGAGGTCGATGCCGTGCTCGGCGCCGTACTTCTTCACCGAAGCCTGGATGGCCGGACGCACGTCCGCGGGGCCGCCCTCGAACGTCTCCGGGTCGACCCCCGCGGCGCTCAGCATCTCCCTGAGCGCGCGCGTCAGGTCTTCCTGGTTCGGGTAGCGCGGGCTCAGCAGCCCGAAGGGCACGAGATAGCGGTTATGCCGCTCGTAGAGGTCGATCTGCACGTGGATGTCGTCGATCGATTCCAGGATCTGCGGGTGGATGCCCTGCACGTGGTAGACCTCGTTGAAGGCGTCCACCGAGGTCTTCCAGTTGCAGTCCCAGAGAATGGTCTGGTCCGACACCAGGTACTGCTGGTCGAAGTGGTAGGGGTCCAGGTGCTCCGGAATCTCGCCCAGGAACTCCATCAGGGGCTCGGCCTCGGGGTTCATGTTGAACCAGACCCAGCCGCCCCACGTATCGCAGGGCACCTCGGTGAGGGCCGTCTCCTGGGGGACGCCCTGGGTGAACGTGTCCTCATCCGGCACGAACTTCTTGGAGCCGTCGAGATTGAACTCGAAGAAGTGGTACGCGCACTGGAAGCTCTCCGCGTGGCCCATGCCGGCGTTGCGGATCTGGTTCCCGCGGTGGGGGCAGACGTTGTAGAAGGCGCGGACCTTGTCCTCCGCCTCGCGCACGATCAGGAAGGACTCGGGCCCCAGCTCCGTCGTGAAGTAGTCACCCACGTTGGGGATGTCGGACTCGCGACCGGCGACGTTCCAGACCTTCGTCCACATGCGCTCCCACTCGAGCTCCATGAACTCCTTCGAGATGTACCGTTCCTTGGGGATGAGGTCGGTGCCGAGGGTCGGCTCGGGCGCCTTCGTGGTCGGGGTTTGGCGGGCGACGGACTGGAGGACCATGCGATTACTCCCTGTGCTGTGTGGTCGCGACGGAACCGGCGCGCGATACGCGCCTGCTATGCGCACCATCCTACGCGCGTTGTCAACGGCTTTCGCGCGGTCGTCAGGCGGGCGCGAGCGCGGCGATCTCCTCGAGGCTCTGGGCGCGCGGCGTGCCCGAGGTTCCGAACACGAAGGTCTCCCCGCTGGGACCGTCCGCGCCGTGCGAGAGGATGTTGATGACCGCCTGCCCGACATCGGACGCGCGCATCCCCGCATCCGCCGCCGCTGCCGAGACGGCGCGCAGCATGGGCGTGTCCGTGGCCCCCATGCAGAGGCCGTTCACGCGGATGTTGTGCTCGGCGAGCTCGATCGCCCACGTCTCCACCTGGCGCCACTGCACCCACTTGGCGCAGTCGTAGCCGCTGGCCGCCCCGCCGGTCATCAGGTGGCCTTCCTTGATGTGCTCGGTGATGACGTTGATGATTTCGCCCCCGCCGGCGGCCTGCATCGCCGGTACGGCCGCGGTCGCGCAGTAGTAGCTCCCCATCGCGCAGATGTCGATGGAGCGCTCGTAGGCGAGGGTCTGCGACTCGTAGCTGCCACCCGTGAGCGTCGTGTCCGAGTAGATGGCGGCATTGTTGACGAGCAGGTCGATGCGCCCCAGCCGCTGCAGGGCGCTGTTTATCGCGCGGCGCACCTGCACCTTGTCGGCCACATCGCAGTCGATGGCGATCCCCTGGCGGCCCGTGGCGCGCACCTGCGCGGCCGTCTCCGCGTTGTTGACGGCGTCGATGTCGAGGCTGGCGACATCCGCCCCGTTCTCGGCCAGCGCCACCGCGATCCCGCGTCCGATTCCAACGGCCCCGCCGGTGACGACGGCGGCCTTCCCCTCTAGCAACATGGCGTTCCTCCTGTTCCTGCTTCGAAAGCGCGCCGATTCTGGCCGATCGCGCCCCGCTTCGCCACGCCTCAGCGGTGCTGGACGTATCCCTCGGGCGGTTCCGCCTCGTGGAAGATGGAGTAGCGCGAGATCAGGACGAACTCGTCTCCGATCCTTCCCCACACGAGCACCGTGTAGACCCCCGGGCCGTGTTCCGCCACCACGTCCGAGATGTCCGCCTTCAGGGAGAAGCTGTGTCCGCTCGCCGTCCACTCCTCGGCGGTGATCCAGGGCACGGTCAGGTTGACCTCCGCCTGCTCCTCGGTGGCGTCGCGCGCGGCCTGCCAGAACGCCGTCGCCTCGCCCGCCGAGCCCGGCGGGGGCGCGTCTGGGGGCACGTGGTAGGGATTCGGGCAGGGCTGGTAGGGGCGCGTGAACTCGTCGGAGAGGTAGAACCGGTGCGGGGGCAATGGCCTCCGCAAGCCCGCGACCGCAGGGCCGCTGTCGTAGCAGTAGGTCCGGGTGACCTGGCCGAGCGTGAGGGCGACCGGCGGCGCGTCGTAGTTGACCCGCACGTGCAGGTCGTCCGCCGCCGAGAACCGCACCCCGTTCTTCACGGTCCCCGCAAGCTCGATCCACCCGCCTTCGATTGTCGGGAGGCGGGTGTACTCCAGGTAGTCCCCCTCGAACTTCTGGATGGCCCGGAAGTTGTAGCGGTCCCAGGCCAGGCCGATGTTCACGGCCCGGTGCCACGGGTCGAGGATGTTGCTGGCGTGCCCCTCGCTCCCCATCCAGGTATCCACCGCCTTCTTCACCTCCTGCCTGATGGGGTCCAGCGGGAGGTGGAAGTCCGCCGCGGTGACGCAGTAGTCGAGGCCGAGGCCGTTCTCGGCAACGGCGTGGTGGCCGCCGGTCAGGCTGTAGCGCATGTACGGCTTCAGGCCGTCCTGCCCCCAGTGCGATGAGTAGCAGCCCGCCAGCGACGCTTCCGCGTGCAGCTGTGCGGAGTCGTTCTCGCCGAGGACGACCGGTTCGACCCCCGCCTCGGCCCGCGCCGCGTTGATGAGCTGGAGCATGTACCGCTTCAGGTCGAGGTGGCGCTGGCTGGGCGTGGAGACGGGCACCTCGAACTCGATGTCGCCGTAGCGGAACCAGCCGCGCGGCGTTGACCTGCTCAGGGCGAGCGGCTCCATCCCCGGTTCGTCCCAGAATTGGCCCTCGCCGCGGGCGCCCACGTGGAAGCCCCCGCTCTCTATCTCCTGCTCGACGCGCACCTCGACCCTGGCCGTGGCCCCGCCGTTGCCTCCAGGCAGCCGCGCCACCACGTCGACGCTCTCGTAGCGGCGGCGGCTCTCGTCGCTGCCTTCCTCGTCCACCGTCAGCCGGATCGTGCCCAGCGTGCTCCATGAGCCCCCTTCGGCGCGGGCGCTGAGGTGTACGCGGCTGGCGCTGTTCGCGTCCTGCCAGAGGCGAACCTGCAGGCTGACCGTCCCGTCGTCGTCCGCGAGGGCGGGCGCCCACACGCCGATCGCGAGCAGCAAGGCGGCCACTGCTGCGACCCAGCCCTTCATAGAGGAGGCTCTCCAGTGGACAAAGCAACCGATGCCGCTGTTATAAGACTTTTGCCAGCACGCGGCCCCCGGGAAGGGTGCCCCAGGCGGGCCAGTACAGGGTGTGAGGCTGCTGACGCGTAGACTCGCCCCTCATGCCCAGTGGTAGCCCCCAGGCCTTCCGCGCCCTGCGCCACCGGAACTTCCGTTTCCTGCTGGCGGGTACCGTGCTTGTCGGGCTGGTCGGGCCCCTTCACTTCGTCACCCAGATTTTCTGGGTGCAGCATGTGTACCCCGAGCAGCAAATCATCTATACCGGTCTGCTCCTGGGTGGGCGTGGCCTCGCGACGCTGCTCTTCAGCCTTATCGGCGGCGCTATTGCCGACCGTTTCGAGCGGCGCCAGGTGTTGCTTGGCTGCGAGTCGGCCTCGCTCGTGCTCAACATCTTCGTGGCGCTGCTCATGCTGATGACGCCCTTCGGCGGGGCCACGATCATCGGTGTCGTCGCCCTCACCTTCCTCGCCTCGGCCACGCAGGCGATCGACCACCCGGCGAGGCAGGCGAGCATCCCTTCCGTGGTGGGCATGGACGACCTCGGCAACGCGATCAGCCTGAACTCCGCCGCCCAGCAGCTGATGATCCCGATCGCGATTCCCCTGGCGGCGGTCCTCAACGGCGCCTTCGGGCCGGGCGTGCTCTACGCCGCATCGCTCTTCACCTGGCTCGGAATCATTCCCCTCATTGCCATGCTCGACTACGAGAGCCGTGGGGACGCCGGTCGCCAGATGCTGCGGGCCGTGGTCGACGGCCTGCTGTACACGCGGCGCCACGTGGTCATCCTCGCGGCCGTCGGGCTCGTGTTCGTGATGCACGGCGTTGGCATGCCCGGCGTCGGCAACCTCGGCGTGATCTGGGCCACCGAGATCCTCGAAGTGGGCGAGGAGGGATTCGCCCTCATGGCGTTTGGCTGGGGGGGCGGCGCCGTCGCGGGGTCGATGTACTTCGCCCAGCGCCCGGATGTCGCCGGTCGCGGCTCGACCCTCGTGCTGGCCGCTATCGCGTTTGCCGTGAGCGCGATCATCTTCGCCTTCTCCCGCTCGATCTGGCTGACGGCCGCCACCAACGTCGGACTCGGAGTCGCCCTCTCGGCCTCGACCGTGAGCGCCTCGGTGATCATCCAGCAGAAGGTGGTGGAGGGGATGCGGGGCCGCGTGATGGGCCTCTTCCCCCTCACGAACGGCTTCGCCATGCTGCTCACGTTCCCCATCAGTGCGGTCGCGCAGAGCGCGGGCCTGCCCATCGTGCTGACAGTGCTCGGCTGGACGACGCTCGGGCTCTCTGCCGTGATCGTCCTGGTGGTCCCCCAGATCCGCCGCGTCCGCCCCGAGCCCGTTTACTCCACCGCCCCGGGCTAGCCGCCTAGCCCGCGACCGCGGCCTCCCCCGCGCCGGCGCCGGCGGCGAACGTGTACTCGCCGCCGGCGAAGTCGACCGTGATGCGCTGGCCCTCGCCGAACTCGCCCGCGAGGATGCGTCGCGCGAGCTCGTTCTCGACCCGCCGCTCGACTGTGCGCCGCAGGGGACGCGCGCCCAGCTCCGGGTCGTAGCCCTCGCGCACGAGCTCCTCGCGCGCGGCCTCCGTCAGCTCGATGTCGATCTCGCGCTCGGCCAGGCGCTCCCGCACCTCGGTAACCAGCAGGCCGACGATCTCGGCCAGCTCCCGCTCCGTGAGTGGCTCGAACACGATCGTGTCGTCGATGCGGTTCAGGAACTCCGGCCGGAAGTGCTCGCGCAGGGCGCGCTCAACCGTCTCCCGCACCTGCTCGCTCGCGCCGCTCTCCTCGCTGCGCTGCGTGAAGCCCATCGTGAGCCGGTTCTGTGCGCCCGTGCCCAGGTTGCTGGTCATGATGACGACGGTGTTGCGGAAGTCGACCGTGCGCCCGTGTCCGTCCGTCAGACGCCCGTCGTCGAGGATCTGCAGGAGCGTGTTGAACACGTCCGGGTGCGCCTTCTCGATCTCGTCGAAGAGGATGACGCGGTAGGGGCGGCGGCGAACGAGTTCCGTCAGGCCGCCCGCCTCGTCGTAGCCCACGTAGCCCGGCGGCGCGCCGACCATGCGGCTGACCGTGTGGCGCTCCTGGTACTCCGACATGTCCAGCCGGATCATCGCGTCCTCGTCGTCGAACAGGCACTGTGCCAGCGCCTTCGCCAGCTCCGTCTTTCCGACGCCAGTGGGCCCCAGGAAGATGAACGAGCCGATCGGGCGCTTCGGGTCCTTCAGCCCCGCCCGCGCCCGCCGCACGGCGTCGCTGAGCGCCTCGATGGCTCGGTCCTGCCCTACCACCCGCTCGTGCAGCGTCTCCTCCATGCGCAGCAGCTTCTCGCTCTCGCGCTCCTCCAGCCGGGAGACGGGGATGCCCGTCATCTGGCCGACGAGGCTGGCGATGTCCTCCTCCGAGACGCGCAGCTCCGAGGGCCGCCCGTCGGCGTCCTCGGCGCGCAGCGTGGCGTACTCCTCCTGGAGCTGGAGCACCTCCTGCTTGATATGCGCCGCGCGCTCGTGGTCCTCCCGCGCGACTGCTGCGTCCGCCTCCTCGGCGAGGGCGTCGAGCCGCTTCGCGATGGCGCGCACCTCGGGCGCCGTCTCCTGCGCGTCGATCACGTGCTTGCTGGCGGCCTCGTCGATCAGGTCGATCGCCTTGTCGGGCAGGTGCCGCTCGGTCACGTAGCGCGAGGAGAGCCGTACGGCCGCCTCCAGCGCGTCGTCGCCGATCTCGACCCGGTGGTGCTCCTCGTAGCGCGAGCGCAACCCCTGCAGGATCGCGAGCGTGTCCTCCTCCGAGGGCTCGTCCACGTGGACGGGGGCGAAGCGCCGCTCGAGGGCGGGGTCCTTCTCGATGAGCCGGTACTCGTCCAGCGTGGTCGCGCCGATGGCGTGCAGCTCGCCCCGCGCCAGCGCGGGCTTCATCAGGTTGCTCGCGTCGATGGCGCCTTCCGCCCCGCCCGCGCCCATGACCGTGTGCAGCTCGTCGATGAAGAGGATGACGCCGCCGTCGCTCTGGCGGACCTCCTCCATCACGGCCTTCAGACGCTCCTCGAACTCGCCCCGGAACTTGGCTCCCGCCAGCAGCGCGCCCATGTCGAGCGCCCGCAGCGACTTCTCCTGGAGGTTGTCGGGCACGTCCCCCTCGGCGATGCGCTGGGCGAGGCCCTCGACGATGGCCGTCTTGCCCACGCCTGCCTCACCGATGACAACGGGGTTGTTCTTGGTGCGCCGGTTCAGGATCTGCATCACCCGCCGCACCTCGGTGTCGCGACCGATGACGGGGTCGAGCTTGCCCTCGCGCGCCAGCTGCGTGAGGTCGGCGCTGTAGCGCTCGAGGCTCTGGTAGCTGCTCTCGGCGGTGGGGCTGGTCACGCGCGCGCTGCCGCGGATCTCGCGCAGGGCGCGGTAGATGCCCTCCTTCGTCACGCCGAACCCGGCCAGCAGCCCGGCGGCGCCGCTCTCCTCGTTGTCGGCGATGGCGATGAGCAGGTGCTCGACGCCCACGTAGTCGTCCTTGAGCCGGTCCGCCTCCGCGTTCGCGACCTCCAGCATCCGCACCACTTCGGGCGTCGTGTAGATCTGCACGACCTCATGCTGGAGCGTCGGCTGTCCCTTCAACACCTCGTCCACGCGGTCCTTCAGCCGCGCCACATCGACGTCGAGCTGTTCGAGCACCTGCAGGGCGAGCCCCCCGTCCAGCTCGGAGAGGGCGAAAAGCACGTGGGGGACGCCCCACTGGCTGTGGCGCCGCGTGCGCACGGCCTCCTGCGAGGCGGCGAGCACTTGCTGGGCCTGCTCGGTGAATCGGTCCTGTCGCATCATGGGGTCACTCCTCTGCCCCGCGTGCGCGGGGTCTTCCGGGGTGGGCGGAATCGATCGGGCTAGCGGGCGGGACGGCCCTCGCTGTCGATGGCGGGCGCCGGCAGCCGTGTGCGGCGCAGGGTGTCGAGCTCGGCCTTCACCTCGTCCAGCTCGGCCTGGAGCGTGCGCAGCTGGTCGCTCATCCGCAGCACCACCTCCACGCCGGCGAGGTTCACGCCCAGCTCCTCGATGAGCCGCTGGGCCTGGCGGATGCGGTGAATGTCGGCGTTCGAGTACATGCGGATGTTGCCGCTCGTGCGGTGCGGCCGGATGAGCCCGGCGCGCTCGTAGTAACGCAGCGTCTGCTGGTGCAGTCCCACCAGCCGCGAGGCGATCGAGATGACGTAGCAGGGCTCGTCGTCGGGCAGGGGCTCGGTCGGTGGTGGTCGTCGGCGGGGCATGGCTGGTCCTTCCTCGCTAGCTGGCCGCTCGCGCGGTGGTGTTCGTCTGGCGCAACTCCTCGAAGAGGGCGCGCTCCCCGTCGCTGAGCCGTTCCGGCAGCACGACATTCACGCGCGCGAAGAGGTCGCCGCGACGGTCGCCCTGGCCCAGCACGGGCATGCCCTTGCCGGTCAGGCGGAAGCGGCGGCCGTTCTGCGTGAGCGGCGGGATGGTGAGCAGCACCTTTCCGGAGAGCGCCGCCACCTCCACCTCGCCCCCGAGCACGGCGTCGAGGTAGGGCACCGGGACCTCGACCGTGAGGTCGTCGCCGCTGCGCTCGAAGCGTGGGTGCGGCAGCACGGTGATGAGCAGGTAGAGGTCCCCTGGGGGGCCTCCGCCCATTCCCGGCCGCCCCTCGCCGGCCACGCGTACACGCGAGCCGGTGCGGACGCCCGGCGGCGCCTTCACCTCGAGGCGGCGCGGCCTGAGCGCCTCGCCCGCCCCGCCGCAGGCGTGGCAGCGTGCGTTGGCCACGGCCCCGCTGCCCCCGCAGATGGTGCAGGGCTCGCTGCTCTGCAGGCTCAGGGTGCGGGTCGTGCCCGCGGCCGCTTCCTCCAGCGTGACCTCGGTGGGCGACTCGATGTCCTGGCCGCGGCGCGGCCCGCGCGGCCCGCCGCCGAAGATGCCGCCGAACACGCTGCCGATATCCAGGTCGTCGAGCCCCCCGGCGAAGGAGAACCCCCCTCCGCCGAACCCGGCCTGGGCGCGCTGGCGCTCCATCTCCTCGATCTGGTCGGCCTGCTCCCAGCGGTCGCCGTACCGGTCGTACTTCTTGCGCGTCTCCTCGTCGGAGAGCACGTCGTAGGCGCCCTGGATCTCCTTGAAGCGTTCCTCGGCACCCTTGTCGTTCGGATTGACGTCCGGGTGGTAGCGGCGCGCGAGCCTCCGGTACGCGGAGCGAATCTCCTTCTCGGAGGCGCTGCGGGAGACCCCCAGGGTTTCGTAGAAGCTCCTGGCCATGGTAGCTACATTATAAAAGGATGGGTCTTACTTTACAACAAGGATACGGAAGAGAAGCTGATAGCATCTTTATCAACTGTACGGCGCACGCTCACCGCGTTGTGGATTCGTGGAGCCGGCTGGCGGGACGCACGAAACGGGAGGCGTTCGCCCCCCGCACGTGGTTGGGCCGGGCGAGTTCGCGACGCCCTTAGGCGTTCACTTCCTCGGTGATGTCCTCAACGACGATCTCGTTCCCCGCGCCGACGTTGATGCGGACGATCTTGCCGTCCTCGAGCAGGGCCTCGACGTTCTGCTGGTGCGAACGCCAGCCCTTGGGGAAGGCGTAGCCGTTCTTCTCGAGCGCCTCGAGGAAGAAGTAGCTCATCGTCATCGGGGCCAGGTAGAAATCGGTGCTGTCCATTTGCGCTCTCCCTCGTGGTTCGGGCCGCTCCTGCGACCGGGCGCGCCCATTATGGCGATCCGCGCGCTTGCTCGCCACGCCGGAGCGGGATTCGCGCGCGCAGCGGTACGGTAGCATCCCCGGCTTGTCAGGTCGCCTCCCCATGCGCATCGCCGGCCAGGTCCTCGCCATCGCCTCGCTCGTCGCGGGCATCGGCCTGCTCCTGCTGCTGCTCACGCAGGACGCGGCGGGCAGCGATGGCATGTGGTTCGCGGGCGCGCTCATCGCCAACGGTGTCCTGCGCCTTTTCCTGGGGAGCGGAGAGTAAAGCGCGGCGCATTGTGCGCGGAGCCGCGCGGCAGTATTCTCACGCGTCCCGGAGGGACGTTTCGCAATGGCGAGATTCCGTTCCATCCTTGCCCCGGTGGTAGACGACTCGGCCAGCCTTGAGGCCGTCGCCATCGGTGCCTCCCTTGCCCGTCAGGAGAAGGGTGTCCTCACCCTCCTGCACGTCATCGAGGTCGAGCGCAGCCTGCCCGTCACCGCCGATATGGATCTCGAGGCCCAGCGTGGCGAGGAACTGCTCCGTCGCGCCCGCGTCCTCGCCGCCGAGGCTGGCAACATCACCATCAACGACGAACTCCTGCAGGCGCGCGTCGCCGGCCCCGCCATCGTGGAGGAGGCGGAGGCGCGGGGCGTGGATGTCATCATGATGGGCGTCGGCTGGTCGCCCCTCCTCGGCCAGTTCGAGGTCGGCCCCACCGCCGGCTACGTGCTCCGGCACGCCTCCTGCAACGTCTGGATCGTGCGCGAACCGCTGGAGATGGCCACGGGCGCTGCGGGGAAGGCCGCGGCCAGCCGGTGAAGGTCCTCATCATGGGCTGCGGGCGCACCGGCGCCGCGATTGCCGCGAGCCTCGACGGCGACGGCCACGAAGTCACCATGCTCGACATCAATGCGGGCCAGTTCCGCCGCCTGCCCGATGCCTTCGGCGGGCTCAAGGCCGTCGGTAACGGCATGGACGCCGACGTGCTCGAACGCGCGGGCGCCCGCGAGGCGGACGCCTTCGTCGCCGTTACCCAGGGCGATAACCGCAACTACTTCGCCAGCCAGCTGGCCCACGAGGTCTTCGGCGTGAAGAGCGTCGTCTGCCGGGTGAAGGACCCGGAGCGCGGCGAGATATTCGGCCACCTCGGCCTCCAGACCTATAGCCCCACCAGCGCCGGCGCGGAGGCGATCCTCGGCATGCTCTCCGGCTTGGGACCGGCCTGAGCCGTGTACGTCATCATCGGCGGTGGCGGCAAGGTCGGGTACTACCTCGCCCGCGAGCTGCTTGAGGGCGACCACGAGATTCTCGTGATCGAACGCAGCGCCCCCCGCGCCGCCGAGATCAACGACCTGCTGGAAGGCACGGTCCTGCAGGGCGATGCCTGCGAGGCCTCCGTGCTCGACGGCGCCGGCATCGTCCGCGCCGACCTCGTCGCCGCCGTCACGGGCGACGACGAGGACAACCTCGTTATCTGCGAGATCGCCCGCTACCGGGGAGTGCCCCGCGTCCTCGCCCGTGTGAACAACCCCACGAATGCGCTCCTCTTCCAGAAGCGCGGCATCGAGACGACCGTCTCCGCCACGGAGGCGATTCTCTCCCAGATCGAACAGGAGCTGCCGGTCACCTCGATGGTGCCGGTCATGCAGCTGCACCAGGGCCTGGAGCTCGTGGAGGTGCGGCTCTCCGAGACCTCGCCCGTGGTGGGCCGCACCCCCCGCGAGGTGCTGCTGCCCCCGGAGTCGCTCATCGCCCTGATCGTCGATTCCGGCGGCGTGCCCCGCGTGCCCGGCGCCGACACCACCCTCACCGTCGGCGACGCCCTCGTCGTGGTCACGCGCGCGGAGAGCAAGGGCATGCTCCAGGAAGCCCTCATCGGGGGCGCGCATGGGTTCGACACCTGAGCCCGGAGGGCCCGGCGTGACCATCGCCTATCTCGGCCCGCCGGGCACCTTCGGCGAGGAGGCCGCGCGCCGCTACGCCCCCGGCGCCGAGTTGCTCTCCTGCGCCACGCACGGCGCCGTCGCCCGCGCCGTCGAGTCGGGAGAGGCGGCCACGGGCGTGATGGCCATCGAGAACTCCCTCAACGGCTCCGTGGCCGAGACCCTCGACATCCTCATCCACGACACCGCCCTCAAGATCCAGGGCGAGCTGCTCGTGCCCGTCGTCCACAACTTCGTCGTTTCCCCCGGCACGGCCCTTGAGGACATCGAGCTCGTCTACTCCCACCCCCAGGCCCTCGGCCAGTGCCGCGCCTTCCTCGAAGGACACTGCCCCGAGGCCCAGCGCGCGGCGGCGCTCTCCACCGCCCAGGCCGTCGAGCTCGCGCTTGGGCGCCCCGGCGCGGCGGCCATCGCCACCCTCCGCGCGGCCGAGCTCTTCGGCGCCGAGGTACTCGCCGAGTCCATCCAGGACCAGGAGAACAACGCCACCCGCTTCGTCATCATCGGCACCCACGAGCCCGAGCCCTCCAGCCACGACCGCACGTCGATCGCCTTCGAGTTCGCCGGCGACCGCGCCGGCCTCCTCACCGCCGCGTTGCACGAGTTCTCCAGCCGCGCCATCAACTGCACGAAGATGGAGAGCCGCCCCACGCGCGCGACCTTCGGTGAGTACATCTTCCTCATCGACTTCGAGGGCCACGCGCGCGACCCCGAGTGCGCCGCCGCCCTCGACGGGCTACGCTCGATGACGAGCATGCTCAAGGTATTCGGCAGCTACCCGCAGGCGAGCGATGCCTAGAGCAGTCGCAGTCGTAGCCGTGGCGCTCGTGCTTGCGCTGATCGCCGTTGCCTGCGGCGGCTCCGAGCCCGAGGCGCCCCCCTCCGCGCCGGCCACCGCCACCGCAGC
>LXNI01000971.1_pt1:0-25000 | contig 28555 bp, 22 predicted proteins | sample 809091 | NCBI WGS metagenome assembly LXNI01 (sample SAMN04870527, study PRJNA318959) | sponge metagenome | biome: 01000161; feature: marine sponge reef; material: water | host: Sarcotragus foetidus | place: Greece: Milos, Mediterranean Sea | collected 2013-05-29 | depth 5-7 m | reverse complement strand
ATGGCGGGCGTGTGCGAACCGGTCCGGTTCAAGGTCCGGCGGCGGCTGCTGAAGCCGCGCCGCCGGTTGCGTCCGTGATTTGCCTGACCGCCACCGCCAAACCCGATGTGGTGTCGGAGATCCAGGACTACTTCCTCAAGAAGCTTGGAATCGAGTTTGCCGTGTTCAACGGCGGCGCCCAGCGGGAGAACCTCGAATTCGTGGTGCTTCAAACGGATGCGGGACACAAGTTCGAGGACATCCATCGGGCTCTGGAGGCCGACCTGCCGCCGGGTCGGCGCGGCGGCGCCATTGTCTATTGCGCAACCCGGCGCCGTTGCGAAGAGGTTGCGGAATACCTCGTTGCCAGGAACTGGGACGCCGCGCATTTTCACGCCGGCCTGCAGCCCGAAACGAAGAAGATCACTCAGCAGCGATTCATCAGCGGCGAGTTGCGGGTGATCGCCGCCACCAACGCCTTCGGCATGGGCATCGACAAGCCCGATGTCCGGCTGGTCATTCATGCCGACATTCCCGGCTCGCTGGAGAACTACCTGCAGGAAGCCGGACGCGCCGGACGCGACCGGGAACCAGCGCGCTGTGTTCTGCTCTATACGCAGGAAGATGTGGAACGGCAGTTCGGCATGTCGGCCTACTCTCGCCTGACCCGCCACGAAATTCACGGGATTCTGAAGGCGCTGCGCAATCTCGACCGCAAGGGCCGACTGAAGGGCGAGGTGGTCGCCACGCCGGGAGAAATCCTGCGCGAAGACGAGGACAGCGCCTTCGAGCGAGATGACGCAACCTACGACACCCGAGTCAAGACGGCGCTGGCCTGGCTGGAAGAAGCTCGTCTCGCGTCCCGTGAGGAGAACCGCGCGCAGGTTTTTCCGTCGTCCTTGCGGGTGCAGTCGATCGCCGACGCAAAGAAAAAGCTCGGCCGCGTGGCCAGCCTCACGGATTCGCGCCGCGAACAACTGTTGCAGATTGTTGTCAGGCTTCTTGAGGCGGATCCGGACGAAGGCATATCCACCGACGAGTTGATGGGCGCGACCGGCATGAACCCGGAAGGCGTCCGGGCCGCGCTCTACGACATTGAGCAACTGGGTCTGGCCAGCAACGACATGGAGATCACGGCGTTCACACACGTGGGAGTTCCCCGGTCCTCCCCGCGGCGGTTCCGGGAGGCCTGCGATCTTGAGATCGCGCTGATTGCCCACATGCGGGAAAAGGCGCCGGAACTCGGTCGCGGGGAACGCTCTTGGCTGCATCTGCGGATTGCCGCGCAGACCCTCAAAACGGATGGCCTTGATCACGCCCTGCCGGAGCGTCTGCTGCGGATCGTACGCAGCATTTCACAGGACGGCCGTGGCGAAGACCGGGTGGAGGGCGGATCAGGCGGCAGCATTGATATGCGCCAGCGCGGCCGCGGCAACGTGTCAGTTACGCTGCGGCGAACCTGGCCGATTCTGGAGGAACTCGCCGAGCGCCGCCGCAATGCTGCCGGGTTGCTGCTGACGCACCTGCTCGATGCCTTGCCTGAGGGATCGCGCGGGACGGATCTTCTGGCCGAGACCACGCTTGGCGCGCTGCGGGTGGCAATGGAGGAGGATCTGGTGCTCAAAAGCCGGAGCCCGAATCTCGACCGGCTCCTGGAGCGATCGCTACTGTGGCTGCATGAGCAGGAAGTGATTCGGCTCAACAAGGGACTCGCTGTTTTTCGCCCGGCGATGACGATCCACTTGTCCGAGAAGCCGGCGCCTGGACGCCAACGGCGCGGGTTTGTGAATTCGGACTATGAGCCGCTGAAGATTCACTACCGCGAACAGGTGCTGCAGATTCACGTGATGGCCGAGTTCGCCGCCCGCGGCCTTGAGGCCGTGAGCGATGCCCTGCGTCTGGCGATGGACTATTTCAGCATGGGGCGGGGGGATTTCATGGCCCGCTGGTTGCCGGACCGCGAGGCCGAAACCGCGCGCGAGACCACGCCGGAAACCTGGCGGGAGATCGTGGAGAATCTGAGCCCCGCACAGCGGCAAATCGTCACCGACAGTCGGGAGCAGACCAATGTGCTGGTGCTTGCCGGACCGGGTTCCGGCAAAACGCGGGTACTGGTGCATCGCATTGCCTACCTGTTACGGGTGCGGCGGGAACGGCCGCGCAGCATTCTGGCGCTGGCCTACAACCGGCACGCGGCCGTCGAGATACGCCGCCGACTGACGCAGATGGTGGGCGACGATGCCCGGGGGGTTACCGTGCTCACTTGCCATGCTCTGGCAATGCGCCTTGTGGGCGCCAGTTTCTCGACGCTGGCGGTTTCCGAAAAAGACCAGGGTCAGGACAGGTTCGCCGCCGTGCTGCGGGAGGCGGTCGATTTGCTGCAGGGCAAGGATCTGCCGCCGGAAGACGCGGATGTTCAGCGCGACCGGCTACTGGCGGGCTTCCGCTGGATACTGGTGGACGAGTACCAGGACATCGACCGGGAACAGTACGACCTGATTTCCGCACTGGCGGGCCGCACCCTGGACGACGCCGACAGCAAGCTGACGCTGTTTGCCGTGGGCGACGACGACCAGAACATCTACACTTTCAATGACGCGTCGGTGGAATTCATCCGTCGCTTCAATGCGGACTATGCCGCCCGTCCGGCCTGGCTCACCGAGAACTACCGTTCTACGGCGCGCATCATTCAAGCCGCCAATGCGTTCATCGAACCGGCCTGGGAACGCATGAAGCGGGAATACCCCATCGAAATCGACCGCAAACGCGCAAAGGCGCCGGCCGGCGGCGCCTGGTCCAACCGTGATCCGGTTGCCCGCGGACGCGTGCAGGTATTGGCCGCGGGCGGAGATGACAGCGCACAGGCGGTTGCGGCCGTGGCCGAATTTCGCCGTCTGGAAGCGCTGGCCGCTGCCGCCGCCGATTGGGACTGGCGCCGGTGCGCGGTCATGGCGCGGCAATGGCGAACGCTGGATCCGGTGCGAAACCTGTGCGAACAGGAGGGCATTCCGGTGCAAATGGCGAATGTGGATGTCACGTATTTTTGGCGCTTGCGGGAAACCCGGCAGCTGCTCAGTTGGCTGGAGGAGCGAGGGGAGCCGCTGGTCAAGGCTGCGGTCATTCGGGAATGGCTGTATGCGCAGCCCCGAGGAACCTGGATGGAAGCTCTGCGCGAGGCGGTTGCCGACTACGAGCTTGAAGCAGGTGACGCCGAGAATCCTGTCGACAGCTTTGTGGAGTGGCTGGCTGAATGGGGGCGGGAATTGCGCCGCCGGCAAACCGGCCTGCTTCTTCTGACGGCGCACCGCGCGAAGGGCCTCGAATTCGACCATGTCATTATCCTGGATGGCGAGTGGACGCGTACCGGCCGAAATGAAGATCGCGATGCTTGGCGGCGCTTGTGCTATGTGGCCATGACGCGCGCCCGGAAAACACTCGCGCTGGTCAGTCTTTCGCCATCGAACCGCCCGCGGACCGCGCCAGCCGACGGTGCGTTGAGGGCGAGACAATGGCAGGTGCAGGATCAATGGTCAGACTATCCGGCCCATGGATTCCCCGTCCATGAACTGGATGGGCGCTCGTCCGTGCTGCATCGCGCGGCGCCCGCGCCTGAACGGCTACCGCCCGGCCTGAGCTTGCATCGGGCAACGTTGGGGCTGGACGCCATCAACCTGAGCTATGCCGGACGCTTTCACCCCGGGCACAAAATTCACGCCGCCATTAGCTGCCTGCAAGCCGGCGATACACTCAATGTGCGAACCGACTCCAACCCGTGGGAATTGGCTAATGAGGAGGGCCAGACCATTGGCCGCCTGGCTCGAAATTACAGCCCGCCCGGCCGGTCATGTTCCGCTCGCGTGCATGCCATCGTGAGCTGGCGGCGCGAAGACAGCGAACCTGAGTACCGCGAAGGCATGAAATGCGATGAGTGGGAGGTGGTGGTACCGGAATTGACTTTTCGTTGAACTCCCGTTTATCTCTGTCCGCGAGCTGTCGCCGACGTTTTGGTTAGACTTGCGCGACTGTTGCCAAAAGGAGCACGAGAATGACTGCTTACATCGTTGTTGCGGCGCGAGTCGATAATCACACAGAAGGATTCATGGAGTATGCGCGGCGCGCCGCTGAGCTGACCAGCCGCTGCGGAGGCGAGTACATCGTGCGCGGTCTCGCGGAAACGGTCCTGGAGGGCGACATGTGGAGCCAGCGCCCATGCGTCATATCGCGCTGGCCTTCGCTGGAAGCCGCCAAGGCGTTCTGGAACAGCGAGGAATACCAGCAAGCGCTCAAGCCGCTGCGCGCCGACACCGGCCTGTACGACGTGGGCCTGTTCGAGGGCGGCTAACCCGCTGTCACGGCGCTTAAGGCGCCAGTATCCTGTCCACGAGATGGCGCGGCGAGACTACGGAAACTCCCGCCGGAGAACGGACGAGTACTCGTTCAGCAATTGCTCGGACATCAGATAGACAAGTCTTCCATCCAGCATGGCGTCAACGATCAGGGCTGGCGGACTGCTCCTGTCGGAGCCGATCAGCCCCGAAACCACGAGGTTGGTATCGACGAAGTTCAACGACCGCAACCGCTTCTTCGGCTTCTCGCCGGGACACAACAGCCAGATCCCGCACGACCTTCAAACACGACGAACTGGTCATGCTGTTGGGCGCGGGATTCGAGCGCGTTAACCAGCTTCGCGACCGGATCGTCACAAGACCGAAACTCCGAACTGCCGGCCCCGGAGTCCGACCATCGACAAAGCGCCTCCATGAGCAGCACGAGGCCGCATTCCGTATACTTGCTTGCATTGCAAGCAACCGATAGTTTGGGTACGTCCCCGACCGTCAGGAGGAGCGGCCGATGGCCAACATTACGATCCGAAACCTCGACGACGACGTGAAGACGCGTCTTCGCGTGCGCGCCGCCGAGCATCACCGTTCGATGGAGGAAGAGGTGCGCATCATCTTGCGGGATGCCGTGAACGGCGGGGGAACGGGTCCCCGGGATCTGGCGAAGTTCACGCGCGAGTGCTTCGCGCCCCTTGGCGGCGTTGAACTCGAACTCCCCCCGCGTGGCCCGATGCGCGAGCCTCCGGAATTCTCCTGAGCGTCCGGCATGTTCGCCATAGACACGAATGTCGCGTCCGAACTCATGCGCCCGGAGACGACGCCCGCCGTGGCGGCCTGGATTGCCGAGCGCGACGCACAGGAGATGTACCTGACGGCGGTGACCGAAGCGGAACTGCGCTACGGCGTGGCGATCATGCCCCTCGGCAAGCGACGCGACGCGCTGAAAGGCGTCATGATCCATTGGCTCAAGCAGGGCTTCAGAGAGCGGATTCTGCCGTTCGACAGCGCCGCGGCCCGAGCCTATGCGGAAATCGCGGCGGACCGTCGACTAGTGGGTCGGCCAATCGGCGAGGCGGACTGCCAGATCGCGGCCATATGCCGCTCACGTGGCGCAGTCCTGGTCACCCGGAACGTGCGAGACTTCAGCGGCGCCGGGATCGACATTGTTGATCCCTGGGCAGCTACAGAGAATTGACGGAAGTTGTCGCTTCCTCCCCGTACACCCAGGAATATCGAGTGGATGAACGATAAAGGCGAACCCGAGGTAGCGGGTTCCTTGGCGTTTACTCCGGAAGACTGCGGGGCGACTCCGACCTCGGCCTGCGTTTCGCCTACGCCACCAACGGCGAAGGCATCGCTAGCGGGCCCCTCGGTAGCTGCCTGTCCGGCAGACGCTCGGGTGTTCCTGCGCTCTGCCGTGATAACGTTTTGGCGATGCAAGTCAAGCACGGATTTCCGCCCGTCTTTGACCCGCGCGCAAGAGTACTCATTCTCGGATCCCTGCCGGGCGATGAATCGCTGCGCCGGCGCCAGTACTACGGCCATCCGCAGAACCAGTTCTGGGCGCTCCTGGCGGCTGTTTTCGGGCAGCAACTGCCTCGCTATGAATACGAGAGGAAATGCGCATTCCTGCTGCGAAAGCGCATAGCGCTCTGGGATGTGCTGGAGCGGGCCGAGCGGCGAGGCAGCCTCGACACCGCCATTCGCAATGAGCGCCCGAACGATCTGCCCGCGCTATTCGGTGAATTGCCCGGCCTGCGCGCCGTTGGATGCAATGGCGCCAAGGCGCATCAATCGTTTCGCAGGCACTTTGGCGTCTGGCTGAATGAGCTTCCGGGCGAAATAAGCCTTTGCCGCCTGCCTTCATCCAGCCCGGCCTATGCGGCCATGCCGCTGGAGGCCAAGGTTCGGCACTGGCGATACTTCCTGGACTCCGCGCTAGCGGATTCGTAGCTGATCGTCAGGGCCTAAACTGATTGCAATTCATGCGAGGCAACTATTATGAGGATTGAAGGGTGTGTGGCGCTGGTGACCGGTTCAAACCGGGGCATCGGCCTGGGGTTCGTAAAGGTGCTTCTTGAGCGTGGGGCGCGCAAGGTGTACGCCACGGCGCGTGATCCCTCCAGCCTGCCGGCCGTGGTGGCGCTGGATCCCTCGCGGATCAGCGGTTTCGCGCTGGATATCGACGACGAGGCGCAACGCAACTCGGTGGCGGAGCAGACCGGCGATACCAGCCTTCTGATCAACAACGCCGGGATTTCCGGCAGCGAAAATGAGGACGAGCGCCGCTTCCTGCGCGCCAGCAGTCTCGAAAACGCGCGTCAGGTAATGGAAACGGATTGCTTTTCTCCGATTGAAATGTGCCGGCTGTATCTGCCGGACATGATTAAGCGCGGCGAGGGCGGCGTGATCAACATCCTCTCGATCGGCGCGATTTTCTGCCTTCCTTCGCATGCGAGCTATTGCGCCGCCAAGGGCGCGCAAGCCATCATGACCATGGGCCTGCGGGCGGATCTGGACGGAACTGGTGTGGATATCGCCGGCGTTTACACGGGCGGCGTAAGGACCCGCATGTCGGCCCGCGACACTCCGATGTTGCTTACCCCGGAAGAACACGCAAGGGAGGTCTTCGATGCCTTCGAGGCCGGTGAGCGACACATTTTCGCCGGCGCGGGCGCCCCGGAAATGCGCGACACGATCCTGGCCGACCCCGGCGCTTTTGAGCAAAGGCAGATCGAACGCTTCCGAAATCCGGAGAAGGCTTGGGACTGAGAGGGGTTAGCGGCTTTTCCACCGCCACCAGAGGACGGGCCCCGTCAGCACCAGCAGCACCGCCAGCCCGCCCACCAGGTCGTTGACCCACTTGAACTGCTCGTGAATGATGTTGCCGGTGTGCACGTCCACCACGAACAGGTAGAAGGTGGCGCCCGCCAATTGCGGTGACTTCATGTCCGTCAGTTCGAAATCACCCGACGCCTGCTCCCGGTAGAAACCCCTGCTGTTTTTCAGATAGAGCGCCGAATCGAGCAGCACGCCGTCGCTGACCATGGTCGCCGGCCCCTTGATCTGCGACCACCCCCTGTCGCCGTCTCGCCGCTGAAGGTGCATTCCGCGGTTATTGCTGAAGAACACGCGATTCCCTACGCGGAACAGGTTGCCTCCCTGGTCGCCGGTATCGATGTCGGCTTTCCAGGACCTGCCGCCGTCGTCCGTGTGCAGGAGCCCGAGCCGCGTGCTGACGCTTAGCCGCCGGGGCTCTCCGGGATAGGCCACGACCTGCTCCAGCTCCTCGCCGAGCGAGCGGTACTGGTACACGGGCGGCAAGGACGAGCGTTCCATGGGCACGTCCCGCGACCAGTTCCCGAAGCCGACCACGTGATCCAGAAGGATGCCGGTCACGCTCAGGTACACGATAGGAACGAGCGCCAGGATCCCGAACGCCGTGGCGTGTGTGCGGTACAGCCAGCGGTGCGTTTCGCGGCGGACCTTCGGCCCCGGTCCGGACCGTCGCCGCCAGCGCGAGGGAAGGAACCAGTACAGGAAGCCGCTGATCGCCAGCACGGCCATCGCCAGCCCCCCGAAATCGTTGATCAGCGTGGACGCCGTGCGCCCGAAAATGCCGTAGCCGAAGTGGAGGTCGAAGACGAAGTCGTAGACACTGACCTGTTCCGGCAGTCCCGTCACCGTGACCTGGTCGAGATTCATCCACTCGAGTTGCGACGGCTTGCTGCGGCTGATCCGGAAGATTCGATTGTGGTCTGCGACGCCGACCAGTTCATCCGGGTGGCTTCCGGCGGTGAGGCTGCCTATGCGCGTGCCTTCCATCGCGTAGCGCTCTATTCCCCGGCCCTGTCCGGTCGTACGCCACAACCCGTCGTCGGTGGCCACGATGATTCCTTCCAGACTGCCGTCATCCGGCCTTGCGAAGCGCAGCACCTGCGGCATTGCGTCTTCGGGGAAGGGAACGTCGCGCCAGTTCTCGCCGCCGTCCTCGGTGAGCCACAGGCCGCGCTCCGAGCCGCCCAGCCAGCGGTCCGGTTGCGCGTCGTCGACCGCAACGTAGCGCATGACGGTGGCCGGCAGCAACCGCGCCACTCGGGCGGAAAGCCACGACTCGGGCACGGTCATCTGCCGTTGCCAGCGCCACTCGTCGTGGTCGAGCAGAATGCCGCTGACGCCCAGCACCAGCAGCCACGCGCCGGCGGCAAGCCCGGCCCACTTGTGCAGCGTCAACAGCGCCCGGTTCAGCGGCGTGCGGCGTCGCGGTCCCGCCTTGCGACTCATTGGACTGCCGGCTTCATTCGGAATTCGACTACCGTGCGCCGCTCGGCTTCAGGGTCAGAAATCGTATTGCGGCCGCTCCGGCTCGGTCAGCACCACGAACGGAGATGAGTCGGGCACGGCGCGCAGAAATATCCCCATGGGCTGGCTGTCGTCGGTCTTCTCCTTGTCCCAGCGCAGTTCCTTGTCATCGCCGCAACGCTGAATCGTCTTGAACCAGAGTATGCGGCCGGGTTCCTCCGGAAGGAGCGCGCGGAACAGAAAACGTCCGAATCGCCGCGGCGGCAATTCGGACCCGGTCCAGACGATCTCGTCCACGGTCTGGCTGATCTGGAAGCCTCCTCCCATGTCGATCGGCGGATCGAGTTCTCGCATGATCGTCTCGGCCTTCCAGGCGGGATCATGTGCAACGGTCACGCGCATGACGTCTTCGGGAATCTTTATCCGCACCTCGGTCGTGGGATCGGAACCGCAGCCATGCGGCACCCGCACCTCCACATCGTGAAACCAGCCCGCCGGCATGTGGGTCATGTGCACATACGCGTGAGAGAATGCTGCTCCACTAAGGCTGCATAGCACGGCCAGGGTCGCCAGCCTTGTGATTTTTTTCTTCATACCTGTTCCCTCCACAATCCAGGCCGCTCCCAGCTCACAGGGACATCCCGGGAGAGGGCTCTGAGCCTAAGATACACTGTCCCCAACTTGAAAAAAATGGGAGGAGGGTTCCATAAATATGCAGTTCGTTCGCATAGCCTCTTTCTTGCTCGGCGCATAGCCTGAAGGAATGGGGGCGATGTGCCCTTGTTGCTTATTCTCATCCGCACAATGCGGATGTTCCGGCCGCGATACGGATTCGGCAAGGCGACTGCTGGTAAGCTTTTCCGACTTGAGCGGGGGTTTGCAATGAGGCGGGACTGGCTGCTGTTGATTGCGATGAGCGTGTTTTGCGCGCTGTTCGTCCTGCGCGTCCTCGCACAGCTCCTGCAGTTCATTTATCCCGTCGACTGGATTCCCGGGTTTGAGGCCTGGCACAGCGGTGTAGTCCCATATCCGGGATTGCTTGCAGGCCAGCTCGTCCTGGTCGGCTGGATGAGCTTTGTTCTGAACAAGGTGCGCAATCGGACGATACGCGCCAGGCGCTGGAAATATCGCACATGCCTGATATTCGGCAGCGCGTATTTCGCTTTCATGGCGTTCCGCTGGATCGCGGGGATGACATTTCTGGCCGCAAATCCGTGGTTTGCCAAGACCCTTCCGGCCTTCTTCCACCTGGCAATAGCCGGCTTCATACTGCTGCTCGGTCTGCACATAAGCGGGCGTCAGCGCAACCGCAAGATTTTCGTTTCATCTGCGCGATTCTGACCGAACGGCCGAAGCCGGCGCCGTGGTTTGCTTTTGTTTGACGGGTCTTTCACAATGTCGCCGCCCGCCCTGCATATGCCGTACCACTACAAGCCGAGAGCGCCATGAGCGAAGTTGCGCCCCATGTTGAATACCGAGGTGTTTACAAGCGATTCGGCGATTCGGCCTGGGTAGTCCAGGAGCTTGATCTCGAACTGCGCAAAGGCGAGTTTCTGACGCTTCTGGGCCCGTCGGGTTCGGGCAAGACAACCTGCCTGATGATGCTGGCGGGATTCGAACCGCCCACTGCCGGGGACATCCGCATCAATGGCGAGTCGGTGGCCCGCTTGCCGCCCGACAAACGTGGAATAGGCGTTGTTTTTCAAAACTACGCGCTCTTTCCTCACATGAGCGTGGGCGCCAACCTGGCCTTTCCGCTGGAGGTGCGGGGCCTGGATGCGCAGCAGCGGCGGGAGCGCGTCGGCCGGGCGCTGGAGCTGGTGCGCCTTACGGGGCTTGAGGACCGACGTCCCAACCAGCTTTCCGGGGGGCAGCAGCAGCGTGTCGCGATTGCCCGCGCGCTGGTCTTCGAACCGGAACTCGTGCTGATGGACGAACCGCTGGGCGCTCTGGACAGGCGCTTGCGGGAGCAGTTGCAGTACGAAATCCGGCGTATCCAGAGGCAACTCGGCGTCACGGTGCTCTACGTCACCCACGACCAGACCGAGGCCATGGCGATGTCGGATCGTGTGGCGGTTTTCCGGGCCGGCCGGATCGAGCAGGTTGCCGCGCCGGAGGTGCTGTACGAGGAACCGCAACGCCCCTTTGTCGCGAGCTTCATCGGCGAGAACAACCTGCTCAAGGGGCGGATCGTGTCTGTCGAGCGGGGCGTATGCGAGGTGGACGTGGCGGAGCAGCGTTTGCAGGCCGCTCATATCGCGGACCTGCCGGCGGGCAGCGAAACGCTGGTGGCGATACGCCCGGAAAGAGTCAATATCGCGCCGCTATCGATGCAATATTCCAATGAGCTTGATGCCCGGGTCGAGGACATCAGCTTTCTCGGCGACCACCTGCGCGTTCGGCTGCATGTTTGTGGAAATACGGAGTTCATCGCCAAGATCCCCAACATAGTGGGTCATGGCGGCATCCTGCCGGGCGACAGGGTGCGGATCGGCTGGGGCGCGCTGGATTGCCGGGCGCTGGAGGCCGAAGAGTATTGAAGACACGGGGGCATAACGTGAGTGAGCAAGTAGTGATCATTTCCCGGCCAGGGGTTTCAATTCTGGTCAGAGGTTTTCTGGGCCTGATTCTGCTGGCGCCGGCGGCCGCCGTATCGGCGGAGTCGATCACGGTGGTTTCCTGGGGCGGTTCGTACGCGCGTGCCTGTGAGGAGGCCTACCACAGGGCGTTTACCGAGGAGACCGGCATCGAAGTGCTGATGGAAGACTACAACGGCGGACTGGCGCAGATCCGCGCGCAGGTCGATGCCGGCGCGGTGCACTGGGACGTGGTGGACCTGGAGATGCCGGATGCGCGCCTGGCCTGCGACGAGGGGCTGATCGAAGTGATGGATGTTGCCGACCTGCCGGCGGGCGTGAACGGAGAGGCGCCGGAGGACGACTATCCGGCCGAATCGGTCTCCGAGTGCGGCGCCGGGATGATTTTCTATTCCACGGTCTTCGCCTATAACCGGAAGTTCCTGCAAGGTTCCCCGCCGGAAACCATAGCGGACTTCTTCGATCTCGAGAAGTTTCCCGGGCGCCGGGGCATGCGCCGTTCGCCGCTGGTGAACCTCGAATTCGCCCTGGCGGCCGACGGCGTGCCGCTGGACGAGGTGTACCGGGTGCTGGACACGCCCGAGGGCTTGAGCCGCGCTTTCCGCAAACTGGACACCATCAAGGACCAGGTGGTGTGGTGGGAAGCCGGCGCGCAACCTCCGCAGTTGCTTGCCGACGGCGAAGTGATCATGAGCACTGCCTACAACGGCCGGATATTCAACGCCCAGGTGCTGGAGGACCAGCCCTTCGTGATTGTCTGGGACGCCCAGGCGCTGGACAGCGGGTATTTGGCAATCGTGGCCGGCACGCCGCGGTATGAAGCGGCCAGGCAATTCGTGCTGTTCGCCAACCGGCCGCGCTCGATCAGCAACATCAGCAAGTACATCTCCTACGGTCCGGTACGCGTGTCGGCTCGTTCGCTGGTGGACAAGCACCTTGAAACCGGCACAGTCATGGAGCCGCACATGCCCACTTCGCAGGAAAACCTCAGTCGAGCCCTGGAGCTGGACTGGCGCTGGTGGAGCGAGAACCGCGATGAAATGTACGAACGCTTCAGCGCCTGGCTGGCCCGCTGACCTCGATTTACCGAAGCCTTGAAACGGTTCCTGACCGGTTTGCAAGCGGCGCCCCGGCTGGGCGCGCTGGCGCTGGTACTGCCGCTTCTGGCCTTCGTGACGCTCAGCTTCGTCGTTCCACTGGCGACGCTGCTCGGCAAGAGCGCGTATCAGCCGGAAGTCTCGCAGGTCTTCCCGGAAACCATGGAGGCGCTTGCCGGCTGGGACGGGGAAGGGCTGCCTTCCGAGGCTGCTTTTGCCGCCATCGCCGGAGAACTCGCCCGAGCGCTTGAAGAACGCACGCTGCCCCGCGTAAGCGGCGCCATCAATCGTGTGCAAAGCGGCATGCGCGGGGTGCTCAATCGAACCGCGCGCCGGCTTGCGAGGACCGAATTCGCCGGTACCTGGCGGGACACGCTGACCGGCATTCACCGCGACTGGCAGGAGCCTGCGACCTGGCAGGCCATTCGGCAGGCCGGCGCCCGCTTTACTTCGCGGCATTACCTGCAGGCGCTCGATCTCGAGCGAAAGGAGGACGGCAGCATCGGGTTGCGCCCGGACGAGAGTCGGGTCTATACGCCGCTGATGTGGCGCACCCTGCTGGTGAGCCTGGGCGTGACGCTGCTGAGCCTGCTCATCGGTTACCCAATCGCCTACATGATTGCGAACTCGCCGCCAAAGCGCAGCAGGTTGCTGCTGTTGCTGGTGCTGGTGCCGTTCTGGACCTCCCTGCTGGTGCGCACCACGGCCTGGATCGTGCTGCTGCAGCGCCAGGGCGTGATCAACGGACTGCTGGTTTCCCTCGGCATCCTGCCGGATGACGCCCGGCTGCAGATGATCTACAACATGACCGGCACCTTCGTGGCCATGACGCACGTGCTGCTGCCGTTCATGGTCTTGCCGCTTTATTCGGTGATGCGCTCCATCCCCTCATCGCACATGCCGGCCGCCATTTCGCTCGGCGCTTCGCCGCTCGAGGCGTTCAGGCGGGTTTACCTGCCGCAGACCATGCCTGGAATCGGCGCGGGGTCGCTGCTCGTTTTCATTCTTGCAATCGGCTATTACATCACCCCGGCGCTGGTGGGCGGGCGAACCGGGGAGTTGATTTCCAGCCAGATTGCCTACCACGTACAGACATCGCTGAACTGGGGACTGGCAGCGGCGCTGAGCAGCATCCTGCTGATCGCCGTAACGTTCCTGTATCTCATTTACAGCCGGGTGATCGGCGTCGAACGGATGAGGCTGGGCTGAGATGAAGAGTGGACCGATCGCAGGCAAGTCGCCCGGGAGCGAGGGCGTCCCGCCCTCCACGAAGGCGCGGACGCCCTCGCTCCCGGCGAGGAAGCTGGGGCGCTACGGTTTCAATGCCTATTGCATCGCCGGGTTTGTGTTCCTTGTTGCGCCGATCCTGGTCATCGTTCCGCTCAGCTTCAACGCCGAGCCTTACTTCACCTTTACCGAGGGCATGCTGCGCCTGGATCCGGACGCCTGGTCCCTGCGCTGGTACAACGCCATCCTCGACGACGAGGCGTGGAGCCGGGCGCTTGTCAACAGCCTGCTGATCGGCGTCGCGGCCACGATACTGGCGACCACTCTGGGCACCCTGGCGGCGCTCGGTCTGGCCAGCCCGTTCATGCCGGGGCGCAGCCTGATTACGGCGGTGCTGATATCGCCCATGATCACCCCGATCATCATCGTGGCGGTGGGCGTGTTCTTCTTCTACTCCAGTCTCGGCCTGGCCCAGACACATGCCGGCCTGATCCTTGCCCACGCGGCGCTCGGCGCGCCGTTCGTCGTCATCACCGTCACCGCCACGCTGGCAGGGTTCGACCGCAGCGTCATGAGGGCGGCCGCAAGTCTCGGCGCCGGGCCCCTGCGGCGTTTCTTCCGGATCCAGCTGCCGCTCATCGCCCCCGGGGTCTTCTCCGGCGGCCTGTTCGCCTTTGCCGCTTCATTTGATGAAGTGGTCGTGGTGCTGTTTCTCGGGGGACTGGAGCAGCGCACGATACCCCGCCAGATGTGGGCCGGCATACGCGAACAGATCAGTCCGGCGATTCTGGCCCTGGCCGTGTTCCTGATCGCCTTTGCCGTTTTGGTTCTGCTGACGGTGGAATGGCTGCGGAATCGTTCCTCTTCTGCCCAAAGATCGGTACATTAGTTTCTTCGTGACTGAAAGCAATGTGAGTACACGGGGGCGGATCGTGGCCGCCTCGGCTTATCCGATCGTGATGGCGTTGGCCTACGCTTCGTTTGCGGGATTCTCCCTGCTGGGCCTGACCACCGCGCTAAGCGCATACGCGGCCGTCCTGCTCGGTGCGGTCCTGATAACCTGGCATGAGCTGAAGCTTCCGTATCGGCGGGAATGGAAACCGGCCACGGCGGAGATCGGCGTGGATGCCGCGTTCCTGGGCGCCGTGCAGATTGGCGTGCCCCTGCTGCTGAGCGTTACCCTGGTTGTGGCGCTGGCGGATTTTTTCCGCGCCGAAGGTCTTGTGCTGCGGAACCTCTGGCCGCACCAGTTGCCGGTCTGGGCGCAGGCGGCCCTGATGATGCTGGCGGCGGATTTCGGTCGCTACTGGCTGCATCGCGCCTTTCACAGGTTCTCGCCGATGTGGCGGCTGCACGCCGTGCATCATTCGCCGCACCGCTTGTACTGGGTGAACGTCGGGCGATTTCATCCGCTGGAAAAGGCCATCCAGTACTGCCTTGACGCACTGCCGTTCGCGCTGGTCGGTGTCTCCGGCGAGGTGCTGGCGGCTTATTTCGTGTTCTACGCCATCAACGGTTTTTATCAGCATTCCAACTGCCTGGTACGGCTGGGGCTTCTCAACTACCTCATCGCCGGGCCTGAACTTCATCGCTGGCACCATTCCCAACTGCCGCGCGAATCCAACAACAACTTCGGAAACAACCTGATCGTGTGGGACCTGCTGTTCGGCACCCGGTATCTGCCCGAAGACCGCGAGGTCGGACCGCTGGGGCTTTTGAACCGCGCGTACCCGATGGGCTTCTGGGCGCAGATGCGAACTCCCTTCATGAACCTCCTGCAATTCGGTACCCGCGAAACGTGATCGCCAGCCGCCTGCCGCTTCGGTACGCAGCGCTGCGTGCCGCCCTGTCTCTCAAATACGGCGGCCGCTATCAGTCGCTGATGAATGCGACCGGAAATCCTCGCGCGGCGCAGAAGTCCTTGTTGCGCCGAATCCTGGTGACCAATGCCAGCACGCACTACGGGGCCCGCCACAATTTCAAGAGAATCGTGAGTCCGCGCGAATACCAGACTACGGTTCCGATCAAGAACTACGAGGATCTGCGCAGGTACGTGGAGATCCAGGAACGCACGGGACAGCCCTGCCTTACGGCCGACAGGCCGGTCTACTACCACCGCACCAGCGGCACAACGGGAGCGCCCAAGGACATACCGCTGACGAGGGCCGGGATTGAGCGCGTCAAGGAGAACCAGCAACTGTTCGCCTACTCCATAGCGCGGGGGACGCGGGCTTTCGAAGGGCAGGTGCTGGGGATAACGGGACAGGCGATAGAGGGGCTCATGCCGTCGGGAGTGCCCTATGGCTCGGCCTCGGGCCTCTTGTACAAGCGGATGTCGAAACTGGTCCGGAAGAAATACGTGTTGCCGCCGGAGATTGCGGACATACCCGATTACGACCTCCGATACTTCGCGATCGCGGCCTTCGCTCTTGCGGAACCTCGCGTGACCGCGGTGGGGACCGCCAACCCGTCCACGCTGATACGCCTTCTCGACCTGATCCGAAGCGAGCCGGAGGCGCTGATCGCAGCCATCCACGAGGGACGCCTTCCGGATGGCGCCGGCCTGCCCGCGGAGATCAATCTCCGCGGCAATCCACGCAGGGCGCGCGAACTGGAGAGCCTGCTCGCGGCGAAGGGCGTGCTGGACTACGCGGCCATCTGGCCAAACCTCAAGGGGATCATGACCTGGACCGGCGGCAGCTGCAGCGTTCCGCTGCGCCGGCTGGCCGATTCGTTTGCGTCCGGGACCTCGATCATCGAACTGGGCTACATCGCCAGCGAGTTTCAGGGCACGGTCAATATCAATGCTGCTGAAAATTTCTGTGTCCCGACTCTGCTGGACAATTTCTTCGAGTTCGCCGAGCGGGACGCCCGGGAAGCCGGCGGCGCGGATTTTCTACTGCTCGATGAACTGGAAGAGGGCCGTGAATACTATGTTTTCGTTACCACCCAGGACGGCCTGTACCGCTACGACATGAATGACATCGTGCGGGTCACGCGCATGATCAACGCAACGCCCTGCCTTGAGTTCGTGCAAAAAGGCAAGGGGGTGACGAGCATTACCGGCGAGAAACTCTATGAGAAGCAGGTGCTGGATGTCGTGATGGCCGCAACGGCCCGCCTTGGCATTTCCCCGAAATTCTTCGTGGTCCTGGCCGATCAGGAGACGGCGATGTACACGCTTTACCTGGAGGCCTCCAGGCGTGAGCCGTTTCAACCGTCGGATTTGGTCAATGCGGTGGACCGTGGATTGCGCGAGGCCAATATCGAATACGACAGCAAGCGCGGCAGCGGGCGGCTGGCCCGGATCGAGATCAAACGGCTGCGCCCCGGAACCGGCGGCGAGTTCCGCGCCGAGCGGGTAGCCGCGGGGCAGCGCGATACTCAATTCAAGTATCTGCATTTGCAGTACGCGCAGGAATGTCCGTTTGACTTTGCCGCGCACTCGGAGCCGCTCTGACCGGCAGGCCGGCGCGCATGTCCATTGAGCGCCTGGATGCTTACCGGTTCCCGGTGCCGTTCAGGGTGGTTTTTCGCCACGCCTCGGCAAGCCGCGCAAAGGCGGCCAACATCATCGTCACGGCCCGCGGCCCTGATGGAGTGACCGGCTACGGCGAGGGCTGTCCACGCGAATACGTCACCGGCGAAACGGTTGCCTCGGCAGCCGCCTTCATCCATAAGCACAAGGCGTCGATTGTCCGCGAGGTGCGGGATATCGACGAACTTCGCGCGTGGACGGGTGCGCGCCGAGAGGAAATCGACGCAAATCCCGCGGCATTCTGCGCGTTGGAGATAGCCCTTCTTGATCTCATGGGACAGCTGGAACTTTGTCCGATTGAAGACCTGCTCGGAGTTTCCCGTCTGGCCGGCGCTTTTCGCTACTCGGCCGTGCTGGGCGATTCAGAGCTGTCTGCCTTTGAGCGCCAGGCGGAACAATACCGGCAGATGGGGTTTCGCGACTTCAAGGTGAAAGTGTCGGGGGACCTGGAGCGGGACCGGCGCAAACTGGCGGCGCTTTCGCGCGCGCACGACAAGACGCTGCGGGTGCGCCTGGACGCAAACAACCTCTGGCATGACGCGGCGGAGGTCAGCGGCTACCTGAAGGCGCTTCAAGCGGACGTGTTTGCCATTGAAGAGCCCCTGCAAGCGCGCGATTTCAAGGGGTGCGCGCGGATCGCCATTGAGTCCGGCGTCAGGATCATCCTGGACGAAAGCCTGACGCGAATCGGGCAGTTGCAGGAAATCGACGACCCGGCCTGCTGGATCGTCAATCTCAGGGTCTCCAAGATGGGTGGAATTCACCGTTCGCTGGAACTGGCCCGGGAAGCGGTCCGGCGGGGCATGGGCTTGATTGTCGGCGCCCAGGTGGGCGAAACCAGCATCCTGACGCGGGCGGCGCTGGCGGTCATGAACGAGCACCGCTCCGCTCTCACGGCAGCGGAAGGCGCGTTCGGCACGCTCCTGCTGGAGCGGGACTTGAGCGAACCGTGCCTGATGTTCGGCGCCGATGGAAAACTGAGCGCGGAAAGCCCCCTGGACCCCGCACGGCCGGGACTTGGGTTGCTGATCCACGAATCCATGCTCACCTCGATCTAATCGCGCCTTCGGCCTGTGAGGTCGCGCAGTATCTCCCGCGCCGCGCGTCTTCACCTGAAGGCGGGAATGACCTCCTCGCCCATGAGGCGAATCGCTTCTTCCGGATCCGGACCCAACGGACCACCCAGATTCACCTCGTGAACGCCCGCGTCCTCCAGCTCCCGGATTTGGACGATTACTTCCGCGGGTGTGCCGGCAATACCCAGGCGCAGCATGTTCGGAGTGACCTGCTCGCGCGCCTCCTGCATGCGCCCCGCGTCCACCAGCTCGCGCAGCGGGGCGAAATCGCTTGCTTTCAGACCGATCGTGCGCAGCGCACGGTCCTCAAGATAGGGGCCGAAGTAGGCGGCCAGGTTCTTCATGACCTCCGATGCCGCAGCCTTCTCCCTTGAGAGCGAGAGCCAGCCGCAGCCGGAAACCACGTAGGCACTTGTAGGATCCGAACTGGCCGCCAGGCCCTCGCGTATCGGAGCGATCATCTGCTTCGCCGATGCCGGCGGCGTGATCATCGGCAGGCTGCCGTCGCCGATCTCGCCGCTCAAGCGGAGAAAGTCTTCGCCGAACGCCGAAAGATAGATCGGAATGTCGGGGCGCAGCGGTTTAAAGCGCAGGTAGCATTCCGGCCCCCACTGGTAAACCTCGCCGTCGTATTCCATGACTTCGCCGCGCCACAGGCCACGAATCAGGTGCACGGCCTCGCGGTGGCGCTGAAGGTAATCCGAGCCATCCACGCCCGCCCAACCGATCATGTCCAGCGTGTGCAGTCCCATTCCGAGGATGAAACGACCCTCGGACAGCTCGTCCAGCGTTGCGGCGTAAGTGGCCAGTTCCACCGGGTGCGTGGTGTAGGGGTTGGTGCCGACGGAACCGATCCGGATGCGATCGGTGGCTGCGGCCACCGCCGAAGTTGTCACCCAGGTGTGGCGCATGAAGGTGTCGTGCGGAAACCACACGCTGTCGAAGCCGGCCCTTTCGCCGGCTACGGCCAACCGCACCAGGTCCGGCACGGAACCGAGGTATTCGATAAGCCTGAGACCGAACCGCATGACTCAGTCCTGGACGCGAGGGCGTCGCGCCCTCACAGAAGTTCGTATCCGTCTAGAAATAGGCGGCTTCGGACTCGACCTTCGGGGCGTACTCGGACAATTCCGGCGGCAGTACCGGATTCAGCTTCGCTTCCCAGCTGAACAGGTGTTCCCCCGGCTGAAAATCCGTCGAAAGCGGGCCGCCCTGGGTGCGGAAGAACAGCAGGTTGCCGGTCTTTGAGCCGAAGGGCCCGTGCGGCATTCCGGCCGGTCTCCAGAAATAGGCGCCCGGCTTCATCAACCCGGTGTCGCCCGTCAGGTCGCCGGTAACCAGGTACATCTCCTCCACCACGGGGTGAATCTCGATTACGTCATTGCGCCATAGCGGCGGCGCCGAAAGCACCCATGTCTGGTCATGCGTGTGCGGATCTTCCCGGCAGATTATGCGGGAGAACTTGCGGAACCCGTCCAGCATGCCGTCGCCCTCGTCCACGTCAACTCCGAGTTCACGCAGGCTGGTATCCAGCTTCGTGCCGAGCACGTCCACTTTTTCAACCAGGCGCTCGGCATCGTCGTCGGGGCCGGCCCCGGCCAGGGTTTCCGGCTCGCCGGGCACAAACGTCAGTACCACGGCGCCGGTCCGACTGGACGCGCTGTGCCTCGTGTGGCCGGCCGGGATGTGCGCGTAGCACAGCTCCGTGTACTCGACGCCATTGATTTCCAGGTCTCCGCCCAGGACCAGCAACTCTTCGTCGGTGCGCAGGTGCTCGGCGGAAGGCCGCGACCAGCCTGCCGGGTAACGCACCATGGTGCTCGCTGCGCCGGTCTCGTCGTCTTCGCTCAGAATCTTGACGGCCGCGCCGTCAAAACGTCCGTCCCATAGGTTTTCGCGCCAGGGTACGGCTTGCGACTGGATGAATTCGATGTGGGGTCTGGCCATTGCATCCTCCCGGGGGTATGGGCAATCAAGAATGCCACAGACTTGCTTGTGGCGCTATTGACGGGAGGTCCAAATCGCCTACAATTGCGAATCCCCTTACGCATGGGCGCGTCGGGGGATTTGTTCTTTTACAACAGTACGCACTATTTTGCGCGCCCGCCTGAAGCGGGCCGGCATATAAGCGTGCGTCGTGCGCGGGTCTGTAGCTCAGTTGGTTAGAGCGCACCCCTGATAAGGGTGAGGTCGGAAGTTCAAATCTTCCCAGACCCACCAGCCAGGGGCAGACCCGATCTAAGGAGTGGCCGGGAATTCACGCGGCCTTTCCACCGCCCCCGGGGCTGTAGCTCAGCCGGGAGAGCGTCTGCTTTGCAAGCAGAAGGTCGTCGGTTCGAACCCGATCAGCTCCACCAGATTTCATTGCGTGGCCTTATCGCCGCGCAGTACTTTTACAAACAGGATTGTTCCAATGCATCAGGCGAGCCAGGCCCTTTTTGGGTGAGCGCTTGCCTCGCATTGTTGAATTGTGGGAACTGCATTCGCGTGGTTATTTCAACACGCCCCGTTCGTTCCATCAGGGAATGTTTCGGGTGACGTGGTTTAAGTAATCAAGCGCGCATGGTGGATGCCTAGGCGGCAGAAGGCGATGAAGGACGTTGTAGCATGCGATAAGCCTCGGGGAGCCTGCAAACTGGCTTTGATCCGGGGATTTCCGAATGGGGAAACCCGACCGTTTACGGTCATTGCGCACTGAATACATAGGTGCGTTAAAGCAAACCCGGGGAACTGAAACATCTAAGTACCCGGAGGAACAGAAATCAACCGAGATTCCCCTAGTAGCGGCGAGCGAACGGGGAACAGCCCAGTTCACCGGAATCACATCACAACCTAGCAAAACAGACTGGAAAGTCTGGCCAAAGAAGGTGATAGCCCTGTATGCGAAAGGATGCGATGTGTGGGTGACAAAGAGTAGGGCGGGGCACGTGCAACCTTGTCTGAACATGGGGGGCCCATCCTCCAAGGCTAAATACTCTCTGCCGACCGATAGCGAACTAGTACCGTGAGGGAAAGGTGAAAAGAACCCCGGTGAGGGGAGTGAAATAGAACCTGAAACCGTGTGCGTACAAGCAGTGGGAGCCTGGTCTTTTAGACCGGGTGACCGCGTACCTTTTGTATAATGGGTCAGCGAGTTACTTCTCAGTGGCAAGCTTAACCGTGTAGGGTAGGCGTAGGGAAACCGAGTCTTAAATGGGCGTTTGAGTCGCTGGGAGTAGACCCGAAACCAGGCGAGCTATCCATGGCCAGGGTGAAGGCAGGGTAATACCTGCTGGAGGCCCGAACCGGGTAATGTTGAAAAATTATCGGATGAGCTGTGGATAGGAGTGAAAGGCTAATCAAGCCTGGAGATAGCTGGTTCTCCCCGAAAGCTATTTAGGTAGCGCCTCGTGTATTACTATCGGGGGTAGAGCACTGTTTCGGCTAGGGGGTCATACCGATTTACCAAACCGATGCAAACTCCGAATACCGGTAAGTACGGCACGGGAGACACACGGCGGGTGCTAAGGTTCGTCGTGGAAAGGGAAACAGCCCAGACCGCCAGCTAAGGTCCCCAAATTACGGCTAAGTGGTAAACGAAGTGGGAAGGCCCAGACAGCCAGGAGGTTGGCTTAGAAGCAGCCATCCTTTAAAGAAAGCGTAACAGCTCACTGGTCTAGTCGGCCTGCGCGGAAGATTTAACGGGGCTTAAGCCGTATACCGAAGCTGCGGCTCGATGCGATCCTCGGATCGTGTCGGGGGTAGGGGAGCGTTCTGTAAGCCAGTGAAGGTGCGTCGTGAGGCGTGCTGGAGGTATCAGAAGTGCGAATGCTGACATGAGTAACGATTATGCGGGTGAAAAACCCGCACGCCAGAAGCCCAAGGTTTCCTGCGCAACGCTAATCGGCGCAGGGTGAGTCGGCCCCTAAGGCGAGACCGAAAGGTGTAGTCGATGGGAAACAGGTCAACATTCCTGTACCGGCCGTAACTGCGATGGGGTGACGGAGAAGGTTAGGCCTACCGGGCGTTGGTTGTCCCGGGGAAAGTAGGTAGGCGGGCGCTTTTGGAAAATCCGGAGCGCCGTTAACGCCGAGATACGAGACCACCGGCATTGCCGGGAAGTGGCTTACACCATGCTTCCAGGAAAAACCTCTAAGCATCAGGTTACGGGCGACCGTACCGTAAACCGACACAGGTGGGCAGGGAGAGAATCCTAAGGCGTTTGAGAGAACTCGGGTGAAGGAACTAGGCAAATTGGTACCGTAACTTCGGGAGAAGGTACGCCTTTGACGGTGACGGGACTTGCTCCCTGAGCTGTCGGAGGCCGCAGTGACCAGGTGGCTGCGACTGTTTACTAAAAACATAGCACTCTGCTAACTCGCAAGAGGATGTATAGGGTGTGACGCCTGCCCGGTGCCGGAAGGTTAAGTGATCTTGTTAGCCCTTTGGGCGAAGCTCGTGACCGAAGCCCCGGTAAACGGCGGCCGTAACTATATAGAGAATGACCGATTTGTAGTTACGTAAATAAACCTGGCTATATGCTGGAAACTCCGGTGTATCCTCCGGTACTCGCCTCATGACGAGGCAGTGACAATCCGAGAGGTGCGGACAATCAGCAGGAAAGATTCCTCAATTGGAGATGATCGATGGCATTTGAAGTGAAACGGGTGCCTCAGCGGATTGGCCACTATCTGGCCGGTTTCGCGGATGGTGAAGGCAGCTTCAACGTTTCATTCAGAAAGCGTAAGGACTACGCGATGCCCTGGAAGGTTTCGCTGTGTTTCAACGTGTCGCAAAAGGACAAGGTAATTCTTGCCTTGTTCAAGAGACACCTGGGATGCGGGACCTTGCGAGGCAGGGAAGATGGAGTCTGGTATTACGAAGTGAACAACTTCAATGCCATCGAAGAAAACGTGATTCCCTTTTTTGATCGATTCGGGTTTCTGTCTGCAAAGAAGAAGAGAGATTTCTCGAAATTCAGGCAGATGGCGAAGATCATCGGAGAAGGCGATCACCTGAGCAGGGAAGGTATTCGATCCATTCTTGATATCCGCAGGGATATGAACGATGGGGGAGTTGGAAGACGCAAGTACTCCGACGAAGAAATACTGGAATGCTTCAATTGAAGAAAATCCTCAGAGACTATACGCCAGGCAGCACATGTTGCTGAAGATATAGTCCGATCTGCATGGCGATATGCAGGGGCCTGTCAAAGGCCCGCAATGTCGATGTAATTCGAGCATTGTTAACATCATGAACGGTCCTAAGGTAGGAAACGCTGCCTTAGTAAAATTCGGCTGTATGCTGGAAACTCCGTGAATCCGCTGGTACTCGCCAGATGAAATGGCAGTGATAATCCATGCGGTGCGGACAATCAGCAGGAAAGACTGATTCATCGCAATCAGAATCCTCAGAGACTATACGCCGAACAGCTTTTCTTGAGCTGAAGAGATAGTCCCATCTGCATGGCGACATGCAGGGATGGCGGCAAGGCGCCGTCCGGCCCACCAGGTATGGCGGGTCAAGACATTCGAGCGAAATTCCTTGTCGGGTAAGAGAATTGCCCCGCATGTCCGCGAGGACATGTGTACAAGTCAGCTCATATCGGAGAAACCCTCCCGCGTGTGCAGCGCGAAGGGCAACCCCGAGGGAAGTCTTCGTGACCCCGTAACGACTGATCCGAAAGGAGAGGCGCGAGAGTCGTATTTCAACGATAATTGCGCAATACGCTGACCACTCGCCCCTTCTCGGCAGAGAAGGAAGCAGGAATCTATGGAGAAAACTGAAGAAGGCCTTGATCCATGGTTCGTTACCGGCCTGGTCGAGGGTGAAGGGTGCTTTACCGTATCTTTTACTTTTCGGCGGCGGCTGAGAATCGGAATTGAAACACGACCATCGTTTTCGATTTCGCTGAACGAACGGGATCTTCCCCTGATTCAATCGATACATGCATTCTTCAATTGCGGTGCGGTTCGATATTCCAGGAATGATCGAACCTACAAATACGAGTCACGATCGGTTGCCGATCTCGTGACCAAAGTGATACCGCATTTCGCCGGATTTCCATTGAAAGGACGTAAGGCGAAGGACTTCGAGATGTTCGCGGACATCTGCAGGAAAGTGAGAGCTAACCGGCATTTGAATCGCGAGTGTCTGAAGAAGATCATTGAAGACGCTTATCGGATGAATCCATCGGGAAAAAGAAGGCATGAACGCAACGATCTCCTAAGGAAGCTTGGTGAGTTGAAGGTATAGTCTGCGCCCCATGGAAACATGGGGGTAACGTGAAGTTCCGACCTGCACGAATGGCGTAACGATGGCCACACTGTCTCCACCCGGGACTCAGTGAAATTGAAATTGCTGTGAAGATGCAGTGTACCCGCGGCTAGACGGAAAGACCCCGTGAACCTTTACTACAGCTTTGTACTGGATCTTGAACCAGCTTGTGTAGGATAGGTGGGAGGCTTTGAAGCGAGGACGCTAGTTCTCGTGGAGCCAATCTTGAAATACCACCCCTGCTTGTTTGAGGTTCTAACCCAGGCCCGTTATCCGGGTCGGGGACAGTGCATGGTGGGTAGTTTGACTGGGGCGGTCTCCTCCCAAAGAGTAACGGAGGAGCACAAAGGTACCCTCAGCGCGGTCGGACATCGCGCATTGCGTGTAAAGGCAAAAGGGTGCTTGACTGCGAGACGTACAAGTCGAGCAGGGTCGAAAGACGGTCTTAGTGATCCGGTGGTTCTGTATGGAATGGCCATCGCTAAACGGATAAAAGGTACTCCGGGGATAACAGGCTGATTCCTCCCAAGAGTCCACATCGACGGAGGAGTTTGGCACCTCGATGTCGGCTCATCACATCCTGGGGCTG
>LXNI01000970.1_pt1 | contig 28573 bp, 22 predicted proteins | sample 809091 | NCBI WGS metagenome assembly LXNI01 (sample SAMN04870527, study PRJNA318959) | sponge metagenome | biome: 01000161; feature: marine sponge reef; material: water | host: Sarcotragus foetidus | place: Greece: Milos, Mediterranean Sea | collected 2013-05-29 | depth 5-7 m | reverse complement strand
CGGTTTCCATGACGTGTGGCGTTACGCCGGCCACCTCATGGGCATCCCGGAGTCCATCCTCTTCACCGACGAGCAGCACGCGCTGCACCTGTACCGGATCGGCTCCATTTGCGAGCCTCCTCCGACCGACGACGCGATCGTCATGACCAATGCGCTGATCAACTCCGCCCCGCTGGTCGCGAACATCGATGAGCCGACGGAGCGGCGAAAGCTGGTGAACAAGGTCATCTACCCGGTTTCCCGGGCGCTGGTGGGCAAGGGTCTTTCCGACGAACTGAACTTCCCCAGGACGAGGGGCATGCCGTTCCCCTTGCTTGCGTACCGGATCGACCAGCGCATGCAGCGGATCAAGGCCTGGAGAAGGAAGGGAGGGTTCGCGGTTTTTGCAACCCTTCTTGAGGCGTCGGCCTATGAGGACGCCGGTCTCAGCTACCGGTTGCCCGACCACGCCCACGACGAACTGTCCACCAAGTGGTAACCGGCCCGTAGAACGCTATCGGCCGGCGGCCCTCGAGTAGTGGTCCATGAGGTCGTCGAAAATGCAAGTCCAGTTGCGGGCCTCGGCGGCCGCCCTGGCATTGCGCCCCATCGCAGTCCTCAACTCGGCCGAGTGGACGAGCTGCCGCACCCGTGGCACGAATGCGTCGTCGTCCGCGACGAACCCGGTGACTCCATGATCGACCAGCTCCTGCGGGCCACCCTCGTCGGTGACGACCACCGGCAGTCCGGTGGCCATCGCCTCCATGACGACCTGCCCGAACGTGTCGTGCTTGCTGGGGAAGACAAAGAGATCGGCCTGACGATACGCGGCTGCGAGTGCCTCTCCCGAGAGCCGTCCCGTGAAGTGCGCCCGCGAGCCGAAGTCGCGCTCCAGTTCCATGCGGTGTGGTCCGTCGCCCACCACCAGCAGCCGCACCTCGGGGATGGCTTCCAGGATCTCGTTGAAGCCATCCAGAACCTTCTCGCCCCGGTGCAGCCTGCCCGAGTAGAGGATGACCGGCCCGGTTTCGCGCCCGCGCCGCGACTCCGCTGGCGCGGGCGTGAAGAGCTCCGTATCCACGCCACGGCCCAGCACGGCCAAAGGCGCATCCAGCCGCGGTTGGACCTCGTCCATGATCTGCCTTGTGGGGGCCAGGACCTCCCGGAATCCGTTCCGGTGAGAGTAGAAACGGCGCATCACCCACCAACCCAGCGATTCCGCAGCGGTCACCGCAGGCCTTCTGGCCTCGCCCAGTGTGGCTAGGGCATGGGACACGCGATGGCCTGCATATTCCGCGAGGCTCGTCGTATACATGGCCACCGCGGGAATCTTGAGGCGCCGGGCGACCCACATGCCCTGCATTCCCATGGTCCCCGGCGCTACGACATTAATCACGTCGTACTTGCGGGAGGCCGCGAGGGAGAGGATCCGCCGGTCCGGCACCAGATGGCACAGGTCCTGCGGGATCGAGGGATCCACGCGGACGGAAATCCTCGGTCGCCAGCCGTAGCAGTGAAGCGATCCGTCCTCGTCCGTCCGGTCCATTGCGGCGTAGCTGTAGAGGTCCATCTCCACACCGCGCTCCCGGCAGTAGCGCATGTTGTAGGAGAGGAAGTTGCTGACGCCGCTGAAATGAGCGAGGCCGGAGCGCGGATGTCCGACCTCGGAAAAGACGGCTATCCGGGTTGCGCTACGCAAACCAGGCCAGGGGCATGAGGACCCAGGTAAGTGCTGCCAGTCCCCAACCGACGATCACGTCGCCCGGGTAGTGGATCCCCAGGTAGCAACGCGATATGCCGATGGCCACACCCAGACCGACCACCGCGGCGGCCAGCGGCGCGGCAAGGGCGGCCGCCAGAGGCAGCACGACAGACATCCCCGCAGTGGCGTGGCCTGACGGGAAGGAGAACCTGTCCGGGGCCCGGATGATTGAATGGATACCGACGGGCAGGGTGGGGCGCGGTCGAACCGCCAAACGCTTGATGACCTGTACCAGGACGTGCGACGCAGCCAGCACCGCGGCGGCCTGACGACCGACCGCTGCCAATCCCTCCACCACGCCAGACGCCAGCGCCAGCGTGAGGGCAATGATGACCGGCGCATCCGCCAGAACGGTAAGCGCTCGCATCAGCCCATCGAGCCAGGGAGTGCGGCGCGACACAACAGCGAGAAGCATGTGCTGGTCGACTCGGGCCAAGCGAACGCCCAAACTTGCCACGGGGACTTCTCCATACATTGATCTGCGTCGGTCAGGCTTCAAATACGATGGAGAGCGGCGGCGACATCGGAGCGAAGGTAGGGTAACCTCTGTGAAACGACCTTGGTGCTTTCTGGTCTACCAACTTTCTGGGTCCCAGTTCCAGCAAGAGCGCCATGAGTGACCCGACAAGGGCGTCGGCGGGCGATTTCAAGTCCCCCCTTGACCCTGACGTAACGTTAGGGTTGGCCCGCCAGCTTACCGGGGAGGTCGGGCCAGGCTACGTCGCGCCCACCAGTTCCAGTGCCGCCAGCGCCAGCACCTGCGTGCTCGCGACCAGGTCGTCAATGGCGCACGATTCGTCGGGCTGGTGGGCCTCCTCGAGGGGGCCGGGGCCGTATGCCACGCAGTGCTCGATGCCGGCGATGCGGGCGAAGTGCTTCTGGTCGTAGGTGCCGGGGCTGGCGACGAGCTCGGGGGGGCGGCCGCAGACGGAGTCCACCGCGTTGGAGAGCGCGGCGACCAGGGGCGAGCCGGAGGGCGCGTGGACGGGGTGTACGATCATGCGATCCTCGATCGTGAAGCGGCGGGCAGGGTCGTCATGCTCGGTTGCCGCGACCAGGCGCTCGATCTCGGCGCGCACTTCGTCGAAGTCTTCTTCCGGGATGAAGCGGCGGTCGAAGGTGGCCACGCAATGGTCGGCCACGCAGGGCGACTGGGTGGCCGCGCCGGCCTGGCCGCCGGTGATGGCGTTGACGTTCAGCGAGGGGTGACGTGAGGCGTCCGGGACCACGGGCAGGTCCGAGCGCCGCGCGGCGAGGTCGGGGCCGAGCCTGGTGCGAATGGCTTCGAGGAGGGTGCCCATGTCGTCGATGGCGCTGCGGCCGAGGTGGCTCATGCTGCCGTGGGCGGCGTGGCCGTGGGCGACGATGTCGAACCAGAAGACGCCCCTGTGTCCCACACACACGCGTGTTGGGCCGAACGGCTCGGGGATGATTGCGTAGCCGGTCTCCGCGGCCGAGATGACCCCCGTCTCGCACAGGTGGGCCACGCCAGCGAACCCGCCGCTCTCTTCGTCGACAGTGGCGCTGATGTCGACCGCGCCCGCCAGTCCGATGCCGGCGCGGCGGATGGCCTCGATCGCGAACAGGGCGGCGGCGATGCCGGATTTCATGTCGGACGCGCCGCGACCGTAAATGCGTCCGCCCTGCACCAGGCCGGCGAAGGGGTCCACCGTCCAGCCGTCGCCGGGAGGGACCACGTCGAAGTGGCCGTTGAGGTGTAGCCGGGGGCGATCGGCGCGCCCCTCGCCCTGCCCCACGACGTTCACGCGCGGGTGCGCGGCCGTGTGCTCCGGACGCCCCTCCGCCGCGATGTACTGGACGGCGAGCCCGGCACGCGCCATCCGCCGGCCGATCAGCTCGGCGCACTCGGGGTAGGCGTCGCCCGGCGGGTTCACCGTGGGCAGGCGGATCATGTCGGCCGTGAAGGCAACGATCTCGTCGCGCGCGGCCTCGACTTCGGCCAGAACGCGGTCCGCGGCGCGGGCGTCGCTCGGTCGGGTGGCGCGGTTCGGCACGCTCGGATTCCTTGCGGGGGACTTGGCCGAGTCGCGGCGCGGGGTGCCCGCCGGGCTCGGTCCGCGAGCCGACGGGTTCCATGATGTCGGCTTGTCCTTACATTCTGCCACCTTCCGGCGTCACTCGAAACCCCGAAAGAGACACACGATGACCTCCATGTTCAGCCTTGCGGGAAAGACCGCGGCGATCGTCGGCAGCGGTTCCGGAATCGGCGAGGCGGTTGCGGTCGGCTGCGCCGAGGCGGGGGCGTTCGTCTCCTGCCTCGACATCGACGAGGACGCGGCGGCGCGCACGGCGGCGGCGATCCGCGAGGCGGGGGGCGACGCGGACTCTGCCGGGCTCGACATCCTCGCGGGCGAGGCCGTCACGGCCGCCTTCGCCGGGCTCGCGGCCGCGCGGGGATCGCTCGACGTCGTGGTCTGCACTCCGGGGGTGAACGTGCGCAAGCCGCTCCTCGACTACACCGACGACGAGATCGACCGGGTCCTGGGGCTCAACCTCAAGGGCGGCGCGCACGTCATCCAGTCGGCGGGGCGGATCATGACGGAGCAGGGGTGGGGGTCGATCATCCTCTTCAGCTCGATCCGGTCGGTGGTGGTGGAGCCCGGCCAGAGCATGTACGCCGCCACGAAGGCGGGGATCGTGCAGATGGTCCGGACGGCGGCGGCCGAACTCGGGCCGGCCGGGGTGCGCGTCAACGCGGTCGCCCCCGGTGTGATCGACACGCCGCTCACGGCGCCGATCAAGGGGAGTCCGGACTGGTACGGCGCCTACGCGCAGCGGAGCATCCTCAACCGCTGGGGGAGCGCCAGCGAGATGGCGGGGCCGACGGTATTCCTCGCGTCCGACGCCGCGAGCTACGTGACGGGGACGGTGCTCTTCGCGGACGGCGGCTGGACCGCGATCGACGGGAGGTTCACGCCGCCGGGGATGTGAGGCGGCCGGGGCGTTCGCCGCGGGCTTCTTCGCCGCCGCATCGGGACCGAGGGATGCCGGGGTGACCGGCTCCTACAGCTCGACCTCGACGCCCCGCACAGTCAGCAGCCGGGCCAGCGCCTTGCCGATCTCGTTGTCGGGCGTCGACGCGCCCGCCGTGATCCCCAGGCTGAAGGGTCCCGGAGGCAGCCAGTCCCAGTCGGTCACTTCGGGAGCGTGCGGATCCAGTTCGGGCTTGTGATGGATCGCGCCGGTGTCGACATCGATGCACGCCGCGTCCTTGATGTGCCAGGTGCGTGTGTACTCGCGGCAGAGGTGGGCGAGGTGGTTGGTGTTGGAGGAGTTGTAGCCGCCCACCACGATCATCACGTCGGGCGGCTCCTGCATCATCTCCAGCACCGCGTCCTGACGCTCCTGGGTCGCGGAACAGATGGTGTCGAACGACCGGAAGTTCCCTTGCGCGTGTTCCTCGCCGAACGACTCGGCCATCATCTCACGCAGGCGTGCCGCGATGGCCAGCGATTCGGTCGCGAGCATGGTGGTCTGGTTGGCCACGCCGATCTTTTTCAAATCCCTGTCGGGATCGAACCCCGTCGAGGTGCGCCTGCCGTAGCGCTCCATGAACTCGCCGCGGCTGAGGCTGCCCGGAAGGCCGCACAGGTAGGCGCCCACCTCCTCGGCCTCGTCCATGTTCCGCACGATGACGTACTTGCCGCCTTCGTGAAGCAGGACCTGGCTGGCCGTCGCCCTCGACTCCTCGTGGCGGTACTTGCCGTGAATGACCGCCGTGAACCCGTCGCGGGCGTAGCTGGCAACGCGCTTCCACACCAGCAGCACCGAGCCGCAGGTGGTGTCGACGAGGACACAGCCGGTCGTCTTGAGGGCGGCTAGATCGGGCAGGGTGACGCCGAAGGCCGGGATGATGACGACGTCGTCGCCGGTGATGTGGGTGAAATCGAAGGTCCCGTCGTCGTCCGGGTAGATGAACTCGATGCCCTTTTCCTGCAGCCGGTGGTTCACGTGGGGGTTGTGGATGATCTCGCCGACCAGGTACACGCGCTTGTCGGGGAACTTGTGGCGGGTCTGATAGGCGTAGTCCACCGCGCGGTCGACGCCGTAGCAGAAGCCGAAGTCCTTGGCCAGACGGACGCTGATGTCGCCGAAATGGTCGACGTAGGCGCGCGATCTCAGGCGTTCCAGGAGTGCGGAGTGGTATTCCGACTCGATGAGGGGCTTCACCTCGGCCTTGAGCCCGAAGCCTTTTCGAAAATACGTGTCTTTCATGGCGCCTCGCTTGGCACCCGGGTGCGGGCAGCCTGGCGGCCCGATGCGGACCACTCGGCATTCCCGGTGCGGGCCATTCGGCACCCGGGTGCGGGCGAGGAATATACATTGGATGATCGTCGGGGGATAATCCCCGGCGCATGCCAAAGGGACCAGACCTTGCTGAGCAGATTGATCCTCCTATTCGTTGCCGTGCCCCTGGTGGAGCTGGCGATCCTTCTTCAGGTGGCCCAGGTGATCGGCCTCATGCCCACCATCGCGCTGGTCGTGACGACCGGGGTCGCGGGGGCGGCGCTGGCCCGCCACCAGGGGCTGCGGGCCTTCCTCGCGGTGCAGCAGGAGCTGGCTTCGGGCCGCCTGCCCGGACGCTCGCTCCTCGACGGGCTCTCCATCCTCGTCGGCGGGGCCTTCCTGCTGACGCCCGGGATCCTGACGGACATTGCCGGGTTCAGCCTGCTCGTGCCGCTGTCCCGGCGCTGGCTGCAGGGGGTGGTGAAGCGGAGGCTGGAGCGTCGCATCCGGGAAGGGACGGTCGAGTTCCGGGTCTTCTCTCCCGGCGGCGAGGCCGCATCGCGGCGCGGCGAAGTGGGCACCCATCCTCCAAATCAAAGAGATCGATGAGCCACGATATTTCCTTTCTGGAACGCCTTCTCGACGCGCCCGGCCCGTCGGGGTTCGAGGCCAGGCCGGCCGGTGTCTGGCGCGGCGAAGCGAAATCGTTCGCGCGGGTGTGGGCGGACGTGGTCGGGAACAGCTACGCCGCCGTCCGGCGCGATGCCCGCCCCCTGGTGCTGCTCGCGGGGCACATCGACGAGATCGGCCTGCAGGTCACGCACGCGGACGAATCCGGGCTGCTCTACTTCGCGGGGATCGGCGGCTGGGATGCGCAGGTGCTGGTGGGCCAGCGGGTTCGGGTTCTCGGCGCGGCGGGCGATGTCCCAGGCGTGATCGGCCGCAAGGCCATCCACCTCATGGAGCCCAAGGAGCGCACGCAGGCGGTGAAGGTGAAGAAGCTGTGGATCGACGTCGGGGCGGCCTCGCGGGACGAGTTGAAGGAGATGGGCGTGCGCGTGGGCGACCCGGCCGTGATCGATGCCGGCATGGTGCGCCTCGCGGGGGACCGGGTGGCGAGCAGGGCGATCGACAACCGCGTGGGAGCGTTCGTCGTGCTCGAGGCGCTCCGCCTGCTGGGTGAAGGGGGCGGCGTTGCCGGGGCGGTGGCCGTCGCGACCGCCCAGGAGGAGATCGGGTACTCGGGCGGCGGTGCGAGGACGAGCGCCTTCGATCTTTCGCCGGATGTGGCGCTGGTTGTGGACGTCACCCACGCGACCGACGTCCCGGGGGTGGAGAAGACCGAGGTGGGCGAGCACTCCCTGGGGGGCGGTCCGGTCCTCACGCGGGGGTCGTCGACGCATCCCGGGGTGTTCGAGATGCTCGCCGAGACCGCCGAGGCCAACGAGATCCCGTATACGATCCAGGCGGCGCCGCTGCGCACCGCGACCGATGCGGACGGCATCCACCTCGCTCGCGGCGGCGTTCCGACCGGGCTCGTGTCGATTCCGAACCGGTACATGCATTCGCCCTGCGAGATCGTCGCCATCGCCGACCTCTTCCACGCGGCGCGTCTCCTGGCCGCCTTTGTCGAGCGGCTCGACGAGGGCGTCGACTTCGCCAGAGGGTGAGCAGTCTGCCCGCAACTTGCCTATATTGAGCGGCTGACCTTTTCACCACTGGAACAGACTGAATGATCGACGCACGCTACACTGTCAGGGAATTGCAGGAAATGCGGGAGGAAGGGCACCTCTCGGACGCCCTTCTGCGCCATGCCGTTCGGAGCCTCTACAAGTCCGACGACCGCTACAACTGGGTGGGTGTGTACCTGCTCACGGACGATCGGCTGGAGCTATGGCTCCATAACTACATGGGCACGCCGACCGAGCACGCGAAGATCCCGGTGGGGCAGGGCGTGTGCGGCACGGCGGTCGCCCACGGAGCCAACCAGAACGTTCCCGACGTGTCGGAGTTCGAGGGATACCTCTCGTGCAGCCCGAGCGTGAAGTCGGAGATGGTGGTGCTCATCCGGGCCGGCGGCGACATTTTCGGTCAGTTCGACATCGATTCGCACCTCGCGGACGCCTTCAACGAAGTCGACGAGGCAGCGCTTCAGCTGATCGCCGACAAGCTCGCCGAGCAGTTGGCACGCGAGCGCCGCTAAGGCGATCCCGCACGCGGGGATCGCCCGCGGACCAGGGGCTGCCAGGACCCACAGCACTGGAGCGGTACCGATGGCGCACAGACCATGAGCGTCCGTTCCTTCCTTGCGCCCAACCCGGGCCCGCTGACGCTGTCGGGGACCCGTTCCTACGTGACCGGCGACGCCGTGGCGGCGATCATCGACCCGGGACCGGCCATCGAATCCCACCTGGCGGTCCTGGCGGGCGCGGTGGCGGGCGCGCGTTCGGTCACGATCCTCCTTACCCATGCGCACAGCGACCACTCGGCGGGAGCGGCCAGCCTCGCCCGCGCGGTCGGCGCCGAGGTCCACGGCCCGGGCGGCGACCTGGCCATCGAGGACGGGCAGCGCTTCCGCACCAGCGACGGTGACCTCGTTGCCGTCTCCACCCCCGGCCACGCCCGCCGCCACTTCTGCTTCCACCTCACGAGCAACGACTCGGTCTTCGTCGGCGACCTGATCCTCGGCGAGGGCGACACCACGTGGGTAGGCGAGTACTCCGGGGCGGTCGCGCACTACCTCCGCTCTCTCGACAGGGTCGAAGCCCTCGCGCCCCGGGTCCTGCACCCGGCCCACGGTCCCACCATCCGCGAACCGGCCGAGACCATCGCGCGCTACCGCAACCACCGCCTGGCCCGGATCGACATGGTGGGCCGCGCCCTCGCCGAGGGACACACCGGCGCGGCCGCCATCACCCGGCGGGTGTACGGCGAACTGCCGCCCCGAATCCACGGCATGGCCGTCACCGGCGTGGAGGCGATGCTGGACTACCTGTCCCGCCCCGAATAGCTTGGCCGAATGATTCCGAAAGCCCTCGCAGTCTCCCTGACCGGCATCTGCGGACAGGACGGTGTGATCGTCGACGAGGACCGTCTGCTCGTCTACGAGTCCGACGCGCTGACCGCGTACCGGCACCGGCCCGGCGCAGTTGTCCTGCCGCGCACCACCGAGCAGGTGCGGCACGCGGTCGCGGCCATCACCAGCCACGGCCTCCCCATCGTGCCGCGCGGGGCGGGGACCGGACTTTCGGGAGGCGCCGTGCCGCTTGGCGGGGCGGTCATCATCGGCACCGCCCGCATGAACCGCATTCTCACCATCGACGCAGCCAATCGCAGGGCGGTGCTGCAGCCGGGGGTCATCAACGCGGAGTTGTCGGTGGCGGCGGCCGCGCACGGCCTCTACTACGCCCCGGACCCCTCGTCGCAGACGGCCTGCACGATCGGTGGCAACGTGGCCGAGAACTCGGGCGGTCCCCACTGTCTCAAGTACGGGGTGACCTCGCGCTACGTCACCGGGCTCACGGTCGTTCTCGCCGACGGCTCGGTCGTGCGGCTGGGCGGCCAGGGGCGGGAGACGCCGGGGTACGACCTGGTCGGCCTTTTCGTGGGGTCGGAGGGGTGCTTCGGGATCGCCACCGAGATCGAAGTGGGACTGCTGCCGGTGCCGGAAGGCGTGCGCACGCTGCTGGGGATCTTCGACCGCATCGAGGACGCCGGACGGGCCGTGTCGGACATCGTCAGCGCGGGGCTGCTGCCGGCCGCGATGGAGATCATCGACGGGCCCACGATCCGCGCCGTCGAGGACAGCGTGTTCGCCGCCGGCTACCCCACCGACGCCGAGGCCGCGCTGGTGATCGAGTTCGACGGCCTGGAAGCGGGGCTGGACGCCGAGGCCGCGCGTGCCGCCGAGTTCTGTCGCCTGGCCGGAGCCCGCGAGGTGCGCAGCGCGAAGGACGAGGAGGAGCGGCTCGCCCTGTGGAAGGGGCGCAAGAAGGCGTTCGGGGCGATGGGCCGGATCGCGCCGGACCTTCTGGTGCAGGACGCCACGGTCCCGCGCACGACCCTGCCGGCGATCCTCAAGGGCATTTCCGAGATCGGAAAGCGTTACAACCTCGTCGTCGCGAATGTCTTCCACGCCGGCGACGGCAATCTGCACCCGAACATCCTCTTCGACCGCCGCGACGAGGACGAACTCGAGCGCGTCGAGCGGGCGTCGAAGGAGATCATGCAGATCTGCGTCGACTCGGGGGGCACGATTACCGGCGAACACGGCGTCGGCCTCGACAAGAAGGACCACATGCCGCTCATCTACGGGCGCCGCGAGCTCGACACCATGTGGGGGATCCGGCGCGTCTTCGATCCCGAGGGCGTGATGAATCCCGGCAAGGTCCTCCCGGAAGAGACCGACCCGAAGCGGGCGACCTGGCCGGGCGACCCGGCGCGCGAGGAGCTGGCCGTCCAGCCGGCGCACGCATGACCGGGGCCGTGCTCGCCGCCGAACTCGCTCCGGACGCCGTTGTCTTCCCCGAATCGGCCGAGGAGGCGGAGGCCGGGGTGCGGTCCGCCAACGAGGCCGGCACCAGCCTGCTTCCCGCCGGGCGGGGATCGTGGCTCGGCGCGGGCGGCTGGGGGCGCGACGGCGGCCGCATCGTGTCGACGGCGCAGATGGACGCCGTGCACCACTACGAACCCGCGGACCTCACCCTGACCGCCGGGGCGGGGATCGGCCTGGACCGCCTGGCGCAGGTGCTCGAGCCGAACGGCCAGTGGCTGCCGTTCGACGCACCGGCGTGCGACGGCGGGACGCTCGGAGCCGCTGTGGCGTGTGGTGTTTCGGGCCCGCTTGGGGCGCACTATGGGGCGACGCGCGACAATGTCCTGGGGCTCGAGGTGGTGACGGGCGACGGCCGCATCCTTCGCATCGGCGGCCGCGTGGTGAAGAACGTGGCCGGTTACGACCTCGTCCGCCTCTTCACCGGCAGCCGCGGCAGTCTGGGCATCATCACCCGCGTGTCGGTCCGCCTCTTCCCGCGTCCCGAGACCGACGTCACGCTGCTATTCGCCGCGGAGATGCCGGGCGCGGTGGCGATCGCGCGGCAGGTGTGCACGCACGAGGCCCCGGTGGCTTCCGTGGAGGTGATCGAGGGGGATGAGGGCGGCGCTGGCCACGCGGCGGTGGTCGCGGTGCGCCTGCTCGGAGCTGTTGGCGAGGTGCGAGAGAGCCGCTCGCGCATTGTGACGGCGGTGGGGGCGGAGCCCGTGGCGGCGCTGCGCAACGGTGAGAGCCGCGGCTTCCACGAGCGGCGAATGGGCTGGGAGGCTGGCGCGGCGATGGTCGCGCGGCTGGCGGCGCTGCCCGATCGCCTCGCAGACACGATGGAGCGCGCCCGCGCCATTGCCGCCCTGACCGACGGCGCGACGTGCGCCGATGCGGTGCGGGGGGTGGTGCGGGTGAAGGGGTCGTGCAGTGCCGGGGAGTTGGGCGCGCTGGTGGAGGGTCTGACGCGCGGGCGCCGGGAGATGGAGGCAGCGGGCGGCACCCTGACGCTGAGTGATGCGCCTGCCGAACTGGCGGCGGCGGTGGGGTGGACGGGGGGCGGTGGGGGGGAGGGGGGCCTGACCGGACGGATCAAGGGCCTGTTCGACCCGAATGCGACCCTCGCCTCGCAATGCCCGTGAGCGTCGCGGCGGACACGCTGGCCCAGGCGCTGAAGGAGCAGGAAGAGGGGCTGCTCAACTGCGTGCACTGCGGATTCTGCCTGCCGGCGTGCCCCACCTACCGGCGCCTGGGCGACGAAGCCGATTCCCCGCGCGGACGTTTGCATCTGATGCGCGCGGTCGTGGAAGGGCGGCTGTCCGCGGATTCGGATGCGTTCCAGCTGCATATCGGCCGCTGCCTAGGGTGCCGCGCGTGCGAGCCGGTGTGTCCGTCCGGCGTCGCCTACGGCCAGCTGCTCGAGATGGCACGCCATGTCGGCGGAGAGGCACGGCGTCCCCCGCTTCTGAATCGATTGCTGCTGCGCGTCTTCGGGACCGGCTGGCTGGCCCGCCCCGCCATGTTCGCGGCGCGAACCCTGCGGGCAACGGGCATCCCGGCGCTGGCGGCCCGGTTGCTCTCCGGCGACGCGCCGCCCAGGGGTCCGCGTCTGGCGGTGGCCATGCTGGCCGCGTCCGGCCCGGCGGGTTCGCTGCCCGAGGAGCCTGGCCCGGCCGCGAGCCCGGCCAACGGCACCGGCACGAGCCCGGGAACCACCAGTGTCCAAGGCGCGAGCGTGGGCACCATTCCGGGCGAAACTGCGAAGCCCGTAACCGTCGGCCTCCTCACCGGATGCGTCCAGGCGGGCCTCTTCTCCCGCGTGAACGATGCCACCGTGCGCGTGCTCGAGGCCAACGGCTACAAGGTCGTCCCGGTCGCGGGTCAGGGGTGCTGCGGCGCGCTCCACGCCCACTCCGGGGACCTCGAGGCGGCGCGCTCCATGGCCCGGCGCAACGTGGAGGCCTTCGAGGCCGCCGGCGTCGACGTCCTGGCCATGAATGCCTCCGGCTGCGGGGCGGCGATGGCCGAGTACGGCGCCCTCCTCGCCCACGACGAGCAGATGGCGGAGCGGGCGGCGGCGGTCGCCGCGCGAGTCCGGGATGTTTCGGAGCTGTTGGCGGAGCGCGGGCCCGTCCCGGGTGGCGCGGTGCCGATGAAGGTCACCTACGACGCGCCCTGCCACCTCCTCCACGCACAGGGGGTCGCGAGCCCGCCCGCGACCGTCCTCGACGCCGTGCCGGGCCTCGAGGTGCTGCCTCTCGCGGGCGCGCAGGAGTGTTGCGGCGGCGCGGGCATCTACGGGCTCACCCACCCGCGCCTGGGCGGTTGGATCGGCGCGGACAAGGTCCGGAGCGTTCTCGACAGCGGAGCGGCCGCCCTTGTCACTGGCAACCCCGGGTGCATGATGCAGATCGGAGCCGGTCTGCGCCTGTCCGGGAGCCGTGTGCCGGTCCTGCACCTGGTGGAAATCCTCGACGAAAGCTATCGGCGGGGTGGCCGCTACCGGCGGGGCGGCCGCTACGAACCGGAGGCGCCATGACGCGGCTCAGCGTGACCACCCGGGAAGCAGAAGAGCGGGCGGCCGAGTGCGTCGCGCTGCTGCGGACCCTCGTCACAACGGAGTCGCCCACCGGCAACGAAGCGGCCAACCTCGCCGTGGCCGAGATCCTGGAGGATGCGCTCGGGCGCGCAGGGGGCCAGGTCGAGCGCCTGCCATCGCCCGGGCTCGGCACCCACCTCCTCGCCCGATACCGCGGCACCCGCGAAACGGCCGAGCGCCCTCTCCTTCTCGTTGGACACATGGACACGGTCCACCCCATCGGCACGCTCGAGCGGCTCCCGTATGCCGTGACGGACGGGCGAATCGAGGGTCCGGGGGTATACGACATGAAGAGCGGTGTTGCGGCGTCCATCTTCGCGTTGCAGCTGCTCGCGGAGAAGGGCGCGGGTCCGAAGTCTGACCTCTCGTTCCTGATCACCTGTGACGAGGAGTGGGGTTCGCCCACCTCGCGGGAGCGGATCGAAGCGGAGGCACGCGCGTCGCGGGCGGCGCTGGTCGTCGAGCCTTCGGTGTCCGGCGGGGGCGTCAAGAGCCGCCGCAAGGGTGTGAGTGCGTACGTTCTCCACGTTGCGGGCAAGCCGGCGCACGCGGGAATCGAGCCGGAGGCGGGGGCAAGTGCGGTGCACGAACTCGCCCAACAGGTCTGTCGCCTCTACGACCTGGCAGACGCAGCGGCGGAAACGACGGTGAGCGTGGGCGTGATTTCGGGAGGCACCGCCGAGAATGTCGTGGCGGAAAGTGCGAAATGCACAATTGATGTGCGCTTCTGGACGCTGGACGAAGCGCAAAGGGTCGATGCGGCGCTGCGGGCATCAACACCGTTCAACAAGCGTTGCAGTCTGAAGCTGGATGGAGGCATAAACAGGGGCGCACTGGAGAAAACACCAGCATCAGATCGACTGTACAAGAAGGCCCGCCTGCTGGCCGGGCAACTTGGTTTCGAACTTGGTGAAGGCAAGACCGGCGGAGGGAGCGACGGCAATCTGACCTCGGCGGTGGGCTGCCCGACCCTCGATGGCCTGGGTCCGGACGGCGGCGGCGCACATACCCTGAACGAACACATCCTGCTGCGCGAAATCCCGCGGCGGGTAGCACTGATGGCCGCCCTTTTCGAACAGTTGTAGAAAGGGCCGGGCGAACGGGCTTCGTCGTCAAAGTTGCCATCCATCCGGGGCTCGTGTATTGTATGAAACCGTCTTGACGGTGCCTTTTTTTGCCGATCCGAAGGGGTCGCGTGAACTCACATCCGGAGACTTGTAAGGGATGGACGCAGCAATGAGAAAAAGCTACGAGGCCGCGCTCAAGCAGGCAGAAGCCGAGCTGGCAAGCCACGAGCAGCGCGGAGAGGCGCTTCGCCAAACCGTTGATGCGCTCAAGAATCTGTTGGCTTTGGGTGCGGCAAAAGCGCCGCCGGCCAAACGGCGGGCGCCGGTGCGCAGGAGAAAATCGAGAAAGAGAGCCACGAACCATCCTCCGATCCCGTCCGGGCTCTTCCGGGGAATGGGGCCGACGGCAGCCTACCGGAAGTTCGTGGCCAGATTCGGCGCCGAGCACCCGGTTCCCGCCATTCGCGACGCGCTCCTGGCTGGCGGCGTAAGGACCAAGTCCTCCACGTCATTGCTTACGGGCATCCATTCGGTTCGGCGTCGCGATGCTATGAAGGCGAAGGCTGAAGCGGCGAGCGGCTCAGGCAACGGCGAGTAGCTCAGTCCGGCGATCTTTCGACGCAATCACAAACACAAGCGTCCCAAGCACATGCGAATCAGCAGGGCTGTCCTTCGCGAAGTTCCCCTTGAACTCAGGGAGTACTTTGAGATCAGCAGTGGCGGCACCAAGGCGCGCCGCATCCTCCTGCTGACGCTCGAAGCGGACGGGATTACCGCCTGGTCGGAATGCGTGGCCGGCGAAGCCCCGGGCTATTCCTACGAGACGGCCGACACCGCCTGGTTCGTCCTGACCCGCTGGTTGTTGCCGGCTCTGGTCGGCAGCGAGTTCGACGACGGCCGCGAGTTGTACCCTGTACCGTGGTTGCGGGGTCACCCCATGGCCCGCGCAGCGATCGAAATGGGCGGGTGGGATCTGGAGGCCAGGCGGCGCGGCATATCCCTCAGGGATCTCGTCGGCGGGACGAGGGATTCCGTCCCCGTAGGAGTGTCGATCGGCATACAGAAAGGCGACGGGGCGCTTTGTGCCAAGGTCGAGCAGTACATGGACGAGGGCTATCGCAAGATAAAGATTAAGATCAAGCCGGGCAGAGATGTAGAGATGCTGGGTGCTGTCAGAGAGCGTTTCCCCGATGTGCCCATAATGGCCGATGCAAACTCTGCATATGCGCTGCCCGACGATCTGCCGCGCCTGAAAGCGATGGACGACCACAACCTGATGATGATCGAACAGCCGCTTTCATATGAAGACGTGCTCGATCATTCAATCTTGCAGAAGCACATCGATACACCCGTTTGTCTGGACGAATCAATTCGGTCGCCCGGCGACGCCCGCCTGGCTCTCAGTCTCGACGCCGGCAGAATCATCAATATCAAGCCGGGTCGGGTGGGCGGTTTTGCATCGTCGATCGCCATACACGACGCCTGCTGCGCGGCCGGGTGGCCCGTCTGGTGTGGAGGCATGCTTGAATCCGGCGTCGGGCGGGCGTACAACGTTGCGCTAGCCACTTTGCCCGGCTTTACGATTCCTGGAGACATATCAAACTCCAGGCGATACTGGTCAAGAGATATTGTATCGCCGGAGTTTGAAATGAAGGACGGCTTGATGCCCGTGCCCGATGGTCCCGGGATCGGCGTTGCTCCCGACATCGAGCGGATCGAGGCGATCACCACGCGCAAAGAGGTATTCGAGGCGTAGTCATCTGCGCGGCTGTCAGACGGGGCGCAGGCAAGTCGGGCAGTAGCGCCATCGCCTGTCCAGCGGCTCGCCGCAAGAGCAAATGCGCTGGCGCGTTTGTCCGCACATGGGACATCCGGCAGAACCGGGGGGGAGGGTTCCGTTGCAGCTGTCGCAGTGCAGGTCGGCGCCCCGGGTAACCGAGATAACGTGTGCGGCCTCGTGCGGCGTGGTCACGCCCTGGGCGGACTGGCGCATGGCGTCGCGCGCCATCGACCCCATCCCGTTGCGCCGCGCCAGGGTGCGTAGCGTCGTGATCGAAGCGCCGCTCATGATGGCGGTTCGCATCTCGTCGTTGACCGCCAGCACCTCGAAGACGCCGCTACGGCCATGGTAGCCGTCGCTGCACACCGAGCACGTCGCACCCCCGCGCCCCCAGCAGCGCGAACACTGCTTTCTGACCAGCCGCTGCGCGACGACGCCCGCAAGACCGCCGGCGATCAGGAAGGGCGGAACCCCCATCTCGATGAGCCGGACGATCGCGCTCGGGGCGTCCACTGTGTGAATCGTCGTGAGGACAAGGTGCCCCGTCACCGCCGCCGACATCGCGATCTCCGCCGTTTCCCGGTCGCGCACCTCGCCCACCAGGATCACGTCGGGATCCTGCCGCAGAATGGCGCGCAGTCCCGAGGGAAAGTCGACTCCCGCCTTCCGGTCGATCTCCATCTGCGCCACGCCGGGGAACCGGTACTCGACCGGGTCCTCCAGCGTCACGATGTTGATTCTGCCAGCCGAAAGCTCAGAGACGGCCCCGGAGAGCGTGGTCGTCTTGCCGCTCCCCGTGGGGCCCGCGGCGATCAGGACGCCCTGGCGCTGTTTCAGGATGCTCCGAAGTCTCCCCAGGTCGTGCGAAGAGAAACCCAGCGAGGAAAGGTCGGGCGGCGCTTCGCCGGGATCCAGGAGCCGCAGCACCGCCTTCTCGCCATGGTGCGTCGGGATGGTGGATACGCGAACGGTCACTTCCGCGTTGCCCTTCCGGATGGCGAACCCCCCGTCCTGAGGCCGCCGGCGCACCGATATGTCCAGGCCGGCCATGATCTTGACGCGCGAGATGGCCGCGCGGTGGGTGCCGGGAGGAAGCTCGGTCGCCGTCACCAGGCCGCCGTCGACGCGCAGTCTTACGCGAGATCCCGCGCCCATCGTCTCGATGTGGATGTCGCTGGCCCGGCTGTCCATCGCGTTGGCGATGATGTGGTCCACGATCATCACGATGGGAGTCGAGGCCGCCTCCTCTTCCAATCGCCGGACGTCACCCCCGCCTGTGGGAGCCTGCGCCGTGTCGAGCCCTTCGAGAAGCTCCGGCAGAGCGCCGCCGTACGCGTCCAGCACCCCCTGGGCGACCGCCGAAGGGGCTGCGACGACCGCCTCGACATGGCACCCGGACTGAAACGACAGGTCGTCGATCAGCGCCGTGTCGAGAGGGTCGGCCATGGCGACGGTCAGAACCCGACCCTCGATGCTCAGCGGCAGGACGCCCTTGGCGCGAGCCAGCACGGCGTCGATCCTTTCCAGGGCGGCGGCGTCCGGACGCAGCGGCGGCTCGACAAGCGCGAGATCGAGGTGCGCGGCAAGGGCCCTGGCCATCTGGGACTCATCGACCAGACTCCCGCGCAGCAGTACTTCGCGCAGACTGCGCCCGGAGCGGCGCTGCTCCTTGCGGGCCCCGGCGAGGGCCCCTGCAGTCAGCGTGCCACCTTCCAGGAGGAGTCGACCGAGCAAGTCGTCGTGCGTCGCCATGATGGCGGAAAGCTGGAGCGCCCCCACGGGCACTTCCATGGCTCGATGGGCATTTTTTTTGTAAAGCGTTACCAATACATGTGTTATATCATCTAAGGTGATTGTTGTTCCCTTATCTGTCCATGTTTTATAGACCGGATTCTAATCGACGGTCTTGGACATCCTCGGAAGTAACCGATGAGTGGACGCCCGCTCCCGGCGGCATCTCGATGTGCCCCTAAGATGGTACTTCGCACTGGCTGACCATCTGAGGGAGGAGGCATCCAATTGGACGAGGCTAACATCATCGGGATCGACTTGGCAAAGAACAGTCTTCAGGTCCGCGGCGCGCGGGCGGACGGGTCGGTGGCATACCGCCGGAACTGAGTCGGGGAAAGCTCCCCGGCTTCATCGCCGCCCGTTCGCGCTGCGTTGTGGCTATGGAGGCGTGCGCCAGCGCCCACTACTGGGGCCGGGGAGATCGTGTCGCTCGGCCACGAAGTGAGGCTGGTTCCGCCGATCTACGTGAAGCCGTTCGTCAAGAGACACAAGAATGACGCGGCGGACGCGGAGGCGGTCACGGAAGCGGCCCAGCGTCCGACCATGCGCTTCGTGGAGGTGAAGACGGAGGCACAGCAGTCATTGGGAATGCTCTTTCGGACTTCGCGCCACCGATGGAGAGCTTCCGGGGGCGCGACTTCTCGGCTTGGCTCGGCCTCGTGCCTCGACAGCATACGACCGGCGGCATACCGCGGCTTGGCGGGGTCTCGAAGATGGGCAGCGCGACCTGAGGCGGCTACTGATCACGGGAGTGTGAATCGGCACGAAAAATGTCCCGGTTATCGGCATTAGAAATGTCCCGGGGCAGCGCTCTGGGAGCGCGATTCCCGGGGGGATCGAAGGGGTAGGGCCACCCCTCGCCGGCCCATGGGTTATACCCAGGGCAAGCTTGCTGGCTTGCTTGGACACCTAAGGTACTCCGAGCCAGCCGTGTGTTGACGCGGCAGAGCCGTCGCGGCGGCTGGGGAAACACCGGGCCGCATCGTGGCACCGCCCGGCGAGGGTTATGGCTCGTGCACGGCCTCCCAGTGCGCTTCCTTCCCAAGCACCCCCATGACCAGGTCCACCCGACTGCGGAGGTGCCTCGAAGGCTCGAAGACCGGCACATCGCGGGGCGGCACCTCGACCGGCTCGCCGGTCCCACGACTGCTTGCCGTCGGGACCTTGCGGTGGCGCACCTTGAAGACGCCGAATCCCCGGAGCTCGATGCGGTCGCCCTGCGCGAGCGCGTCCTTCACGGCATTGAGGAACGCGTCAACCATCAGCGCGCATTCCCTCTCGGTGACTCGTGGTCCAATCGCATCGGCTACCTTCTCAACGAGGTCCGCTCTGACCACAATGTCCTCCTCGCCGGAAGCGTGGCCAAGTCCCGTCGGTTCGTGTATGATAACCCGTGGGAGGACCTCGGACGTGAAGTCGGTCCCGCGCCCTGCCTGAGCCTCGAGCCGTCCGGAAGTCGAAACGGGACGAGACCAAGTCCCAATGGACACCGCTCGGGGAACGGGGGATCGGCGCCAGCCCATGGATTCCGCTACCCGGCGCGGAAGGGAGATTGCAGGGGTGACGACCAGGTGCTTGACAAGATTGAACCTGTTGTGTGACAGCGGGTTATATTTGCTACGCGTCGTATATTCAGGAGTTTGCCGATGACCAAGATCGCCGTATCCGCTGCGTACGCCATGATCAGCATGGCCGCATGTGAGTCGACTGCTCCTCGCGACGGCGCCACTCCGGTCGCGCCGGACCCGCCACCACCATACGCCTGGATACAAGGCCAGTGGTACGCCGAACAGTTGGACTGGACCTACAAGCAGGAGGTGCTGTCGTGCACGGGACGGTTCGTCGTAACCCAGAGTTGTTGGGAGGGCGAGCAGGTGTCACGGGGTCCAGGCTACATGCACCTCAAGCAGGATACGACAACCGGCGAAATTGCGGGCGCGCTCGAGTACTTCCTCAAGCCCGTATCGGGGGATGGACAAGTTGCGGGTGACGACCTGGGGATATCGGATACGGTGAAGATTACGATCACGGTCAATGGCCCGTACTTCTCGAGTCTGCCGGCTCTTGCCGGCATCCAACCACGCGGACTCCCCGCCGAGTTAGATCTTGAGTGGATCGGCATGAACTGGACGTTGTCGCCGCATGGAACCGACAAGGCGCTAACGGCGTCCATGAGTCTGATCGAAGGGGAAGGCATCCGCCTGATCCAGCACCAGACGCTCAGGGAGGAATTCGCCGACTCAACCGGATCGTTCAACGTCAGGTTCACGTCCAGGGTCGAGGCCCTGTTTGTTCCAACCCACGACCACCTGTGGCCCGGCCACTATATCGGAACCTGGACGGCAGCGAGCGGTCGGACCGATCGTGCGACCGTCACACTGTCGCACTTCGCCGACTGGGACCCCCATAGCACCCAACTGACAGCGTTCCTGCACGGCTTCGCGGAATGCGAGAACAGGCAGTTGTTTCAGGCGAGCGTCGGCGGCGCGGTCTTTGGAACCGAACAGGTGGGATTCGGCACCACGTCGTCTACTTGGCGCGCGGGTTGCCCGAGTGGCACGAGCGCGGTGCCTATGGACTGTCCGTTCCCGGCCGACCACGAAACGTTCCGCATGACGATGGATCGGGAGGCCCGCACCGTGGACATGTACATGATCCTCGATTGCGGCGAACTCGGAACCGTGCGCATCGACCTTGAAGACGCCGATATGAACGGGCGCAGTTGGGATCTGTACGAGAAGGGCTATAGCTGGCCATGAAACCCCCTGACCCTTTGGATCGGCAACTTGATAGCGTGGGCCGTCGCGCTGTCGGAGGTCTATTCTTCCGCCCTACCCGGCGATCCTACGGGCCATAGAATACCCGAAAGGCCTCTGGAACTCGCAGAAACGGCCTCTGAGCCCGGTTGCGGCGCCAGATCAGCTCACGGTGGCCCGGTCACCCGTGCGATGCGCCGCCCCAGTGCAATCGCAATCCCCACGGCAACGACAAGGGCAAGAAGTTCCATCGGTGCCCGTTATCCGAACTGGAGCGTCCGTAGCGCCGTTCTAATCGCCGGCTTCCTCAGGCGTGACCAGCACGTCGTCACTTTCCCGAAGCGCTGCCTCGCTGGAAGGCAACGCCTCCTTTGAAGAGCACCTCTTCGGTCATCTCTGAACAGGCACGCAGCACGGTCTTGGCTAGGACATTGGTGATCGGGGTGAGGTCGCCACGTTCCACGCTCACCTGCGTCAAGGATGGGGCGACTCTCGCGCGGACATGCACGACGCCGTTATCTGGATCGACGATAGCAACCTCAGCGGTGACGGTTGTGGCACTGTTGGCCAGAATGTCCGGGAAGAGCTTGCCCATGACCTCGCGGATGGTGCCGTTGACGCGCACAGGGTCGTTCGATCCTGCCAAGTGGATCAGGCAGTGGCGAGCACAGAGGTCCATCGTCTCCCCGGGTTTGTCGTTCGTCACGGGCGATGGTTCCTCGCGAATGTGGGTCACGGAAGCAGGGTTGATCGTCGTTGGCGCCAGCACCAAATCGCTCAGCACCGTTGCACCATCGGGGCCGTAGGGTGCGTAGCAGGACAACAACTCCTCGATTTCCACGTAACGCATCAGGGCCGTCGTCATGCACCCTCTTGCTCGTTGTCGGCTCGCCGCACTCCATGCCCAGCACGGGAGGTGACAGCGGGCGGCTCGATAATGGACGCCCATTCTCGCATTTGAGGAACAACCTGTGAATTGTGGAACGCGGCGTTGGAAAGCTCACCCGAGGCTCGTGCTGTTTCTATCGTCACACTCGACACCATTCCACCGCGCCAGCACATTCTGGCCGACTCCTTGGTAGAAGCGAACGATAGCCGAGCGCCGAGTGCAGCCGGGATGGTGGCACGAAGCCTATCACGCAGGTGCGGGAGCGTGGTGATGACGATCCGGCATCATTGCTACGGAGGCGTGGGGCGTGCATTGAGACGCCACCGAAATCCACCCCCAAACGCCCTCGGACCGTCCAACGAAACAGGACCGCATCCGTGTGCGCCGATTCCCGCCATTCCAGTCCGGTTTTCCCGCTTTCGCGGTACGGTCCAGCAAGATCCAGTCCAACAGCAGGAAATGCAGATCGTGCAGTCCCAGTTGACTTTACGTGACTTCCTTCGGGATTCAGACCGCAAGCGATCCGCCCACGCGATGTTGAACATTCGCGTTCTGGCAAGGGGTGCTGCGCCCCCTTCGACCCCCAGCTTGTGGCACCGCTGCCGGGACAGCGGTGCGTGTTGCCCGACGCATGGTTGGCGACTTCCCAGGTTCTCACTCAGATCACATGTTCCTTCCACCGTCCGGTCCCGCCCCCGCAGCTTCCCTGAGGTCCAAGTTGCGGTCTGGGTCTTTCCGGCTACTTGCGTTCCAATCTCTTCAGGAACGCTCGGGACACTCCGAGGTCGGTAAGCCTAGCCCTACCGTCTGGGTCAATCACAGAATCGATGTATCGTACCGACTTCACCAACTGATCGAGGTTGGCCTTGAACGCCCTAGCTCCTGAAGGGTAAGCCACGAAGTTCTCGATTCTCCCGCGACAGAACTCCTCCTCCAAGACATTCAGGACGGCTAGCACGGAGTCCAGCACTCGCTTGACCCCACGCAGATTCACTTGGGCCAGGGGGCTCGGGTTTGGGTCCATCATCGACTTGTCTCTATGTGCAATCCAGCGATTCCTCCAATCCCTGGCTCCCTTGGCGTGGCCGACCGTGTCTGCAATGCGGTCCTGCACCTGTCTTCGCAGGTTCGGTCTATCGGCGAGGAACTGAGGTAGCCTGTGGATAGACACGCTCCTCTTGCCACGATCCGTGAGTCGGGTCACGCAGAGTATCAGGTCGTGCCAATACACGATCTGAATTGCGCTGAACAAGCTCGGCCCCACGGTGTTGAGGAGACCGACGCTCCCCTTGGTTCCATAGAGCTCCTTGAACTCTTCGTACGTCTCCAACCCCGAGGCCCAGTCGCAATACAGTGCGTAGTACACCTTGCCGAGCCTTGCTCCCATGGAGTCGAGGTATTTCTGTCTAGTCGAGCTGGTCACCGTTCGTCTCTTCGCTCCCCCGCAGGGCTATTCCGCGAGGATTGCATGTCTTGGCGGACCATCACGGACTGGCAGATTGGCGCAGGGAGCGGATCGTCCGTGGGTCAGCCGTTCGGCCGTGCCGATCCCATATGTGTACGCCCGTGGTTGGCAAAGAGACCAGTGCTCTCATCGCGGCAGGCGCTGTAGTGCTCAGGACGCGGGCGATCATCTGGGGAACATTGCGCTGGCGGTGGCCTCAGGCTGGATTGACGACCGACAGACCGCGCAGTGACTTGTGCCTCTTGATGAGGGTCAAGGCGGTTGTGCCGTCGTCGTCGGACGCGGACGGATCCGCGCCGAGTTGGAGCAGCAGGGGCACCACATGGGGATTGTTGCGCGCGGCCTCGTGAAGCGGGGTGGAGCCGGTGCGGGTTCGCGCGCCGATGTCGGCGCCCGCAGCGGCCAGGACACGGATGACCGACCGGTTTCGAGTTAGCGACGCGGCCAGGTGCAGGGGCGTCCAACCGCCGGGTTCCGTTCTGGCGTTCGGGTCCGCACCTGCGGCCAACAGTGCCGTCAGGACCGCCGCTTCCGGATTGGAGCTCGCTGCGAGGTGCAGCGGCGTTGACGGCCCCCATCCCGTGCTGGCCTGGATGCCGGAACCCACGATGTGCACGTCGGCACCGGCGCCCAGCAGGAGTTGGGTCACCGCCGGGTCGGGGTTGCTGCGGGCCGCCTCGTGCAATGGCGTCGATCCACCGCCGTGCACGGCATGCACATCAGCACCTGCTCCCAGCAGAAGGGACACGACCTCCGCGGAACCGCCCCTGGCCGCACGGTGCAGCACTGTCTCTCCGCTCCAGCCACGCGCCGACGCATCGGCGCCCGCGTCGATCAAGGCGGCGATCACCTCCGGGTTGCCGTTCGACTCCGCTGCCTCGAGCAGCGGGGTGGCTTCCCAGCCGTAATCGACACTGAACCCCGTCGCCCAGACATCCAGTTCCGCTCCAGCCGCCAGGAGAGCGCGGATCACCTCTTCGTTCTGGTTGATTCGAGCCGCGGCGTGAAGCGGAGAAAAATCGTGATCATCCCGGGCATCCACGTCGGCACCAGCCGCGACGAGGAGGGGGATGACGGCGGGGTCGCGCGTCCACGCGGCGGCCGAGTGAAGAGGGGTGACATCGCCTCCCCAATAGCCCATCGGCCACCGCTCCCTCGCCGCGTTCACGTCGGCTCCCATGTCGACGCAGGCCCCGACCACTTGTGCGTCGGCCGCCATGAAGAACGATGGCGTATTCCAATGGTCGCATGCGGCGGGATCCGCAGGCGTCCCCACGTTATCCAGTGCGCCGGGATCCGCGCCCAGTGTCAGCAACAGGTTGGCCGCGTCGGGATTCTCGACTGCCGCGTGGAGCGGCGTCCGGTCACGGGCGTCCAGGGCACCCACCTCAGCGCCGTTTTCCACCAACCAGGAGATGTAGGCGGATGGTCCCGACGGCACGGCAGCATGAAGCGGTGTGGCACCGTCATTGTCCACGGCGTGGATGTCCGCCCCAGCCTCCAACAGGGCGGCGGCGATATCGACCTGCTCGCCGCGCACGCCGGTGGCGGAGTGAAGCGGCGTCCTTCCTCCAGCGTCCTTGGCATTGGCGTCCGCCCCGGCCGCGAGTAGCGCCCGAATTGCGGGGAGAGGAGACAAACCGCGATACCACCCCGCAACCAGTCGATGTAGAGGGGTCCGACCGTACTCATCCCTGGCGTTCGGGTCGGTTCCCATTCCGAGACACCCTCGCACGCCCTCGACAGGGGACCGTTCCACCACACTCGACTCGTGCCAGTCGCACGCTGGGTCTCCCGCCCGCCAGCCCGCGGCGTCTAGGACATCGGGGTTGGCCCCGAGCGCGACGAGTTGATCCGCGACCAGCACGTTGCCCTCCGTCCAGGCCGTGTGAAGAGGCGTCCGGCCTTGAGCGTTCCGCAAGTCAATTTCGGCACCCGCGCGGATCAGGGTGCGGACGACGGCGGTGTCCAAACGGGGTAGCTCATCCAGCGCGCGGTAGCGCCGCCGAGGGAACTGTGCCGCGGCATGCAGCGGCGTGTCGCCACTCGCGTTCTTGGCGTGGATGTCGGCACCCCCGACCAGCAACGCCTCGACAGTTGCCGGTGTCCCCGCCGCCGCGGCAACGTGCAGAGGAGTGTCGCCCGACCCGTCTGGTTCGTTGACGTTGACCCCGCCCTGGAGAAGAACGACGATGGTGGCCGGACTCGTTTGGTGCGCCGCTGCATGAAGCGGAGTTTCGCCCTCGCGGGTTGGCAGCGTCACATCCGCCCCGGCCTCCAGCAGGGCAGCAGCCAAGGTTGGGTCTTCGCGATAGGCCGCAAGGTGCAGGGGGGTCGATCCCATGTCGTCCCGAACGTCGGGATTGGCTCCTGCCGCGAGGAGCCTCGCAAGGAAGCGCCGCAGTTCCCCCGAGTCGACGTTCCGCCGATCGGCCACGGCGAGGTGGAGCGGGGTGCGTCCCATCCCGTTTCGGGCGCTTAGGTCCGCTCCCGCTTTCAGCAGGGCTTCCGCGACCGCCAAGCTCGACTCCCACCAGTACAGTGCCCGGTGAAGCGGCGTGCTCCCGTCAGTCCCTCGCGCACTCAGCGCCGCACCCTCTTCCAACAGAAGTGCGACCATCGCCGGATCTCCCGCACCAGCTGCTTCGTGGAGGGGGCTGTTCCCCTGCTCGTCTCTTGCGTCGGGGTCGGCACCCAACTCCAGTAGGAACCGTACGACGGCAAGGTCTCCGGCTCGCGCCGCGAAATGGATTGGCCTATCCCCGTTGTCGTTGGATGCTCGCGGATCGGCGCCCGACTCGATCAGCCGGGCCACTACCGCAAGGTCGGGAGCCCGTTCGGGGTGCCGGGCACCAGGCACGAAAGCAGCATCTCGGTCGTGCGGCATTCCCAGGATGGCGTAGTGCAGCGGCGTGCTGCCGTTCTCGTCGCGAGCCAGCGGGTCGGCGCCCGCCTCGATGCAGCGGACGACATCGGGGGCGAGCGCCACGCGACCGAACATCCACCTGTTCCAGTGATCGCAGTGGGTGGGGTCAGCGACCCGGCCGTACTTGTCACGGGCGGTCGGATCGGCCCCGAGCCGCAGGAGTTCGCGCGCGACGAGCGGATTCGAGTTGCCCCACGCGTGATGCAGCGGGGTGGCCGCGTCGTTGTCCCGTGCGTTGAGCTCGGCGTCGGAGGCGACCAGCGCACCGACCACAGCCGGGTCCGTTGCATACAGCGAAGCGCGGTGCAATACAGTCGCGCCGAGGTTGTCGGGAGCGTTGGGGTCGGCTCCGAGGCGAAGGCAATCCGTTACCCGCATGGCAGAGGCCGAACGGAAGAAATCCCAACTGCCCCAGTCGTCGCAGCCTTGGGCGAAGGCGGGCGCGGGCGGCAGGAACGCGTGCGCCGCAAGAATGCTGGCACACACGACCATGCGCCGCCGGAGCGGGGAACCGGCGAAAGTGGCGGACGTTCCCGGTAGAGTCGCAAAGGCTGCCAACCGGGACTTCGACGATCTTGATCTGGAGCAGACCGATCCCGAGGAAGAGCGGACGCTGGCGGCGAGCGCTTGGAAATGATCGGGCATTGGGGAGACAGGCTGCGGGTCGGGGCGAGCGGGTACAGATACCAAGTTGTGTGGGGAACAACTTGGCGGGCAAGCGCACAGAACCCCAAGCACCGCTACTCGCGCAGTGCTCAGGGTCACGCTTCGAGGGCGTCCGCAGGCGGCTGACTCACGACTGTTAGTGGTTGTCAGCCAGCCGACTCCGTGTTGAACACGGAGGCTGCCGAGGGGATGCTGTGCTCCCCTTCGAACCCCTGGCCGGTCCTCCCTCCGTGGATGACGCTTGAACTCCGACTAGCGGCTACGGGGGCATGAGCCGCTATCTTCTCGTCGTGGTTCCACAATCGCTCTGCGACCGACGAAGGAGAACAAGCCCCATACGCACCACCGTCTTTTCGCGTCCTGCCCGCAATGCGTTCGGAGCCCCCGCGGCTCTCAACGCGACGATGGTCCTGGCCATGATGGGTTGCGGTGTGGACAGAGTGCCCGCGACCCCGGTCAATCTGTTCGATGAAGCGGCAGGGACGGTGGTCACGAGACGCTTGGCTTTCGATACGCTGTGGGTGTACGGAGGGGCGGGCGATACGATCATGCTCAACGCCGACCGCGTGGCGGCGTTTCCGGACGGTGACGCTGCTGTCCTTGATCTGTTGGGCCGGCGGATTCACAGGGTGGGCGTCGGCGGCGTCGCCTGGTCGTGGGGAACCAGGGGTGCAGGGCCGGGAGAAATCGACCATGTGAGGGACTTGGACGTGAATGCCGAGGGAGAAGTGGTGCTTGCCGATTCCGGCAACGGCAGGCTGCACTGGCTGGCGGGGGACGGAACGTGGCTCCGAGAGGTCGGGCTGCCGGAGGGCACAATCAACGTGGAGGCGGTCGCGGCGCTACAGGACGGTCACTACATACTCTCCTCGCTGATGTATGGCACCGCTCTCGCGACCCTTGAGTCCACGCCACCAGGTCCGGTCGCGGCCAACCGGTGGGTGCGGGTGTCCGCAGAGGGCGAAATCGAGGGGCTCGTACCCTTTCCTTGGGACGGCTTCCGCTCAATGTCCTTTTTTCAGACGGTTGGCAATATCGCGGGTGCCCGATCACTGTCCGAGAGCGGTGGCCGACGGTGGGTATTCGGGTTTGGCTTGGGCAACGGCTTCTTCGTCTTCAACGACAGTGTGGCCGAGGCGTACCCCTACGTGCGCCATGCCGACTTCCCGGAGGTTGAAACGGGAGGCTTGGGGGGCGGCAGGGACGGGTTCCGGGTCGGCTATCGCGAAGGCCGTCCGGACCGCGTGGCCCGTGACGTGGCGATTCGAGGTGACACCGTATATGTGCTTGCGGGCAACCACTGGGAAATGGATCGCTACCAGTCAACTACCGGCCAATACTTGGATTCGCGGCTGCTGCCCGTGCCGTTGTCCCGGTTTGCGCTGGCCCGCGATGCGCTAATCGGCATCGTTGCCGGGGGGATGTACCCGCAGGTCATCGCGTTGCGAGCCAAGTAGCTGCCCGGCTCCTGTCATCGGGCTGCCAGTGTCGCACGATGGCGCTCGCCGGACTGCGAGCGTTTCTTGGGGGTTCAAGGGGGGCGCAGCGTCCCCCTTGCCAGCCGCAACGTTCAACGTTGCGTGTGCTGGCTCCCGCCCGTTAAGAGCGTGAGCCAGCCCTCGGCGGAGCCGCCAAAACGGCCTCTTAGGGCACCGTCCAGAACCGGCGTCCACCGAGCCGTCGCGGGCAAGCTCTACGGCCTCTTGGTCGCCCGCCTCAACCGACGGCGAAGACGTGTACCCTGCGTTCCTGCCGCACCGTCGCATTCCGCCCTACCCCTATCGGGCAACGGCGATCGTCGCTCTCAGGCGCTCCTGCGGTCCAGGGATTCGCCGAAATGCCCCCGAAACGCCCCGACACGGCCTCCGAGCCCGGTCGCGGGGTCGGATCAGCTCCCGGTGCTCGCTCTCCCGGCCGCCAGATAGGCCGCCCAGTCCTCCATGAGCCGCCTCCGCCGCTCGAACAGGTCCGTGCGTAGGTACGCCGCCTCGACCTTGTTCTGCACGACATGCGCCAGCGCCGCCTCGACGACCTCCCTCGGATGGTCGGTCTTCTCAGCGGCCCAATCCCGGAACGATGAACGGAACCCGTGCGGCACCGCCGAGATT
>LXNI01000969.1_pt1 | contig 28581 bp, 24 predicted proteins | sample 809091 | NCBI WGS metagenome assembly LXNI01 (sample SAMN04870527, study PRJNA318959) | sponge metagenome | biome: 01000161; feature: marine sponge reef; material: water | host: Sarcotragus foetidus | place: Greece: Milos, Mediterranean Sea | collected 2013-05-29 | depth 5-7 m | reverse complement strand
GCCCGATCCTGGCTCGGCATCGTCCTCGCCTGCATCCTGATTCCGCCCTTCGCCATCGTCGGCGTCGAATATGTCTTCCGCGACGGCTTCAGCCGCGCCGAAGCGGTGATCACGGTCGGCCAGCAGGAAGTGCTGGGCCGCGAATACGAGCGCGCATTCCGCCGTCAGCTGGACACCCTGAACCGGCGCAGCGGCGCCAGCGTCGACTACCGGACGGCGAAGTCCATGGGCGTCGTCGACATGGTCGCCGAAAGCTTCGTCGGCGATGCGCTGTTCCGCCAGGCGACCCGGGACCAGGGCATCCTGGTCGGCGACCCGGTGGTCCGCGAGGCTGTGCGGACCATAGATGCGTTCAAGGGCGTGGACGGCAAGTTCGATCCCCAGCTCTACCGGCGCGGGCTCGAATCGGCGCAGATGAGCGAGCCGGAATTCCTCGATTCGCAGCGGGCGGAGATTGCCGCACAGTATCTCTCGGAGAGCATCGGCGGCCTCGAGACCGCGCCGGCGGCGATCGTCGACACCATCGACCGCTACCGGAACGAGAAGCGCCGCGCCGCCTTCTTCAGCCTGCGCGCCAGCTCGGTTACGGCGTTGCCCAGGCCGGACGCGGCGCAGCTCGCGGAATTCTACAACAAGCACAAGGCCCGCTACACCCGGCCGGCGAGCCGCGCGGTTTCCGCCCTGATGGTCATGCCGGAAGACGTGTTCGACCGGATTCCGGTCGCCGACAGCGAGATCCTGGCCGCTTACCAGCGCGACCGGGCGAAGTATACGACCCCCGAAAGGCGCACGCTGCGGCAGCTCCTGTTTTCGACCGAAGCCGACGCCGGGAAGGTCGCCATGGCCATGGCCGGCGGCAAGAGCTTCGAAACGGTGGCGAAAGAGGTCGTCCAGCAAAAGCCGCTCAGCCTGGGCACGGTGACGGCCGCCGATTTGCCGCTTCCCGAAATTGCGAAGGCCGCCTTCGCCGGAAAACAGGGAGAGATCACGGAGCCGGTCAAATCGGCGCTCGGCTGGCATGTCCTTGTCATCGACAAGGTCGAGCCGGCCGAAGTGACGCCGCTCGCGGGCGTAAGGGCCGACATCGAGGAAGCGATCAAGCGGGAGCGTGCCGGCGACATCCTCGACCGGCTGCGCGAAGATGCCGACGACGGACTGGGCGCCGACCTGCCGATCGACAAGATCGCAGCACAGGTCGGGGTCAAGCTGCAGCGCATCCCGGCCATCGACAGCCGCGGGCGCAACGCCGCGGGCGAGGAGATCGGCGGCCTGCCGGACGACCCCCGGTTCCTCCAGCGCATCTTCGAACAGGATGTCGGGCGGGACGACCGCGACGTCATCGAACGGAAGGACGGCGCCTTTTTCGTCGTCCAGGTCGACAAGATCGCGCCGAGCCGGATTCCGCCGCTCGAGGAAGTTAGGAAACGGGTCGCCGAAGACTGGACCGCCGAGGCCCGCACCGGCGCCCTGAAGGCCAGAGCCGAAACGCTGTTGGAGCAGCTTCGCGCCGGCGCCGGCATCGAGGCGGTGGCGAAAAGGGCCGGCGCCAGCATCAAGAACAGTCCGCCGCTCAACCGCTACGGCGCCACAGGCGATTCCGAGGTCTCGGGCCAACTGCGCGACGCCCTGTTCAAGGCCGCGAAGGAAGGCGCACCGGTCGCCGCACCGGGCGTCAGCGGTTATTCGGTGGCCGTGCTCGCAGCGATCGAAAACGGCGGCGACGCCAGGCAGAACCGCCAGGCGGTTCTCGACAGCGTGAAATCGTCGATCGGGCGGGAACTTCTGGAACAGTACGGCGCCATGCTGCGCCGGACATATCCGGTCCGCATCGACCGGGAAGGCATCGACCGGCTGTTCTCGCGCGCGGCCCAGCGCGAACAGGGCTACTAGCCGCTTCGGAACCGGAGCGGACGAAGCGAGCCGGGCCATGGCGGAGCGGACGCAGGACTTCACCCATCTCGACGCGCAGGGCGCGGCGCGCATGGTCGATGTCGGCGGCAAGGACGTCACGAAACGCCGTGCGGTCGCGCGCGGCAGCGTCCGCATGGCGCCGGGGACGCTGGAGAAGATCGAGGCCAGTGCGGTCGCCAAGGGCGACGTGCTGGCGACCGCCCGGCTTGCCGGGATCATGGCGGCCAAGCGGACCGCGGAGCTGATTCCGCTGTGCCATCCCCTGCCGGTGACCAGCGTGTCCGTCGACCTCTCGCGCGGCGGGGAGGCCGGCACGCTGGATATTTCAGCGACGGTGGCCTGCACCGGGCGGACCGGCGTCGAGATGGAGGCGCTGACCGCCGTTTCTGTCGCGGCGCTCACTGTCTACGACATGTGCAAGGCGATCGACCGCGGCATGACGATCGGCGACATCCGGCTGGAGGAGAAGTCGGGCGGCCGCTCCGGCGACTGGTCGCGCGGCGGCCCCGATTCTTCATGATCCCTGTGGCCGAAGCCCGGTCGCGGATCGTCGGCCGGTTCGCGCCGCTGCCCGCCGAAACCGTGCCGCTTTCCGCCGCCGCCGGGCGCGTGCTGGCGCATGACGTTCCGGCGCGCCTGACCCAGCCGCCGATGGCGGTTTCCGCGATGGACGGCTATGCCGTGCGCGCCGCCGATACGCAGGCGCCGGGCGCGCGTTTGCGCGTGGTCGGCGAAGCGCCGGCCGGCAAGCCCTTCGAGGGCAGGGTCGGACCCGGCGAGACGGTGCGCATCTTCACCGGCGGGCCGGTGCCGGCAGGCGCCGACGCCATCCTGATCCAGGAAAACGCGGAACGGGATGGCGACGGCGTCACTGTCGCCGAGCCGGTAGCCGAAGGGCGCTACATCCGCCCGGCCGGGCTCGATTTCGCCGCCGGCGAGGTTCTGCTGCCCGCCGGCCGGCTGCTCCGGCCGCGCGATATCGGCCTCGCCGCCGCGGTGAACGCGCCCTGGCTGCCGGTGGTGCGCAAGCCGGTCGTGGCGATCCTGGCGACCGGCGACGAAATCGTCCTGCCCGGCGATCCGGTCGGGACCGGCCAGATTGTCAGCTCCAACAGCTGGGCGCTCGCTGCCTTCGTCGAGCGCAACGGTGGCACGGCGCAAAATCTCGGCATCGCCGGCGACGACCCGGCAGCGCTCCAGAATGCGGTCCGGGGCATGGGCCGGACCGACCTGCTGGTGACCACCGGCGGCGCCTCGGTCGGCGCGCACGACCTGATCCGGCCGGCCCTCGGGGAAATCGGCCTCAAGGTCGATTTCTGGAAGATCGCCATGCGGCCGGGCAAACCGCTGATTTTCGGCGCGCTGGACCAGGAAAGCGGATCGACGCCGTTTCTCGGCCTGCCGGGAAACCCGGTCTCGGCGCTGGTCTGTGCCCTGATGTTCATGGCGCCGGTCATCCAGCGCATGCTCGGCCGGCCGGCGGACGGCCCGCCGACCGAAACCGCAATCCTGGGCGCGGACCTGGCCGCCAACGACGAGCGGGAGGACTATCTGCGCGCCACCCTGTCCGCGGACGATGCCGGCCGGGCGGTCGCGACCCCGTTCGCGAAGCAGGACAGCTCGATGCTCTCGCGCCTGGCGGCGGCCGATGCGCTGATCGTCCGCCCGCCCCACGCGCCCCCGGCCGCGGCAGGAGACAGCGTCGCCATTATTCCGCTGTCGAAAGACTTGGCCGTCATTTGACATTTGTCTCAAAGAATACTTGACCGGCGCGCCGAACCAAAGTAGAACACCTTTCAGGTTTATATTTTGTTCCCTGAAGCCGGGTGGCCAGTCTTCACGGAACCCGCGACGCAGAGAGGTCGACATGCTTACGCGCAAGCAGCACGAATTGCTCATTTACATCAACGACTATATCGCCGAATCGGGCGTGTCGCCGAGCTTCGACGAAATGAAGGACGCGCTGAACCTGCGCTCGAAATCGGGCATCCACCGGCTGATCACCGGGCTCGAAGAGCGCGGCTTCCTGCGCCGCCTGCCCCACCGGGCGCGGGCGCTCGAAGTCATGCGTATGCCGGAGACCGCCGCGGTCGGCACGTCGCCGGGCATGCCGGCGCGCAACAGCAAGTTCTCGCCCAGCGTGATCGACGGCGGGCGCAGCGGCATGCTCGCCGGCCGGGCCGTCACGGCGGCAAACGACGCCGCGGCCCTGCCGCTCTACGGCCGGATCGCCGCCGGCACGCCGATCGAGGCGCTGCGCGATACCTCGAACACGGTCGCCGTGCCGCCCAGCATGCTCGGCCGGGGCGAGCACTACGCGCTTGAGGTCGACGGCGATTCGATGGTCGAGGCCGGCATCATGGACGGCGATACCGTGGTCATCCAGCGCTGCGAAAAGGCGGACAACGGCACGATCGTCGTCGCCCTGGTCGATGAAGAGGAAGTGACGCTGAAGCGCCTGCGCCAGCGCGGCAACTCGATCGCGCTGGAGCCGGCCAACACGAAATACGAGACGCGCATCTTCCACCCGGAGCAGGTCCGCATCCAGGGCCGCCTGATCGGCTTGATCCGGCAGTTCTGAGGGTTGGAGCGGCGCTAACCCGCGATGGCCTGAATTCCGCTTCGGCCGGGCGCAATGGCGGCTGGTCGCTCGCCGGCTCATTCCGGTCCCTCGATACGCCCCGGATTTCATCCGGAGCTACTCGGGATGAGGAATCATAAGATTTGAGCCTTCGCTAACACATCACTTTCCCCTCGTCCTGAGTAGCCGCCGGAGGCGGCGTATCGAAGAATCCGCTGCCGCAAGAGCGACGGCGGTGTCCGGTTTCGGCAGTTTCCGTTTGGTAACGACAGGATTTTCGGGCATCGCTTCTGCATGACCGCCATCGACGCCTCCGGCGCCATCGAGGCGGAAATGCACCCGCTGCTGGACATCGTCCGGGACGAGGGTCTCGACCGGTTGAGCGCCCTGAAGGTCGACGTCGAAGGCTTCGAGGATCGCGTGCTGGGACCGTTCCTGACCGGTGCGCCGGAGTCGTTGCTGCCGGAGATCGTCATCGCCGAACATACCTGGAGCGCGCAATGGGCGGAGGACTGGCGGCAGGCCGCAGACCGGCGCGGCTATCGCGAATGGGCACGCACGCCGACCGGCAACGTCATTCTGGTCCGCGGAAGCTGAGGGCGCATCGCTGGCAATCGGCTGGGTGCCCTCCGATTTGTAGGGGCGGGTTTGAAACCCGCCCCAACGGCGCTAGTCGAACCGCTGCTGCGCGCGCTATAAATTCACCTTGCCAGCGCCGCCTCGACCTTCGGCCGCAATTCCGCCGCGTGGGCGTCCATGATTTCGAGGTAGGACGGCTCGACATAGTCGGCGAGGCCGGCGAAATTGGGCCGCGCCCGCACGGCGTCGTACCAGGCCGCCAGCGCCGGTCGCCTGTCCCACATCCAGGACAGGTTGAGATGGTCGAGCCGCACGAGATAGGGCGTGAGCCCGGAGTCGGCGAGGGAATAGGACTCGCCGGCAAGCCACGGCCCGCCCGCCGCCAGCGCCGCCTCCATCCGGCCGAGCACGCCGTCGTAGGCCTGCATCGCGGCAGCCGCCGGTGGCCAGTCCATGCCCAGCTCGATCCCCATGCGCTTGCGCTCGCGCCGTCCGGGATCCGGCGTCTGCGCCAGGTTCGCCGCCAGCTCTTCCGGGGTCAGCGCGAGGAACTGGTAGCGGAAGGCGAGCGCATTGGAGACCGTGCCGCAGGCGGCGTGCAGCCCCTGGTCCGGGATACTGGCCCAGCGCCGCATCCCCGCCCGCTCGACCAGGTCGGCCGGGCGCAGCGGCGGCGCGGGAAAGGCCTCGTCGAGATATTCGCAGATCAGGGTCGATTCGATGACCGGCCGGCCGTCATGCACCAGGGTCGGCACCACGCCCATCGGGTTGAGCGCCATGTAACCCGGTGCGAACTGGTCGCCCTTGCGCAGATTGTAGTGATGCTCGACCGGCCCCAACCCCTTCTCGCGGAGCACCAGCCGCACCTTGGCCGAGCACACGCTCATATTGTTGTGGTGCAGTTCAAGCATCGGATTTGCCCGGTCGTCCTTGTGAAATTCAGCGTCCGCAGCCGCGTCAGACCGGCAGGCCCGCCGCGCGCAGTTTCTCGGTGAATTCCGCGCGCCACTCCTCGGCCGGCCGGAAGGTCGGCGAACCGCTGTAGGCCGCGCGGGTCCGGTCGTGGATTTCCTCGTCGCTCAGCGACAGGTCCAGAGGCTCGATCAGCGGCTGTTCGACATACCAGGGCGAGTCGATGAAGACCTCGATCCGGTTGCCCTCCGGATCGCGGAAATAGAGCGACCAGGCATTGCCGTGATTGATCGGATCGATCTGGCTGACTTCGGCCTCGTCCTCAAGGATTTCCGCCATGTCGCGCAGATCCTGCAGCGAAACGGCCCGCAGCGAGACCTGGTTGACGACCCGCGCCTCCGGTCCCCCGGTGCGCCCTTCGGACAGAATGATCTGGTGATGCTCCTTCGGATCCCGGCTCAGGAACACGATGGGCGAGCCGCGCGCGATGCCCCGGTCCGTCGCCACGAAACCGAGGACGCGGGTGTAGAACGCTTCCATCTTCGGCAGGTCGTGCACATAGAAGCCGACATGGCTGAAGCTGAGATTGGCGGGCGGGTTGGGCATGGTCCGGCTCCTTTTTGGCCACCGCCACTGTAGCGGGCGGGCCGGACGGATCAAATGCTGATTCCGCAGGCGCGATCTGCTATCGGTTCGGCTCCCGCGACAATCGAATGAGAGCGCCGATGACTACACAGCCTTTCAGCCTGCCCGAGACGATGACCGCCATCGAAATTTCCGAACATGGCGGGCCGGAGGTTCTGAAGCCGGTCGAGCGTCCGGTGCCGGCGCCCGGCAGCGGCGAGGTGCTGATCGGGGTCGCCGCGGCGGGCGTCAACCGGCCGGACCTGGCCCAGCGGGCCGGCAGCTATCCGCCGCCGCCCGGCGCCTCGGACCTGCCCGGCCTGGAAATCGCCGGCGAAGTCGTGGCGCTCGGCGCGGACGTGGAGGGCCTGGCGATCGGCGACGAGATCTGTGCGCTCGCGCCCGGCGGCGGTTATGCCGAATATTGCGCCGTGCCGGCCGCCCATTGCCTGCCGCTGCCGCAGGGCTACGACATGGTGCGGGCGGCGGCGCTGCCCGAGACATTCTTCACCGTCTGGACCAACGTCTTCATGCGCGGCAGGCTGATAGGCGGCGAGACCCTGCTGGTCCACGGCGGGGCCAGCGGCATCGGCACGACCGCCATCCAGATCGCCGCGGCGCGCGGCGCCACGGTGATCGCGACCGCCGGCACGGTCGACAAATGCGCAGCCTGCGAGGAACTGGGCGCAGCGCGCGCGATCAATTACCGCAACGAGGATTTCGTAGACATCGTCAACGAGGTGACAGGGGGAAAGGGCGCCGACGTCATTCTGGACATGGTGTCCGGCGCCTATGTCCCGCGCAACCAGAAATGCCTGGCGACGGACGGGCGGCTGGTCACGATCGCCCTGCTCGGCGGCCGGACGGCGGATGTGAATTTCGGCGTCCTGATGATGAAGCGGCAGACCATGACCGGCTCGACGCTCAGGCCCCAGTCGGTCGCTGCCAAGGCGGCGATCGCGGATGCGCTGCGCAAGGACGTCTGGCCGATGCTCGACTCCGGACAGATCGCTCCCGTTATCCAGGACACCTTCGATCTCCGGGATGCCGCCGCCGCCCACGCCGCGTTGGAGGCCGGCGAGCATATCGGCAAGTTCGTGCTGAAGGTGGACTGAGGCGCCATTCGATACGCGCCCTCCAGGCGCAATTCAGGACGAGGGAGAGAGTCTGGGATACTCCCGCAATCTTGCCCTCATCCCGAGTAGCCCCGGATTTGATCCGGGGCGTATCGAGGGGCCGACTGCGGCAGGGCTGCCGCGATCACCCGACGGTCACCGAATCCATCCGGTCGGGGTAGAAGGCGACGTGGCCCGCGATGGCGGCGACAGCATCGTAGGGCGCCTCATAGGCCCAGACCGCATTTTCGGCGCTCTCGATGCCGACGGTTACGGTGTAATAGCTGGCGTCGCCCTTGTAGGGGCACCAGGTCCGGTGCGCGGTCTTCGCCATGACCGCTCCGTCCACGTCCGCCAGCGGGATATAGTGAACGGGCGGATAGGACGCCTCCTGCATCTTCAGCGCCTGCGACGACCGGGCGATCGTCTTGCCGTTGAAGACGACGGTCACCGTTTCCGCGGCAGGCTCGACGGTTATGGGATGATCGGTGCCGGGTTTCTTCACGCTTCGCCTCCTCTGTGACTGCGCTCCGGATTTCACAGCCCGTTACGCCTCTTGTCCATACCCCGCGACGCCTTTCGGACCGGCGTTTGCGGATCGCCGCTTGCGGCATGGCGTCGGCTTCCTAATTTTTCAGCGCCGGGCTATGATTCGTCCGGAGGGAATCGAAAGGACGGGTTTGGATCCGCACCATGACCGAATTGTCGAAAAACCCAGGGCCGAAATCCCCGTTGTCGACGTCCCCGGCCGCCGCCCCGAACGAACCGGTAATGCTGCCCGGCCTGTCGGACCGCGGCGTCCTTACGCTCACGCTCAACCGGCCGCGCGTTTTTAACGCCCTGTCGGAAGACCTGCTGGATGCGCTCAAGAGCGCGCTGGAGAGTGCGGCGAAAGACAGCACGGTGCGCGTCGTCGTGATCCGGGCCGCCGGGCGCGCCTTTTGCGCCGGCCACGATCTCAAGGAAATGCGCGCGCAGCCGGACCGGGCCTACTACACCGCGCTGTTCGACCGCTGCAGCGCCATGATGAAGACCGTCACGACGATGCCGCAGCCGGTGATCGCCCAGGTCCAGGGCATCGCGACCGCGGCCGGCTGCCAGCTGGTCGCCGCCTGCGATCTCGCCATCGCCGCCGAAACGGCGATCTTCGCGACCAACGGGATCAACAACGGGCTGTTCTGCTCGACTCCCTCGGTCGCGCTCTCGCGAACGGTGGCGCGCAAGCATGCCTTCGAGATGCTGTTTACCGGCGAATTCGTCTCGGCCGCCCGGGCCGCCGAGATCGGCCTGATCAACCGGGCCGTGCCGGACGACGAGCTGGACGACGCCGCCGCCGACCTCGCCGACCAGATCGCCGCGAAATCGACGGTCACGACGCGCAGCGGCAAGAAGATGTTCTACCGGCAGCTCGGCCTCGAGCTCGAGGACGCCTACGACTTCGCCGCCCGCAACATGGCTTGCGACATGATGAGCGAAGATGCCGCCGAAGGCATCGACGCGTTCCTCGAAAAGCGCGCGCCGGTGTGGCGGGACAGGTGAGGGGCGCACGTTCGAACGGCTGGCCGGACTGGAAGAAGAACTGCGGCGGCGGGGCGTCGCCTCACTCGCCCTGTTCGGCTCGGTGGCGCGCGGAGACGCCGGCCCGGACAGCGATATCGACGTCCCGATCGACGTCGCGCTCGGATACCCGTTCAGCCTGTTCGATCTCACTTCCTTGAAAATCTTTCTCTCCGACCGGTTGGGCCGGGAGGCCGATGTCGTCACCCGGGAAGGCCTCAACCCGGCCTTCGGTCAGCAAGTCCTGCACGAGGCAGAGCAGGTCTTCTGACGCGAACGGCCCGGCGCTGGCCCGGACGCCCCCCATTTTCGCCCTCGAATCGGCCGGGCCAGCGGTGTACAACGCGCTTGGATCCTGCCCCACCCCCTGCGCGCCACCGGAGCCCGCCGCCGCCCATGAACCACGACGCCTATACCGACGCCTACCTGCGCAGCGTGCTGGGCGATGCGCGCTCGGTCGCCGTCGTCGGCCTGAGCGCGAACTGGAACCGGCCGAGCTATTTCGTGGCGAAATATCTCCAGGCCAAGGGCTATCGCGTATTGCCGGTCAACCCGCGCGAGGCCGGCGGCGAAATCCTCGGCATGCCGGTCGCCGGTTCGCTGGAGGACCTCGGCGAGACGCCGGACCTGGTCGACGTGTTCCGCAATTCGGCAGCCGCCGGCCCGATAACCGACGCGGCGATCGCCGCCGGGGCAAAGGCCGTGTGGATGCAGATCGGCGTGCGCAACGACGAGGCGGCGTCGCGCGCCGAGGCCGCCGGCCTGCGCGTCGTGATGAACCGCTGCCCCAAGATCGAATATTCCCGCCTGTTCGGCGAGTTGAGCTGGGGCGGCTTCTGGTCGGGCGTCATCTCGGCCAAGCGCCGGCGCGCGCGGCTGAACTGACGATGGCCGGCCGGAGGACAGCGCGATGAGCGGCAGCGAGTTGAGGACGGGGCGATGAGCGGCGGCGGCGACCGGGACTACGGCTTCGAGACCCTGGCGATCCATGCCGGCGCGCAGCCGGAGCCGGTGACCGGCGCGCGCCAGACGCCGATCTTCCAGAACACCTCCTACGTCTTCCACGACGCCGACCACGCCGCCTCGCTGTTCAACCTGATGGAACCGGGCTTCGTCTATTCGCGCCTCGCCAACCCGACCAACGCCGTGCTCGAGGAACGGCTGGCGGCGCTGGAAGGCGGCGTCGGCGGCACGCTGGTCGCCACCGGCCACGCGGCGCAGATCCTCGCCCTGTTCCCGCTGATGGCGCCGGGCTGCGAGATCGTCGCGGCCAACAAGCTCTATGGCGGCTCGCTCAACCAGATGGGCAACAGCTTCAAAAAGTTCGGCTGGAAGGCGCAGTTCGTCGATCCGGAAGACCCGGAGAATTTCCGCCGCGCGCTCACCGCCGACACAAGGGCGCTCTTCGTCGAGAGCATCGCCAATCCGGGCGGCGTGATCGTCGATCTGGAAGCGATCGCCGCGGTCGCCCACGAGGCCGGCGTACCCTTCATCGTCGACAACACGATGGCGACGCCCTGGCTGTGCCGCCCGATCGACTTCGGCGCCGATATCGTCGTCAACTCGACGACCAAGTTCCTGTCCGGCAACGGCACCTCGCTGGGCGGCGCGGTCGTCGATACCGGCGAATTTCCGTGGCTCGAACACGCCGACAAATTCCCCAGCCTCGCCCAACCGGCGCCGGAATATCACGGCCTGACCTTCGCCGAGACCTTCGGCACACTGGCCTACACGACCTACGCCCATGCCGTTTCGCTGCGCGACCTCGGCGCCAGCCAGCAGCCGATGAACGCCTGGCTCACCCTGCTCGGACTGGAGACCCTGCCGCTGCGCATGGAGCGGCACTGCGCCAACGCGCGCGCCGTCGCGCAATGGTTGGAAGGGCATCCGGCGGTCGACTGGGTGTCCTATGCCGGGCTGCCGTCGAGCCCGTTCAACGCCCTGCAACGGAAATACATGCCGCGCGGCGCCGGCTCGGTCTTCACCTTCGGGCTCAAGGGCGGCTACGAGGCCGGAATGCGGCTGGTCGAGACCGTCGAACTGTTCAGCCATCTCGCCAATGTCGGCGACGCCCGCTCGCTCATCCTGCATCCGGCGAGCACGACCCATCGGCAGCTGACCGACGAGCAGCGCGCCACGGCGGGCGCCGGCGACGACGTCATCCGCCTGAGCGTCGGTCTGGAAACCGTCGACGACCTGATCGCCGACCTCGACCGCTCCCTGCGCGCTACATCGATCCGGGCCGCGGCGGAATAGCCTTTCCGGCTTCCCCTCCCCTGCCGCCGACGCAGTGCAGAGAAAGGAAGCCGCTCCCATGTTCCCGGAAAAACTCGATCTGGACGCGCGGCACCGGGACCGGGCGTTCGCGCCGTCCTCCGGCGTTGCCATCGTGACGACCTGCGACGGTGCGGGCCGGGTCAATGCCGCGGCCTATGGCAGTTGCGTGCGCGTCAGCCACGAACCGCTCGATATCGCCTTTACCGCCTACGCGGAACACGACACGGTCGCCAATCTCAAGGATGTTCCGGAATTCACCGTCAACCTGCCAAGGTTCGATCCGGACCTGCTGGCCAGACTGCAGACCGTGGGCCTGCCGTTCGCCCGCGGCGTGAACGAGCTGGAGAAGGCCGGCCTGGCCGCGCTGGCCGCCCGCGCCGTGCGCCCGCCCCGGGTCGCCGAATGTCCGCGCCATTTCGAATGCCGGGTCGTCTGGACGAAGGCATGGGACGGACGGGTCATGGTCGCCGGCCGGGTCGTCGCCGCCTCGGCCGATGCCGATTGCGTCGACGACCGGGGATACCTGATTTGGGACCGGGCCAAACCGGTCCACACCTGCGGCGCGTCCTATATCGACATGTTCGTGCCAGCCTTCGAGCCGGTCGCCGTCGCGCCCAACTACGAAGGCCCCGAACGGCAGGCCTATGAGGAAAGCGCCCGCCGGATGCGGGAAGAAGGCTGACCGGACCGGTTCACTCCTGCCGCCACGCGCCGCTTGCCCGGAGGCGGAGCGGCCGATAAGCAGACCGGCATGGACAGCGACCGACCCGGCGGACCGACCGCATCCCTATCCGACAGGGACGGCACCGCCGCGAACGACGAGGCGCCGGCCGGAATCGGCAGCCCCCTGCTGCGGCTGGAGGACAACCGCTTCCTGCGCGGCAACGGGCGCTTCGTCGAGGATATCGCGTTGCCGGGCGAGACCCGCGCCGTCTTCCTGCGCAGCCCGCACGCCCACGCCCGGATCCGCGGCCTTTCCACGGAAGACGCACGGTCGATGCCCGGCGTGCTCGCGGTCCTGACCGGCACGGACGTTGCCGCCGACGGGCTGGGCAGCGTGCCCTGGGAGGTCCGCCCGCCGGCCGACGGTCCCGCCGAAACCCAGCCGCCATTGGGCGATCCGTCGGTCGCCGCGCCGCAACCGCTGATCGCCGACGACATTGTCCGCTTCTGCGGCGAGATCGTCGCCATGCTCGTCGGCGAGACCGAGGCTGCCGCGCGCGACGCCGCCGAACGCATTGCTGTGGACTACGAGCCCTTGCCCGCCGCTGCCGACAGCGCGGAAGCCGCGGCGGCGGCCGCGCCGGCCCTGTGGCCGCAGGCGCCGGGCAATTGCGCCTTCACGATCGATCTGGGAGACAGGGAAGCGACGGCGGCGGCTTTCGCAGAAGCTGCCCATATCGAACGCATCGAGCTCGCCAGCAACCGGATCTTCGGCGCGCCCATCGAAAACCGCTGCTACGTCGGCGAGTTCGAGGCAGAAGGGGACCGCATGGTGCTCCATGCCGCCGCCGGCAAGCCCCATTCGAGCCGGAACACGCTCGCGGCGGACATATTCGGCGTGCCGCCGGAGAAGGTCGCGGTGAAGGTGCGCGATGTCGGCGGCGGCTTCGGCATCAAGAACGTGCTCTATCCGGAAGAATGCCTCGTCCTGTGGGCGGCCCGGCGGCTCGGCCGGCCGGTCAAGTGGATCGGCGGGCGCGAGGAAGGCCTGCTGAGCGATGTCGGCTGCCGCGAGCAGGCCAACAGGGCCGAGATGGCGCTCGATGCTGACGGGCGCATCCTCGCCGTCCGCGTGCGCTCGACCGGCAATCTCGGCGCCTATCTGGCGCCGCGCGGCGTCGTCTCGCTGCGCAATTCCGGCTATGTCCTCGCCAATGTCTACGGCGTGCCGGCGGTCGACTACGAGATGCGCGCCTATCATTCCAACACCGCGCCGACCTGCAATTTCCGCGGCGCCGGCGAGCCCGAAGGCATCAATATCGTCGAGCGGCTGGTCGACGCCGCGGCGCGGCGGCACGGTTGGGATCCTGTCGATCTGCGCCGGCGCAACCTCCTGCCGCCCGACGCCCTGCCCCGCCGCAACCCGGCCGGCCTCGTCCAGGACACCGGCGATTACGCCGCGATCCTCGACGCCGCGCTCGACCTGGCGGACCGCGGCGGCTTCGCAACGCGGCGTCGGCAAACGGAAGTGCGGGGCGTGCGGCGCGGCTTCGGCGTCGCCATGCATGTCTACATGTCGGGCTTCAATTTCTCCGAGACGACCCGGCTTATCGTCGGCGAGGACGGCGGGATCGACCTCCTGATCGGCGCGCAATCCGCCGGACAGGGGCACGCCACGACGTTCGCGCAGGTCGCGGCGGCGCGCCTCGGCATCGATTCCACGCGCATCCGCGTCGTCCAGGGCGATACCGAGCGGATCGCGACAGGCTCTGGCACCGGCGCCAGCCGCTCGCTGAGCATAGGCGGTACCTCGACCCTGCTGGCGGCGGACGCCCTGGTCGAAACCGGCCGGGACCGGGCGGCGCAGGCGCTGGAAGCCGCCGCCGGCGACGTTACCTACGAACGCGGCGTCTTCGCCATCGCCGGAACGGACCGCCGGATCGACCTGGCCGCACTCGCCGGGCTGGCGGCGCAGGGTGGAGACGCGTTCGACGCCTCGGCCAGCTACCGGCCCGAACACGGCACCTCGGCGGCCGGCTGCAACATCTGCGAGGTCGAGGTCGATCCGGAGACCGGCGCCGTGGCGCTGGACCGGTATGTCATCGCCCAGGATGCCGGAAGAATCGTCAATCCGGTCGTGGTCGAAGGCCAGATCCACGGCGGCATCGCGACCGGCCTCGGCCAGGCCCTGCTCGAACATGCAATCTACGAGCCGGGCACAGCGCAATTGCTGACCGGCTCCTTCATGGACTACGCCCTGCCCCGGGCCGCTGATGTGCCGCCGCTGGAACTGCTGCTGCACGAAATTCCTTCGGCGCACAATCCGCTGGGCGCCAAGGGCATCGGCGAAGCCGGCGGCGTCGGGACGGCGCCGGCGGTCATTAACGCGATCGTCGATGCGCTTGGGCCGCTGGGGGTGACGCATATCGACATGCCGGCGACGCCGCACCGGGTCTGGGAGGCGATCCGGCAGGCTCAGGGCGCGGACGGAATGGCAGGTGCGGAGACCGGCCATGCATGACGGCATGTTCCAGGAATGGCCCCGCAAGGTCTGCCACGGCCGCGGCAGCGTCGCGCGGCTGCCCGAGCTCATGGCGGAATTCGGGCGGACGCGCGCTTTCGTCATCTGCGGCCGAACCGTCGCTTCGGGGCCGATGCTCGAAAAGGTGCAGCGGGCGCTCGGCGATCGGCTGGCCGGCGTCTACGACGGCATGACCGCCCATACGCCCTACGCCCGGGTATCGGAGGCGGCAGTGCAATTCGACGCCTGCGGCGCGGATACGGTCGTCAGCGTCGGCGGCGGAAGCGCGATCGACGGCGGCAAGGGCATCGCCCTGCTCCGCGCGACCGGCGGCGAGTTCGCGCCCTACACCATCGACTTCGGCGCCAAGGGGATGGAGCGCGCGGCCATGCCCGATCCCGGCATCGCCCATGTCGCCGTGCCAACGACCGCCGGTTCGTCGAGCGACGTCATGCCGACCGCCGGGCTGCGCGATCCGGAAAGGCGCACCAAGCTGCTGTTCTGGGACCGGCGCATGGTGCCGGACGCGACGATCCTCGACCCGGAGATGGCCATTTTCGCCGACCCTGTGCTGAGCGCACTGACCGGCATGACGGCGATGGCCCGCTGCATCGAATCCCTCTACGCGCGCACCAGGCAACCGGTCACGACCGGCCTGGCGCTGCACGGTGCGCGGCTGCTGCGCCGGGCCCTGCCGCGCGCCATCGAAAAGCCGGACGACCTGGACGCACGCGCCGACTGCCAGATGGCCTGCCTGATGTCCGGCGTCGCCGGCATCAACACGATGGTGTGCGTCGTCCATGCCCTTGGCCATATCTTCGGCGGCCGGCATGGCCTGCAACACGGTATCGCCCATTCGATCCTGCTGGCGCCGGCGATGCGCCGCCTGCTGCCGGCGCTGGGCGGCGACCAGGTCTGGGTCGCCGACGCTATGGGGGTGCGCATCGAAGGCCTCTCGCCCGACGAAGCCGGTGCGCAAGCCGCCGATGCCATGTCCGAACTGGTCGGCGCGCTGCCGATCCCGCAGCGGCTCACCGATGTCGGCCTGACCGAGGCCGATCTCGGACCGATCGCGGCGCTGGCGATGGACGACTATATGATGCCTCACGTCCCGCGGCCGGTAACGGTGGAGGAAGTGGAAGACCTGCTCCGGGAAGCGCTGTGACCGGCGCCTCGAATGACGGGGCGTCCGGCCGGCCCGCCGCGCGCGTCCTCGCCGACTGGACGGCCGGCCTGCGATGGGCGGACGTGCCGGCGGCGCAGCACCCACTGATCGGCCTGCGCGTGCTCGATACGCTCGGCCTTGTCCTAGGGGGCTCGGCGACCGACGCCGCTGCGGCGGCGCGCCGGGTCGCGGGCCGTCAAGGCGTTTCCGACGAGGCCGGCATCCTCCCGGAAGGCGGCCGGGCGGCGGCGGCCTGGGCGGCCTTCGTCCACGGCGTGACCGCCCATTGCCGCGATTTCGACGATACCTTCCAGGATTCGGTCGTGCATCCCGGCTCGGTCGTCGTGTCGGCGGCTCTGGCGGTCGGCGAATCCTGCGGGGCGGACGATGCCGACATCGCCGCGGCCATTGTCGCCGGCTACGAGGTCGCCGCGCGGCTGGGTAGCGTCGCCGGCCGGCGCTTCCACCTTCGCGGCCTGCACGCGACCGGAATTGTCGGCCCGTTCACAGCGGCGGCGACGGCCGGGCGGACGATGGGGCTCGACGGCGCGGCAATAGCAAATGCCTTCGGCCTTGCCGGCAGCATGGCCGGCGGCCTGATGGCCTTCGTCGCCGACGGTTCGTGGTCCAAATGGCTGCACGCCGGCTGGGCGGCCCATGGCGGCATCGTGGCGGCGCAATTGGCGGCGCAGGGCTTCCGCGGCCCCGCCGGCGTACTGGACGGGCGCCACAATCTGTACGACGCCCTGTTGGCGGGCGAGGAGATTTCGCCGACCGCCGGCCTGACCGAAATCCTGACCGGGGGCGTCGGCACGGAATGGCGCGGGGCGGAAGCCCATTTTAAATACTATCCCTGCGCCCATGTCATTCAGCCCTATCTCGACGCCGCCATAGACCTGCGCCGCGCGCATGGCTTCGGTGCGGGCGACATTGCCGGCGGCGTCTGCCGGATCGCACCCTGGGCGGCGCAGATCGTGTGCGAGCCTCGGGACGACAAGATCCGGCCCGCCAGCGAGATGGCAGCCATCGCCAGCCTGCCCTATCTGTTGGCGGTGGCGCTCGTGGAAGGCACAGTGACCCTCGACGCGCTGGACGCCGCCGCGCGCGCCGACCCGACAGTCCTCGATATGGCGGGGCGGTTGATCCACGCGGAAGACCCGGCGCTCGGCCAGGGCTTCGACGGCGTGCTGATCCTCGATCTGTCCGATGGCGGGCGGCTCGAACGGCCGGTCTTCTCTGCCCCGCCGGACGCAGGCAAGGTACTGGCGAAATTCCGCGCCAACGCCGGGCGCGCATCCGCTGCGCCGGAAATCGAGGCGCTCGAACGGGCCGTACTCGGCGGGCCGCTGCCCGATTTTGCGCGGCTGTTCGCGCTGTTCGGCAGCGTCTCCGACTAAAGTCCCGGAAAGCGCAGGTCCGTGGCCGTCTGCAGGGGCGGGTTTGAAACCTGCCCCTACGATCCTTCCGCCCGGACCGGAGTTTGGGCCAAACTTCCGGGGTAACATGCGCTGCACGCGCTGGTAATCGGGCGGGCGGTCGGCTAGGCTTCGCGGCGCAATCCCGGAATTCCTTAGGGAGGGAACGGGAATGGCGGGAAAAACGAGGAGTCTGAAATGCGTAAATTGGGTCTTTTGATCGGCGCCGCGGCCATTGCCGCCGCCCCGTCCCTTGCGATGGCCGAAACCGGCATGCGCGCTATCGCCTTCATTCCGCACAAGCATCCGGTGATGAAATCGTCCCACGACTGGGTCAACAAGGTGAACGCTGCCCTCAAGGGCACGCTGAAGATCAACTATATCGGCGGGCCGGAAGTGATCGGCCGGCGCGAACAGTGGGACGCGGCCAAGAACGGCGTGATCGACGTCATCTTCGCCGTGTTCGCCGACATCCAGGACCGCGCGCCCGAAACGGCGTCGAGCTGGCTGTCGAAATGCACGATTCCGGCCGAGCGCAACAACGGCCACTTCGCCCATCTCGACGCACAGATGGCGAAGCTGAACCTGAAGCTGATCGCGCGGGTCCAGTACGGCAATTTCTATCTGTGGATGAACAAGAACGCGAAGTCGCTGGCCGATCTCAAAGGCCTGAAAATGCGCACGGGCTCGCTCTACGACAAGATGATGAAGAAGCTCGGCATGGTGCCGGTCACCATGAACTCGCCGGCCGTCTACACCGCCCTGGAACGCGGCGTGGTCGACGGCTTCGGCTGGCCGACCGCCGGCGTGCTCAAGCGCGGCTGGGTCAAAAAGGCGAAATATGTCGTCGATCTGCCATTCTTCGGCAATTCGAACATGGGCGCCATCATGAACCTGGACAAATGGAAGAAGCTGCCGGCCGACGCGCAGAAGAAGATTACGGAAATCTCGGTCGCCTACGAGCCGGGCATGGTGAAATATTACCAGGGCCTGGAAGCTAAGGACTGGGAGGCTCTCAAGGGCCACGTCACCAAGATCAAGTTCTCGGATGCCGAGAACAAGGCCTATGTCGACGCCGCCTATGAGACCGAGTGGGCGCGCCTGACCGAAAAGGTCGGCGCCAAGCGCGTGGCGGAGCTGAAAAAGCTCGCCTGCAACTAGGCGCGTCGGCGCTGAACGTGTAATTTCGGGGGCGGCCTCTCGCCGCCCCCGGATTTTATGGATCGCCCCATGCAACGCCTGCTTCGCATCCTCGACCGGATCGAAGACGCGATGTCGTTCGGCGCCGTCCTGCTGCTGGTCGCCATCACGGTGGCAGTCTGCCTCGAAGTCTTCATGCGCTACGTTCTCAACGACCCGCTGGTCTGGGTCGTCGAGCTGTCCGAATACGCGCTGCTCTATATCTGTTTCCTGGGAGCGGCCTGGGCCTTGCGCGAAGGCAATCACGTCCGCGTCGATATTTTCCTCTATGCCTTCTCCCAGCGCTGGCGGCAGCGCTTCGGCGTCGTCTCGTCCCTGCTCGGGTTCGGGATCGCGCTCGTTCTGCTGATCTGGGGCGTCGGCGCGACCTGGGAGAAATACGTCACCGGCGCCTACAACCCGACGGTCGTGGAATTCCCGTCCTGGATCGTCCTGCTGTGCATCCCGGCCGGCTCCCTGATCCTGGCCCTGCGCTTCCTGCGCAACACGATCGAATTCGCCACCGGCGCGCGCAGCGATCGGGCCAGTTTCGAAGCGGATATCGGATAGATGGGCCCCGAATGGTGGGTCGTCCTGCTGGTCATTTTCGGCGCGCTGATCGTGCTGCTGGCGATCGGCGTGCCGGTCGCCTTTGCCTTCCTCACCATCAACGTCGTCGGCGTCTACATTTTCTGGAACGGCTTCGTCGGCTTTAACCAGCTCGTCCTGTCGGTCAGCGCGTCCGTCACCCATTTCGCGATCCTGCCCGTCCCCCTGTTCATATTGATGGGCGAGGTGATGTTCAGATCGGGCATCGCCTCGAAGCAGATGGAGGTGCTGGATTCCTGGTTCGGCCGGGTGCCCGGCCGGCTCAGCCTGATGGCGGTGGGCGGCGGCACCATGTTCGCCACGCTGACCGGCTCGGGCATGGCGGGAACGGCGATGCTGGGCAAGCTGCTGGTGCCGGATATGGAGCTCCGCGGCTACGCCAAGCCGATGACGCTGGGCCCGATCCTCGGCTCCGGCGGCCTGGCGATCATGATCCCGCCCTCCGCGCTCGGCGTGCTGCTCGCCGCCATCGGCGATTTCTCGGTCGGCGATTTCCTGATTGCGATCATCCTGCCGGGCCTGCTGATGGGGATTTTCTACGCCTCCTACATCGTGGTCCGCTGCAGCCTGCAGCCGCATCTGGCGCCGCCCTACGACGTGCCGCCCCAGCCCCTGCTGCCCAAGATCGGCAACACGCTGATCTATGTGTTCCCGCTTGCCGCCATCGTCTTCCTGGTGATCGGCTTGATCTTCCTCGGCGTGGCGACGCCGACGGAATCCGCCGCGCTGGGCGCCGCCGGCACCTTCGTCCTGGCGGCGCTCTACCGGGGCCTGCGCTGGGACGTCGTGACCAAATCGCTCCGCTCGACCCTGGGCACGACGGTCATGATGTTCATGATCCTGACCGGCACCACGGCGTTCGGCCAGATCCTCGCCTTTACCGGCGCATCGCGCGGCATGGTCGAGCTGGCGACGGCGGTCCAGGTCGCGCCCTTCGTCATCATCATCCTGATGATGCTGGTGCTGCTGGTCATGGGCACCTTCATGGAGCCGCTGTCGATCATGTTCCTGACCGTGCCGATCTACCTGCCGATCGTCGAGGCGCTGGCGCCGGGCCTCGGCATGACGCCGGAGCAGGCCGTGATCTGGTTCGGCGCAATCATGCTGCTCAACATGCAGATGGCGAGCACCTCGCCGCCATTCGGACTCCAGTTGTTCGTCATGAAGGGAGTCGCGCCGGCCGGCACGAAGATGATGGACATCTACAAATCCGCCCTGCCCTTCCTCGGCTGCGATTCCATGGTCATGCTGCTGATGATCTTCTTCCCGCCGATCGTCCTATGGCTGCCGGGGATTTAGACGGCGGCGGGCCGGCCGACGCTGCCGGAGAATCCCGACCCGGGTACCGCCTCGCCGTCGATGTCGGCGGCACTTTTACGGATGTGGTGATCGCCGACGGTCGCGGGCGCGGGCTGAGCGGAGCCAAGGTGCCGACGACGCCACACGACCGCGCCGTCGGCGTGATGGAAGGCGTCCGGGCCGCCGCGGCGGCCGAAGGGATCGGCCTGGACAGCATCGCGGAGGTGGTTCACGGCTCGACCACGGGCACCAACGCCCTGATCGAGCGCAGTGGCGCGAAGGTCGGCTTCCTCACGACCGCGGGCTTTCGCGACATGCTGGAGATCGGCCGGGTCCAGCGGCCGATGGAAGGGCTGTACGACTTTACCGTGGACCGGCCGCCGCCGCTGGTCCCGCGCCACCGCTGCCTGGAGGCGGTCGAGCGCATCGACGCCGAAGGCCGGATCGTGACGCCGCTGGACGAGGCGAGCGTCTTTGCCGCGGCGGAAGTCTTCGCCGGCCAGCAGGTCGAGTCCGTCGCCGTCTGCTTCCTGTTCGCCCATCTCAACCCGGCGCACGAGGACCGCGCCGCCGAAATCCTGAGCGAGCGCCTGCCGGGCGTGCCGATCAGCGTCTCCAACCGGATGAGCCCGGAATACCGGGAATACGAGCGCGCCTCGACGGCGGTGATGAACGCCTACCTGACGCCGGTGATGGACGACTATCTGGGCAATCTCGAAGCCCGGATCGCCGAAGCGGCGGGCGGCGCGCGGCTCTCCGTAATCCAGGCGAACGGCGGCTCGACCTCGGTGGCACAGGCCCGGCGCAAGGCGGTGACGACCGTCAACTCCGGCCCTTGCGGCGGCGTGGTCGCGGCGGCGCTGTACGGCCGGCGGCACGGGCGCAGCCGGATGGTCTCGGTCGATATGGGCGGCACGTCCTTCGATATCGGGCTGATCGAGGAAGGCCGTTCGCGGGTGACGACCGAGGGCGATTTTCAGGGCCTGCCGGTCAAGATCCCGATCATCGACCTGCACATTATCGGCGCCGGCGGCGGCTCCATCGCCTGGATCGATCCGGGCGGCGCGCTCAATGTCGGGCCGCAGTCGGCCGGCGCCGTCCCCGGCCCGGCCTGCTACGGCCAGGGCGGCGGCGAGGCGACAGTGACCGACGCCAACCTGGTGCTCGGCCGGCTCAACCCCGAAAATTTCAACGCCGGCCGGATGGCGCTCGACATGGACGCGGCGAAACGCGCCGTCGGCGCCCTGGCGGAAAAAATGGGCGCGAGCCTGGAAGAAGCGGCGCTCGGTGTGGTCAGGGTCGTCAACGCCAACATGACCCGCGGCATCGCGACGGTGACGATCCAGCGCGGCATCGACGTGCGCGATTTCTCGCTGGTCTCCTTCGGCGGCGCCGGTGGCGCCCATGCGGTGGCCCTGGCCGAGGAACTTTCGATGGCCGAAGCCATCGTGCCGCCGATGCCCGGCACCTTCTCGGCAGTCGGCCTGCTGGCGACCGAGATGCGCCACGACTATGTGACCGCGACCGGCGGCATCGTCGCTGCCGAGGCGGATACCGCCGGGCTGGAAGCAGCCTTCCGGGCGATGGAGAAACAGGGCCGGGACCTGTTGGTCGGACAGGGCTTCGCGGACGAGCGTATCCGGCTCACCCGCCTCGCCGACCTCAAGGTCGTGGGCCAGACCTATGAACTGTTGCTGCCCCTGCCCGAGCGGGGACCGATGACGGAGGCCGGCGTCGCTGCGCTGGTCGCGGATTTCGGCGCGCTCTATCGCGAACGCTACGCCTTCTTCTTCGAGGGCGAGCCGATCGAGATCGTCAACCTGCGGGTCAGCGCCGAGGGCCTCAATCCGCCCGTCGACTTCCCGGAAAGCGCCGGAAGCGGCGACTCGCCGGCGGCTGCGCAGAGCGGCAGCCGCCCGGTCTATTTCGACGGGCCGGGCTGGACCGAGACGCCGATTTTCGAGCGCTCGAGGCTGGCCCATGGCATGATGGCGCCCGGACCGGCGGTAATCGAGGAGGAAACCTCGGCCACCCTGGTGCCGCCGGGGCGGCGCGCTGCGGTGGCGGCCGACCTCGGCCTGATCGTCGATCTGCGCGGGACGTAGGAAGGGCGGGCGATGAACGATCTGGTGACCATGCAGGTGATCCGCTACGCCTCGGAGCAGATTGCCGACGAGATGGGCTACACGCTGGTGCGCACCGGCCGCTCGACCATCATCACCGAGATCAAGGACATCTCCTGCGTCGTGACTGACGCCAAGGGCCAGACGGTCGCCCAGGCCCACCACACGCCCAGCCTGCTCGCCGGGTTCGAGATCACCATGCGCGAACTGGTCAAGGAATACCGGCCGGAAGACCTGGCGCCCGGCGATGTCATTATCACCAACGACCCTTACCGCGGCGGCCAGCACATCATGGATCTCTACGCCATCGCGCCGGCCTTCCACGAAGGCGCGCTGATCGGCTTCGTCGGCAACATCACCCACCATTCCGACCTGGGCGGCGTAGCGGCCGGCGGCGTCGCGGGCGGCATTCGCGAGATCTACCTGGAGGGGTTGCGCCTGCCGATGGTGAAGCTCGTGAAGGCCGGCGTCGAGGACCGCGAGATCATTGGCATCATCCGGAACCAGATTCGCGTACCGGACAAGACGATGGGCGATATCCGGGCGCAGATCAGTTCGCTGATGGTCGGAACGGACCGGCTGGCCCGCCTGTTCGACCGCTACGGCAGGACCGTCGTACAGACCGCATGGAACGACCTGCTCGACTATTCCGAACGGCGCATGCGCCAAGGGCTGACCGCCCTGCCCGACGGCACGTACGAAGCCGAGGATTTCATCGACGACGACGGCGTCAACGACGATCCGATCCGCATCGCCCTCAAGGTCACCATCGACGGCGACCGGGCCATCGTCGACCTCACGGACTCCGACCCGCAGGCCGAGGGCAACACCAACTCGACCATGGCGAACACCCATGCCGCGATCTACTACGTCATGATCGCGGTGGTCGATCCGCACGCACCACCCAATTCCGGCTGCTACCGGCCGGTCGAGGTGGTGACGAAGAAGGGCACGATCGCCGATCCGCTGCCGCCGGGCGCGGTCGCGGCGCGCACCAATGCCTCGCAGAAGATCGCCGAGGGCACCTTCTTCGCCCTGTCGCAGGCCGCGCCGGACCGGGTGACCGCCGGCAGCCACGGCCAGATCACAACCTGCGGCTTCGGCGGCACGGATCCGAAGACCGGCGAGACCTTCATCATGATCGACATCCAGGGCGGCGGCAACGGCGGCCGGCCTCGCCAGGACGGCGCAGACGGCCAGGACAGCCACCTGCCCCGCTTCATGAACACGCCGGTCGAGGCCGTGGAAAGCCGCTTCCCCTTCCGCATCGACCGCTACGAATTCCTGCCCGACACCGGCGGCGCCGGCAAGTTCCGCGGCAGCCTCGCGCTGCGCCGCGACATCCGCCTGCTGACCGGGCCCGTCAGCTTCGCGCGCTACGCCGACCGGCAGAAGTTCCCGCCCCAGGGGCTGTTCGGCGGCAAGCCCGGCGCGCCCGGCGCGATTATTCGCAATCCCGGTACGCCGGACGAAGAGCGCATGCGCTCCAAGGCGCTGGACACGCTGGCCGAGGGCGATGTCGTCAGCCTGCGCCAGCCGGGCGCCGGCGGCTATGGCGATCCGCATGCGCGGGACTTTGCCGCCATCGACCGCGACCTGCTCGACGGCAAGGTGACGCCGGAGGCGGCGGAACGCGACTACGACGCGGTCGTCGACCGGGCGGCATTGCGGATCGACCGCGACGCGACGCTGGCCTTGCGCGCCCGGACGGGCAGCGCTGCCGTGGCGGCAGAGTGACGGCCGGGAGCGGAACGGGCGCATGATCGAACTGCCGGAAGAAATCGCCGCGATCCGGGAGACGTTCGCGCGTTTCTGCGACGAACAAATTCTGCCCCGGGCCGAGGCGATCGACGAAGCCCACGAGTTTCCGCGCGACCTGTTCCGGCAGATCGGCGAACTCGGCTTTTTCCGCATGCGCTATCCGGAGGAGGTCGGCGGGCTGGACCTCGGCCTGCTGCCCTTCTGCCTGGCGGTCGAGGAACTGTCCCGCGGCTCGATGGCGCTCGCCGCGGCCTGCTCGATGCAGGCGCTGATGGGCACCCATTTTCTCAACGAACTCGGCAACGGGGACATCGTCGAGCGGCTGCTGATCCCGGCGCTCGACGGCGAAAAGATCGGCGGCATCTGCATGACCGAACCCAACGCCGGCTCCGACCTGCACGGCATGAACACGCGGGCGGCGAAAGCGGACGGCGGCTGGCGGCTCAACGGCCAGAAGATGTGGGTGACCTCGGCGCCGATTGCCGACTTCTTCACCGTCTTCGCCAAGGCGGGCGCGGAAGACCGCATCACCATCTTCCTGGTCGAGCGCGATTTCGAGGGGCTGCAGGTCGGACGCGCGATCGAGAAACTGGGCGTGCGAGCGCTGCCGACCTCCGAACTGTCTTTCGACGACTGTTTCGTGCCGGACAGCCACCGGCTCTGCGCCGTCGGCGAAGGCGAGCAGCATCTGCGCAAGATCCTGGCGCGAATCCGCATCATGACCGGCGCCATGGGCATCGGCATCGCCCGCGCGGCGCTGGACGACGCGGTGCAATATGCCGGTGAACGCAAACAGTTCGGCAAGCCGATCAACCGCTTCCAGGCCATCCAGATGCGCCTGGCCGACATGGGGACGGACCTCGAAGCCGCCCGCCACCTCGTTATCCACGCCGCGCAGCTCTGCGACGCCGGCGCGCCGCATCACAAGGAAGCGGCGATGGCCAAGCTATTCGCGTCGGAGGCCGCGGCGCGCATCTGCGAGCATGCTTCGCGCATCTTCGCCTCCTACGGCTTTGCCATGGAATATCCCGCCCAGCGCTATCTGCGCGATGTGCGCTTCCTGCTGATCGGCGGCGGCACCAGCGAGATCCTGAAGCTGGTCATCGCCAAGGAAGTCTCCGCGCGATGACGCGCCGGATGACGGGCAGACCGATCCGGGTGCTGATCTCCAAGCCGGGGCTGGACGGCCACGATGTCGGCGCCAAGGTGGTCGCCCGGGCGCTCAAGGACGCGGGCATGGACGTGATCTATACCGGCCTGCGCAAGACGCCGGAGGATATCGCCCGGCGGGCGAAGGACGAGGATGTCGACGTGATCGGCATGTCGATCCTGTCCGGCTCCCACCTGCCGCTGGCGCGGCGGCTCAAAGACCTTTGGGACGAGTACGATCTCGGCACGCGGATGTGGCTGGTCGGCGGCAACGTGCCGGAAAAGGACCACGAGGCGCTCGCCGACATCGGCGTCGACGCCGTCTTCAATTCGCGCAGCCGGCTCGACGACATCGTCCGGTATATCGAGGAGAATGTAGCGAGATGGCCCAGGAACTGACCCGAGAAATGAAGAGCGGGCTGGAACTGCCCCGTGGCGTCAAGCCGGTCTTCGCAGATTCCGGTATCGAGGTGAAACCGGTCTACACCGCGGCTGACCTGAACGGCGGCAACGGAAGCGGCGGAGGCAACGGTGCGGGCGAGGAACGGCCCGGCGAGTATCCCTTCACCCGCGGCATCCACGCCGACATGTATCGCCGCCGGCCCTGGACGATGCGCCAGTATGCCGGCTTCGGCAACGCACAGGCGACCAACGAGCGCTTCCACTATCTGATCGAGACCGGCAACACCGGCCTCAACGTCGCCTTCGATCTGCCTTCCCAGTGCGGGCTGGACAGCGACGATCCGGCGGCGGAAGGCGAGGTCGGCCGGGTCGGCATGGCGGTCGACAGCCTGCGCGATTTCGAGGTCGCCTTCGACGGCGTCGACCTAGACGCGATTACCGTGTCGCTCACAATCAACGGCGCGGCGGCGATCATGATCGCCATGTATCTCGCCATGGCGGAGAAGCGCGGCTACGACATCGCCGCCCTGCGCGGCACGGCCCAGAACGATATCCTCAAGGAGATGGTCGGCCGCGGCACCTGGGTATTCCCGGTCGAGCCGTCAGTAAAGCTGGTCGGCGACACCATCGAATATTGCGCCCGCCACGCGCCGAATTACAGCCCGGTCAGCGTGTGCGGCTACCATATCCGCGAATCCGGCTGCGACCCGGCCGAGGAGATGGGCTACGCCTTCGAGATCGCCAAGGCCTATATCGACGAGACGCTGAAGCGTGGCCTGGCTATCGACGAATTCGCCGGGCGGCTTTCCTTCAACTTCAACGTCTTCGGCAAGCTGTTCGAGGAGGTCGCCAAGTTCCGCGCCGGCCGCCGGATGTGGGCGAAAATTCTGAAAGAACAGTACGGCGCAAAAAATCCCAAAACCATGTGGATGCGCATGATTGCCGGCGGCGGCGGATTCGGGCTGACCATCGACCAGCCGGAGAACAACATCATGCGCGGCGCCTATTATGCGCTCTCCGCCGTGCTGTCCGGCGCCCAGACGATCGCGCTGTGCTGCTACGACGAGGGCTATACGATCCCGTCGCCAAAGGCGCAGCAGATCTCGATCCGCACCATGCAGCTCCTGATCGAGGAGCTCGGCCTGTGCGACACGGTCGATCCGCTCGGCGGCTCCTATTTCGTCGAAGCGCTGACCGACGGGATGGAAGAGAAGATCGAGGCCGTGATGCAACGCGTGCAGGACGAGGGCGGCATCGTCGCCGGCGTCGCCGGCGGCCGCATCCAGGACCGGGTTTCGCAGCAGGCCTACGAGCACCATCGCCGGGTCGAGAATGGCGAGGCCCGCAAGGTCGGCGTCAATTGCTACCGGGTGCCGGAAGAAAAGCCGGACGTCGAGTTCCATCCGGAACGGCGGGAAGACCTCGACATGCAGCTCGCCAGCCTGAAGAAGGTGCGCGCCGAACGCAGCGCGGACGCCGTCGATCGGGCGCTGAAGCGACTCCGCGCCGATGCCGGCGCCGGCGTCAACACGATGCCGGCGATCGTGGAGGCGGTGAAAGCCTATGCGACGGTCGGCGAGATGACGAACGTCCTGGCCGACGTTTACGGCCGGTTCGAAGAGCCGGTTACCATCTGAGGCCGGCCGGGCCGTTCGGACTCGACACCTGTGGAGGGAAACAGTGAAGAGACGCACCCTGATCGCCATGGAGCAGGCGCTGGCGATGCCTTACGCGACGATGCGTTTCGTGCATCTCGGCTGGCGGGTCATCCGGGTCGAATCCACTGGCGGCGGCAACCAGCCCGGCGACCCGAACCGCTATATCGGCGGGCCGGTGCCCGGCATCGAGCCCTATTCCTATTTCCTGGCGCAGAATGTCGGCAAGGAATGCGTCGCGCTGAACCTCAAGACGGCGGAGGGCCAGGCCGCCCTGCACCGGATGATCCGCGAGCTCGACGCCGACGTTTTCACCTGCAACACGATTCCCAGCCGCTACGAACAGCTCGGCATCGATTATGAGACCCTAAGCGCCGTCAAGCCGGGCCTGATCTGGGCCGGCATTTCCGCGATGGGACCGGACTATCCGAAGGTCGCCGGCTACGATCCGGTCATACAGGCCATGTGCGGTTACATGGAAGTGACCGGGTTCGAGGACGGGCCGCCGACCCTGATGGGTGTGCCGGTGGTCGATCTCAAGGCCGGCGACGAGATCTATGCCAACGTCCTGCTGGCGCTGGCCGAAGGCACGGACCGGGACGGCGGCCGGCGGATCGACGTTTCGATGCTCCAGGCCGCGGCGTCCTGGCTGATAACCCTGCTGCCCCTGATCGACCTCGATTGCGACCCGGAAGAGATCGGCCGCTGGGGCAACGCCCACCGCAAGTTCATCCCGACCAGCGTCTATCCGACCAGCGACGGCTATATCTACATCGCCGTCGGCAGCAACGCCCAATGGCGCCGGCTCACGGGGATCGAACGGTTCGTCCCGGTTTCGAAGGACGGCGCACGCGATACGCCGGAAGCGCGCTACCGGGACCGCGAAGCCATCTACCGGGAAATCGGCGAGGCCACGGGGCAGGCGACGCTGGAGGCCGTCTCGGCGGAGTTGTCGGCAGCGCAGATTCCCAACACACCGATCAACCCAATTACGCACGTTCACGAGATGCCGGCGGTGCGCTCGAAAATGACCCGGACCATGCTGCCGACCGGCCAGGCCCTGCGCCTCCAGCCGCGGGCCGTC
>LXNI01000968.1_pt1 | contig 28590 bp, 24 predicted proteins | sample 809091 | NCBI WGS metagenome assembly LXNI01 (sample SAMN04870527, study PRJNA318959) | sponge metagenome | biome: 01000161; feature: marine sponge reef; material: water | host: Sarcotragus foetidus | place: Greece: Milos, Mediterranean Sea | collected 2013-05-29 | depth 5-7 m | reverse complement strand
GACGTCGACTACTACCGCTGGACCCAGTGGTGGTTCCTGAAGCTGTACGAACGCGGTCTCGCCTACCGCGCCGAGGCTGCCGCCAACTGGTGCCCCGGTTGCCAGACCGTCCTCGCCAACGAGCAGGTCCTCGACGGTCTTTGCGAACGCTCCGACGACCCCGTCGAGCGCCGCTTCCTTACGCAGTGGTTCTTCCGCATCACGGACTACGCCGAGGAGCTCCTGGACTTCGACCGCATGGACTGGCCCGAGCGCGTCACCACCATGCAGCGCAACTGGATAGGCCGCTCCGAGGGCGCAAACCTCCGCTTTCCCGTCGATGTCGAGGGCGTCGATGAACCCCTGACCGTGTTCACTACCCGTCCGGACACGGTGTACGGCGCGACCTTCATGGTGCTCGCCCCCGAACACCACCTTGTCGAGCGCATCACCACCGACGAGCAGCGCGAGGTCGTCGAGGGCTACGTTGCCGCCACCTCGCGCATCACGGAGATCGAGCGGCTCTCGACCGAACGCGAGAAGACAGGGGTCTTCACCGGCGCCTACGCGGTCAACCCGTTCAACGGCGCCCGCATCCCCATCTGGATCGCCGACTACGTCCTCGTCACCTATGGAACCGGCGCGATCATGGCCGTTCCCGCGCACGACGAGCGCGACTTCGCTTTCGCCCGGGACCACCGCCTGGAGGTCATCCCCGTCTTCGATCACCCCGAGATCGACGTGAGCCGGCCACTCGAGGCGGCGTTCACCGAGGGCGGGGCCATGATCAACTCCGGCCCCTTCGACGGCACGCCGGCCGAAGAGGCGATTGCCGCCGTCACCGCCCACGCCGAAGCGGAAGGCGCCGGCGCCGGGGCCGTCACGTACCGTCTGCGCGACTGGCTCATCTCCCGCCAGCGCTACTGGGGCACGCCCATCCCGATGATTCATTGCGATGCCTGCGGCGTGGTGCCCGTTCCCGAGGACGACCTGCCCGTCGTCCTCCCCGACAACGTGCACTTCGAGCCCACCGGCCAGTCCCCCCTCACGCAGATTGACGACTGGGTGAACGTCGACTGCCCGCGGTGCGGCGCCGCCGCCCGCCGCGAGACGGACACGCTCGACACCTTCATGTGTTCGAGCTGGTACCAGATGCGCTACGTCGACCCGCACAACCGCGAGCGCCCCTTCTCCGCTGAAACCATGCGCCAGTGGCTCCCCGTCGACCTCTACACGGGCGGCGCCGAGCACGCCGTCATGCACCTGCTCTACACCCGCTTCTTCTGGAAGGCGGCGCGCGACATGGGCATTGTCGAGGGCGATGAGCCCATGAAGCGCCTCTTCAACCAGGGCGTTGTCCTTGGTCCCGATGGCAACCGCATGTCCAAGAGCCGGGGAAACGTGGTAGCGCCCGATGACCTCGTCGAGCAGTACGGCGCCGATGCCTTCCGTTGCCAGCTCATGTTCATCGGCCCCTGGGACCAGGGTGGCCCCCACAACCCGAGCGGCATGCCCGGCATCGTCCGCTGGCTCAACCGCCTCTGGTCCGTTGCCGTCGAGCCCCTGGCCGAGGCGGGCGACGCCGATCCCGCCGCCGCCCGCGATCTCGTCGCCGCCACCCAGCGCACCATCCGCGATGTCACCGGTGACATCGAGAGCTTCCGCTTCAACACTGCCATCGCCCGGCTGATGGAGCTGACGACCGCCCTCGCCCGTACGCGCGAGGCGGGGGGCGTCGATGCTGCAACCTGGGAGCGCTCGGTGGAGACGCTCATCCTCCTGACGGCTCCCCTGGCTCCCCACATCACCGAGGAGTTGTGGGAGCGTCGGGGCAAGCCCTACAGCGTCCACCAGCAGGCCTGGCCGGAGTTCGAGGAGGCCCTCGTCGTCGAAGAGACGGTCGAGATCGTCGTGCAGGTCAACGGCAAGGTGCGCGACCGCGTCACACTCCCCGCCGGCGCGAGCGAGGACGAGGCCCGCGAGCGCGCGCTCGCCAGCGAGCGTGTGAGCAACTGGGTCGAGGGCAACGAGCCAGACCGCGTGATCTACGTGCCCGGGAAGCTCCTCAACATCGTGGTGTAGGGGCTCGCGTCAGTTCGAGACGCGGTTCACGACCATGATCATCAGCCAGAGCACGACGATCACGATCATCGGACTCAGGTCGATCACGCCCGTGCGGGGCATCACGCGCCGGATGGGTTCGATGAGCGGGTCGGTGATCTGGTGGACCAGCTGGATGAGTGGGTTGTTGCGCGAGATCGGGAACCAGCTCAGGAGCGCGCGCGCCACGATGGCGATGATGAGGATGTAGAGGAACGCGTTGAGGATGCCGGCGATCGCGGAGTTCATTGCGCCGCCCCCAGCTCCCGCGAGCGCTCGCAGGCAGCGCGCACGCAGGCCGCCAGCAGCTCGCGGAACTCGCCGCGGTCCAGCTCCTGGAGTCCGGCCGCTGTCGTGCCCCCCTTCGAGGTGACCCGGTCCCGCAGCTCGGCGGGCGAGAACTCGCTGACCTGCGCGTAGGCGGCTGCTCCCGCCAGGGTCTGCATCGTCATCGCTTCCGCCTCCTCGAAGGACAGGCCGATGGCCACGCCCGCATCAGTGAGCGCCTCGATGAAGAGGAACACGTAGGCGGGACCGCTCCCGCTGAGCGCTGTCGCCATGTCGAGCTTGCCCTCGTCGTCGACGGCAAGCTCGCGCCCGATCGCTCCGAGCAGGTCCCGTACGGTCTCGCGCTGCGCCTCATCGACGGACTCGGTGGCGGTCCACACGCTCATCGCCTGGTTGATGGCGGCGGGCGTGTTCGGCATGACGCGCACGATGCGGTCGTGTCCGAAGTGCGCCGCCAGCGTCTCGATGCGCACCCCCGCCATGATCGACATGAGCAGCGCGTCTCCGCGGAGCCGCGCTGAGAGTTTGCGGAACTCCTGCGGCTTCACCGCCAGCAGGACCAGGCTCGCGTCCCCGAGCACGTCCCCCGCCTCCCCGGTCGCTGCGACGCCGTAATGCTCGGCAAGCGCCGCCCGGCGGTCGGCGAGCAGCTCGACGACCGTCACGTCTTCTGCTGCCAGCACGCCCCGGTCGATGGCGCCCCCCAGGATCGCCTCCCCCATCACCCCGCCGCCCACGATCGCGACCGTCACGGTGTGCGCTCCCCGAAGATGGCGCGCCCGACCCGCACGAGCGTGGCCCCCTCCTCGATCGCGACCTCGAAGTCGTCCGTCATCCCCATCGAGAGTTGCGGCAGCTCGAAGCGTTCGGCCAGGAGCCGAAGCGCGCGGAACACCGGACGCACTTCTTCTGGATCGGCAGCGATGGGCGCGATCGTCATCAGGCCGCGAAGGCGGAGGTTGGTGGCCTCCCGCGCGGCGTCGACCAGCGCGCCGACCTCCTCGGGTGCGACGCCCTGCTTTTGCGGCTCGGCCGCGACGTTGACCTGCAGGAGCACGTCCCGGGGCTCTGGCGCACCCGTATCGAGTCGCGCCAGCAACCTGGCCGAGTCGACCGATTGGATCACGTCGAACGCGGAGGCGGCCGCCTTCGCCTTGTTCGACTGGAGGTGCCCCACCAGGTGCCAGGTGGCGTCGATGCCCGCGGCAGTCGCGTCCTCGATCTTGGGGAGTGCTTCCTGGATGCGGTTCTCGCCGAAGTGCCGCATCCCGGCTTCGTACCCGGCCCGGACAACCTCGACCGGGTGGCCTTTGGTGACCGCGACGAGTGTCACGGAGGCGGGGTCGCGGCCCGCTCGCTCGCAGGCACGGGCGATGCGTTCGCGCACCCGCTCGACGCCGGTGGCGACGTCTTGCTGCAGGGCGACCGTACTCACGACGGCCAGCCGGGGCGCGTGGAGCGCCGTTCGTCGCCGGAGTCGCAAGGACGGACCACGGCTACGATTCTACCCGTGCCCGGAGAGCGCCGGAGCGCTCCCTAGCCGCACTTGTTGTAGCCGCAGCTCCGGCACACCAGGCAGCCCTCGCCGTACTCAAGGACGGAGCCACAGTCGGGACAGCCCACGCCGCTCGGGACCGTATTCCCGTGTGCGATTGCCGGTTCGTCCACGCCACGGCTGTCCGCCACCTCGTACGGCGGGATGAGCGTGGGCTGCACGACCGGCTCGCGGTCGCCGAACTTCAGCTCGAGCCAGCGGAAGATGTAGTCGGTAATGCTGGTTGCGATCGGGATCTGGGGGTTACCCGTGGGACCGCTCGGCTCGAAGCGGCTGCCCTGCATCCTGCTCGCGAGCACCGAGATGGGTACGCCGAACTGGAGCGCGTAGCTCGTCAGCATCGCGAGGCTGTCCATCAGGGCCATCACCGTCGAGCCCTGCTTGCTCACATTCACGAACAGTTCGCCCGGGGTGCCGTCCTCGAAGAGGCCCACGGTCATGTACCCCTCCTGCTCGCCCACGCGGAACTTGTGCGTGATCGAGTGGCGCTCGTCGGGCAGGCGGCGGCGCACGGGCCGGCCCTTCTCCGCCACCAACGCCTCTGCCGCGGCGATCGCCTCGGCGGCCGCTTCCTCGGTCTCCGCCTCGCCCTCGCCGGCGTGCTTCAGCACCTGCAGGTCGCGCGAGCCGTCCCGGTAGATCGTGATGCCCTTGCAGCCCGTGTCGTAGGCCAGCTTGTAGGCAGTGGCGACATCCTCGACCGTGGCCTCGTTGGGGAAGTTGATCGTCTTCGAGACGGCGTTGTCGGTGTGCTCCTGGAACGCCGCCTGCATGCGCACGTGCGCCTCCGGGGCGATGTCGTGCGCCGTCACGAACACCTCTTTCACCCAGTCGGGCACGTCGTTGCGCTCGTCCAGGTGCCCGCCGTGGGCGAGGAAGTCGATGAGGTCGTCGCTGTAGAAGCCCTCATTCCGGGCCACGTTCTCGAAGTGCTCGTTCACCTCGTTCAGCTCGACTCGTTTGGTGGGGTCGTCCTTGTCGAGGTAGTGCGAGCGCACGAAGGCGAGCGCGAAGACCGGCTCCACGCCCCCGGAGCAGTTGGCGATGATGCTGAGCGTGCCCGTGGGCGCGATCGTCGTGCGCGTCGAGTTGCGCAGGGGCATCGGCCCCTCGCTCCCGCCCGGCCCGTACAGCGACTGTCCCCACTCGGGGAAGTTGCCGCGCACGGCCGCCAGGTTGTGCGAGGCGGCATCCGCCTCGCGCTGGATGAAGCCCATCACCTCGCGCGCCAACGAGAGCGCTTCCTCGGAGTCGTAGGGGATGCGCAGCTCGAGCAGCATGTCCGCCCAGCCCATCACCCCCAGCCCGATGCGACGGATCGCGCGCGAGGTCTCCTCGATCTCCTCGATCGGGTACTGGTTCATCTCGATCACGTTGTCGAGCAGGTGTACGCAGCGATGCACCGTCGAGCCCAACCGCTCGAAGTCGACTGCTTTCGCGCCCGGATCCCCGACCACGAAGTGGGCCAGGTTGAGCGAGCCCAGGTTGCACGAATCGTAGGAGTAGAGGGGCTGCTCGCCGCAGGGGTTCGTCGACTCGATTGGACCGCGCCCCGGCACGGGATTCGCGCGCCCACCGTTGATGCGGTCGATGAAGATGACCCCCGGGTCGCCGTTCTGCCAGGCGTTCTCGAGCATCGTGTCCCAGACCGCGCGGGCGTTCCGGCGCTCGAGGGCCTCGCCCGTCTTGGGGCTGATGAGGCTGTACTCGCCGTCCTCGGCGAGGGCGGTCATGAACTCGTCCGTGACGGCCACGCTGATGTTGAAGTTCGTGAGCGTGGTCATGTCCGCCTTCATCCCGATGAAGTGGTCGATGTCCGGGTGGTCGACGCGCAGGATGCCCATGTTCGCGCCGCGCCGGGTGCCGCCCTGCTTGATCGCTTCGGTAGCCGAGTCGAACACCGTCATGAAGGAGACGGGGCCGCTCGCGACGCCCATGGTGCTGCGCACGCGGTCGTTTGCCGGGCGCAGGCGGGAGAAGGCGAACCCCGTGCCGCCCCCCGACTTGTGGATGACGGCCGTATCGCGGATCGCCTTGAAGATCCCGTCGATCGAGTCGGGCACCGGCAGCACGAAGCAGGCCGAGAGCTGCTGCAGGTCGCGGCCCGCGTTCACCAACGTCGGCGAGTTCGGGAGGAAGTCGAGCGAGGAGAGGAGCCGGTAGAAGTCCTGATCGGCGGCCTCGCGGTCGGTCTCCGTGCCGCCGTAGCGCAGCTCTGCCTGGGAGAGGTTGCGCGCCACCCGCCGGAAGCACTGGTCGGGCGTCTCGATCGCTTCGCCCGTGTCGTCGCGCGCCACGATGCGGCGTTCCATGACCACGACGGCGTTCTCCGAGAGCGGTGTTGGATCGAATCCAGCGCCGGTGTCGGAAGTGGGCTCAGAAGTAGTAACCATGGGGTCCTCCATTAGCATCCAGGTGGCTGGCGGCGTACAGAACGTTTGTTCGGGGCGCGAAGGTTAGCGTTACGCGCCCCGGGTTGCAAGCTCCATCGCTATCCCACAGACCGCACGATCGGGGTCGGCTCCGGCGAGCCGGCTTCCGCGCGCGCCTCTTCGTCGAAGAAGGCGAGCTGCTGGGTGCGCTCCTCGATGGACGGAACGCGCCCCTCGTCCAGCGCCTGGAGCGCGTCCTTGAGCGAATCAAGGTCGGCGAAGGCGCGGTAGACGGAGGCGAAACGGATGTAGGCGATGTGGTCGATCCGCCGCAGCGCATCGACAGCGAGCTCGCCGATGACGGTGGAGGGCACCTCGAGGCGCCCGTCGCGGGTGACGCGCCCCTCAATGTCGGCCACAACGGCGTCGAGCTGGTCGGCGGAGACGCTGCGCTTGGCGCAAGCCGATCGCAGTCCCGCCAGGAGCTTTTCGCGGTCGAAGTCCTCGCGGCGGCCGTCCTTCTTCACCACCTGGACGGCGGAACGGAGGACCGTCTCGAGGGTCGTGAAGCGCTCGCCGCAGTCCGCGCACTCGCGCCGCCTGCGCACGGCGTTGCCGGTCCCCCGGCTATCCGTTACGCGGGAACTCTCGGAGTGGCAGAAGGGGCAGCGCATAACGGCTCCGAACTGTTAAGGGGTGTTAACGCCTTCTCGCTGGAAGCGCAGCATGCCTATATCTTGGGGGCCTGTCAAGACCCTCTCTACCACATCTTGGGGCTGCTAACCCACCATAACAGTTTACCAGGTGAGCGGGGCCACCGCCCGAACGCGGGCCTTACCGGCGGCGTCGAGGCTCGTGAAACTGGCAGGCTTCCGTGTCGGGCCAGGGGCCGAGGATGCCGCTGCCGGGATGGAGACACCGCCCCCGGCCCGTCTCGGCGGGCACGAACTCGTGGCAGCCCTCGCAGGTCAGGGCCGGTTTGACGCCGGGGCCCAGGTCCTCCCGCACCATCGCCACGAGACTCCGTGGCCCGGACTGCCAGGGCGCGGCGCGCAGGTTGTCGTCGGGCGGCGCCGCGGCGAAGGCGCTTGCGAACGAGTCGTCGTCGTTGCGACGGCGACGGCGCCGATCCTCGGAGCGGCGCAACGCCTCCGCGCCCAGGCTTTCCCGGTTGCGCCGGGAACGGCGCTTGCGACCCTTGCGACGGCCCATGCTGGCAGCCTAGCGAGCCGCTCCCGCCTCGTCGAGCGCCGGGGCGTAAGCCCTCAGAAGCCGGGCAGCCGGCCTTCGCGTTTCCCTCCCGCGACCTCCGCCTCGTGCGCGAGCAGGGCGCGCTTCGTCTCGATGCCGCCCGCGAAGCCCGTGAGCGCGCCGCCCGCACCCACCACCCGGTGGCAGGGCACGATGATGGGCGCCGGATTCCGGCCCGTGGCCGCTCCCACCGCCCGGGCCGCTCCAGCTGCCCGCCCAACCGCCTGTGCGATCTCGCCGTAGCTCCGCGTCTCGGCGAAGGGGATGCGACTCAGCTCTTCCCACACGGCGCGCTGGAACGCCGTGCCTTGCAGGTCGAGCGGCAGGTCGAACTCCCGGCGCTCGCCCCGGAAGTACTCGTCGAGCTGCCCTGTGGCCCGTTCCAGGTGCTCGCTGGCGGCACGCTCGGCCACGCCGTCGCCGGCCTGACCGCCCCACCGCACCTCCCGGACGCCCTGCGCCGATGCGACGACCGTGAGGGCGCCGATCGGCGTCTCGATGGCCCGGACGGCCAGCGCTGGCTCGATCAGCGATGCCACTCGGCGATGTTCCACATCTCGCTGTCCCAGGCGTTGAATTCGACGCCCTTCAGCGTGTTGGCGTGCGCCGAGACGACCCCCCGGCTCACCAGCGGAATCTCGACGTAGCTCTGCACGAGAATGTCGTTGAGCTGCTTCACCACGGTTTCCCGCTCCGCGCCGATGGGGAGCGGCGGCAGCTGTTCGAATGCCGCGTCGAACTCGGCGTTGCAGGCGCGCGCCACGTTCCCCTCCGCCCAGTTGTTGTCGCGTGTGGGAATATGGCTGCAGCGAGCGTCGGAGAGGTAGTTCTGCGGCTCGATGCCCCCGCCCGTCGCGTACATCTGCACGTCGGCGAAGAAGCGCCGGTAGGTGGCTTCCTTGTGCTCGATGGGGTCGCCCCCGAAATAGACGGCCGCGTCGTGGTGGATCAGCTCCGTCTCGATGCCAATCTCCCGCCACCAGTCGCGAACGAGCTCCTGCGTGGCCTGGCGCACGGAGTTGGTCGAGGTTACGTAGGTGATTCGCAGCGGGAGGCCGTTGTGCTCCCGCACCCCGTCGCCGTCGCTATCGACCACGCCGTTCTGGTCCAGCAGCGCGTTGGCGCCGGCGATGTCCTGGGTCAGGCAGCCGGTGTTCGCTCCTGATACGTAGTGGGCCGGGCCGGCGATGAGGTCGCACTCCGGCTTCCCGGCGAAACCGTACAGCTCCGTCAGCCGGTCCCGGTCGATGGCCATCGACATTGCCTGGCGGATGGGGTGGAACGACAGGAACGGATGCGGGTTTCCCCCGTCCAGGTACTCCGAGCGATTGTCTCCCAGCGCCGGGTCCGGGTTTGTCTGGTTGACAACGATCCGCTCGACGAGGTCGGAGAACGCGGACACCACTGTCCCGTACCCGGCCGACTCAAGCTCCGCCAGAACCTCTGGTTCGACCTGCAGGTTCCAGGCGTAGTCGGCGATGCCCCACTGCAGAATGGCTGCTGCTGCACCCTCCGCACTGCCGCCGCCCTTCAGGACAACCCGGTCGAAGTACGGCTTGTCGCCGCGGAAGTGCGGGTTGCGCTCGTAGGTCGCTTCCTGGTCGGGCGTGAACGAGACGATGCGGTACGGCCCGGTGCCGAGCGGGCGCACGTTCTCCGCACACCCGCTCGCGGCTTCGCCCACGCAGTCCGCGAACTGCGCGGCACTCATGACCGGGGAGCCCGAGCTCACGAAGGCGCCGTAGGGGTACGGCCTGGGCTCCTCGAAGGTGATCTTGACGGTGTGCTCGTCCAGCGCCTCGACGGAAGCGATGCCGGCGAAGGTGTCCTCGGCCGTGCAGCCCGTGGCCTCATCCGTGCAGTAGCGCCAGGTGAACACCACGTCCGCGGCGGTCATGTCGCTGCCGTCCGACCACTTCACGCCGTCCTTCAGCTTCCACGTGATGGACAGCAGGTCCGAGGAAACGCCAGCGTTCTCGATGGTCGGGATCTCGGTTGCCAGCGCCGGAACAAGGGCTCCGTCCGGGCCGTAGTGGGCCAGCGGCTCGAGGGTGATCGCCCCCGCATCCCGGTCCTTGAACCCCCCCGAGAGGTACGGCCCTGGAAGGGAGGGCGCCTGCCAGTAGAGGATGGTCAAGACCTCTTCCGGGGCGGCTTCCTCCTCGTCTCCGCCACAGGCGGCAAGCGAGAACAGCAAGGCGAGCGCAAGCAGTGCATAGAGGGTGCGATACATGGGAAGTCTCGGTCTCCAGTCGATTGCAGGGTCTACGGGACGTGCCTGGATCGTACGCGAGACCCCGCACAGAGGCCCGCTCTGGCGCTCATCGCCGTACGAAAGGGACGCCGTATACTTCAACGCGCCCTCCGGCTGGCGCCTTGAGGCCGTCAACCAATGCCTCGTTCTGACGTTGGCCGGTGAGCGAACACACGGCGAAGGGCGCCCTACCTGGCTACGGTGGAATGTGGCGAAGAGCGATGAGCAGGTCTGGAAGCGGTTCGCGTGACTGAGATCGAGACCGCCCCCACGCGCCCTTCCTCCCTCGACCTTGCCGGCGAGTTGCTGCGCCTGCGCTCGCGTCACGACGGCGCCGGGCTTGCCACCGTTGCGCTCCCCACGGCACTGCTCGGCAGCGCGCGCGAGTGGGGTCCACGACAGCTTCGGGCCGCCGCAACGGTCTCCTGGGAACAGCCTTCCGACGACCTGCACCTCTTCGGATTCGGCCGCGCCCTCGACCTCGGTTCGGCTGCGGGCGCGCCACTGGCGGCCGCCGCCCCGGCCCTGCGCGAGGCCGCCGACGAGCTGCGTGCGGGCGACGTGGATCCGCTCGCGCGGCCGCGCTTCTTCGGTGGCGCCCGCTTCGACGCCAGTTCCCCTCACCACGACCCGGCCTGGGAGGCCTTCGGGGCCTGGCGCTTCGTCCTGCCCGAGGTCATCGTCGCCCTGCGCGGTGGCCACCTGAGCGCCTCCCTGACGCTCGCCGTCCGCCCCCAGCAGACACGCGAGGAGGTCGCCGTTGCGGTCGCGGCAGCGATCGCCGGCGTCGCCGCGGCGCCCACGCCGCCCTCAATTGGTTCGGCGCGCTACCAGCGCACCGGCCCCGATGCCGCTCACTGGCGCTCCGCCGTCTCCGGTGCGCTCTCGGAGATCGCTTCCGGGCGCTACCGCAAGGCCGTGCTCGCCCTCCAGGCGCGCTGCCACTCCCCCCAACCGCACAACGTCGCCGCCACCCTCACGGCCCTCGCGGAGCGCTACGAGGGTTGCTTCGTCTTCGGCTACCGCCTGGGCGACTCAAGCTGGGTCGGCGCCAGCCCCGAGCTCCTTGTGTCGCTCGAACGCGGGCGCGTGCGCGCCCTCAGCCTCGCCGGCACCTGCGCGCGAGGCCGGGACGCCGACGAGGACGAAGCACTGGCCCGCACGCTCCTCGCCAGCGAGAAGGAACGGAGCGAGCACGACCTGGTCGTTCGCGCGACGCGCGAGGCCCTCGATCCGCTCTGCGCGGACCTGTCCGTGCCCGATGCGCCCAGGCTCCTTCGCATGACCGGTATCCAGCACCTGCAGACGCCGATCGAGGGGCGCGCTGCGACCGGCGTGGACGTGCTCGACTCCCTCCTCGCCATGCACCCCACGCCCGCCGTGGGCGGCTCGCCGCGGGAGCCCGCGCTTGAGGCCATCGCCCGCCTCGAGGGGATGGATCGCGGCTGGTACGCCGGCCCCATCGGCTGGATGGACATGAACGGCGAGGGCGCCTTTGCCGTGGCCCTGCGCTCTGCCCTGCTGCACGGGCGCGAGGCGCTCCTCTACGCGGGAGCGGGCATCGTCGCCGGCTCCGATCCCGACCGGGAACTCGCCGAGGCCGAGCTCAAGCTCCAGCCGCTCCTCGAGGCCCTGCACGGGGCGTAGCGGTGAGCGCCGCTGCCAACACCGCTGCCGCCCGCGCCCTCATTGAAGGCCTCGCCCGGGCCGGCGTTCGCGACGCCTGCGTCACACCCGGCTCCCGCTCCACGCCCCTGACGGTCGCCCTCGCCGAGCAGGACGCCATTCGCCCCTGGCTCCACCTGGACGAACGCTCCTCCGCCTTCTTCGCGCTCGGGCTCGCCCGCGCCAGCGGAAGGCCCGTGGCGCTCGTTTGCACGTCGGGGACGGCCGCCGTCAACTTCCACCCCGCCGTTGTGGAGGCGGCACTCTCGCGAGTCCCGCTCATCGTCTGCACGGCCGACCGCCCCCTCCGCCTCCGCAACGTCGGCGCCCCCCAGACCATCGACCAGGTTGGCCTGTACGGCGTCAGCGTACGCCAGGAGCGCGACCTCCCTGTCCCCGGTTCCCCCGACGCACCCCCCCGGCTCTTCGCCGAGGCCGCCCGCGAGGGCGTCGCGGTCTCGCTGTCCCCCCTTCCCGGCCCCGTCCACCTCAACCTCCCTTTCGATGAGCCCCTCATCGAGCCGCCCACCGCGCACCCCGCCCCCGTGGCCAGCCCGGCGCCCGGCCCCCTTCCCGACATCCCGTCCATGCCCCCCGGGCGGGCCGCGCTCGAAGAGGCGGCTGAAGCCCTGCACCGCAGCGAGCGACCGATCATCGTGGCAGGACCCGAGAGCGGCGGTCTCCCCGTCGATGCGCTTGTCGCGCTGGCCAGCGCCATTGGCGCCCCCCTTCTCGCCGACCCCCTCAGTGGCCTTCGCACCGGCCCCCACGACCGCACCCACGTCGTCGACGCCTACGACGCCTTCCTGCGCGACCCCCGCGCCACCGCGCTCGCCCCAGACTGCGTGCTGCGCTTCGGGGCCGCCCCCACCTCGAAGGCGCTCAACCAGTTCCTCGCCGGCGCGACCGGCGCCACCCACATCCTCTGCGACCTGCCCGGCTCGTTCCGCGACCCCAATGGCGTCACGACGCAACGCCTCACGGCGGATGCGCGCCCCGCCGCCGATGCCCTCCGCGAGCTGGTCGCCGGTGAACGCGACAGTGCCTGGCTCGCGCAGTGGCGCGACCGCGACGCCCGCGCCCGCGGGGCGCTCAGCGAGTACGCGCTCGCCACGACGGAACCGTTCGAGGGACGCGCGGTCGTCGAGCTGCAGCGCGCGCTCCCGGCGGGCGCGACCATCTTCGCCGGGAACAGCATGCCCGTCCGCGATGTCGACTCGTTCCTCGCGGGTGATCAGAAGCCCCTCGCCGTCGCCTCCAACCGCGGCGCCAACGGCATCGACGGCGTCGTCTCGTCGGCGCTCGGGCACGCTGCTGCCGGCGCCGGGCCGGTCGCCCTCCTTATCGGCGACCTCTCCCTCTTCCACGACCTCAACGGCCTCTGGGCGGGCGGTCGCCACGGCCTCGACCTGACGGTGCTGCTGGTCAACAACGCCGGCAGCGCCATCTTCCACTACCTCCCCCAGGCCTCTCACGGGCAAGTGTTCGAGGAGTGGTTCGGGACCCCCAGCGATGTCGACTTCGCCGCTGCGGCGAGGGCCTACGGCGCCAGCCACTGCGTCCTCGATGACTGGGGCGAGCTCGACGACGCTCTTGCCGGCCCCGGACAGGGCGTTCGCATCGTCGAATTCCCAACCGACCGCGTCCGCAACCATGAGCTCCACGAGGAAGCATGGGCGATAGCCAACGAGGCGGCCTGGTCATGACCCGCGTCCCCCTCGACGGAGGCTTCTTCCTGAACGTGGAGCGCACGGGCAAGGGGCCGCCGCTCGCGCTCCTGCACGGCTTCACCGGCTCGGCCATGAGCTGGGGACCGCTCGCCGAGATACTGGCCGCCCGCTTCACCCTGCTCGCCGTCGACATCGTTGGTCACGGCGGCTCCAGCAAACCTGAAGAAGTCGACCGCTACGCCATCGACCGCGCCGCCCGTGACGCCGTCGACGCCATGCTGGCCTTCGGCTTCCGGCGAAGCTCCTGGCTCGGCTACTCAATGGGCGGTCGCCTTGCCCTGCACATGGCCGCGGCATTCCCTGAAGCCGTCGAGCGGCTGGTACTCATCGGCGCCTCCCCCGGTCTCGCCGACCCCGAGGAACGCGAGACCCGCCGCACCTCCGACGAGGCTCTCGCCGATCGCATCGAGCGCGAGGGCGTCCCCGCATTCGTGGACCACTGGGAGTCCCTACCCCTGTTCGCGACCCAGGCCCGTCTGCCTGCCGGTATGAGGCTCGCCATCCGCCGGGGCCGGCTCGCGAACGATGCCCGCGGTCTCGCCAACAGCCTTCGAGGCATGGGTACGGGCGCTCAACCCCCGCTCCACGACCAACTTAGCGACATAACGGCCCCGTCGCTGCTGCTCGCCGGCGCCCTCGACGCCAAATTCGCCGCCATCGCCGACGAGATGGCTGCTGCCATGCCCGACGCACGTGCCGTCCGCGTTCCCGACTCCGGGCATGCCCCACACATCGAGAAACCGGCATACTGCGTTCGGACGATTACGGCCTTCCTGGAGGAGGGCGCGAGGGAGCACGAACATGGCGGTAGCCTGGGAGCCGGCCGGTGACTACGAGGACATCCTCTACGGAAAAGCGGAGGGGATGGCTCGCATCAGCATCAACCGGCCCGAGGTCCACAACGCCTTCCGTCCCGAGACGGTGTTCGAGCTGATCGACGCCTTCCAGAAGGCGCGTGAGGACCCCGAGGTCGGGGTCGTGCTCTTTACGGGCGAAGGGGGACGCGCCTTCTGCTCGGGCGGCGACCAGCGGGTTCGCGGCCACGGCGGCTACGTCGGCGAGGACGACGTGGCCCGCATCAACGTCACCGACCTGCACAAGCTCATCCGCTCCATCCCGATCCCGGTCATCGCCCTCGTCGCGGGCTGGTCGATCGGCGGAGGGCACGTCCTCCACGTCATCTGCGACCTCACCATCGCCGCCGAGAACGCCCGCTTCGGCCAGACGGGGCCCCGCGTTGGCTCCTTCGACGGCGGCTTCGGCGCCGGGCAGCTCGCCCGCCTCGTCGGCCAGAAGAAGGCCCGTGAAATCTGGTACCTCTGCCGCCAGTACGACGCCCAGGAGGCGCTTGAGATGGGCCTCGTGAACGCCGTCGTTCCCCTGGAGCAACTCGAAGACGAAGGTGTCGCCTGGGCTCGCGAAGCCTTGCGCCACAGCCCGCTCGCGCTCCGTCTCATGAAGTCGTCCTTCAACGCCGAACTCGACGGCATGGCCGGCATCACCGAGCTCGCCCACAACGCGACCCTGCTCTTCTACATGAGCGACGAGGGCAAGGAGGGCCGCAACGCCTTCGTCGAGAAGCGCGAGCCTGCCTACTCGGACATGGACAAGTTCCCCCGACGGCCATGACCCCCGCCGCCCCCATCGCGAGCGTCCGCTGGCGACCCTGGCGCATCCCCCTGCGTGAGCCCATCTCTACCGGTGCGGGCGACATGACCGAGCGCGAGGGCTTGATCGTCCGCGTTGATACTGTGGACGGCGCCACCGGCACCGGCGAGTGCTCGCCGCTTCCCGGCGCGGGCCTGCCGACGACCGCCCTCGCTGAGCGCATCGGCGAACTTGGTCGAACGCTAGTCGGTCAATCGCCAACCGAGGCATGGACCGCCCTCCCGGCGGGCGAGCATGTCTCCGGCGCTGACGTTGCCATCGAAACTGCCCTCGCGGACCTGCTCGCGGGGGCATGCGGCGCCCCGCTGGGGCACTGGCTCGCCGAGCAGGCCGGCCTCCCACCCCCCGCACCCGTCCCCATCCCCGCCAATGCACTCCTATCGGCGCTCGACCCGGCCACTCTCGCCCGCGAGGCGGAAGCCGCAGTGGCCTGCGGTTTCGGGACGGTGAAGGTCAAGGTTGGCCGCGACCGCGCTGGCGACACCGAGCGTTTGCGCGCCGTGCGTGCCGCCCTTGGCCTCGACGCAAGAATCCGCATTGATGCAAACGGCGCCTGGAGCGAGCAGGAGGCGGTGGCCGCCCTCGTTGAGCACGCCACCCACGGAGTTGTGCTCTGCGAGCAGCCGGTGGCCCCCGGGCCCGACGCCCCCGCGCGACTGGCGCGGGTCCGCGCCGCCAGCCCCATCCCCATCGCCGCCGACGAGTCCTGCGCCTCCCTGGACGACCTGCGGTCCCTCGTTGACGCGGATGCCGTCGATGCCGTCGTCTTCAAGCCGCTGCGGACCGGGCTGGCCGAGGCGCTCGCCATGATCCGGGAAGCGACGGCGCGGGACCTGCCCTGCATCCTCACCACAACGTTCGATACCGGCGCCGGCACCGCCCTCGCCCTCCACCTCGCCGCCCTCCTCCCCGAGCCCCGCCCCGCCTGTGGCCTCGCCACGCTACCTCTCCTCGCCGGCGACATCGGGGGTGGCTGCCCCACCCCCGAAGCGGGCAGCTTGCCCCTCCCCAGCGTCCCCGGCCTCGGCGTGACCCTCGATGAGGCTGCCCTCGATCGCTTCGCTACCGGTCCATGGGAGGGCGTCTCCGCATGAGCGCCATGCTCCCCGACTGGCTGACCCACCGCGCCCGCGCCCTCCCCCGCGTGACCGCCATCGCGAGCGGACGCCGCCGGGGCGTCAGCTACGCCGCCCTCTACGAGTACGCCGTGCGCCAGGCGAACGCGCTCGCCGCCGCCGGCGCGGCGCCCGGGGAGCGCGTCGCCGTCATCGCCGGAACCTCCCGCGACTTCGTCGTTGTGATGCACGCCACCACGCTCACCGACGCCATCTTCGTGCCCCTCAACGTGCGGCTCACCGCCGCCGAGCTGGCCGGGCAGCTCCGCAACGCGGAGCCGGCGGTGGTGCTCTGCGACAAACCCCGCGAGGCGCTCGCAGCCGAGGCGGCGGCACTTGCGGGCTGCCCCACCCCCCTCCGTCTGCCCCTGGCCCCCGTGTCGGAGAGCGCCCCCCTCGTCGCCGCCCACGACGAGGACAGCTGCCACAGCATTGTCTACACCTCGGGCACCGCCGGGAACGCGAAGGGCGTGATGCTCACCTACGGGAACTTCTGGGCGAGCGCGAGCGCGTCCGCCCTCAACCTCGGCCTCGATCCCTCCGACCGCTGGCTTGCCTGCCTCCCCCTCAACCACGTCGGGGGCCTATCCATCCCTATCCGCAGCGCCATCTACGGCACCGCTGTCGAGCTCCACTCCCGCTTCGAGCCCGAGGCGGTCAACCGGGCCGTCCGTTCCGGCGACGTCACCCTGCTTTCCGTGGTCCCGACGATGCTGCGCCGCATGCTCAACGCCGACGACCGCCCCTTCGATGGTTCCCTCCGCGCCGTCCTCGTCGGCGGTAGTCCTGTGCCCCCGGCCCTGCTCGAGCGCGCCACCACTCGCGGCCTGCCCGTCGTCCAGACCTACGGTCTCACCGAGGCCTGCAGCCAGGTCACGACCCTCTCCCCCTCCGAGGCGATGTCGCATCTCGGATCCGCCGGACGGGCCCTGCTCTCCGCCGATGTCCGCGTTGACTCCCCCACCGGCGAACCCGCCGAGATCCAGATCCGCGGCCCCGCCGTCACGCCGGGTTACTACCGCGACCCCGACGCAACCGAACGCGCCTTCTCCGACGGCTGGCTGCAGACGGGCGATATCGGCTTCCTCGACAAGGACGGCTTCCTCACCGTCCTCGACCGGGGTGACGACGTCATCGTCTCCGGCGGCGAGAACGTCTATCCCGCCGAGGTCGAGGCGGCCCTCCTGGCCTATCCCGGCATCGAAGCCGCCGCCGTCGTCGGCCTGCCCGACGACGAGTGGGGCCAGCGCGTCGTCGCCGCGGTCGTCGCGCAGTTGCCCGTCGAACTCGGTCGCGTTGAGCCGCTACTCCGCAGCCGCCTCGCCGGCTACAAGATTCCCGCCGCCATCGAACGCTTCGACGCCCTCCCCGCCACCTCCTCCGGGAAGATCCAGCGCCGCTTCGTCCGCCAGCAGATGGCCGAACGCCTCGCTACACTCCCCACCAACCACTAGTCACAAGCCACTATTCACCACGAGGTTCCCCATGAGCGACGACACCTTCCAGACGCTCCTCGATCGCCAGGCCATCAGCGATACGGTCTTGCGCTACGCCACCGGCATCGATATGCGCGACTGGGAGGCGTACCGCTCGTGTTTTACGGACGAGGTCGAGATCGACTTCACCTCGTGGGGCGGCGGCGAGCCCTCAACCCAGCGTGCCGACGACTGGACCGCGGGCGTTCGCGCCGGCCTCAGCGGCTTCTCCGCGACCCAGCACATCAGCACGAACCACGTCATCACGTTCGCCGATTGGGGCGACGAGGCCACCTGCGTCTCGTACATGCAGGCTCAGCACTACCTTCCCAACGACGAGGGCGACAACACCCTCACCCTTGGCGGCTACTACACCAACACCCTCGTCCGCACCGACGACGGCTGGCGCATCCGCCGCTGCCAGCTCACGGTCACCTGGACGACCGGCAACAAGCACATCTTCGTGCTCGCCCGCGAGCGCTGGGCCGCCATGCAGGCCGCCGGCGAAGCCCAGGGAGGCTCCGCGAGCCCGACCTAGCGGAAGGGGAACGCGTACATGATGCCGCCCTGGCCGTCCGGGCAGCCGGAGTTGTTGATGACCAGGTCGTTGAGCGTGCAGGCGCGCGGGATGTAGTCGCCGACGGTGCGCTCGTAGATCTCCCCGTAGTTCCCGACGGCTGCGATCGCCCGCTGGATGAACTGGGGGTCGACGCGGTCGAATCCGAGGGTCCGCACTTCCCCACCCCTGTGGGAAACGCCGAGCAGTCGTGCGACTGCCTGGTTGGGCGGGTTCGACGCCATCTGGTCCACGTTCGCCCTGGTGATCCCCATCTCTTCAGCCGCGATCAGGCCCTGCACGACCCAGTTCACGATGTCCCTCCACTCGCTGTCGTCTTCTCGCACCGCCGGAGCGAGCGGCTCCTTCGAGATGACCTGAGAAAGGATGATGTAGTCGGCGTCGGGCCAGAGTGTGGCGATGATTGAGGCAAGCGATGCGGTGTCCATGGTCAGGACCTCACAGTGTCCAGCAGAGAACGCGTCCAGGTTGTCGCCGCTCGTGCCGGGTTGCGAGTCGTAGGCGAGCCCAATGTCCGTGAAGTGGTTCGCCAGGTTCTGCTCAAGGGTCGTACCTCCCTGCACACAGATGCTCGCGTCACCCATGTCCGAGGTCGACTCGATCCCGGAGTCGGTGCGGACGGCGAAGCCCTGGCCTGTGTAGAAGATCGGCTGCGCGAAGTCGATGCCCACCTCCCGGTCACGCGAAGCGGTAAGCGTGGTCGTCCGGATCAGCACGTCGATCTCGCCGTCGGTCAGTAGCTCGAAGCGTGTGCTCGCGTCGGACGCGTCGAGGTACTCGACCTTCCTGTCGTCACCCAGAACGGCCGCGGCGATCGCCTTGCAGAACTCGATGTCGAAGCCCGTGACTGTACCGTCGGCCTCCCTGAAGCCGAACAGCGGCTGCGTCTGCTTGACCCCGCAACGGAGTTCGTCGCGTTCGATCACCTGGTCCAGCGTGGAAAGGGAGGCTACTCCCTGCGTCGCCCCGGCCCCTTGTTGTTCGCGATCCCCGGCAATCTCGTACGGAAAGGGACAACCAACCGTCAGCAGGGCTGCCAGCAGTACCGGCACAAACCCCGCAACTTTCCACCCCGCCGGGACACGCTGGCGCATAGGAGCCATGGAGGCGGGAGCATATGAGCGCCCCGCAAGCCGCGTCAACGGGCGGCGCTTGCTCGCGCGTGAGCGCTGGGCCGCCATGGAGGCCACCTGCGAGACCTAGGGAGGCTCCGCCGGCTGGGGTTCCGCTTCGGCGTCGGGGGCGCCCACCAGTTCCTCGTCGGGTAACTGCTCTTGCCGGTGGGCCCGCAGCCAGAGTGCGAGCAGCGGAGTCCCCGTGATAGCCAGCAGCACGGCCGCTGTCCAATAGGCGACGGGGAGCCCGCGCCAGTCGCCGATGACGGTCAGCAGTATCTCCGTGACTCCGACGACCAGGCTGAACAGCATGTTCTGGATGGAGAGCACGGTCGCGCGGGTTGCGCTGGGGATGCGCCGGTTGAGGTAGTCCGCCATCACCACAAAGCTCATCGCGAACATGAGTGTTGTAGGGGGGTAGAACGCGAACGCTGCGACGTGGTCGACCAATCCCAGCCCCACGGCCGTACCCATAACAACCAGGGGCATCAACGCGACGACGCGGCTCACGCCGATCGCGGTCACGATGCGGTAGGCGAGCAGCGCCCCCGCAATCGAAAGGAACTGCCCGGGCATGAGGAAGAAGCCGAACAAGCCATAGCGCACATCGTGGCTGCTCAGGAAGGGCTGCTGCAGGATGATCATGCTGACGCCGATGCCCATGACGACCGCCATCAGCAGCATCAGCATGCGCACGGTGGGGCGCTCGAAGGCCACCCGGAACGCGTTCTTCGTGACGGCGAGGTAGCTCCCCTGCTGGTGGCCTTCTTCCAGCCGTGGCGGCTCCTTGAAGCTGAAGCTCACCAGCCAGGCGATACCCATAAGCCCGCCGCTCGCCACTACCGGCACCCAGAGGTTGATCACTTCGGCCAAGAGCGAACCCAAGCCCAGTCCGAGGATCGCCCCGACTGCTGACACGGCGCGCGCCCGCCCCCAGAGCTTCTGGAATTCCTCCTGCCGTCCCACGGCGCGCAGCGAGTCGTAGACGAAGGCGGAGTCGGCCCCGGAGTAGAGCGTGAAAGCCGCTGCCCATACCAGGTAGGAGGCCAACAGCACGCCGAAGTTGGAGGCCAGCCCGAAGACAAGAACCGCGATCGTGTTGACCAGCGCTCCGTAGCTCAGCGAGACCTTGCGCCCCCAGCGATCCGCGATCGCCCCGGTCGGCACTTCGAGCACGATCAGCAGGATCCAGAACGGCCCGTCGAACACGCCGATCTGCCAGAGTGCAAGCCCCCGCTCGTCTGTCAGGTAGACGGCCCAGATGGGCAGCCACAGCTGGAAGTCCACGAAGAAGCGGAACAAGTAGAACTTCCAGACGTTCGCCTGCAGGGAGCGAGCGTCCTCCAGGGAGAGAGTGGCGGCGACGCTGCTCACGCCGGGCCGTTCCCGCGCGTTGGGGTAGAGGAGGGGGTGGCTCCGGGGGCAGTTGCACGCATGAAGGAATCCCCATCGTACGCGAACGGCCCCCGGCGTCCCGGCCGGCCCCGCGCGGCTCCGCGCGGCTCCGCGCGGCTCCGCGCGCGTGCTACCGTTCCGCCATACCAACCACGGAGGATTCCCATGGCGCGCTTCGTCCTCATCGGCCTCATCGAGCCACCCAGCCCCGAGCAGCAGGAACTGTTCGACGAGTGGTACCTGGGCCAGCACGTCTACGACACGGCCCTCTGCCCGAACTTCCTCAGCGGCACCGTCTACAAGCTGCGCGGCGGCCACGTCGGCATCGACATCCCCTCCGACTACATATGCATCTACGAGGTCGATGCCGACAGCTACGAGGAAGCCGAGAGCGTGCTCAACGAGTGGCAGCGGGACCCGAACGCGTGGGAGGGCCGCGCCGAGCACAACGAACTGCTTGCCGGCACGGACGCTCCGCCCCTGAAGGTGAAGGGCTCGGGCTGGTACGAGTTCGAGCGCGGCTACCACACCCGCGGCTGAAGACGCGCCCGATCCCCCTTCGGTAAAGCCCGCCGGGGCCCCGCGCTGGGACAAAACGCGCGATGTCGTAGACAATGAGCGCAGTGATGACCGACCACCGGTGCAGGACGGTGCGCATTCGCGTGCGGGGGGCTTTGCCATGAGCCGTCTGACGCGCGCGCTCGGCTTCGGCAATGGCGGTGGCGACCAGCGGTCGCGCCCGACCGCCGACTCCCCCAAGGTGCGCCGCCTCCGCGAGACCATGCGCTGGCGTGGCTACGACCTGAGCGAATACACCGACGAGCAGATCGCCGCCGTCAGCGCGCGCTTCCCCAACGACATCTCGGAGGACGGCGAGACCACCGAGGACGGCCGCCGCGCCCTCGCTGCCGCCCTCGAAAGCGGCGATTTCTCCTCCCCGCCCGAGTCCGACTCGCCCGCCCCGCAGCGCCCCGCCGAGGCGCCTGCTGCACGGCAGGCCGCGGAAGCGCCGTCCCCCGCAGCCCAACCACGCCCGCCGGCCCCCGCGGCCCCAGCCTCCGCCCACCGATCCGCCCTGGGCATGCCCACCCTCCCCGAACGGCTGGCGCACATCTTCGGCATCCATGCCTGGCGACCCCTTGATGGCGACGATGGCAAGCGCATGCAGTGCGTCGGCTGCGGCCAGATGCGCAACGACCCCATCCCCTTCCGCACGCCGCCCCCACCGCCACCTCCACCGCCACCGCCACAGCGCGACGAGCCCATCTCCCGGCGCGAGCCGCCACCCTCGCCTCTCGACGACCTCTCCAACCTCGAGGAGCGGGACCGCATGGGCAGGCCTCCCCAGCGACCGCAACGCCCCCAGCAGCAGGGACCGCAGCGCTCGGACTCCGCCTGGAGCTTCTTCATGGGTCTTCCCTGGTGGTCGAAGCTCCTGGCCGTCTTCATCGCCATCCAGGTCATCCTCTTCATCGTCTCGGCCGTGGCCGGGGGCGGGGGCGGGGGCGGTTGATGGCGCGGGCAGGGAGCTATCGGTGATTCGCTACGAGGATATCCATCACATCGCCTTCGTGACCGCTGACATTCAGCGCGGCATGGAGGAAGTCGGCGAGGTCTACGGCGTCGAGTGGACGACGCCCCGCCACCTCGAGCTTCCCGTGCGCGACTCGCGTGGCGACCGAACGCTCAACCTCTCGGTCGTCTACTCGCAACAGGGGCCGCTGTTCCTTGAGGTGCTGCAGGCGGTGCCGGACTCGGTCTGGGCGCTCACGCCTGGCTCCCACCTGCACCACATCGGCGTCCACGTCGACGATGTCGAGGCGGAGATCGAGCGCCTTGAGGGCCTGGGCCAGGCCATTGAGGCAGCTGGTATCGGTCCGGGCGGACGGCTGAACAGCTGGGCCTACCTGCAGAGCGAGCAGGCGCTCCGTGTCGAGATCATGGACATCAGCGGTCGCGAGGGGACAGCCCGGTGGGCCCGGGGCGAGATCGAATAGCTTCCCGCCTGTTACTGGAGCTTCCGCAGTCGCGGGGAGACCACCATCAGCAGGGCTGCGATACCCACGAGGGCGACGGCCAGCGCTCCCATCGCAATGTCGATGCCAGTGCGCTCCGCCACGACGCCGATGACGAACGCCCCCAGCGCCATCATCCCGGGTTGCAACATCATCAGCGCCATCACCCTGCCCCGGAACTCGTTCTCGACGTAGGAGTGCAGCAGGATCTGGCTGAAGGCCTGGCGCCCGGCCGTCCCCACTCCCACGAAGACGATCGCGATGGCCGCGAACCAGAACACCTGCGACCCGGACAGCACGATCAGCGACACGCCCAGCAAGACGGCGCTGAGCACCAGCAGCAGGCCACGCCGGCGCTCGGGCAACGAGGCGATGACGAGCGCGCCAAAGACGGCTCCGCCGCCGCTGATAGCCGTCAGGAGCCCCAGTTCGACCGGCCCGCCGCCCAGCACCTCCTTCACGAAGCCTGGAAGGAGCTGGATGTACGGCATGGCCAGGAAGGCGCTCATCAGCGTTACCGCCAGCACGATCAGGATGGTCGGGTCGTGGCGCACGTAGACGAAGCCGTCGCGCAGGTCTCCCAGCCCGCCTTTCGCTGAACCCTCGGAGGCCGCCTCGCTCCTGGGCAAGGGCGCCAGCGTGATCATCGCCGACAAGTAGAAGCCGGCCATGACCATGTAGACGGGGCCCGCCCCAATCACGCCGCCACCCGCGGCCCACGTCAGGAGGCCCGCGCCGGCCGGCGCCAGGACGCGCATCAGGTTCATGCCCGCCGAGTTGAGCGCGACCGCGTTCATCAGAAGGTCGCGCCCCACGACCTCGGGGATCATGGCCTGGCGGGCGGGCATCATCAGCGCCATCGTGATGCCTTGCAGGGCGCCCGCGGCGAAGAGGTGCCACAGCGCGATCGCGTCGGTGAGGATGAGGATGCCGACCACGAGGGCGTTGAGGACGGAGACGAACTGCCCCACCTGGAGCACGACCTTCTTCGGCGCGCGGTCCGCCAGGACCCCGCCGAAGACGCCGAGGAAGAGCATCGGCAGGGCCGAGGCGAGCGCAATCCCGCCAAGCCACGCGAACGAGCCCGTGATTTCGAACACCACGTACCCGCGCATCACGAGCTGGATGTTCATCGCCGCCATCTGCCCCAGCATGGCCAGGTAGAACCAGCGGAAATCGCGCTCGCTGAAGGAGGCGAACGTGGGCAGGGAGGCTACGCGGCTGGTGACCGGATTGGAGCGGAGAATGGCCTCGGCGCGCGTGTTTGTCGACTGCGCCAAGGGGCCTCCTGTGCGCCGATCGCGCACACCCTCACGCTAAGGTGAAGGTGATATGCGGGCAAGCAAGCCCTATGGCGCGACCGTGACCGTTCCCGTGGAGCCGTCAATCGTGACGGTCGCCCCGTCCGGGATCAGCTCGGTCGCCTTTCGCACCTGGGCGACTGCGGGAATGCCGAACTCGCGGGCGACCGTGGCCGCGTGGCTCAGGATGCCCCCCGTCTCGACAACCACCCCCGCTGCGGGGATGAAGAGCGGTGTCCAGCCCGCGTCGGTCACAGGCGCCACGAGGATTTCGCCCGGTCCAAGCTCGGCGCTAATCGCGGCGGCGGCGCTTGTCACGACCCGCGCCCTTCCGGTCACGGTTCCGGGGCTGATGCCGAGGCCTTCGTAGGTCGCCGAGGTGACGGCCTCGGCCGTCTCCTTCGGGATGAGTTCGACCGGCCAATCGAACATGACCGGCAGCTCGTACCCCTCCAGCGTGGCCATCTCGGCCTTGCGGCTCTCGATGGCGGCCTTCGCCGCCTCCCCGTCGAGCGTGCCCTCGGCGGCCCGGCGCAGCTCCGGAAGGCGCAGGAACCAGACGTCCTCGGCGTCGTTGAGGAGGCCGCGTTCGGCCAGACGCCGGCCCAGCTCCACCACCGGTGGCCGCTGGGTGCGAGTGGCGCGCACCCAGTTCGCCTTGGTCATCTCCCGGGTCCGGTTCAGCATCTGTCCCAGCGCCAGCGCCTGCCGGTATTCATCCAGCGCCTCGGCGGGAAGGCGGGACTCGATCTCGCGCTCGACGGCCTCGCGCGCGGCGGCCTGGTTCCGCTCGAGCTGGTACGGGTCGCGATCTGGGCCGGCGTTGAGGTTCGCTTGGATGATGCTGAGGACGAAGTGCGGAGCCTCGTCCCAGGTGCGGTGCGAGGGGTCGATCTCGTTCTGCCCCCGGAACCCGCAGCTATCGATGAAGGCGGCGTACTCGCCGGCGAACGCCTGCCAGTCCTCCCCGGGGGGAGCCTCCAGGCGGGCGGCGAAGTCGTCCGCGCCGAGGGACGCGAACTCCCCCGCGAGCGCGGGCCGCGCCGCGATGAAGCGACTCAGATCCCAGATCGCCTTCGCGGGCTCGGCGCTCTCCACGCCCGTAAGCCCGCTCGTGACCGTGTTCGTCCAACCCGGCGGGTGGTCGGGAAGGTGCTCACCCAGGAGGTTCTCGATAGCCGTCGTGAACTCGGCCCCGCCGAGTGTGGCGTAGTAGTGGCCGAGGAAGATGCGTCCCAGAAGTGCGATGGCTTCGTCCAGGGCTTTCACGAGCTCCCCATCGCTCGGTGCTGTCCAGTCGCGCGAGCGCGACGCCCGGTACGCCTGGTAGCTCGCCTCCCGGTGCTCTTTCCCGACCGCTTCGGCGCGCTGCCAGCGGTCCATCATGCGCCGGCGCGTCGCCACGTTGCGGGACTGGTTCTCGCTGGCCCCGGTTCTGACGGCCTCGCCCCCGCCCACCAGCTGCTTGAAGGTGTCGCTCCCCTCCTCCACCGCAAACGTTCCGGCGAAGGCCACGTTGAGCCCGTAGTTGATCACGAGGCGCCCCGCGATGAACGGCATGGTGGTTGTCGTCGGGGGTTCGGGTATTGCGACCAAGTCCTGCGTCCCGAGGTCCTCGACCAGACCACAGTCCCAGAGGTAGTCGCACGCCCGCCAGAGATCGGCGGCCAGGGGTTTGGTCAACCCGGGGCTGATCTCCGCAGCGTTGGTCGTCGTGTAGGCGGCGTGAACCGGGTCGTGAACGCTGTCCCAACTACAGAGCAGGTCGTCAGTCATCGAAGTGGCCTTCCCCGTGGGTACTCGCGGGGAGGCCACCCCCTTCGAGGCTGTGGCTCGCACGTTCGGACTCGCCGTCCGCGAGCTTGGTGCCTATGGCTCGACCGTGACCGTCCCGGTAGAGCCATCGATGGTGACGGTGGCCCCGTTCGGGATGAGCGAGGTGATCCCCCGGATCTGGGCGACGGCGGGAATACCGAACTCGCGCGCCACCGTAGCCGCGTGGCTCAGGATGCCGCCCGTCTCCACCACGACGCCCGCCGCGGGGATGAAGAGCGGCGTCCAAGCCGCGTCCGTCACGGGCGCGATCAGAATCTCGCCCGGTTCGAGCATGGCCGATGTCGCTGCCTCGGCGCTCTCTATCACGCGCGCCTTGCCAGACGCCTGACCGGGGCTGACCCCCAGACCTTCGTAGCTGGCGGTGCTGACCGCTTCCGCGGCCACCTTGGGGATGAGCTCGACGGGCCACTCGAACATGACCGGCAGCTCGTGCTGCTCCATCAGGGCGAACTCGTCCTTGCGGCTGGCGATGTTGGCCTTCGCCTCGGCGCCGTCGAGGTTGCCCTCCGCCGCCGCCCGCAGTTCGGGGAGCCGCAGGAACCAGACGTCCTCGGCGTCGTCGAGGATGCCTCCCGCTGCCATCCGCTTGCCCAGCTCGACGGCGGGCGGGCGCTGCGTGCGGCAGGCCCGCGCCCAGTTCGCCTTGCTGCTCTCGCGGCCGCGGTTCAGCGTCTGCGCCAGCCGCAGGGCGTGGCGGTATTCGTCCAGCACCTCCGCCGGCAACTTCGACTCGATCTCCCGCTCGACCGCTTCACGCGCCGCCGCCTGCTTCCGCTCGAGCTCGTGCGGGTCGCGCTCGGGTCCGGCCTGCAGGTCGGCCTGGATGCTGCCCAGGACAAAGTTCGGCGCCTCGTCCCAGGTGCGGTAGGAAGGGTTGGTCTCGTTCTGCCCGCGGAACCCGAGTTCCTTGATGAACTCGGCGTACTCGGCCGCGAAGGCCTTCCAGTCGTCGTTCGGCGGGTCCGCGAGGTTCGCCACCAGGCTGTCCGCTGTCAGCGATGCGAACTCGGTGGCGAGGGCCGGGCGGGCGGCGACGAAGCGGCTCAGGTCCCAGATCGCCTTCGCCGGGAGGGCGCTTTCCACGTCCGTGAGGCCGCTCGTGATCGTGTTTGCCCACTCCGGCGGGTGGTCGGGAATGTGGTCATCAAGGACTTTCCCCACGACGGAGGTGTATTCGCCCCCGCCCACGGAGTTGTAGTAGTGCGCCATGAAGATGCGCCCCGCCAGCTCCGTGCCCACGTCCAGCGCCTCGATCAGCTCGGCGTTGCTGGCCGCGCTCCAATCGCGAGTACGGGAGGTGCGGTAGGCCTCCTTGCAGATAGCCCGGTTCCTGTCGCGGATCTCCACCGAGCCTTCCCAGCGCTCGGTGATGCGTTCCCGCGCCGCCATGGCGCGCGACTCGTCCGCCGCCGCCTCGCTCGTGAACTCTTCCTCGCCTCCCTCGAGGAACTGCTTCAGGAAGTCGCTCCCCTCGCCCACGGAGTACGTGGCCGTGAAGGCCATGTTGATGCCGTAGTTGATGACAAAGCGCCCCCCGATGAACGGGAGCGTCGTCGCGAGTGGCGGCTTGGGGACTTCAAGCATGTCGGTCGTCCCAAGGTCCTCGGTTACGCCGTAGTTCCAGACGTAATCCCATTCCCGCCAGATATCGGCGGGCAGGGGCTTGGTCACGCCGGGGAGGACCTCCGCCGCGTTGGCGGTCGTGTACGCCCCGTACTCGGGCTCGTGGACGCTGTCCCAGCTGCAGTGAAGCTCGTCGCTCATCGGTCGTGTCCCTCCTACGACGCTGTCGGAACCGGTAGATGCCTGAGGTTGGCGGCCCTAGTAGGCGGCGGTGCCGCCGTCGACCGACCAGAGCGCGCCCGTGATGCCCGATCCCACGTCGGATGCCAGCAGCACGGCCACCGCGCCGACTTCCTCGACGGTGTTCATGCGCTTGATCGAGGACTCGCTGGAGAACTGCTCCACCATCTCGTCATAGGTCAGGCCCATCGAGGCGGCCGCCTCGGGCCCGCTATCGAGCAGGATGTCGGTCTCGATCAGGCCCGGGCAGATGGCGTTCACGGTGATGCCCGTGGTGCCCACTTCCTGGGCCGAGCTCTTCGTGAGCCCGTTGATGGCGTGCTTGGACGCCACGTACGCGGAGATGCCCGGCTTGCCGTGCTTCCCCTCGAGCGAGGAGATGTTGATGATGCGCCCGCTCTCCTGCGGAATCATGTAGCGGAAGGCGTGCTTGATGCCCCAGAACGTCGCCGACAGGTTCCACGTGATCGTGTGGTCCCAGGCCTCGTTCTCCATCGCCGCGACCGGCGCGAAGCCCGAGCTGCCCCCCGCGTTGTTCACGAGGATGTCGATCTTCCCGTAGCGCTCGACCGTTCCGTCGACGAGCCCGGAGAGCGTCGCCTCCTGCGTCACGTCGCCCGCGATGAAGTGGGCCTTGTCGCCCGCACCGAGCTCCGAGAGCGCCCGTGCGCCCTTCTCCTCGCTGCGACCGTTCATAACGACACTCGCGCCCTCCGCGAGGAACGCCTCCACGATGCCCCGACCGATGCCCCGGGTCCCCCCGGTTACCGCCGCGACCTTGCCTTCCAGCTTCATCACACCCCTCCTGAGTTCCATAGTGATCTGCCCCGCGACCAACGTCCCGGAGCCAACGGCGAAGCTTAACGAGGGAAGGCGCGCAAGCGCCACCGCACCGGGCGGGTCGCATCCCGAAACGGGTGGGGTAATTCGGGGGTCGCGCCGCTACCCTTGTCGCGTGGTGGCGATGTTGGGCCGGAAGGCGCTGGCGGCGGCCGTGCTCGTCGCAGCGACCTTCGTCGCCTGCGGCGGCGACTCCCCCACCCCGCCTCCAACGCCCATGCCCACCGAAACAGCCACCGCGCCGCCGCCCACCGCC
>LXNI01000965.1_pt1 | contig 28616 bp, 32 predicted proteins | sample 809091 | NCBI WGS metagenome assembly LXNI01 (sample SAMN04870527, study PRJNA318959) | sponge metagenome | biome: 01000161; feature: marine sponge reef; material: water | host: Sarcotragus foetidus | place: Greece: Milos, Mediterranean Sea | collected 2013-05-29 | depth 5-7 m | reverse complement strand
GGTGTGGATTCACCCAGTGGGTGAATGGTTCGTACCCTTATTTTAACTGCTGCACGCAGTTATGGCACGGCCAACCGGGGCCTGCCCGCCTTATTTCTATCTGTTAGCTCGGAGATCGGGGAAGACGCGTAGCAAGGAAAGGGGCGCGGCCATGCTCTTTCTGAGAGATTCCAGCCTCAGGTATAATTATTACCCCATTTTTCAGGTTTGATTAGCAATGGCTCGCATTACTGTAGAAGATTGTCTGGAGCGGATCGACAACCGTTTCGATCTGGTATTGGTGGCGGCCCGTCGAGCCCATATGCTCAAAAACGGGGCCTCCGAGTTGTTGCCTTGGGACAACGACAAGCCTGCCGTACTCGCCCTGCGGGAAATCGCCGCAGGAAAAGTGACGCCCGACATTCTGGATCAGCCGCTGCAGGCGCCGGATGACGAGATCGACCCTTCGGATCTGGAGGCGATACATCAACAGGCGGCAGAAATGGTTGTCGAGGATGTGTCTGCGGCGCATGACGACGACGAAGATTTCGACGACGAATTCGACGTGAGCGAGGAGGATGCGGAGCTTTCCGCAAACGCCGCGCCTGCGGAGGTCAAGGCGGAGGCCAAGGCGGGGGCTGAGGCGGCTGAGGATGCGAAACCTCTTGGCGATTCTGGTTCGAGCGAAGAGCCTGCGAAGGGAGCCTGACCCGCTGGTTCCTTGAGCCATGCCCGCGGCGATCGAATCGGCTCCTACGCCGGTTGACGAAACCTCGCCGAACCCTGTTCGCTTCCATACGCTCTGCGATCAGCTTGATCAGTACCTAGAACTGGATCAGGTCCGGCGGGTCTACCGCGCATATATTTTCAGTGCCGAGCGGCATGCCGAGCAATATCGGCTGTCTGGCGAGCCCTACATTACTCATCCGCTGTCGGTGGCCTGCACCTTGGCCGACCTGCACCTGGATGGGGACACCATCGTGGCGGCTCTGCTGCACGATGTCATCGAAGATACACCGACCGCCCGCGACCAGATCCGGCAGGAATTCGGCGAGGACGTTGCCCATCTGGTCGACGGGGTCAGCAAGCTAACGCACTTGGACGGCGTCTCGAGAAGCGAGGCGCAGGCGGCCAATTTCAGCAAGATGATGCTGGCGATGGTGCGCGATATCCGGGTGATGCTGGTCAAGCTGGCCGACCGCCAGCACAACATGCGGACGCTGGATGTGCTGCCGAAAGAAAAACAGCAGCGCATCGCGCGCGAGACCCTTGAAGTCTATGTACCGATCACGCGTCGCTTGGGCATGAATGTACTCTGTCTGGAGTTGGAAGGGCGCGCCTTCGAGGCGCTGTACCCGATGCGCAGCCGTGTTCTCAAGGATGCTATCCGGGCGCACCGCGGCCGACAGCACGACCGGGTCGAAAAAATCAGGGGGAACCTGATTCAGCGCATCGAGGAACGAGGCATCAAGGCGCAGATCGAGGGGCGGGAGAAAAGCGTCTACAGCATCTACAGCAAGATGCGGGAGAAGCGCCTGTCGTTCAACGAGGTCTTCGATGTCTATGGGTTCCGGGTGATTGTGGACACGGCAGACCAATGCTACCGGGTGTTGGGGATCGTCCATGGCCTGTACAAGCCGCTGCCGGGCAAGTTCAAGGATTACATCGCAATCCCGAAAGCCAATGGCTACCAGTCCTTGCACACTGCGTTGCAGGGCCCGGACGCGGTGCCCCTGGAGATCCAAGTTCGCACGCAGGAGATGGAACAGGTGGCCGAGGGCGGAGTCGCGGCGCACTGGAACTACAAATCCGGCACGAACCTGTACCTGCCGGCGCATGCCAAGACCTGGATGCAGAACATTCTGGACATCCGGCGCCTTGCCCCGGATTCCGTGGAGTTTCTGGAACACGTCAAGGTGGATCTCTTCCCTCACGAGGTGTATGTATTCACGCCGGCGGGAGACATTCTGCGTCTGCCGCAGGGGTCCACCGCACTGGATTTCGCGTATGCGGTCCATTCCGGTGTCGGCAATGCCTGCGTCGGGGTGAAAATCGACCGCATTGCCTCCCCCCTGAGTACGGAACTGAGCAGCGGGCAGACGGTCGAGATCCTGACCGCCTCACACGGTAAGCCTTCTCCGGCCTGGCTGGATTTCGTTGTGACGGCCAAGGCTCGCTCGTCCATTCGCCAGTATCTGAAGGGCTTGAAAGAGGAGCAGGCGGAGGAATTGGGTATGCGGTTGTTGGACAAGGCGTTGTCCCGTTTCGAAGAGACCTTCAAGGAACTGCCGGGTGAGCAGGTGTCGGAAGCACTCAAGACCATGGAGGTGGAGGATGCCCAGCAACTATTCCGAGACATTGGGCTGGGTCGCCTGATGGCGCCGATCGCGGCACATCAGTTGATGGGATCGGAGGAATCTCCTCGGCGTTCGACTCGTTGGTTGGGCCGTATGCTGGGGCGGAAGCAGGATCAGCCCGTTGCGCTGCAGGGCACGGAGGGAATGGCGGTTACGTTTGCCAAATGTTGTCGACCAATCCCGGGCGACACGGTTACCGGCATCGCTTCGGCCGGACAGGGACTGGTCATCCACCGCAGCAACTGTCCGAACCTCAAACGGTTCCGCAAGTCTCCAGAGCAGTGGATTCCCTGCGAATGGGCGGAAAAGGTGGATGGCGAGTATCCGGTCTCGATCCGGGTCACCACCAAGAACCGCCGAGGGTTGCTGGCCCGCGTTGCAGCCGCCATTGCTGAGGAAGGGAGCAACATCGCGGGGGTCAATCTGGACGAGGCGCAGGGCACGGCCAATATCAACATGAGATTCATCTTGAACGTCCGCGACCGGATTCATCTGGCGGCGATCATCAAGACGGTCCGGCGGCTGCCCGACGTGCACAAGGTGGTGCGCTTGTCGGGTTAGAGCGAGTCGGGGGAAGCCCTCTCAGGCTCAAACTTTACATAAGTTAGAAAGCTTTACATTTTCTATGTCTTTACATATAAATACATTTATTATCAAAGGCTTGAATGGCAAAAAAATGGTCTAAAAAAACTGACCATTTTTCCTTGCACCGGGGAACGGTTTTCGGGTACAACAGGGGCTTCCGTCATTTCAACCCAGAGGTGTTATATTTATGACTGCTGCTCATCAGACCCCGGAGATTGAATCTTCCGCGACCGCTTCGGCCTCCAAGCGCCCAGACATTCGGGAGCACAGGAAACGTCCCATGTTCGATACCCTGCAAGTCACCAACGACCTGAAAAGAGGCGGACTGGCTGAACCGCAAGCAGAGGCGATCGTCTCTGCGTTCAGCACCGTCTTCCGAGATGTCTTGACGAAGGACGATCTGAAGGCTGCTTTGAAAGACTATCCGACGAGAGAAGAATTGAAAGTATCTTTGGAAAACTGCCCGACGAAAGCCGAATTAAAAGCCGGCTTAGCTACCCTTCAAGCACGCCTAACTTTTCTAATGATCTTAATGTCCGGTGTCATTGTTGGTGCAATCGGTTTGCTCATCAAACTGTGAGAGTCTGTAGAAAGGGGCGTTATGCTTCTTGCGTATAATCCCGGCGAATCCTCCGCTTTCTGAGAATGGCCACCGAACCGATCAGCACGCCCGATGCGCCCGACGCCATCGGCACCTACTCCCAGGCAGTCCGAAGCGGAGACTGGGTGTTTCTGTCCGGCCAGATTCCCTTGGAGCCTCAGACCATGCAAATGGTCGAAGGGGATATGCGTGCACAGATCCAAAGAGTTTTCGATAATCTCGGCGCGGTCGCCAGTGCCAGCGGCGGCAGTCTGGCTGATTGCGTCAAGCTGACGGTATACCTGACCGACCTGAGTCATTTTCCGCTGGTCAACGAAGTGATGGCGGAATGTTTCTCTGAGCCGTACCCGGCACGTGCGGCGGTGGGCGTAGCGGCGCTCCCGAAGGGTGCGGCGGTCGAGATGGATGCGATTCTGAATTTGGGTGCTTGACTCCGGCCCGGATGACCCGGACTGATCCATCTGCTCCCGACCCGGCAGTAGCGGCGCTTCGGGCATTGTCCGGCGTCGGTCCCCGAGTATGCGAGAAGCTTGCGCGGTTGGGCATTACCCGGATCGATCACCTGCTGCTGCATCTGCCCCGAACCTACGAGGACCGGACCCGGTTGGTGTCTCTGGACGCTTTGCGCCCGGGCGTCCGCTGCATGGTCGAGGGAATCGTGCAGGATGCTCGCGTGGAATTCTACGGTGGGCGCAGGCTGCGGGTAAAACTGGCCGACGACTCTTCGGGCACGCTGGAGTTGTGCTTCATGCGCTTCAGCACCTTCCAGCAGGAACAACTAACCCCGGGGGCACGGGTGCGCTGTTTCGGGGAGGTCAAGCTATGGCGCCGAACTTTCCGGATGTTCCATCCGGAGTACGAACCTGTCAAGCCCGACACTTCTCCCGGTGCTGCAGCTAGTCTGACTCCGGTGTATCCAGCGACGGAGGGGCTCGCGCAGATCTCCCTGCGCAAATTGATTCGCCGCGCATTGGAGTGGGCCGAAGCCCATCCGGCGCAACTGGAACACCCGGCCTGGGAAGATCTGTTCAGAAGTCAGGGCCTGCCCGGCTTCATCGAAGCGCTGCGTCACCTCCATGAGCCGGATGTAGGACTGAGTGTGGAGAGTCTGCTTTCGGAATCCGAGCCGGCCCGCCAACGGCTGATCGTTGAGGAACTGGCCGCATACCATCTAAGCTTTATCCGTTTGCGCGACCGGTTGGAACAACGGCCGGCAGATTCGTTTTCAGGCGGCGACGAACTGATTCGCCGGTTTCTGGAACGCCTGCCTTTCCCGCTGACCCGGGCGCAGGAGAGGGTGATCGAGGAAATCCGGCAGGATTTGGCCCGGGACCATCCCATGATGCGTCTGCTGCAGGGTGACGTCGGCTCCGGCAAGACCATCGTGGCGCTGGTTGCCGCGTTGTGCGTCACCGCCTCGGATGCACAGGTGGCGGTGATGGCTCCCACCGAACTGTTGGCAGAGCAGCATTACCGCAGTTTTTGGGAATGGTTGTTTCCGTTGAACATCCCGGTGGCGTTCTTGTCGAGCAGCCAGACCCGCAAGAAGAGAGAAGAAGAAAAAGCGCGCATCCGAAGCCACGAGGCCCGCATCGTAATCGGCACGCATGCCCTGATCCAGGAGGATGTGAGTTTCGATCGACTAGGCCTGCTGATCATCGACGAGCAGCATCGGTTCGGGGTTCATCAGCGTTTGGCCCTGCGGCGCAAGGGAGAAGATGAAAAAACCTATCCACACCAGTTGATCATGACGGCGACTCCGATCCCGCGGAGCCTGGCCATGACGTTCTACGCCGATTTGGATGCCTCGATCCTGGATGAGATGCCTCCGGGCCGCAAGCCGGTTCAGACTGCCGTCATGGCGGAAGATCGACGGGATGAACTGATGCAACGGATCCGGGAGGCCTGTCAGGAGGGGCGACAGGCGTATTGGGTATGCACGCTGGTGGAAGAATCCGAGGTGTTGCAGTGCGAGGCGGCGGAAAGCACCTGGGGTCGGCTTCGCCAAGCGTTGCCCGAGCTTGAGGTGGGGCTGATACACGGCCGGATGAAAGCGCCGGACAAAGATCAGGTTATGCAGCGTTTCAAGAAAGGGGAGGTCCAGCTGCTGGTGGCGACCACGGTCATCGAAGTGGGCGTCGACGTCCCGAATGCCTCGCTGATGGTGATCGAGAACGCGGAGCGCCTGGGGTTGGCGCAGCTGCATCAACTTCGCGGGCGGGTCGGGCGGAGTTCCGAACAGAGCAGCTGCGTGTTGCTGTACAAGTCGCCGTTGTCGGGAAATGCCCGTGCTCGCATCCAGATTATGCGGGAGACGACCGATGGGTTCGAGATTGCGCGGCGGGACCTTCGTCTGCGCGGACCCGGCCAGTTGCTCGGGGCTCGTCAGGCTGGAGAAATGGTATTTCGGGTGGCAGATCTTTCGCGGGATGAGCAACAGTTGCAGCGGGTGCAGCGAATCGCCCAAGACTTCCTCCGGAAGGATCCGGAAGCAGTGGAACCGATCATGGAACGCTGGCTCGGGGATTCCCGGAACCTTGGGTCTGTCTGAGGTCGAGGGCGTGTGGCCCTAGAAAAGGCAGCAGGCTAGTTCAAACTTGACTTCTTGAGTGGTCTGGGCTGGTCGCTGATCCAGGTCGCTTCCCTCGCGGAACACGATGCTGAAGGAGCGCTTCCCGATGCTGATTTCCGGGTAGAACTCCGAGCCCGCCGGCATGCGAATCCGTATCATCTGATGAATTCGGCCGGGATCCAGCGTCTGCTCGAACCAGCCCTCTTTCGCGACTTCGGGAGCGAACGAAGCGCTATTCCGGACCATCTCCAACACGGTTCGCGCAATCTGGATGATGGGGGCGAACGGCTCGTACCACTGTTGTAGTTGGGTCGCATGATCGGCCTGCCGGCTGGCCAGCCAGTTGTGGTACAGCGGAATGTCGGTTTCACTGGTGCAGCCGGGCATGCGGATGCGCTGGCTGACAGTGTTGAGCATGTCGTGCCGGGTCAGGTGCTGGTGCACGGGATACTGCAAGCCATGTGCGTCATCGCGCAGGTTCTGATGCAGTTCGACGATTTCCTTGAGGAGATCCAGGTTTGCGTTGTCGGATGAACTCAACATTTCAAGCCAAGCGAGCCGCTGATCCAGCTCGCGTATCAGTTCGACCTTGATGTTGTGCCGGCTGATTAGGCTGACGAATTCCAGCAGGGTGGCGACGGTGGCGCGGGTTCCCCACAACGAAGGCTGAGCATAGTGATATTCGAACTGTCGCGCCAGGAAGTCGATTCGCAGAAACGTGCGCATCCGCTCGTTGACAGCCTGCTCGTAGATCAAAGGGGAGGGGGAGGTGTCGTTCATGCCGCCATGTATTTCTGGTGCAATGCGTCCACCGCCCTGTCCAAGGCATCCATGCTCGCCGCATTTTCGATCACGTCGTCGGCATGTCGCAGACGTTCGTCCGCCGACAATTGGGCGGCCAGGACAGCATCGGCCTGCTTATTATCCATTTTAGGGAAACGCCCCTGCAACCGTGCACGCTGCAGGCTCTCAGGGCAATTCACGACCAGAATCCGATCCACGTCATCCTGCCAGCCCGCCTCGATCAGCAGGGGAACTACCGCAACCGCATAAGGTCCTTCCTGCTGCGCAAACCAGGTTCGGATGGCGGTCTGCACAGGGGGATGCAGCAGGGACTCCAGATCTTGGCGCAGTGCCGTATCGCGGAAGAGGCGCGTGCGCAGCAGAGCGCGATTCAGGCTGCCGTCGTCTTGCAGTATTTCCGGGCCGGCCCGCTCGACCACTTCCCCGAGAAGTGGGCCGTCTGGAGCCGTCAACTCCCGCACGATATCGTCGGCATCGATAATGGGCACGCCTCGTTCTTCAAAGCACTGGGCAGCCTGCGATTTCCCGCAGGCGATGCCTCCTGTCATGCCGATTCTGATCATCTGCAGGTCCTCAAAGCCCAGACCAGCCGACCAGTGACCGGGCGGAATCCCGACAGATCAGGAAGCCGAACAGCGACAGTGCCAAGGCGGGGCCAAAAGGCAGCGCATGTTGGACACGGCTCCATGTCCGCCGGGTCAGCCATAGCAGGAGGGTCAGGATCGAAGCACCCAAGGCCACCCAGGGAAGTATCATCCAGCCAAGCCAAGCCCCGCACACGGCGAACATCTTGAAATCACCGTAACCCATGCCGGCCTCTTTCCTGAAAAAGTAGAACAGGTGATTCAGCAACCACAGTGACAGGTAGCCCGCTACGGCTCCAATGACCGCTTCGTGCAATGGCGTAAACAGTTCAGACGTGTTCACCAGCAGTCCCAGCCACAGAAGTGGATAGACAAGCAAATCCGGCAATAATTGTGTCCGCCAGTCGATCAAGGCAAGTGCCAGGAGTCCCCAGCCCAGTATGGCATAGGCACCGGCTTCTGGGAGGCTGTCCGTGCTCAGGAGCGCACCAATCGCGAGCAATCCTGCCACCAGTTCCAGGAGAGGGTATTGCAACGAAATGGGGACGTTGCAGAAGGTGCAACGGCCTCGCAGGGCGAGGTATCCGAAGATCGGAATCAGATGGAGTAGGCGGATCGTCCGATGACAATGGGGACAGTGCGAACGTGGAGACCATAGGGTTAATTCGGGGTTTTCTCCACGCACCATGACAGGAAGCCGGAACACCACCACGTTCAGAAAACTGCCCACGGCAGTCCCGACGACAAATGCGATACAGAGCCAGAAGATCTCGGAGTGTGGCATCGATGTGACCGAGGGCTTGTGGTGTTATTGTATGGGGATTATGAGAAGCAGTATTACTCTCCTTTGTGGAGAGACGGCCCCAGGCTTGTTTTTACGGTTGTTCTGCGCCGGGGTGATCCTGCTTGCGGCGGGGATATTCGCGCCGAAGATTTTGATGGCAGAGTCGGAGGATCCGGCGTATCGGATCGAAACTCTAGAGGGAGGACTGGAATACCCCTGGAGCTTGGTACAACTGCCGGACGGTTCCCTGCTGATTACGGAAAAACCCGGACGCCTGCTCCACCTGGATGCAGACTTCGCCGGTCGCGATCTCATCGAAGGGGTGCCGGAGGTGGCTTGGGTTGGGCAGGGAGGGCTTTTGGATGTGGTTCTGCATCCGGAATACGGGCAGAAGAACAACCGCTGGGTCTACCTCAGCTATAGCAAACCCTGCTCTGCGGGATTCACAACGGCGCTGAGCCGTTACCGCTTGCTGGGCGATCGACTTGAGAACGGCCAGTTGCTGTTCGAGGCTCGTCCGTGTGGAGGATTGACCTGGCATTTCGGGGGGCGGCTGGCATTCGATGCGAACGGATACCTGTTTCTGACTATCGGGGATCGGGGTGAGCGCGAGAATGCGCAGGCACTCGACAGCCACTGGGGCAAATTGATTCGCCTGCATGCGGACGGGCAGATCCCGGCGAACAATCCGTTTGCCGGGAACTCCGATGCCTTGCCGGAAGTGTATTCCTACGGTCACCGAAACCCGCAGGGACTTGCGTGGAACCCTTTCGATGAAAAGCTCTGGTTGCACGAGCACGGCCCGAAAGGCGGAGACGAACTGAACCGGATTCGCGCGGGAGCCAATTACGGCTGGCCCCAGGTGACGCATGGACGCGAGTACACCGGCGGGATCATCAGCGAGCAGACGCATGCGTCAGGCATGGAGCCGCCGGTGCAACACTGGACGCCGTCAATCGCCCCGTCGGGGTTTGCGGTCTACGACGGCGCCTCTTTCGCCGAATGGCGCGGAGATTTCCTAGTGGGTGCACTGAAGTTCCAAAGCGTGTACCGGGTACAGTTGCGAGCGGAGGGCGGGGTGCATGAGCAGGTCCTGCCGGAACCCAAGGAGCACCGCATCCGCGATGTGCGGGTGCTGGCGGACGGCCTGATTTACTTGCTGACGGACGATTCGGACGGGCAACTGCTGAGATTGGTTCCCAACAATTAAGCTGATGAAGGCAATTGCAAAAGGAGTTGCATGTGTAGTTAATATTAAGTATATTAACTACATTCCTTGTGGCTAAACCGTTATGGCACGCACGACAACAATGACAGTTCGCCTCAGTGGCGCACTCAGTGATTTCGTTTCAGCGAATGTCAGTGAGACTGGATCTTACGAGAATGTAAGTGAGTACGTTCGCGACTTGATTCGACGTGATAAAGAGCGGGTGGAGCTGGAGGCCTTTCAACGCCTCAAAGCTGAACTGGAACACGCTTTTGCAGCACCAGATAGTTCATTTCACCCTCTTTCGGCCTCGGATGTCATCGCACGGAACAAAACCTAGGCTTGTGCATGGCGTCGATCCGCGTTCAAGAGGCGGCTTCTCTCCGCATTGATGAGATTTATCGATATTCCCAAGATAAGTGGGGGAGCGATCAGGCTGATGCTTACATCATGGGATTGTTCGAGGTATTTGCCGCAATTGCGGCGGGTAGCGTTCTGTCCCGCCCGATCCCGGCAGAATTTGGAATAGATGGTTATTTTTATAGATATGAGAGACACTATATCTATTGGAAGAAACTAAATAATGGAGACGTTGGCATCGTTACTATTCTGCATGAGCGTATGCACCAGATCGACAGGTTTCAAGAAGATTTGAAAGATGAATTTTCCGCATAATCCTCCATAATTAGTGGGCATCTACATCATCCGCGCCCGCTACTTTATTTCATGACTAATCTTCCGCCCGCCCGACTCGTCCAGTTCAACCCGCTGGTCGGCGACATCGACGGCAACCGTGCCCGCATCGAGGCGCGGCTGGAAGGTCAGGACCAACCTTCGATCTGGGTGTTTCCGGAACTGGCATTGTGTGGCTATCCCCCGGAAGACCTCCTGCTGCGTGATGATTTCATCAATCGCATCGACGAGGCTCTGGAGGAACTGGCGCGCTGCAGCGGAGAGCATTGGGTGATCGTCGGGGCTCCGGTGCGTGAGAATGGCGCCTTGTTCAACGCCGCCTGCGTACTGCATCAGGGCCAACGGATCGGCTTTGCCCGAAAGAGGCTTCTGCCGCAGTATGACGTCTTCGACGAGCGGCGCTACTTCGCTCCGGGCTCGGAGCCTTTCATCGTTGAAGCCGGGAGACGGCTGGGACTGCTGGTTTGCGAGGACTTGTGGCAGCCGGGGCCGGCTGCGGACTTGGCGGCGGCCGGGGCGGAAGTCCTGGTTTGCCTGAACGCCTCTCCGTTCGATCTCCACAAGGCCTCCAAGCGCCTGGAGGCCGCGCGTGCGCGCGCAATGGAAACTGGCTGCCCGGTCTGGTACGTCAACCAGGTCGGCGGACAGGACGAACTGGTTTTCGATGGGGCGAGTTTTGTGCTGGATGCTTCCGGGCAGCGAACGGCACAACTGCCTTCTTTTGTTGAAGCCGAAGCGGAACTGGTGCCCGAGGGCTTGGACTGGGGCGGTTCCCGGCAAGAGATCGAAGACTTGGATGATAATGCAGCCTTATACCAGGCATTGGTGCTGGGAGTGCGCGACTACGTGAACAAGCACCGTGCCCCCGGCGCGTTGCTCGGCCTGTCTGGCGGCATCGATTCGGCTCTGACGCTGGTCATCGCGGTGGATGCTTTGGGCCCCGAGAGGCTGGAGGCAGTGCTGATGCCCTCGAGATACACGTCGCAGGCCAGCGTGGAGGACGCGGTGCTACTGTGCGAACGCTTGGGCGTTTCCTCTCTGGCATTGTCGATCGAGCCAGCCTTCCAGGCTTTGCTTGAGACCTTGGGTCCGGAAGCCGAGCAAGACGATATAGTTTGTCAGAACCTGCAGGCGCGCGTCCGCGGTCTGTTGTTGATGGCACGCTCGAACCACAGCGGGAAACTGCTTCTGACGACCGGAAACAAGAGCGAAATGGCGGTCGGCTACGCGACCCTGTACGGCGATATGGCGGGAGGGTTTGCGCCGCTCAAGGACATATTCAAGACCCGTGTGTACCAGTTGGCCCGCTATCGCAACCGCGACGAGGAAGTCATCCCGGAGAGGATCCTGACCCGCCCACCGTCGGCGGAATTGAAGGCGGATCAGAAAGACTCCGATTCATTGCCGGATTACGCCGTACTGGATGCCATTCTGCGCCTGTTCATCGAGGAAGACTGTTCGCTTTCGGAAATCGTGGCACAGGGGTTTGATGCCGACCTGGTCCATGATGTGGTCGCCCGGGTGCTCGGAAGCGAGCATAAACGCAGGCAGGCACCGCCGGGAGTGAAAACGACGGAACGGGCATTTGGGCGGGACCGGCGTTACCCGATCACGTCCGGCTACAAAGCCTGAATTCAGTTCGACGGTGCCGGGTCCGGCGCACTTTCTTCCGGCGATGTGTCCGAGGTCACGGTGGGCTCGGGGATGTCCTCCGGGGCACTCGGGAGGTCTTCATCGTCGGACCGGCTCAGCAGTCTGCGCAACTGATGCCAGAGATCCTGGGAGTCGATGTCCGACGTCGGGATATGGCCGCTTGAGACCTCGCTGACCACGACCTTGTCCGGTTCGTGTGCCGCGACGAATTCCTCGGCTTCGCCGAGATTGAGCACGACTCTCTGGTACTTGCCGCTGAATTCGGGCGGCGGGAACTCTTCGATGTCGAATCCGACCATGATAGCCGCGCTGTCGACCGTGTCACTGATCCATTCGCCCGTGTTTGACAGCCAGGTCGGCTCTTCCACTTCGGCTGCCTTTCGGGCTTCATAATTCGGGAAGTTGAGATCCCGGACACTCCGCGTGTCGTCCGCGAGCTGATGCATTTCCAGATGGCGGTAGCCCTGTTCCAGATACCACAGCATATCGTCCATGTTCGGCGCGCCATGGTAGCGCTTCAGCGCGTGTTTGCTTCGGTTGACGACCGCGACGTAGGCTTTGCGGCGTAAATAGAAATCCGCGACATGCAGTTCATAGCGCGCCAGCAGATTGCGCAGGAAGATGGTGTGTTGGCGAGAGTCCGCCGCATACTGCGAATCCGGAAATTTCGTCACGACCAGTGAAAAGTTCTGGAACGCATGCAGCCACGGGGTCGGGTCTTTGTTGTGCCGGATGTAAGGCAGGACATAGTGCAGCAGGGTTCGACCGTAATCCAAGTAGCAAACGCCCTGCATGTAGTGTGCATATGCAATATGCGTGTGTAGCGGGTTTTGCTCCATAAAGCGATTGAGCACGACAATCGCTTCGGTATATTCCTCTTGCCGGTAGAAGGAGTAGGCCATCTCCAGCAGGCCTTGCTGGGCATAGGGGTCAAATGGATACCCGGACTCCAGATGTTCGAAAGCCTCGATCGCCTTGGTGAAATCGCCGCCTCGACGATAGGAAAGGCCCATGGCATACAACTGTGCCGCGGATTTGCCCTCGTATTCGGTTTCTGGCGCATCCGGCAACAGTCCGCAACCGGCCATCATCAACGACGACGTGAAACAAAGAACGATAGGGAAAAGGCGCATCACAGGGGATTGGATCGAACCGCGAAATTATATAACGCGGTGATAGGATGGAATTTTTAATGGTTGGCTGGAGCGGGCAATTGGACAGTTTGCCTCTGGTGGGGGAAGTGCCGGAAGACTTGGCGGGGAAGCGCCTGGACGTTGCGCTGGCACAGATGTTCAGCCAGTTTTCCCGGCGGCAGTTGCAGGACTGGATTCGGGCGGGGCGCGTGCTGGTGGAAGGAGAAATGGCTCGTCCCCGGGATCCGGTGGGGGGCTGTGAGCGGGTCGAGGTCTGGCCGCAGGCCGCCACACCTTCCCAGTGCGAGCCGCAGGATCTGCCTCTGGCCGTCGTGTTTGCCGATGATGACCTGATTGTTTTGAGCAAGGCGGCCGGACAGGTTATGCATCCGGCCCCCGGGCATCCGGACGGGACGATCCAGAACGCGCTCTTGTTCCACTTCCCGGCGACCGCTAAAGTGCCACGAGCAGGAATCGTGCACCGGCTGGACCGTGACACGACCGGGCTCGTAGTGGTGGCGCATAACCTTGAATCCTGCACGGCGCTGACCCGGCAGCTTCAGATGCGCGAGATTCAACGGCGATATCAGGCTCTGGTCCAGGGTGAACTGATCGCAGGAGGGACGATAGAGGAGCCGATCGGGCGACACCCAAGGCAGCGACAGCGTATGTGTGTACGCGAAGGCGGCCGGGAGGCCATCACGCATTATCGGCTTCGGCGAAAATTCCGCGGCCTGACCCTGCTCGATGTCCGTCTTGAGACCGGACGCACGCACCAGATCCGGGTGCATTTGGCGCATCTGGGTCATCCAGTAGTCGGGGATCCGGTGTACGGCGGACGCGCAAGAAGTCCAGCAGACGCATCCGTCGCCGTACGCGACGCAGTTCGAGGATTCGGGCGACAGGCATTGCATGCCTGCTCCCTACAACTCCGGCATCCGACTCGAGGAACCCTAGTCGACTGGAACGCAGACTTGCCGGAAGACTTTCGGGGTTTGTTGGCGCAACTGGAAGGCGACCGTGACTGAGCCGGAATTTGTCTATCCGGATTGGCCCGCGCCTGACCACGTGCGAGCGGCGACGAGCACTCGGGTCGGGGGGGTCAGTCGGAACGCTTATGCAGGATTCAACCTTGCCGCGCATGTGGACGACCGGCCTGAGGATGTACAGCAGAACCGGGAGATTTTGGCGCAGACCCTTCGGTTGCCTGGCGAACCGTATTGGCTGGATCAGCAACATGGTGCCATGATTCAGGAGGCGCGGATCACACCAGAATTGGTCAAGGCAGACGCGAGCTACACCACCTGCGCGGGACCGATCTGTGTTGTCCAGACAGCAGACTGCTTGCCGGTTTTGCTGTGCTCACGAAAAGGCGATTGGGTGGCTGCAGCACATGCCGGTTGGAAGGGCATTGCCGCGAATGTCCTGCAGGCGGCAATCCATGCCTACCCGGGACCGCCAGAGGATCTGCTAGTTTGGCTCGGCCCGGCAATCAGTATGGAATTCTATGAGGTGGATGAGCTGGTGCGGGCGGCATTGGGCAAGGAACTTGCTTCGGTGGCATTCCGTCCGTCTGGGCGTGCTGGACACTGGTTGTTGGATCTGACGTCTGCCGCCGCATGGCAGTTAGAGCGGGCCGGTGTCGAGCACTGTTACGGTGCCGAAGAATGTACTTTTCAGGACGAGCGCCGTTTTTATTCGTACCGCCGAGATCGGATAACTGGGCGTATGGCGACGTTGATCTGGATGGAAAAGCATTAATTCCAGCCAAAATCAAACTGATGAGCCGGATAGTAATGAGGCGAAGGTTTCAGCAGGCCGATCCGGCCAAGACGTCTAAATGTAAGTAATTGATTAATAAGTGAGAAAAATGGTCAAAAAAATCTGACCATTTTTTGTTTACTTCTCGGGAACTTTGCGGTAGAACCAAGTTCTTTGCAAATTTCTCTAGGAGGCACGGATGAATTTCCAAAAATCATCCCGGACACGTTGGCGGGTGTGGTTGGCAGGCGGAGTCTTTTCTCTGTTATTACTGGCTGCGTTGGTCCACGAGATGTTACGGGGTTCGAACGAGACATTTGCATTTTCTGATCCAGGTGTTCAGCTACTTCAGCCAACAGAGCTTCCGTCAGTGGCAAGTGCAATTCCCGAAATCGATATGAAACTGTTGTCGGAATCTTTGGCACAGACCTTGGATAACCGTCTTAACAAATGGGATCAACGCAACCTTGAAGTGTTCGAAAAACCCTTTCTGTCTCAGATGCGAACATTCGGAAAATGGAGGGAAGGGCTTGACGAGAAGATCAAAACACAATCCTCCAGGTTACAGGGCATGGATCAGAAGCTGCACTTGCTTGAGCGTGGCATGAACCGGTTGCTAGGCTCCCTTGAAGACGAAGCGATTCAGGTGTCCATGGAGCCTGAGTTCATTTTTCGGGGCATTGAAGTCTGGCATGGACAAGCGTATGCGCTGCTTGAGCACCAAGGGCGGATTTTGCCAGCACGGCAGGGAGACTCTCGGCTAGGCTGGAGAATCAACGCCATTGACCGCGATAATCGGAAATTACACATCAGCGACGGCATGACGAAACTTATCTTGGAGGAACAATGAGCAGGGTATGGCGCCGGGACGCCGGATGGTTGATAGGGCTTACGGCCCTAGCTGGAGTTGCGGCATCCGTAATTCTTGATGTGCAGGCGGCGCGCGAAGAAGCGAGTCAGTGGCAGAAAACCGACCTCCGTGTGCTTCGCTGGCTGGAATTGAGCGAGGAGGAGTGGCGTCAATATCAATCGTGGCGTTCCTTGATTGGCAAGCCACTGGCCGAAATGACTCCATACGAGGTCTTAGGTATTTATGCGGATGATGCAGAACAGCGGCGCCGGTTTGCTAGAGAGAACGCCCGTTTTATGCTTGATTTCTACCGACGAACTATGGAATTTGAACAGATTTACCGAGAAGAATTGGGAAAGATTTCGGGCGAAAAAAGGCCTTAAACTTTACATAAGATAAAAAACTTTACATTTTCAAAATCTTTACAGATAAATTTATTATTTATCAGTATGTTAATAAGCAAATAAATGGTCAAAAAAAACTGACCATTTTTCCTTGCTTTCTGGCAATGAGTGTTAGAGACTGCACAGGCGGTAATTACTCCCACGGAGGGGAGGCCGTGTAGGGTCGCCCAGCCTTAGGGCGGCCCTCAACTCCGCCCGGAGGCCTAAGAATGAGACATGCTGAATGGCTGATTGGCACAACTGCGGCATTGCTAGTGGCAGGGTGCGAGATGTTGCACTATGCGGTTCCGGTTTCGCAACCCCGGGAACTGAGTCACATCCCGCGGCCAGGGTTGATTGACCATTCGGCATCTTCAAGGCTGACTCCCGACTATCTAGTGCGCCCGGACATGGGCGAGAGGCAGGTTCTTGGGCAACTTCTACACGAATTGCAATTAGCCCGACATCTGATCGACGATGCTTACGAGCGCCGCGATGAGCGTGCTCGAGTGCGGGTGGACTACATGCGCTTAGCAGACGAATTCGACCGGATCGTGATCGGTTTGAGGCGCACTCTAACGGTGGCCGAAACGACACCGCGCGATCGCATGGACATCACCGGAGACTATCAATTGTATGAGTGATTCCATGCTTGGTCAGTTCGAGGTAACTTCCGGCATTTCGGGCGAAGTTCTGGCGGAAATAACTGCTGCGACTTGCCTGCTAGTCGTGACTCTTTGGGTGTCGTGGGTGGCCGTCTCTAGTCTGCGGCAGTTACGTGACGAGACCTTAGCAGTCGGCGAGGTCGCCACCCGAATCCTGTGGGCCGGCTTGATGTTTTGCATGGTGGTCGCCCTGATTGCCTTTGTGGAGTAAATCATGAGGAAACTTATTCTTGTTTTAGCGTGTGCTATGGCACTTCATCCGCGCTGGGGAATCGCCGTAAACACACTGGATTTGCCTGTCTTCGACGGCGTTGCCGCTGATGCAACCGATCCCTTTTCATTTATTAAGTCCGTTGCGATCACAGGTATGGCTTTGGTGTTTGGCTTTCTTGTGGTGGGCGCCTTCCTTGGCTACGGTGGCGGTCTGATCGCAAAACTTAACCAAGCGCGCGTTAAGGGGGACTGGGGAAGCCTTGGAATTTACTTGGGCACCGGTTTGCTGGTCGTGATCATCATTGCCCTGATGGGTTACATGGGGGGACAGATTCTGTCCGACTTCGAATGACGCGACCAGCTTCTCCACTCGGTTTTGAGCCGCCGATGTTTCGAGGGCTCAGCGGCACCGAATTGACTGCGGCAATAGTGTTATCGGTGGCACCAGGCACGGTGGGGGCAGGCATATTTTGTTTGTGGGCTGGTTCCTTGTTGTGGGCTCTTCCGGTGCTGGTGCTGAGTGCTTTCATCACGGTGCTGCTTGCAGGCACAGCGCTGAGGCACCTCAAGCGGAACCGCCCGCCCAACTGTTATCTGCAACGCGTTGCTCGCCACTTCAGACGAAGTGCCAATATCATCTGGCGGGAAGGATCCTGGAGGGTGGAGCGGTGACACCTTGTAGCTTCCGTGACGAAGAACTGAACCGCCGTCGCTATGTCCGGGCACTGCAGGTCGGTCTGGTGTTTTTGGCAGTGTCACAGTTACTTGCTTACGCCGGCTGGTGGCATGCATCCGGGACGCAACGCCTGAGTCTGCCGCCCCAATTGCGCTATGGCGCAACTCTCCATGGTGATGCGGTGCATCCATGGGAAGTGTATGTTTTCGCCGGATACATCCACCAGCAGATTAACAATTGGACCGACAATGGCGCCATTGATAATTTGGAAAACATTCAACGCTTGGCGGCGTTTCTCAGTCCAGACTACCGCTTCTGGCTGACACGTGAACATCAGCGCCATGAGGCTCAGTTCCGAAACCGGCAACGCAGTGTTAGCCCGGTTCTCGGGAGCTACAGCAATGAATCCGTACATCCATTAGGACAAGACACTTGGCAGGTCATTTTGGATGTTCGTCTCCGGGACTACCTGGAGGATCAAATCTACAAAGATATTGATGTCCGTTATTTCTTGGAGGTCGTGTTGCTGGATGCCGATCCCGAAACCAACGAGTGGGGATTGGTTCTGAATCGGCAGTACCAACCTCCTGAACGTTTACGTTCTCACCTGTCGGCTCTCGAATGAGGTGGTTTCTAGCACTGCTGCTGTGCTTGGCGTCATCGACGATTCTGGCGTCGTCGTCGCGTGTCTACACAGGTGATCCGCTTCCGGTACTACTGCCGCTTGGTAAAGAGCGGCGAATCGAAATCGAGGGTGCACAGGAAGTTCGTGTCGGATTGTCTGCGGCGCTGAAAGAACGCTTGCGTGCCGAGAGTGCTGGTCCCCATGTTTGGTTAACTGCCCGGGATGCTTTGTCCCTGCAGCGTGTATACCTCAAAACCGAGACCGAGCTGTTGGTGTTGAAAGTTCGGACGGACCCCCGGGCACCGACGGAGCCGCTGAGCATCACGGTAGATCTGAAGGGCTCCAGATCTTCTCCTTCGTTTTCACCGGACAGACAGCCAAGCTATGTGGCGCTGATGCGTTATGCCATCCAAGCCTTGTATGCGCCCGACTACCGTGAAGATCTGGGTTCCAAAATCCGGCAGGTTCTTATCGATGAACAGCCGGTTGCCCTGTTTCGTTGTCGGGAAACATATCCGTCCGCGTGTGGGGATGCGGTCGAGTCTATTCCCCATGCTGCATGGGAGGCACTTCCTTATTACATAACCGCAGTCACGGTACGCAATCGCCTGCCTGAATCCCTGGTGCTTGACCCTCGCGATCTCCGCGGGCGATTCGCGGCATCCGCCATCGTACACCCTCGTTTGGAGGCATCTGGAAGCGTCCGAGATACGACGACTGTGGTGTTGATTTCGAGTGTCCCGTTTGAACACGCCCAATGAACGCGCGCAGCCCGTTGCTTAAGTTGCTTGCCGGGGTTGCCTTGTTGCTTGCACTATCGGTGACATTCCTGTCCACTTCTCCGCCACCGGCTGAGCCGGAGATTCTAGTTCCCTCCAGTCGAGAACTAGATGAAGCCGCTGAGGAAGTCCGAGCCGCGGCGACCGGCATGCGCCGCTTGGAGCAAAAGATTTCAGATCAGGCGGAACAAATCCGGGAACTGGACGAATCACTTGTTGAGTTGTCCTCCCGCGTTGAACAACTGGTGCAACACCGGCGGCGGCAAGAGGAGGCGCAGACATCCAAATTATCTCCACTCTCATCGGGTGAGGCACCCGAGAAAGGGGAAGAATTTGATCTGGACACCTTGACCTATGAGCCTCCATCCAACGCGGAGGCCGAGCTTTCGGCGCCTCAATTTGACTTGCCACTGACTTGGGTAGAGCCGATTGATAGTGACAGGGCGTTACAGCGCAATTTGGCGGCAGTTTCGGGCAATCTGGTCGCGGGGGAAGAGACCGATGAACCACCAAGGTTCTACATCCCGCCGTCTATCCTGTCCGGATTGTCCCTGACTGCTTTGGTTGGACGCATCCCGCGTGGCGGGGCCGTGCAGGACCCGTGGCCATTCGTCGTGGTGAGCCAAGCCGACAATTTGACGGCAAACGGTGTGCGCCTCCCTCAATTGCGTGGCATTCTGTGGCGTGGCGTCGTCCGTGGCGACGCAGTGCTGTCCTGTGCAAGCGCGTCCATCCGGAGCCTGGTCTATGTGTTCGATGATGGAACATTTCATGTTGCAAAGGCGCCAGCGCAGGAGGGTTTCGGCTATTTAGCCGATAAGTCTGGCAATCCCTGCCTGGTGGGAGAGATTCATACCACGGCCCCAGAGGATATGGGCACACATCTGTTGGCCGGTGTTCTGGCCGGCATGGGTGGGGCTTTTGCTGAGTCTCAGGTGCGGCGCAATGTCTCCGGGGGAACCGAAACGTCTCACGTGGAGGGAGATGCTTTCAGCTATCTGCTAGGCCAGACGGTTCAAGGTGCAGCCTCCGCATACGGCGACTATCTGCTGCGGTTTGCCAACGATACTTGGGATGCAGTGGTAGTCCCGGCCGGTCGCGAAGTGGACATCCATATCACGGACAGCATCCCTGTCATCCATTCACCAACTCGGACGATCTATGACGATCCGATTCCTTCCTTGGCCGTGTCTTTTGGCGGTCTGGATTAGCGCCTGTGCTGCTCCGGTCGAACTTCCGGAAACCGCGAGCACGGTGCGTGATCTATACCGGCAGGCTATGCCGTCTGGAACGCCTGTGCCCATGTCGCGCCCGCTGCCAGCCCAACCGGGCATGGGTAGTCCCTTCATGGCCGAAGTGGACCGACAGTTGCGTCGAGACTTCAGGGAGTTCCCCAACCCGCGACTGATCCTGTATGTCTATCCACACCTTACAGCCGATGGAATCCCGGTTCCCGGGTATGCCACTTGGTTCAACGTCTTCGAGCGCGGCCCGACCCTGAAGGTTGTGCGTTGAAAAGTCAAGAAAAATGAATAACAAAAAATCATCACACCCAAGGAATATGGATCCTAGAAGAAACGGTTATTGCCCTGTTTGTCTTCGATGTGGCTTTGCCACTGTGTTTCTGCCGAGGACGGGGCCATGCTGAGTGTTCGCGTTTTTCAGCTCTTGGCTGTCGGGTTGTGCCTGCTTCTGATCGCGAAGTACATGCAGTTCATGCAGGCGACGGTTCGTGGGCTAGATCGTCTGATGATGCGGCGCTTCTTCGACGTGGATGGATTGACAAACGAGATTCGGGCCAGAGTGGAACGCAATGGCGGGAACCCACCAACTCGACACTCCTCGGAAGGATTCATGTGCCGCGCTGCTTATTTGTGGCTTTGTCGTCGCCTGCGGCAGGTGGCTGGCTTGGATTCCAGGGTCGACTGATGCGCTTTCCGGTCCTGGCCAGTTTGTTCTTGTGCAGCCTTTCTATGGCAATGGCCGAGACGTTCAGTACGGCAGACGTGGCGCGGCGTTCACTCCAATCCAACTGTTTGGACTGGAAGATAGTCGGAGTATGCCTGTGGCTTCATTGCAAATACGGGCGCTGCCGAATCAATACCACGCCACGAGTCCGACACTATTTGCCGGACTTGGTTTTCACCGCATACGACCAGACCGGTGCCCCACCTTGGAAGGAACTTCGCACCCTGCTGGATTTGGATTCTCCTTTGGGAGACCTGTTACAGGGAGGATCGTTTCCGTCCACGGATGCCTCGGACGGCCACACCCTGCGATTCAAGGAAGTCGATGCAGTTGGGCATCCGTTCCCGCTACGGCAGAAAGTCTTCAATGTGGTCTACCTGTGCCGCTCTCAGGCCAAGCCGATGTTTCCGTACTTTGTGTCTGCACTAGACCACATGGAGTGGCGAGGTGGATTGGAATCTGCACGTCCAGAAAGCCTAACCCCGGGTTTGCGTGAAATCGGCGATTGGCCAAGAAATTCGTGGGGGCCGGTCTTTCCGCGCACCGGTTTCGTGTGGCAGGCTGAAGATGTAAAGGCGGCCGCCGTGGCCGTACAGCGCGCCGCCGACATCGTGACTCAACCGAATCAGGCTCGGGTGTACGTGCCGTTCGGCTATGACGGCCACCGCCGGGTCGCGCACGGCAATCCAAATGCCCCAAACCGCGAAGCCTGCGAACGGTCAGGAGGATTGTGGCGTTCCGATTCTCCAGCTCCGGAGCCTTCCCACTGTGCATCCACGGCCCCGCTGGAAGAGTGCATGACTGCCGCACCCCCGCCGTCGCACACACAATCCGGACATTGCCGCCAGCAGGCGCAATTGGCTTGGTTGCCCTCGCTCAACGAGCGCAACGCGCGCTGGCAGATGATCAGCCCGCGCACGCAGTCGCGTTGCGAAACCTTCGGATCTCCCTCGAATTGGTCGTTCGACAAGACCAGCGAAGACGGGAGTTATGCCTGGAACCTGTGGCGTCCCTACGAATGTTGCGCCCCGGGCAAAGGGAAATTCATTGGCCACAAAACTTTCTGAGGAGGAACCATCGTGGGCAAAAAGAAAAAATCAAAAAAGAAAGTCACTCTGGAACGCATCATGGCCCAGCCGATCGCCAAGCGTCTGTATGTGTCGTTAATCCCGATTGACAACCTGCTGGGCGACATGAGGATGGAAATCGATGAAGGAGAACGTGCCGAGGATGATTCCTACTACGTTCGAATTCAGGAATTGCGTGAAGGTTTGGTCCAGACTCTGGACGAGGTGCTACAGGACTGCGATGAGTGATCGCAAGCGGAATGCGTTTGACCGCTGGCTCGCCGGACTTCGTCCGGCGTTGCCAGCGGATCCGAGGCACGCGCCGAATGCGGGAGCTAGTTGCTGGAGCGGGCAGGGCCGCCGACCTTTAACCCGGGCACAATTTGCGCGTCCGATAGCGGGGAGTAAATCCGTTTTGCAGGAGATTAGAACTTCGGCATCCTTTGCGGAGTTACTGTTCCCCAAGGCCGCACTTGGGCCGGAGATGATTCTGATGAAGGATCTATGCAGTGTCGGCCGTTTGTTCGATCTGGCTCCCGCACATACCGAAGGAAGGCCGGACAGCATTATCGAGGACCTCCACCAGCGCCTGATGCCTTTGTTGCGTGACGTATTCCCGCAAAACCAGCGCAGGCCATGGGTGGCACAGTTTTTTGTGTACGACCGCCATCACTTGGCCGACGATCTTCAGGCACTCGAACAGTATCTAAACTCGACGATTCGGGGTTCAGTCTATTCGCAGCACTGGATGGAAGTACTACACGAACACTATAAAGACGCTTGTAAAAAGAATGGTCTTTTCTTTGATCCGGTCAGCCGAACGCCGTGGAAAGGGAAAGTGCGATGCATCCGGTTGTGTATTTGGCGCATTGAGGAGCCGGGTGGGATTCCGGACGGACAGCATCTCGACGATCTATGCGAACGCTTGACTCATTCATTGGCGCAGGTGGGCATTCGTCTGATGCCTTTGAGTGGCGAGGATCTCTGCCGCTGGCTGGATGACTGGTTCGGCCCAGCCCAAGAAGCTGCGGAGACTTCAAAAGTGCCACTGGTCGCTACACCGTTGACCTTGCTCAAAGGGACGGCCTTGGGAGATTTGGCACATCGGGCTCTGCGGCGCGGTGCTCCGTGGTCCTCGGCCAGTAATAACTGCTGGTATTTCCATGGTCGTCCACATCGCTTTCTGACGGTCAACGCGATCCTAGGGGAGCCACGAATCGGGCACTTGACTGCTGAGAGGATGATTGGAGACCGTCGGCAGACGCTCTGGGATCAAATGCCAGAAGGGGCAATCTGGATGATGGCTGTAGTGTTTGCGCCACAGGATGACATTTTGGAACATGTCGCCCGGGTTAAGCGCAATGCGGTTGGCAGTGATCCGCAGGCGATGGCCATCCGTGCTCTCGCAGAAGAAGCAGTGCAGCAAGTGTCTGATGGAAATCCGATCATGCCGGTGTTTAGCGGCGTATTCGTTTCAGCACTAGATGACGACATTCTGGAGCAGCGAGTCCGGGGATTGTCTGCCACTCTAATGGCTCACGGTATTGCCTTGATTCCTCCTAGGGATGATCCCTTGGCTCAGGATTCCTACATTCGTGCACTGCCATTCAATTTCAGCCCAGAACAAGATCAGCGCTTCTACATACGCCGTTCCCGTCTATGGTTTATGGATCATGTGGTGAGGTGTCTGCCGGTATACGGACGCTCCACCGGAACGCGGCATCCAGGCCTGATGGCATGGAACCGTGGCGCAGAGCCGCTGTCGTTCGATCCGCTCAATCCGGTGGATAGGACCAAGAATGCACACTTATTCGTATTCGGCCCGACTGGCTCTGGAAAAACCGCTTTTCTCGTCAATACATTACTGCATACAGTCGCAGTACACCGTCCCCGGCTGTACCTAATAACGGCATTGCCAACATTTGGCTTGCTCGCGAAACACTTCAAGTCGAAAGGCTTATCGGTGAATCATGTCAACGGAGATCGGACCTCGATTCCTCCGTTTGCAGATGCCCGATTGCTCTTGGGTGCCGGCTCGGCACCCGCCGCCGACAGGGTGGAGGACGAGGTCGAGCGTGACCTTCTGGGCGAAATGGAGATACAGGCAAGGCTGATGGTTACGGGTGGAGATCCGAAAGAAGAACAGCGCTTCACGCGCGAGGACCTGAATCTGATTCGAAAGTCATTGTTGGCGGTCGCTAATGCTGCTGCGAATCACCCGGACACACCAGTGTTAACCCAGGATTTGTCGGACTTGATGCACCGGGCAGCCGAATCCGGACGACTGCAGGACGACATGCTGAGCGAGGATCAGCGGCGCAGCCTGAGTCGGATGGCTAATTCGATTGAACTGTTCTGCACTGGGCAGGCGGGGGAGATATTCAACCGCCCAGGAGAAACTTGGGTCGAGTCCGATGTGACCGTGGTGGAACTGGGGGCGTTGGCGCATCGGCGCAACGAGGCGTGGTTGGCAGTGGCAATGAGTGGGCTGCTGTCCCGCATCAATGACCAAGTACAGGCTCAGCAATATTCCGCGCGGCAGACCGTCGTGGTTCTGGACGAAGCACATTTGCTCCTGAAGAATCCATTAATTTCTCCCTACATCCTGTCAATTTCCGCAATGTGGCGCACATATGGCGCTTGGTTGTGGATCGCAACTCAAAGCCTGCGTCAGATTCCGGAAACCGCGCGTGAACTTCTAAATCAGCCGGAGTGGTGGATCTGCATGGCCATGGAGCAGGACGAGGTAGACATGATCGGACGATTTCGAAGGCTTGACGAAGAGCAGAAGGCGATGATCCTGTCCGCCCGCAAGGAGCCTGGCAAATACACCGAAGGTGTGGTGATGTCCGGCAAGTTGATGACTCCGTTTCGCAATGTCGTGCCAGCGTTGTCACTAGCTTTGAGCCAGACGGAGAAAGATGAGAAAGCGCATCGGGCCAGTCTCATGCGGCAGCACGGATGCTCGGAACTTGAGGCGGTTCACCGGATCAGCGAGTCGATTCGTCAGCAACGCCAAGGGCGGGAACCATGACTGTTTGGGCTCGCGCTTGTGCATGGGGTCTGGTCCTATTAATAATCCCCACAGTCTCCGATGCGCAAATCAAGCTTCCGAGCAGTGAGGAATTGGGTTTGTACTACACGCTCGGGGGTTCGCGTGCGGTTCCCCCGACTCCCGGCCAGACGTTACGCATCAAACTGCTCCCGGACATCCAGGCGGGGGCTACCTACAGTTGCGGAAAGTTCGACTTTCGCTTTCAGGTCGAGGAAATCCTAAAACGGTTGGAAGACCAACTAACGACCCTGAAATCGCTTCCGGAACAGATTCTTTTGGCTTTGCCGGGCGGGTTGTTCTGTCGGGCCTTTCCGGGTGCCTGTCAGTTGATGCAGTACTACACCATCCGCGCGGGTGAAGCATATAAGTTAGCGCTTGGCTCTTGCCAGGAAATAGAGAAAGGGATTGCCGACCGGGGGCCTGCTGGCGCTTGGACGAAGATCGCCAAGTCGCTGGAGTGGGGGCAGCAGGCGCATGAGGGAAGCAATGTGCTGGAAGCACAGGAAGAAGCGGAGGAAGCTCCCGAAAAGGGATTGGCTTGGGTTGGCGGCCAACGTGCAGGGGGTGTAGGTCAGGACTTAATTCGCCCAGTTTATGACAGCACTCGTGCCGGGTGGTGTCTGCTGAACGGTGAGCCGGTCACATGCCGGGAATCCGAACGTACAACTGAAATTTCAAGTTTGTTCGAGACTCCAGAAGCTGCAGCGAATTGGTTGGTCGACATCTCTGGTGAACAGGCCATCAGTTTGGTAGACAGTGCGCCAAGTCCGACTATTACCGGACATGGTCTGTTGCCTTTGATCGAGACCGAGCGACAACGCATCGAGGAAATTCTGCAGCGGTTGGTCAAAACCGATCTGGTGGAATTAACAAGCGAAGATTTGACGAACATCTCAAGCCGCAATCTGGCGATGCGTCGGGAAATTATCGACGGTTTGCAAGCCCATCCGGATGCGGAATGGCGCATTCAGCGCTTGGCGTCGGAGTTGGCGACTGCGCGAATCGTGGAGAAGACCTTTGTTGCCAGGGCCGCCTTGATGGCAGGGCGCCAAGAACCGAATGTTGCGGCATTGGCTCCAGCCCAGGAGGCGCTGGGCACGGCATTCGAACGCATCAATCATCAGGTAGATTTCGTACTGAATGAAGTGCAAGCTTCGCACCGCTTGGCGTCCGAAACGATCCGGACCTTTATCGAATACGAAATGCTCGGTGGCGTCCTCAAGCCGATCCGGTTGAGTCCTCCCGAGGATACCGATTCCCGATTGATCGATGGCGGGTTTCCACTTCCGAAGGAAGAACCCTAATGGATAGTTTCCGGGTGCGCCGCATACTTTGGTTCCTGCTGGCTATCTTGGTGGGAGGAACAGTATTTTTCTATGCGGCACAGCAATTGGCGGATGCGACGCCAGACTCTTTGGGGCGTACGGCTGCCATCATGTCGCGGTGGAAAGAATTCTTTGATCTCTATGGTCTCTGGCTTCATCTGGGTGCACACGGGGCAACCTACCTGTACCTGATTTTGCGTTGGCCACAACTGGTCTGCTGGGTCGATCGGCGGCGGGCCGCACGGGGATACACGCCGCTGTCGGTGGTCGAGCAGCGCCGGCTGGTGTGGGCCGTGATCACTGTCTGCGTGACTTACGAAGGTTTGTTGATGTTGCGCTATCTGGATTGACGGGAATGTACGCGACGATCCCCGCGTTCAGCCACATAGAGGTCTACTTGACCATGTTTGGCTGGAGCATGTACGAGCTACTGTTCGAACTGGCCGACGACCTCAACCTGCTCCTGATTCCATTTCTGGTGGTGATCGTTCGCAACTTCATTGTTCCGCTTAGCACCGAAAACATTTTCCCTAACAGCGGGGGTTCTGTCAGTCAGATGAGAGTGGACCTCCCGGTGGCACTGGTGGTGTTCATTTTCATGGTCGTGCCTTATGTCAAGGTTGAGCCGAACTCTATCGAATACACCCCGGTCTGCCAACTTGGAAGTGTTACTCATACCTACGGGGACACTGGCACTACTTACGACACCACCCAGTTGGCCCGTTTTCATGAAAAACATCCCAGAGTTCCAATATTCTGGGCCGTGGTGCTGTCGGTCAGTGGTGGCATCACTCAGGCCGTGCTGCAGCATTTGCCATGCTTTCAGGATTACTCCGGGCTCGCATTCCGAACCCGCCACGCTTTCATCAAGGATCCGGGCATCCGCCAGGAATTTGATCATTTTGCTAGTCAGTGCTTTGTGCCAGCTTGGCGAAAATATGAGATCTTCCGGCCTTCAGAAGAAATTGTGCCGCGTAAGGATGCAGAGTATCCGGGGAACCGCTATTTTCTGGAAGAGCCTGGATATTACGCTCTATGCAGCGCGGTCACCGAGCAGGGCGCCTGTTCGTTCGATCCCTACCCCCGGCCTCGAACGACGGTCAAGCGTTGGAAGGGGGATCATCAGTTGCCAGTTTGCCGGGACTGGTGGCTTGGCAACGGAGAGAATGAGGGTTTGTTGAAAATTCTGGCACGCTTTGTGCCAGATATGGACTGGATTGCGGACTTCACCAAGGGGACTTATAGCCAGGACTTCATTGAAGAACAAATGGTTCGCAACACTATCCTCAACGGTCCGCGTCGTTATGGCATCGGTGGGCCAGACAATGAGATACTGGCAGGCCTCGCGGCGTTTGCCGCAGGCTCTGGAATTGCCAGTGGTTTGGCTGCTTGGGCTGCGAGCGGTAGCCTTGCGGCATTCACGCTATCCACTGCGGTTGGCGCAACTGCTTTCGTCGGGTCCGAAGCGCTGGGGCTGTATGCCCGGTTACACATCATGCGGCGGATTGCGCCGATGGCGCAGAGCCTGATGCTGATGGTGCTGTATATGCTTCTGGGGGCGTATTTGTTCCTGACTTTCTACAGTCTAACGGCGGCCTTGAGAATCATGATCATGATAGTGGCGGTCCGGTTGTTTTCAATGATGTTTGGCATATCGAACTTCCTTGACGATATGCTGATTGATGCGATGTACCCCGGTATGAAGCTTGGTGATGCCGGGCGCTGGGAGGTGGATCGGATCGCGCTTGGCTACGGCACGATGGCATTGCACATGCTGCTGCCCCTGGGAATGTTGTGGGTGATTTATGCGGCGGGCAATGCTGCCATGCGAGGGTTGGATGCGCTGGGGCCCTCTTCGGATCCGACCGGGATCGGAAATGCTGGCCGCGTTAGCACTCTAGGGATGGCGCGCAACATCAAACGATGATACGGAATTCGGAGTAAGCATGAGGTTCGCACGGACTGTTTTCTTTGAACCAAAGGAGGGTTTATTCGGATCGTTGGGAGCCCGCGTCCACGTGTTTCCCTCCAAGCCATCGCGTATGAGATCAATGCGAAGAACCAGCCTATCCGAATCGATGGTTACTCACACTTTCATTCAAGGAGGAATATATGACATCACCAAACCCCAAAACTAGCCGCACCCTAGGTGCGGCGCAGCCAGCACCGCCACTATTTGATACACTAAAAGCCGCAAGGAACCTGAAGAATGCGGAATTCGGAGACAAGCAAGCCGTGACCTTGGTCGAAACCATTCAGGACGCGCAAAACGAATTAGCCACGAAGGCTGACTTGGC
>LXNI01000963.1_pt1 | contig 28642 bp, 27 predicted proteins | sample 809091 | NCBI WGS metagenome assembly LXNI01 (sample SAMN04870527, study PRJNA318959) | sponge metagenome | biome: 01000161; feature: marine sponge reef; material: water | host: Sarcotragus foetidus | place: Greece: Milos, Mediterranean Sea | collected 2013-05-29 | depth 5-7 m | reverse complement strand
CGATCGCCCAGCCTTGCCCCCTGCGGCTGAAGTGTGCGGAGACAATCGCCAGACTGTTCGGTACGATCATTGAACTGCCCACGCCCTGCGCCAGGCGCCCGGCAATGATGACGCCGGTCGTCATCGCCGCGCTGCATACCACCGAAGCCAGACCAAATAGCAATATGCCCAGCATACAGATGCGCTTGCGTCCGTAGTGATCGCCCATGGAACCAGTCACCACAATGAGCGATGCCTGCACCATAACGTAGGCGTTTGGAATCCAAATGAGATCAGCGCCGCGCGCGCCCAATTCCACCTGAATCGCCGGCAACGCGACATTAAGCGACGAACTTGCCACAAAGGCCATACTCGCCGCCAAGATGGAGGCGAAAAGCACCCAATATCCGGTGGCGCGGCCGCTACTTCCATGACCGTCTAACAACGAAGACAATCCTCAATGAAGCATTTAACAAGCGTCACATGCTTCCAGCGTATCACAGAATTGGGAAACGAAACGCGATTCGAACCTACTCTGAGCCGCCCGCATTCTAAATTCAACGATCCATAAAACTGTTAGCCGGCGGAGACTGACTTACTCCGGAAAGGGCAATTCCCGCTCAATCATCAGGGCCGCCAGCAAGCCGCTCATTATGCTAAGCCCGGCGGCGATAAACATGATGACGCTGATGGTATCGGAGAAGGATTCGCTGATTAGATCGCGCAAATAAGCGCGCTCCTGCGGCGTCAAGGTAGCGGGAACAGAAGTTTCCGCCAGTTTGACTGACTCGGATGTGAGCAATGCTCTGGCGTCGCCGGGCAATGCTGTGACCACCGGATGGCTCAAGAGAGAATCTCTGAAGAGGACCAGCACGATGCCGCCCATTGCCGCGATCGCCAAAACCTGCGCCGAGCGCGACACGGTGTTGTTCAACCCGGAAGCCATGCCGGCGTGGTGCTCGTCGACCGACGCCATGACCGCCGTGGTCAAGGGCGCCAGCGTAATGCCCATGCCGGTTCCAAATAGGCAGATTGCCGGGAAGAGCGTCGTCCAGTATGTATCTTGTCGACTGGCAGGTTCCAGCATGGCCAGCAAGATGAAGGAAATACCAATGACTATCGGACCCACAATCAGGGGTATGCGCGGTCCGTAGCGATCGACCACGCGGCTCATCAGAAACGACAGGCCCACCATCAGCACGGTCATCGGCAGCAGCGCGAAACCCACCGCCGATTCCGTGTATCGCTGCACCTGAATCAAGCTAAGCGGCAGGAAAAACAATACGCTGTTCATCGCGCCGTAGAGGAGCAGGGTTAGCGTGTTTGCGCCGGTGAAAGTTCGCGAACGAAAGAGATTGAGCGGCATCATCGGGTGATCGCTGTGGCCCTCGATCCAGATGAAAGCCGGCAAAATAGCCAGCGCCGCGGCGCCCGAGAGCAGCACCAATGGGTCGTCAAAACCCCGGCGCGGTCCCTCGATGCAAAAGAAGCCGCTCAGCATCAGGGCCAGGGTGCTGAGCACGGTGCCCGAAATATCCAGGTCTTTGGGCGCTTCCTCGTCATAGCTCTCCGGCACGTAGACCACTAGCACCAGGATCGCGACGATGCTGAGCGGGATATTGACGATGAAAATCAGACGCCACAATCCGGCTTCCGTGAGTACGCCGCCGATGATTGGACCGGCGCCTGAAATCAGCATGGTTAAGGCCGACCACACGCCGATTGACCAACTGCGCCGGTGGTGGGCGAAAAACGACCCGACCAGCGCCAGGCTGCAGGTGATCATCATGCCGCTGCCGATGCCCTGCGTCGCGCGCGCGGCGATCAGTACTTCGGCCGATTCCGTCACGCCGCAAACCAGCGACGAAAGCGCAAACAGCACGATGCCGATGATATAGATACGCTTGCGGCCATAGTGATCGCCAAAGGACCCGCTGAGGAAAATAAAGGCGGCCTGCAGCAGCGAGTATGCGTTGACGATCCAAATGAGATCAGTGCCGCCGGCATCCAGATCGCGCTGAATCGCGGGCAGGGCCACACTGAGCGCCGTGCTGACCATGAAGACCATGCTAGGCGCCAAAACAGTAGCGAAGAGCACCCAGAAGTCCAGACGCCAACTGGCGCCGGCTTCGTCATCTTTGTTCATGTAGCTGATTATACTAGCTCTGTCGAGAATCCGAGACCTAGGGAGAAATGAAACTACTGGCCAGTTGGCCTACCATTTCCGGTGTGTTGACGCGAGCCACGGCCGCCGTCAGGGCGTCTCGGCGCGCCACCTGGAAGGACCTCAATCGGGCAAGGCAGTTGAGTTGTTCGCGAAGTCGGAACGGCGCCCTTTAACCAGTATTGCAGCCTGATTGGCTGTTTTTGCCGAGCGCAATTCCAATTAGTCCTTGCCCAATTCTTTGAGCTCCCGCTCCAGCTCCGACCGGCGTTTTGCGCTGGCTTCCCGACCGGCTGCCATCGCGCGATCGTAATGCTCCTGCCAATTCTCTCGCAGTTCGTCCGATGTCAGCGGCGCGAAGAAGGCAGCCAAAAGCGCGCCGATCGCCCAGCCGATGCCTAAGCCGAAGAGTAAACTCAGAAACTTGCGCATGCGCTCGGTACCCTTTTTGCTCCGACAGTTGTCCGCCTGCTGACGACCAACTGGAATAAGCGCAGATCATACCACTCCGGCGACCGATTTCGCAATGCGCCGGCTTGCCGACGGCTAGAGCACATCGGCCGGGTCGATGTCGATTTGCCAGCCCGGCTCCGGGCTCAGGCCGCGCAGGGCCGCGCGCGGGTCAGGCCCTCGCACCAACAGATGCCAGCGGTATTTTTTGTCGACGCGGCTGTAAAAGCAAGGCGCGGGCCCGATCAGGCTTGTAGCGGAGAGATCGCGCTCTTTCAGAAGTTGCCGCAATTGCTGCGCGGCCAGCTCAGCCTGTTGGCGCGCTTGATCGCTGCTGGTATAAGTGAAGACGATACGGGCCAGCCGGCGAAAGGGCGGATAACCCAGCGCGCGTCGGTAGTCGCTTTCTCGCTCGACGAAGCCGGCGTAATCATGACGAGAAGCGGACTGGATGACGTAGTGCTGCGGCTGGTAGGTCTGCAGGATGACCTTGCCGCCCAGCACGCCACGGCCGGCGCGTCCCGAAACTTGAGTCAGCAGTTGGAAGACGCGTTCGCCGGCGCGATAGTCGGGCAGCGCCAAGCCCAGATCCGCGCTGACGACGCCCACCAGCGTCACCAAGGGCAAATCCAGCCCTTTGGCGATCATCTGCGTGCCGATGAGCACATCCGCCTGGCGCTCGATGAATTGCTCCAGAATCTCAAAGTGCATCTGCGGCGTCTGCGCTGTGTCGATATCCCAGCGCAAGCTGCGAATGGCCGGATTGAGCGACTGCAGCGCCGATTCGACTTGTTGCGTGCCGGCGCCGAAGTAGCGGATTCGCGCCGACCCGCAGGCCGGGCAAGTCTGCGGCTGCGATTGGCTGTAGCCGCAATGGTGGCAGCGCAAACTGCCATCGAAACGGTGGAATGTCAGCGGCATGTCGCAGCGACTGCATTCGAGGACGTAGCCGCAATCGCGACAGAAAACGTAAGTCGCTTGCCCGCGCCGGTTGAGCAATAACATCGCCTGTTCGCCGCGCTCCATCACGACCGCCAGCGCCTCCTGCAAGTCCCGACTGAACATGCTGGTATTGCCCGAGCGCAGCTCCTGGCGCATATCGACTACGGAGACCGGCGGCAGACCGATCATCATGGCCTCTTCGCGATCATCCTGGTAGCGGGATACGCGACCGAGTCTGTCGGCTTGCTGGCGAATGCGCTGCCGATGCCCCATGATGCGCTGCGGCAGCTGCAGAATGGCGTACTGTCCCCGTTGAGCGCGATGCCAAGTCCCCAGGTCCGGGGTCGCGCTGCCCAGGATGAGCGCGGCGCCCTGCTGCTCGGCCAGGAATACGGCGGCGTCGCGCGTGTGATAGTGGGGCTCGCTGCGCAAATAAGCTTGGGGCGACTGTTTGTAACTGGAGTCGTGCTCTTCATCAATGACGATCAAGCCGAGATTGGGCAAAGGCGTGAAAAGCGCTGATCGCGTGCCCACGATCACGGCGACCTTGCCCGCGCGGGCGCGCTGCCAGGTATCGTAGCGTTCGCCGATCGGCAGGCTGCCGTGCACCAAGGCAACCTGCCCCGGAAAGCGCTCGGAGACACGGCGCACAGTCTGCGGCGTCAGCGCGATTTCCGGCACGAGGAATATGGCGCTTCTGCCCTGCGCCAGCACGGCGTCAATCGCGCGTATGTAGATTTCGGTCTTACCGCTGCCGGTTACGCCGTGCAGCAGGAAGCGCGCAGACTGCCCCGCTTCCAATGTCGGCCGGATTGTCTCCCAGACTGATTGCTGATCGGGCGTCAGAATCGGCGCCTCATCCGGCACAAAATCGAAATCGCGCAGCGAATCGCGCCAGACTTGCTCTTCCCGTGCTTCGAGCCAGCCGGCTGCGATCAGCTTCTTGATACGCTGACGCGTCGCCCCGGTCTGCCGCAAGATTGCGGGCATAGTCGGCGGTTGCGCCATGCCCGCAATCAGGCGCAGAATCTCCGCGGTCCAGGCCTTGCCGCGCCACTTCTGAAGCATTTGCTGAACGCGGCCCGAGTCCGCTTCAAGAACGACCAGGTCTTGCTGGCCGCGCTCGGTCGGCTCGATGAATACCAAGCCCTCGTCGATTAGCCGATTTAGCGGCGCGCGTGTCTTGGCGCCCACCAGCTTGAGGGCGTCCCGCACGCCGATGGCATCCTCATCGCGCTCGGCGATTGCTTCCAGCAGGTCGGCATGTCGGACAGACTTCCCAATCTGTCTGGCCAGCTCAGGAATCTGCCGCGGCCTGTACTGTGGGTAGAGACGCGTTATCGTCTTTTTGCGCGCCGAAGGAGGCGCCAATACCGCTTCAATCTCGATCATGCCGGCCTTGGCGAGCCGGCTGAGCTCCGCTTCGACTGGCTGCTTGGCAAACTTGCGCTTCAACTGGCTCAGACGTCTGGGTCCCTTGTCGCGCAGATGATCGAGAATTTGCAGGGGCAGCCCCAGCTCGACTTCGGGATCAGCGCCGGGCAAGGTCATTTGCGTCGGTTGCTCGGCGCGCAGATCATCGCGGACAAAGTGATAAAGCCGATCTGATTTGCCGGCGAAACCCGGCGGCAGCATCAGCCAGACGCAGGCGCCAATCGGGGCCAGCGCGCTCTCGCTCAGCCACTTCGCCAGGTCGAGATACTCTGCTGACATTACGGGCGCCGGATCGAGCAGTTCGATTAGCGGTTTGGTCTGCGGGATGGCGGTTTCGCTGTGCAAGGCGAGCACAACAGCCGGCTGCATGGCCACGCCAAATTGCACGCGCGCCAGGCAACCCGGCGCCACAAGCTCGTCCAGTTCGTCCGGTATGTGGTAGGTGAAGGTCTTGCGCACCGGGACATTGAGCGCGACCTCGGCGTATCGCATGGAGAGCCCGCCTGCTACGTTTCTTCGAGTGGAAGGCCGATTGTACGGCAAGCACAGCGAGTCGCCAACGATTGCCTCGCGCCGGGCAGCCTGTCCCCCTGCCCGGCTTTCAGCTATGATCTGCGCTATGAATAATGCTAGAGACCTAATCACGCCACTGCCGGCCGGCTTGAAAGAACGGGTCTTGCGTCACTTTGGCTTGCCGACAGATGCGCCGCCGAACCCGAATACGCTGCGCCTGCTGCTCAAGCGCTATACGCGGACGGTTCCCTGGGAGAGCGCCTCGCGCATAGCACGCCGCGCAGCCCACGCTGACGCGGCCGATTGCAGCTTGCTGGGCGAAGCTTTTTGGGAGAGCCACTTTGCGCAGGGCAGCGGCGGCACTTGCTACGAGAGCAATTACGCCTTCTTCGCGCTGCTGCGGCGCATCGGATTCGAAGGTTACTTGACCATCAATGACATGGGCAGCGCCATCGGCTGTCACAGCGCGATTGTCCTGCTGCTTGACAGGCAGAAGGTCCTGGTTGACGTTGGCTTTCCGCTGCACGCGATATTGCCGCTAATGGACGGGGGCGAGTCGACCGTCAAGAGTCCCTTCATGCGCTACACGGCCAAGCCGCTGTCGGACCGCCGATTCGAGATCTGGCGGGATCTTCCGCGACCGGAACGCGTCTTCCTGCTCAAGGACAATGCGGTGGGCGAGGCGGAATATCGAGCGACGACGCTTCACGATTATCGCCACGACGGCGGCCAATTCCTGAAAGAAGTCGTGATTCACAAAGTGATCGACGATCAGCTTTGGCGCTTCAATAGCGATGAGCGTCCCTTCCGTCTGCAACAATTCATCGTCGGCAAGCGGCATGATCACGTACTAGGCGACGATCCGGCCGGCGCGGTCGCCGACAAATTCGGCATCGCGCGGGATGTGGTGGCGGAAGCTTTGAGAGCAATAGGTAGTTAAGATGATAGGATGACTCACAGAGTCGCCCTTACAAGGCTTGTCCGGTACTGCAAATCTTACGCAGCTACAACCGCAACAGTGCTAAAACCAAACTAGAGAAGGGTCTGTGTTGGCGAAAAGTAACAGATTTCTACGGAATCCGCGCAGAATGGCTCCCCTTCCCTAGCTTGCTGGGGAAGGGGCCGGGGGATGGGGTAGAAAAAGCGCGATTTCTTGACCCAGTACCGGACAAGCCCTACAAAATCCTTGAGCGCGCGACGGCGAATCAGGCGATGGTCACGCTATCATCCAAATAGACATCCTGGATCGCGTTCAGGAGGCGCGCGCCTTCCGCCATCGGCCGCTGGAAGGCTTTGCGTCCGCTGATCAAGCCCATGCCGCCAGCGCGCTTGTTGATGACCGCCGTTATGACCGCTTCGGCAAAGTCGTTCGCGCCGCTCGCGCCGCCCGAGCTAATCAATCCGACCTTGCCCATATAGCCGTTGGCCACTTGGTAGCGCGTCAAATCGATGGGATGGTCGCTGGACAATTCGCTGTAGATGCGGTCATCCAGCTTGCCATAAGACGAGTCGCCGCTGTTGAGCGCTTGATAGCCGCCGGTCTGCGTGGGCAGCTTCTGCTTGACGATATCGGCGCCCAGCGTCACGCCCAGGTGATTGGCTTGCCCGGTGAGATCGGCGCTGCTCTCGTGGTTGACGCCGTCCACGGTGAAGGCGGAATTGCGCATATAGCACCAGAGGATGGTCGCCAAGCCCAGCTCGTGGGCATAGGCGAAGGCATCCGCCACCTCGACCATTTGCCGGTTGGCGTCTTCCGAGCCGAAATACACGGTAGCGCCGACGGCGACCGCGCCCATATCCCAAGCCTGCTTAATCGTCCCGAACATGATCTGCTCATGCGAGTTGGGATAGGTCACCAATTCGTTGTGGTTGACCTTGACGATGTAGGGAATGCGATGCGCGTAACGGCGGGCGGTCATACCCAGCACGCCAAAAGTAGAGGCCACCGCGTTGCAGCCGCCCTCCAGCGCCAATTCGATGATCATGGCCGGGTCGAAATAAGCCGGGTTGGGCGCGAAGGAAGCGCCGGCCGAATGCTCGATGCCTTGATCGACCGGCAGGATCGAAACGTAGCCGGTACCGCCAAGGCGTCCGCTGTCGTAAATCTGCTGCAAGCTGCGGATGACTTGCGGATTGCGGTCGCTAATCAGCCAAACGCGCTCCACGAAGTCTGGACCCGGCAGCGCCAGGGCAGCGCGCGGGATGGTGTCGCAACGGTGGTTGAGCAGGTATTCGGCTTGGTCGCCGAGGTATTCCGCGATCGCGTCGGCGCGGATGTCGGGAGATGCAATTGCCATCGTGGCATCCTTTTCGTCTTCTAAGTCATTCGACCTGATTATACCCTACAAGGTCTGTCAGGCGCTCGGTCACCGTTTGGACCTAGGCCAACGCAGCATGTCGGGCGGGCGCCGCGTGTTGACGGACTTTCGATTCTTTGCCATCGAGGGCACAGAGAGGAATTGAGGGAAATATGGCGGTTGCTCGAGTCAAGGATGATCCGCACGTTTGCCGATTCTGTCTGTGGACTAAGAATGATGCCTTTCCTCTGTGTACTCTATCAAACTCGGTGTACTCGGTGGCAAAGATGTCGAGTATTCGCCTAAGCCAAGCGAGCGGCAGCTGAGTCAAAGTACCGGACTATCCCTACAACGCGGGCGAGATTTGGCGGCGCCCGCCCGCAGGGTAGTGTGCACTGCCTCGGCCCTGTGTTATCGTTAGGCGAGAGTGCGAAAGGCTGATAGCACGGCATGACTTCCAAGGCTGATTCGCTGCAGCAACTCCGCAACGCCGCAGAAGCGCGCGATCCCGAGCGCTGCCAGTTTCTGCTCAAGACGCTATTCATGCAGCTGGACTTCTATCTGGCGCTGGCCGTCGCCATCGAAAGGGCGCGGTCTTTCCTGGAGACTTTTGAAACTTACTACCCCGACGGCGTCTTCGCGCGGCAGATTCTGATGCAAATGGTGAACACCGGCACTGCGCCGCCGCGACTGCCGCCGGAAGCGCTGCGAGACTTCGAGTACCCGGGGGCGGCCAATTTCATGAAGGCGCTGGCGGACCTGGCGCATGCCTTGCAGCCGGGGCCGCTGCCGCCGCGAATCGGCTACCTGGTCAGCGCCACCGTAAACGCCATCATGGCGGAATTGGTTGAGCACTACTACGGTCCACGTCCGCAGGCCTGGGCGCAGGTACGGGAGACGCCTGCCGAGCCCCCCGCTGGCGAAATCGCCTACGCTTTCTGGACGGACGAAGACGTCGCCCTGCTAGACACCGATCACTGGCTGCAAGTGGCGGATAGCATCGAGCGGCACTTGCAGCGTCAATACGGCAAAAACGAGCGGCAGGAATAGCAATCAGTCATGATTGGAGCAATTGAATGAGCCTGGATGAGTATGGCGCAAATGCGCCGCCCGCCGGGTTATACGACTTCAGGCATCAGGTCACGACCGGCATAGACGGTTTCGGCGCGGTCAAAGACGCGGATATCGAAACGTTTCATACGCTCGGTTTTATGGTGATTCACAACGCGATTGACCGGGCGGCAATTCGGGCCGGGCGCGCCGGCATTCGCGACTTGATCCTGCGGCGCGACCTGGACAATATCATGGTGGAGTCGGCTGTAGGCGAGCGCTTTGAGCGGCTGACCGACGAGGCGAGGCTGGACAGCGTACGCAAGATGATGCCGATTACAGACTATGACGATCGGCTCAAGTCGCTGTCCGAGCAGCCTGAATTGACAGCCCTGTTGGAGCGGATCATGGGCGAGCCGCCGGCGCTCTCGCAAGATATGGCGATGCTGAAACCGCCGCGGATCGGACGCGAGAAGCCCTGGCATCAGGATATGGCCTACTTCGACTACCCCACTGATACTATGATCGTCGGCGCCTGGATTGCCCTGGACGAGTCGCTGCCGGAGAACGGCTGCATGATGGTCATCCCCGGCAGCCATCACGAAGGGCCGATGCTGCATTGGGCGCGGCGCGACTGGCAAATCTGCGACAGCGATGTTCAGTTGGGCAAAATCGCAGCCCTGCCGCTGCCTCCCGGCGGCTGCCTGCTCTTCCATTGCCTGCTGCAACACGGAACGCCGCCGAGCCGCTCCCAGCGCAGGCGTTGGGCGCTGCAGTTTCACTATCGGCCGCGGAGCGCGAGACCTCTGCCGAACAGTGACCTGCGCCTCAGAGTTTTCGGCACAGACGGCAAAGACGCCGCCTGCTAGGGTTAGCGCGCGAGGACAGCCCGTGTTCTTTTTTATCTTCATCCTGGTGAATATACTTCTGATGGGGACGCTTTTCGCATTCGGCATCTATCAATTCATGCAAATTGAGGCCAAACGCAAATGCCGCAAATTGCTGGCCGAGGCGTCGCTGGACGAGCAAGAATTCAGCGCCCTGATACATGCCGACAGATATGACGAAGCCCTGTCGCGCTTGATGAGGCAGGCTGATGTCGATCGCTACACTGCGGAATCGGCATTGGCGCAGATACAGAAACGCGGCTGAGCATATCCTCGTCTGCGCTTGCCCGCCGGCGATATTACGGCCGGTTGTTGGCTGCTACGAATTGTGCCTTATATTGAGAATGTCACCGTCCAGCACGCGGTAGTCCTTGCCTTCTAGCCGCTGCTTGCCCGCGCTCTTGATGGCAAACTCGCTGCCCAGCTCGGCCAGATCCGCATAAGGAAATACTTCGGCGCGTATAAAGCCGCGCTGCAAGTCGCTGTGAATGACGCCGGCCGCTTGAGGCGCCGTCGCGCCATCCGGGAAGCTCCAGGCGCGCACTTCATCCTGGCCCACCGTGAAGAATGAACGGATGCCCAGCAAGTCGTAGGAGAGGCGGATCACCCGTGAGCGAGACAGCTCGACAATGCCGTATTCCTCCATGAACAGCGCTGCATCACCCGCATCCAGCTGCGCGATCTCGGCTTCCAGGGCACCCTGGATACTGACCGACGCGGCCTTGGGATAAGGCGGGTCAAGCAAATGCGTTGAGTCGTCGGCCCCGTCTCCGCTGTTGATCACGACCAGCACCGGTTTGCGCGTCAGAAAACCGAAGCCTCTTATGCGCTTGTCCTCCGCCCGGCTGAGGCGCAAGCTGCGCAGTGGCTGCTCATCTTCCAGATGCGCTTTGAGCTTTTCGAAGAGCGGCAGTTCGTCGGTCAGGCTCGGGTCGGCTCGTTTGCCTTTGACGCGGCGCTCGTTTTCAATTCGCTCCAGACGCGCCCCGACGCTGAGCAAATCCATCAGCAGAAACTCGCCGTCAATCGTCGCCAGGTCGCGCGCCGGATCAACCGCGCCATAGGGATGCGGCACTCGCTCGTCGTCAAAGCCGCGCAGGACATGCAGGAAGCCGTCAACTTGCGCCAGCTCATTGCGGAATTGCCCAGCCAATGCGCCGGCGCCTATGCCTTCTTCCAGCCCGGCGATGTCGACATAGGTAATGTGCGTGTAGGTGGTTTTCCGCGGCTGATAGATGGCGCTTAGGTGGTCAATACGGAGATCGGGAACGCGAATCGTCGCCGAGTTAATCTCAAATTGGCCGGTCGTCGCGGCGCTAGTCAGTGATTCGCCGCCTGTTAGAGCGTTGTAAATCGTGGTTTTCCCGCTGTTAGGCAGGCCGATGATCCCCAAGCGCATACTGATTGCTTCTCCATTTCATTGCAAAAGGCAGCATTCTATCGGCAATCGGACGACTGCGTCAGGGGCAAGTGGGGCCAGGTTGGGAATTCGCATGCGACCGCTACACGGCATGGGGAAAGCGGACTCAGGCCGATGCGATATGCGCCAGAATCCGCTCTGCGCGGGCGCGCCAGGTATAGTGCGCCAAGGCGCGTTGGCGCGCTCGCTTGCCAAGCTGTTCGAGCAATTCGAGGTCGCTTTTCAGCCCTTCGATGGCCGCTGTCCACGCGGTGACATCGTCCGGCGGCAACAGCAGCGCCGTGTCGCCATCGACGACGACATCCGACCAGGCGGGCAGATCCGAAGCGACAATGGCGCGGCCGGCGGCCATATATTCAAAGAGCTTCAGCGGCGAGGTATAGAAACTGAATTGCGCGTCCGGCGGGTGCGGCATGGCGCAGACGTCAAATGCGCACAAATACAGCGGTACATCAGCGGGCGAAACGTGCCCGACGTACAGAAAGCGGTCGGGGGGCATTCGCAATTCACGCCAACGTTCGCGCAGCGCGGCCGCCATTTCATCGGGACCGCCAACCAGTGCCAAGCGCGCGCCGTCGATTTCAGCCAGCGCCTCAACCAGAGTACCGACCCCCTTGTCCATCCCAAGCGTGCGCAGACGGCCGACATAGCCGACGATGAAGGCGTCTTGTGCCCAGCCGACTTGCCGGCGGGCAGCGGCTCGGTTGAGCGTGTCAGGGAAGCGCTGGCGGCGGAAGCCATCATGCGCGACGATGACGCGGGCCGGGTCGGCGCCGCGCAGACTGACAAGATCCTCTTTGAGTCGCGGCGTAATGGCGATCACGCTGCCCACTCGCCCCGCAACTCGCCTTTGCAGCGCCGCGCCCTGCGCCGAACTGAGAAACTGATGAGCTTCGTACGCCAGGGACGCGCTCGGCCGTATTCGTGACAGCAGCGCCAGCAGCAACTCATCGCGGCTGTAATAGATATCGGCGCGGCTGAACAGCAGCAATATCAAGCTCGCCAGCGCATAGCTCAAGAGCAGCACGTAGAAGGCGATCCGCGCGCCGACGCCGTCCGGCGGAAAAATCGGAAAGAGGTCGATGCAAGGGACGCGGCGGATGGCAAAATTGGCGTCGACGCCGTAATAAACATAGGGGTCTTTCACTTTTCGCAGCTGGCGGCTATTCCAACGGCGCGCCACCCAGAGCGTCACCTCACAGCCGGCGGCGGCAAAGGCTTCGCAATTCTGCATGATTTGCAGGCCGTGCGCCTTTTCCGTCGGCAGCCGCATCAGCGAGATGTAGAGGAGTTTGGGCATGCTCGAAACGGTCTTAGGGCTTGCTCTGCCGCGGCAGCAGCAAGCTGAGCGCGCCGGCTACCGCGATCATGAAAGCCACAATCTGGAAGGTCAGCGACAGGCCGATGTGCTCGGAGATAACGCCGATCGCCAGCGAGCCGACCGCGCCGGTGGCGAAGATGAAACCCAGGATCGCGCCCGAGGCGAAGCCCTTGCGCATGGGGATCAGGTCTTGCGCCATGACGACGATCAGGCTGTGCGCGCCGCCGGATAAACCGCCCGCTGCAATCGCCAGGAAGAAGGCGAAGGCACCCTCGTAAGCGGGCAGCAAGAAGAAAGCCGGCGCCGAAAATAGCATGCTCAGCATCATTACCAACCGCCGGTCATAGCGATCGGCCAGGCGCCCGAAGACCAGGCCGGACAGCGCCGACGCGATCCAGAAGGAGCTGGTAATCGTGCCATAAGCGGCCGGATCCCAACCCTTCTGCTCGAAGAGTACCGGCACGAAGGCAACCGAGCCCTGCTGCCCCAAACCGCGCAGGAGCACGATCAGGCCCAGGATAACGAAGGCCAGTATGGGAAAGTGCTGTTTCGTCCCATTTTCGCGCTCGGACTTGCGTTTCGTCTGTTCGGCATGATGCTCGTGATGGCGCGGTATGCTGGTGACCATCAGCAGAATGGCCGGGATCGACAGGGCAGAGAGCAAGATGATGGGCGTGACGTTGTCCTGGATGCCGAAGGTGTGCACGCTTACGATTTCGCCCATTCTGCCCAGCAGATCGGGATTGGCCAGCTCGAGCAGGATGCCGGCGATCGCCGGACCCAGCGCCAAACCCGTCTGCCCCATCAAAAAGAAGATCGCCATGTGAAAGGCGGAGCGCCCGGGCAGGGACTCCGCCGCGTGCAGCGCGCCAACCGGATGCAGCGCGCCGCTGCCGACTGTCGCCAACACCATCGGGACGAACATCAGCCAGTATTGCCGCGTCAGTGCGGCGAGGATGACCGACAAGGTGAACATGAAGACATGAAACAGCAGCCCGAAAGAGCCGAGCCAGCGCCCGCCGCTGCGGTCTGCCTTGATGCCGAAGTAGGGCTGCGTCAACGCGCCCATCAACTGCGCCAGGCTGACGGCCAGGCCGATCTGGATGTTGTTCATGGGCATGATGCCGGCGGCAAGGAAGGTCAAAAGCACCGGCGTCATGGAGGCGAAGACGTCGTTGGTGAGATGACCGATGCAGACTGACCAGAGCAGCCGGCTATGACGCGCCATGGGGTGAAGCCCTCGCTAGAATGGCGGCAATGATAAATGGAGCAAGGGCAGATTAGAATGTAGAGCTTCGGTTTTGCGCTTGTGTCTTCAGCTTGATCGAAGTGTCTATGGCAAGCTCTTGAGTATCTGGCTGATTTCTGCCCGCCTAAGTGTTGATTCTTCAGTCTTGGAGTAGAGCCGAATCAATCGAATGGTGGATTCGCTCTCTACGACGTTCAGCGCCCGAAAACCACCGGACTTTCCGCGCTTCGCGGATCTATTTGTCAAGCGTACTTTGCGAATGTCTTGACCATAGCCAACCCTCAGTTCGCCGTGAATCCCAACTTCCTCAAATTCTCGTATCAAACCACGTATATCGTCTCCAATACGGCGATATTTTCTTCTGAGCCTTTTGACGTCGCGATCAAAGTCGGGCGTGGTGATAATGAGGAGCGGCTGTGACAACGGGATTAATCCTCAAGTTCATCCAGCAGCTCCTGGATGGGCCTGCCAACTCCAGCCAAGGCTTCTTTATAGCCTTGCTTGATGCCGGCCAGGATATCCTGGCGCGTCTGCTCGCGATAGGGCTCGTGATCGTCTTCGGCGTCACGCGGCGTTGGACTGTAGTTGCCCGCTTTGAATTCCGCTTCCGCCTCCCGCAAGGCCTCGGCTATCTCTTTGTCGCTGGGCTCGCCAAAGATCTCTTCGTACAAATCCCTCAGCTGCCGCTCGGAAAGCGAATCCAGATCAACTTCCGCGATGCGTTCGCGGTCGGTCTTGCCTGAAAGCTTTACTTTCGATGCTTCGCTCATAGCTGCCTCCGTCCTCAAAGCGAATGCGCCGCGTTTGCCCGGCGAAATTGTAGCGCAGTCTCCGCAATAAGCAACGCGCTGTGATAAACTTCCAGCAGTTGCGCCACCAGACGAACTTTTCACTCGGCGGCAGCGAGAATGGCTACCGCGCTCACACAAAATTCAGACGCCCTCGGCTACCGAAAATGGCGATTTGAGAAATAAGAGGACAAGCGATGACACCAGATTACAGTGCGCTGAATGCGATACCCCGGCGGGACAAACCCTATCACATCGTCGTGACCGCCGCCCACCACGACGATATCGAATTTGGCGTGGCCGGCAGCGTGGCGCGCTGGATACGCGACGAAGGCGCCACGGTCACCTACGTCATCATCACCGACGGCGGCGCCGGCAGCAACGACCCGGATATGACGCGCGAAGCCCTGATCAAGCTGCGGCGCGCGGAGCAAGACGAAGCCGCGGCCCGCGTCGGCGTCAGCGATGTCCGCTACCTGGGCTACCCCGACGGCTGCCTGCAAGCCAGCCTGGAATTGCGGCGCGACATCACCCGCATCATCCGCGAGACCAAGCCTTATCGCGTGGTCTGCCAGGATCCCACTACCGTCTTTGTCCACGCCAGTTACATCAATCATCCCGATCACCGCGCGGCCGGGGAAGCCACGATCTATGCCGCCTTCCCCAGCGCCGAGACGCGGCCGATCTTCCCCGAGCTGCTGACGGAAGGTTTCGAGCCGCACAAAATCGGCGAGCTGTATCTGAATCTGACGCAGGCGCCGACCCATTACCACGACATCAGCTGCGCCGTCGACCTCAAGATGGCGGCGCTGGGCGCGCATGCCTCGCAGATCGGCGCGGGCGAAGATTACGAGAACGGCGCCAAGAAGTGGGTGCTGCAGAGCAATCGCGATGGCGGCAAGATGGTCGGCGTCGACTACGCCGAGTACTTTCGCGTGCTGAAATTTGATGCCGAGCGCAAGAGCTGGTACGAAGAGGAGATGGAGCGGCGACACAGGGAGGCAGCTGCGAAGTAGAATTGACTACTGCGACGCCGCGCCGCGGTTTTGCGGATTCTCGACACTTTTGCCACCGAGGTCACAGAGTAATTATGAGGGCACAGAGATTTACCGGGTTATATGGCGGTTAGGCGAGCTAAGAATGAGGCTCAACTTCGCCGAATCTGTCTTTGATAGAGCACGATATCTCTCCTCTGTTTACTCGATTTCACTCGGTGTACTAGGTAGCAAAAGTGTCGTAAGCGCGCCTATGCCGAACGAGCGGCATCTCGCGAGCCACCCCTACAGATGTTCGCGCCGCTTAGGTAAACTGGGCGCGCGATCGATTTATATGAAGAAGAATAGTGAAGGTACAACATGAAACTCATAACCTATCAGTCCGGCGATGAAATCAAACTAGGCGTTGTGACAGCGCCCGGCGTACTGGATGTGGCGGCGGCTGCCACTGCTACCGGCCTCGACTGCCCCGCCAGCGCGGATGAGCTCTACGCGCGAGGTACCGCTGCGCTGCCCGAACTGGCGGCTCTGGTCGCGGCGGCGGACGACCCGGCGCTCTATCTCAATGAGTCGGATCTGACCTACGGACCGGCTGTGCCCAACCCCGGCAAGATCTTGTGCGTCGGCTTGAATTATCTAAAGCATGCGGCGGAATCGGGCATGGCGCCGCCTGAGGAACCGGTGCTGTTCAGCAAGTTTAACAACACCATCGCCGCCCCGAACGAAGACATCCCGCTGCAAGCCGATTGGGAGACCGTCGACTACGAATCGGAGCTGGGCGTGGTCATGGGCGAGACCGTGCGCAATGTTTCGGTCGACGAGGCGCTGGACGCCGTTTTCGGCTACTGCAATATGAACGACCTCAGCGAGCGCAACTTCCAGATGAAAAGCGGGCAGTGGCTGCTGGGCAAGACGCTGGACAAGTTCCTGCCGCTGGGCCCCTACGTGGTCACCGCGGACGAAATACCTGACCCGCAGAACTTGCCGATCAAGGGCTGGATGAACGGCGAGCTGCGGCAGAGCAGCAATACGGCAGATATGATTTTCAGCGTGGCCGAAGTGATCGCTTACGCCAGCCGCATCATGACGCTGGATCCCGGCGATGTCATAAGCACCGGCACGCCCGAAGGCGTCATCATGGGCATGGACCCCAAAATATGGATGAAGCCGGGCGATGAATACATCGTCGAGGTCGAAGGCTTGGGCAAGCTGGCCAATCGCATGGTCGAGGCTTAGCCATGACCGATACCTATCTCGTCACCGGCGGCATGGGTTGCATCGGCGCCTGGGCGCTGACCCACTTGCAGCGCAGCGGGAAGCGCGCCGTCAACTTCGACCAGAGCAGCGACCGCCATCGCATCAACTGGCTGATGAGCGCCGAGGAACAGGCGGGCATTAGCTTCGTGCAGGGCGACTTGCGCGATACGGAGGCCGTGAAAGCGGTTTTCGCCGAGCACGACATCACCCATGTGATCCACCTGGCGGCGCTGCAAGTGCCCTTCTGCCGCGCCAACCCGCCCCTGGGCGCCGAGGTCAATGTCACCGGCACGGTCAACGTCTTTGAAGCCGCGCGCGCGCAGGGCATCGGGCATATCGCCTACGCCTCGTCCATTGGCGTCTACGGCCCGCCCTCGGACTTTCCGCCGGGCTTGATCGCCCACGACGCGCCCAAGAACCCGCGCACGCTCTACGGCGCCTACAAGGTCTGCAACGAGCAGACGGCGCTGGTCTATTTCGAGGAAAACGGCATCAGCAGCACGGCTCTGCGTCCCTACACCGTCTACGGCGTCGGGCGCGATCAAGGCATGACCAGCGAACCGACAAAAGCGCTGGTGGCGGCGGCGAAGGGTCAGCCTTACCACATTCCCTTCAGCGGCACGATGCAATTCCAGCTGGCGTCAGATGTGGCTCGGCAGTTTATTCTGGCGGCCGAGCAGCCGCTGGATGGCGCGCGCGGCTTCAACCTGGGCGGCGGCGATCCGAAGATCGTGGCCGATTTCGTGGCTGCCGCGACCGACGTCTTGCCCGCGGCGCAGATAGATGTGGCAGACAATCCGCTGCCCTTCCCCGAGGGCTTTGACGACAGTGAGCTGCGCGCCAGCTTCGACAGAGTCTACGAGACGCCGCTGGCGGAGGGCGTTGCCGAGACGATTGCGCATATCCAGCGGCTGGGGGATGGGATTTAGCTAGCCGCTACTCGCTTCGGCACTCAGCGGAAAGAGTCGCGTCATCTCGAGTTCAAAACCCGGCAGGACGTCTTCGCCAGACAGCTTGCCCGATTGCCCGACAAACTCAATATCAAGTCGCGCGCCGGCGGCGGAGCGGCAGACATCAATGCCCTTTTCGGCGGGCAGCACAATCCAGACCAGGCTGGCGCCATAGCGCAAATAAGCGGCCGCTTTTTGACGCAGATGCCCTAGTGTCTCGCCGGGCGCGGCGAGCTCAACTGCCAAGTCCGGCATGATCGGGAGCCAGCCATCCGGCAGTGGATGGGGCAAACGCGCCTTACCTGTGAACGCGATAGCCGGACCCAGCACAGTATGTTTGTCTTCCGCTGGATAATGACCAACCCCTAGCATGGTCTGGCCGAGCGCGTACTTCTCAACGTGCTCATAGATATATCCCAGTAACGAAGCCACAAGCCTGCCCTGCAAGGCATAGCGGGGGCGTGGAAAAGCGAATAATTCGCCGTCGATCAAGTGAAAACGTTGGTCGTCATTTTCGGGCTTTGACACCAACTCCCAGAGACTGTCAACCGTGTGCAGTTGCTGTTGGATAGCCATGCTGCCCCTGCCTTGCGCTTGCGGTCAGCCTAGCATACCATATTCGCTGGCTGCTCACGAAACCGGGCGGTTTCCAGCCCGCGACATTGGAGCGATAGAATACGTACAGGAAGAGTAGAGGTCACTTAACCGGAAACACACTGCTTTTCTCTGTGCCCTCTGTGTCTCTGTGCTGAATAAATGGGAAATCCAAGAACATGTCCAAAACCATGAGAATGATCCAACAGCTGAGCACCGGCCTGCTTAATATGCAGCGCGCGCGCGTCAAGGCTATCGACTATGTCATGATCAAGGTACCAAGCGCTTTCGCGTCCATTCCCAAAGAGCGCAACCTGGTGCAGCGCCAGATCCTGGGCGCGCCGCCGATGAGCCTGATGGAATTTGTGGCGGCGCTGGAGCGCATCAGCGAGGACCCGCGTCCGCTCGGCGTGATTCTCTATTTCCGCGGATTGTCCGCCAGCACAGCCGATTTGCAGACCATGCGCGACGCCATTCTGCGCCTGCGCGACAAGGGCAAACGCGCCCTCAGCTACGCGCCCGGCTACCGCACCATGGAGTATTACGTGGCTAGCGCCTGTGACGAAATCCTGCTGCCGCCCGGCGGCATGCTGGAGACCTCGGGCCTGTTCAGCCAGCAAGTCTTCCTCAAGGAGGGCTTGGGCGCGGCGGGCCTGCAATGGGACTCGGTCGCCATCTCGCCCTACAAAGGCGCCGCCGATATGTTGACGCGCGCCGAACCCTCGCCCGAAGGCCGGGAGCAGACCAACTGGCTGCTTGATTCCATCTTCGAGACAGTCGTCGACGGCATCGCCGCCACGCGCAAGATGAAGCCGGATGAAGTGACCTACATGATCAACGGCGCCCTGCACATGAGTGACGCCGCGCTTGACAAGGGCTACGTCGACGGTGTCATGAACGAGGAGCAGCTGCCGGAATACCTGGGCATCACCAAGATAACCATGTGGGAGGAAGCCGATGGACAAGTCTACCTGCCCGAGCGCGACTTCAGCGGAAAATATGTAGCGGTGGTCTACGGCGGCGGCATGATCATCGACGGCGAAAGCGCTGCGCCGCCCAGCGATATGCCCATTCCCATTCCCTTCGTCGGCGGCGAGCGGCTGGGCGATATCACTCTGAATCAGCAGGTGCGCAACTTGATGCGAGACCCGCAATGCGGCGCGCTGGTGCTTTACATCGACAGTGGCGGCGGCTCGGCCACGGCCTCAGAGTCGATGGCTTCGGCGCTGGCGGAATTCGCCAAAACCCGGCCGCTGGTGGTCTACATGGGCGGCGTAGCGGCATCCGGCGGTTACTACATCGCCACGCCGGCGCATTGGATCGTGGCGCAAGCCGGCACCATCACCGGCTCGATCGGCGTGCTCATGGGCAAGTTGGTGAACAGCGACATGCTGACGAAATTGCGCTTCAACGCCTTCTCGTACTTGCGCGGCGAAAACGCCGACCTGCTCAGCGGCGAGAGCCACTTCAGCGATGACCAGCGCGATATGATCCGCGCCAGCGTCGACCATATCTACGAGCAATTTCTGGGGCGCGTGGCGGAAAGTCGCGGCAAAACCAGCAACGAAATCGATGCTATCGGCGGCGGTCGCGTATGGACCGGGCAGCAAGCGCTGCAGCATGGACTGGTCGATGAACTGGGCAATCTGCGCACCGCCATCGACAAAGCGCGCGACCTGGCCAAGCTAGGGTCGTCGGCGCCATCCCTGCTGATCCGCGACAAAGGCAAGCCCATCGGCGTGCAAGTGGCCGAGCAGAATCCGGCGGCGCTGGTCAATTACGCGGCGGAGGGCGTGGAGAGGATGAGCAATCGCGCGCAGTGCCTCATGCCCTTTGAGTGGCGGGTGAGATAGCCGTAAGACATTAATTATCTATTGTGCGCTGCACGGATACCATTAGCGAGCTCGCTTGGATTAACCTTATATAAGTCGAAATCGTGAATATTGTCTTCTCGTAAATGAAGCTGTCCCTCGCCTTCATTCCCGCGATGTTGCCCCCTTGAGTAATACCGATTTGTTTCAACTTCAAACGACGACAAAACCCAATAGCGAATGGTATCCGTCCATACCGCAATCCAAATGAACACATCGCATAGTCTTGGCTTCAGCTGTTGGAAATTCATATCGAATCTCTTTTCTGAATGCGATGCAATTGCTTTTTCGTACAAAGACCCCCGCCCATCTCTATCATTCGCACGCGAGGCCTTGACCTCAACACGTATATTGTCCAGGACGAAATCATACTGGTTAGAGTATTGAGGATCAGTGGCTTTTGACGGTTTCGCTAACTCCGGAACCAATCCTACAAGGTGATTGTTTGCCCATGTTATCCCGAACTTCGTTGGGCTAGTGATTTCGAAAATATGCAGATTTGGATGTTTAGCGATGTAACTCTCGCGTAGTTCATAATACCGGGCAAGCGTCAATATATTTTGTCCTAACAAACTCGAAATAATGTATTCATATTGGTTGAATGGGTATACGGATTGTAGCGAGTCAAGTCGTTTTCTAAATCCCTGCTCATCGGGTAGCTGTGACAACAACGTGTCTAATTCACTTATGAGATCTTCCAGATGTTCCACAATTCCTCACAGCAATGTGTTTTGTACAGGTATTTCAACTTCCTCAGGCGCATTCTGGATTTCCAACCGCGCGTTCTGTGTGCCAAACTCCCTAAGTTCTCTTTCAAATGGATTCCCGTTTTGCCAGCCCTTTCGCCCTGTCGCGCGGAAGTTTTCAAGGCGACGAATTGTAATTTCCGCAAATACTGGATCTATGTCCATCGTAAAACACTTTCGATTTAGAAGCTCACAGGCCAACAAAGTCGTGCCCGAATGGGAAAAGAAGTCTACGACCAAGTCACGCCTGCTTGAGCTTGCTCTAATAATCCGCTCAATGCTCTTTAATGGTTTTTGCGCGTAGCACCCGCTTACATTTTCTTCCATTCGATAAAACACTTGCTGGATGTCTACCCAGACATTGCTAGCACGAATATTTTCAGATTTGCCACGCTCCGAATTTTCAGTTACTTTTCCGTTTACTTTCTTATAATATCCCTTAAGAACCTTAGGAATGTCGGTGTACTCCACTTGGAAATCAGGATTTCCTTTGACGTAATAGAGCAATTCTTGTCGCACAGCCATCCAATTCTTTTGTGTGCCATAGCCTCGTTGATTTCTCATCGTTATGAAGCTTCTCGGACTGAACCTCTGCCCGCGCATCATAATCATAAAATCCGGCAGTGGCTGGAAACCGTTGTTTTGATCAGCCCCAATCCATATGTAGAGAGAAGCGTCCTTTGAGAGAACGTTGTAGGTCAAGGAAATCCATTGATAACACCACTCCACAAACTCTGATACATGCTTTACAGCAAAAGCAGCGACATTGTATGGCGGATCATGGATCGCCAGCGCAGCTCGCTCTTTGCCCATCAAACTAGCTACCGCGACAGAATCTGTTGCATCAAGACACCCCACGCGATGACCATTCACTTCGTCTTCCCATATCTCTCCCGGGGCTAGACGACAGTAAGGAAGCAACTGACTTATCAATGCTTGGGATTGATCCAATCGGGGAAGTGGATTCTTCTTCATATTGTCAATGTTACCACCTAAACGATTTACACATTATGGCAGAAATCCAGTACAATGCTTTCCGCAATTTCCAATCAAAAGGACATATCCCCATGCCCACAGTCCCCGCGCGCGCAGACGTCCCCGTCGAATCCACCTGGAACCACGAATCCGTCTTCCCCTCCTTCGACGCCTGGCGCGAGGAGTACCAAGCCGCGGTCGCCGCCGTCAGCGAAATCGAACCCTACCAAGGCACGCTCGCGCAGAGCCCCGAGCGCCTCGCCGAGTGGTTCGACGTACATTCCGCCCTCGCCCGCCGCGTCTGGACGCTCTTTATGTACCCCGTCATGTGGCAAGCCTGCGACGGCAACAACGAAGAAATCAAGGGCATGGTGGGTCAAGCGCAAGGGCTGGCCGGGCAGTTCACGGCTGCCGTCGCCTTTGCCGAGCCCGAATTGCTGGCGATGGACGAAGAAACGCTGCTGGGCTGGCTCCAGCTCGACCAGCTCAGCCTGTATCAGCAGCATATCGACGACCTCTTGCGCAAGAAAAAACACGTGCTGTCAGCAGAGGTCGAAGCCGTTCTGGGACTGCTGAGCGATCCGCTGGGCCGCATCGAGAGCATCCGCAGCGCGCTCAATGACATGGACCTGACATTCGAGGCGGCCGTCGACAGCGCCGGCGCGCCACAGCCCCTGGTGCAGAGCACAATCAACAAGCTGCTGGCCGATAGCGACCGTGAGGCGCGCAAGAACGCCTGGCGCAACTACGCCGACAGTTACCTGGAATTCAACAATACGCTGGCGACAACCTATCTGGCGTCGGTGAAAAGCAATGTCGTGCGGGCGCGGATGCGCGGATACGAGAGCGTCTTGCATGCCAAACTCTCGCCGGGCAATATCCCGGTTGAAGTCTTCCACAACCTCATCGACACCTACAAAAAGCACATCCCCACCTGGCATCGTTACTGGGATGTGCGGCGGCGGGCCCTGGGTTATGACACGATCCATCCCTGGGATATATGGGCGCCGCTGACCAGCGATGATCCAGCGTTGAGCTTCCCCGAAGCGGTCGACATGATCGCGGAGGGCATGGCGCCGCTGGGCGCTGACTACGTAGCCACCATGCGACGCGGCTGCCTGAAAGAACGCTGGGTGGATTACGCCATCAACGAGGGTAAGTCCGAAGGCGCCTTTTCCTTCGGTACTTACGACAGCATGCCTTTCATCATGATGAGCTTCGACGGCAACCTTAGTTCTATGAGCACCTTGGCGCACGAGCTGGGCCATTCCATGCACAGCCACTATACCCGGGAAACTCAACCATTCATCTACAGCAACTATTCCATGTTCGCGGCCGAGGTCGCTTCCAATTTCAACCAGGCGCTGGTGCGGGCGCATCTCTTCGCGCGCAATGACGAGCGGGCTTTTCAATTGGCGCTGATTCAAGAGGCGATGGACAACATCCACCGCTACTTCTTCATCATGCCGACCCTGGCGCGCTTCGAGTTCGAAGTACATTCGCGCATGGAGAATGACGAGCCGCTGACCCCCGAGTCACTGAATCAAATCATGTCCGAGTTCTACGCCGAGGGCTACGGCGAGACAATGAGTGATGATCCGCGGCGCACCGGCATCACCTGGGCGCAATTCGGTCATCTCTACGAGGCCTATTACACCTTCCAATATGCCACCGGCATCTCAGCCGCGCACGCGCTGGCCAACGCCATTCTGGCCGGCGACGACGCCGACGCGGTCGAGCGCTATCTGGCCTTCTTACATGCCGGCGGCAGCGACTATCCGATTCCGGCGCTGCAGGCGGCCGGCGTCGATATGTCGACTCCCGTAGCGGTGGAGGAGACTTTCGCCGTGCTGGAAGGGCTGGTCGATCGGCTGGAGGGCTTGATTTGAGTGACGCGCCAGGCGCTTCGATGCCGATTGACCGAGACACCGCGATTGACATGGCGGTATACTCGGGCAATCTGCTGTACACCCGGCGAGATGATCGGCACTTTTTGGACGATGACGCTAATCATCTCCAGTCTCTTTGAGTTGGTTGGGGAAGGACACGAAACACTGGAGCGCTTCGACAATGGTTTTTCCGCAATCATGGGGCCAAGGACGGGCCGCACAGTCGCGTTTAGCTGGGAAAACGGATGCATCGCCAGAGCCGTCAGAAATATCATCGTTCACGGGCTTTCACTTGACCGCAGGCAGAGAATGAACTTCAACAGTCGAGATAGAGCATCGATTGTAAGCCTGGGATTTATTCCCGCATCTATAGGAAAAGGACATGAATATGTATATGATGTTACACTTGTAGGCGAGGGACAATACATCATTCATTTTTCTCCATCAGCCTTCTGGCCCTATGTTCAACAATGGTTTGAGAGCAGGGACCCACTATGACACGTAGACAATTTGTCTTGTACGAGCCAGGCGGGAACATGGCGCGCGGATTTGCTTACGGCAAGCTGGTTGAAGTTAACTACATTGACGTCGTGCGGACGGACATCGAATCTCCCGAACGCGACGAATTTATCGAGATGGTTGAGCAGGCGCAGCTAACTGACGAAGAATTGCGCGAATGCCGTATTGGCTATGTCGATGACAAAGGCGTCGGGACCTATTGTAGCTGGGAAGAATTTCTCGGCTTGGCGGCGGAATCCGGCTAAATCACTTTCATCAAACTCGGAGACAAACACCCATGCCCAAGATCGCATTTATCGGTGCCGGCAGCTTCGGCTTCACGCGCAAGCTCGTTAAGGACATCCTGACATTTCCCCTGCTTGAAGGCAGCGAGATCGCGCTGATGGACATCAACGCCGAGCGGCTCGACTTCGCCACGCGCGCCATCAAGCGCATCGTCGAGGCCGGCGAATATCCCGCCACCGTCAGCGCCACCATGGACCGCGTCGACGCGCTGCGCGGCGCCGACTACGTTGTGGTGACCATCCTGGTGGGCGCGACCGAGGTCTGGCGGCATGATATCGAGATCCCCATGAAATACGGCGTCGACATGAATGTCGGCGACACGCGCGGCGTCTCCGGCATATTCCGCTCGCTGCGCACGATACCGGTGCTGGTGGATATCGCCCGCGATATGGAACGCTATTGCCCGGACGCGCTGATGCTCAATTACACCAATCCCATGGCCATGCTCTGCCGCGCCATGGATATCGAAACCGACATAAACGTCACCGGCTTATGCCACAGCGTGCAAGGCACCTCCAAGATGCTGGCGAACTGGATCGGCGCGCCTTATGACGAGATCAACTACACCTGCGCCGGCATCAACCACACCGCCTGGTTCATCGATTACACCTGGAAGGGCGAAGACGCCTACCCGCTGATCCACCGCGCCATCAGCGACAACCCCGACATCTATAATACCGAGCAGGTGCGCAACGAGATGTACCTGGCGCTGGACTACTACGTCACCGAATCCAGCGGCCACAACTCCGAGTACAATTGGTGGTTCCGCAAGCGCCCCGATTTGATCGAGAAATACGCCACGCACGGCACAAACTGGAACCCCGGACATCATGCCTATATCCTTAAGTCGTATCGGCAGCGCGAAAACGACTGGCGCGATGATATCTACGCCTGGTTGGAGCAGGACGAGATCGACCTGGAACGCGGCCACGAATACGCCGCCTATATCATCAACGCCATGGAAGGCGGCGCGCCTTTCAAGTTCAACGGCAACGTGCCCAACAAAGGGCTGGTCGACAACCTGCCTAACAATGCCTGCGTCGAAGTGCCGGTCTGGGCTTCGCGCGATGGGCTGGAGGCGGTGGCGGTCGGCCCCCTGCCCCAATCGGTGACGCCGCTGACCAATCTCTATGCGCAGATTGAAGAGATGGCGGTCGAAGGCATCCTCAAAGGCGACAAGCGACTGATCTATCAGGCGGTGGCTTACTCGCCGCTGTCGGCCGCGGTCTGCTCCCTGCGGGAGATCCAGTCGATGGTGGATGAGCTTTTCGCGGTCAACGAGGCTTTTGTGCGTCAATAGCGATAAGATTTCGCAGGCAGGAGCAACCGATGCTGCTTAAAACTCATATGTGCGACCCGCAGTTGCTGCAAAAGGATTTGAGTGGACGTGTCTATATCGTCACCGGGGCGAACTCCGGCGTAGGCTTGGCGACCACCGAGCAGCTTATTCGTCAGGGCGCGCATGTCATCTGCGCCTGCCGCCGCGTGTCCGCTGGGGAAGCAGTGGTCGCCAGCTTTGCGGGATTGCGCGGGACTGCGGAAGTCATCCAGTTGGATTTATCCAGCATGGCATCGGTACGGCGCTTTGCCAAAGAGTTCCTCGAGAAGCACGATCGGCTGGACGGCTTGGTGAACAATGCGGGCTTGGTGAGCCAGCGGAAGACCACTGAAGATGGCTTCGACATTCAATTTGCCACCAACTACCTGGGACATTTCTTGCTGACGGAATTGCTGCTGCCAGTATTGCGAACCAGCGCTCCGTCTCGCATTGTATGTTTGACCAGCCTCTACCACTCCGGCAGTCGCAACAATCCAGTGACAGTTGATCTGCAGGATCTAAATTACGAGAAACGCCCCTATAAACCCACAAGCGTCTACGCCGAGACCAAATTGGCGAACTTGCTGCATGCCAAAGAGCTGGCGCGCCGCCTGGAAGGCAGCGGCGTTACTGCCTTTGCCGCGCACCCCGGCTGGGTTCAGACCAGCTTCGGACGGCAAGCCATGCCGGGCTGGGCGCATAGAGCCATGCTTATCGGATTGATTCCATTAAGAAGGCTTCTTAGCATTATCACGCCATTTGAAGGCGCACAGACGACACTCCACTGCCTGCTTGACGATGACGCGCCCAAGAAACACAATGGCGCATTCTTCAGCCAGACTGGCATCCTCTACCCCAAGCGGGAGAACTGGGGCGGCGGCTGGCCCATGGAATCGCCCAACCCCAACGCGCATGATGCGGAACTCCCCAGGAAACTATACGATGTCAGCTTGGAGATTGCGGGTATAGGCGGCTGAGGCGGACGAGCATCCGACATCATCCGACGCGCAAGGGCTGCGCGCGGCAGACCTTTGCAACGCGCCAAGCGGAAGCGCCCCCGCGACAAAGGTCTGTCCAAGGAGAGGGGCCAACGTGCTAAATCGCTGGAACCCCGAAAAGCATCTGCGGATTCACAACCCGCGCTTGAAACTGGCGCTGCGCATGACCTGGTACTGCATGGTCTTCAGCTTCATCGCTGGCTTCCTGCTTACGCTGTTGTTTCTGCTGGACTTCGCGAATCCCGACCTGGAGAACATCAAGCAGGCGCTTGTGCTGGCCACATTCTTCGGCGGAGGCACGGCGCTGTTTCAGCGGCTTCTGGCTTCGATTCTCATCGGCGCAACGATGGCCTTCGTCAGCGGCAAGTTCTTTACGACGGTCAGCAATCCCTGGGCCTTCAAGTTCGTCATGGGGCTCATAGCCGGCATCATTCTTCACCTGTTTGCGCCGCTGCAGCTAGTTAGATTTTATTTGACAGAACTTTCCGGTGGTGAATACGCGCCTTATCTGGAAACGGCCGGCGTTATCGCCGTATATGCGGGCGCGATTTACCTGAGCCAGGTCATGGCGGGGAAGTATATTCGGGAGACTTCGCAGGGAGATTAGGAAGGCAAATCAGCATGTGGCGAGAGGTATATCTTTTGCGGTTAAAGCGCAAATTACTTTACCACCGAGGACAACGAGAAAAACGAGAGCAGAGAGAATCGCGCGCGCAAAAAGCCAACTTCTTTGTAAGTCAAGAATAATAAGTAGCCTGTTGGGGCTCAGTGAGCCACCCCTTGGCATAATTACCTGCCCGCAGATGTCGCTCAGGCGTTTCTGTGAAACTCACCTTCTGTTTTCGATTATTATGAACCTGTCCTAATTTGATAGACATTTTCGCAATACTTTAATGCTCAACTTCTGCGCCATAGTGGTGAAGTGGAATTTGGCAGACATGCAGTTCAACCGCATTTGATACACTCCCTTCACAGCCGGTGTTTGACCGAACACATTGCATTGATGTATACTACGAAATATGAAAGGTGAAGAATAATGTGGCGAGTTAGCCCGCTTTTGAAACTGTTCCTGCGCATGTTTTGCTTAAGCGCGGCGCTTTTCGCTTTTTCTGGGATGCTATTTGAAGCGACATTGGGGTTCGACTGGTTTTCCGCAGGGGAAAGGCTCTCCCGTGCCCTTGTCAACGCGGCCTGGAGCGTTGTGCCGGCTCTTGTGCTCGCGCTTCCTTTGCCTGCAGTTACAATCCTTTTCTTCCGCGAAATCCGTCGGCCCGCATTCTATCGTTTCACCATGCTCACGGTCGCGTTGATCGCCACCCTCTTCGTATGGGAAGATAGTTATATCCAGATCGGAAATTGGCTTTCTTTCGGCGGGCAACCCGCGCTATTGGCGGCGGCTTACATCGTGCGAAACGGTTTGGCAATTTTCATCAGCGTATTCGCCGCTAACAGTTACATCCGAGATGTTTCCGCGCGACATCAGGAAATGTCAGCAGTTGCGAATTGAATATATCCCTTGCGGAATAGTCTGAGATAAGCCGCGATCAACTGCTACCCGCCGCCCGCAGGCGATCCCGCGCCTCACGCGCCGGGCTGAAATTGGGATTAAACGTCAGCGCGGTAATGTAATTTTGCAGCGCCTTGTCCAGTTCGCCGCGCCCTTCGCGCGCCATGCCCAGGTAGTAATAGGTCTCTTCGACGTATTGTCCGCCGCCGTCGTTCTGATTCTGCCGCGCGATGCGGATCATGTC
>LXNI01000962.1_pt1 | contig 28659 bp, 14 predicted proteins | sample 809091 | NCBI WGS metagenome assembly LXNI01 (sample SAMN04870527, study PRJNA318959) | sponge metagenome | biome: 01000161; feature: marine sponge reef; material: water | host: Sarcotragus foetidus | place: Greece: Milos, Mediterranean Sea | collected 2013-05-29 | depth 5-7 m | reverse complement strand
TGGTCGGTCCCAGCGGTTCCGGCAAATCGACCCTGGCACGCCTTGTTTCGGGCGTCTATCGGCCCTGGTCGGGGGAAATCCTGTTGGACGGCCATCCGCGGGATGACATTCCCGAGGAAGTGCTGCGGCGTTCCATTTCAATGGTGTCTCAGGAAAGCGTGCTTTTTTTCGCGTCCCTGCGCGACAACATCACCTTGTGGAGCCCGGCCGTTCCGGACGAAGCGATCTTCGCGGCGACGCGAGACGCCTGCATCCATGACGAAATCCTGGTCCGGCCGCACGGGTATTCGACCCTCGTCGAGGAAAGCGGGGCGAATTTCAGCGGCGGCCAGCGGCAACGACTGGAAATTGCCCGTGCGTTGGTGGGCAATCCGACGGTGCTCATTCTGGACGAGGCCACCAGCGCTCTCGATGCCGCGACAGAGGAATCGGTCGATGATGCCCTGCGGCGTCGCGGCGTTACCTGCCTGATCGTGGCGCACCGGTTGAGCACCGTGCGGGATTGCGACGAAATCATCGTTCTCGACAAAGGTGTCGAAGTGCAGCGCGGCACGCACGACGGTTTGATCGCCGACCGGGACGGCACCTATTACAAGCTGGTCAAATCAGGCTGATGCAGGACGCAAGGCCAGAATACACATCGATAGCCGAGCTCGCCGCTCGGTCGGGTACATCCGTTCCCTGCGCCAGCAACCTGCCGCTGAAACTGGACGATCCGGATAGCGTCTGGTTCATCGATCAGGGCGCCGTAAATCTGTTCCTGGTCGAATTCGAGAACGGGTTGGAGCAGGCGCCGCCGCAGCATCTGATGCGCCGCGAATCGGGCTGGCTACTGCCGGGTGTCGCACCTGACGAACGAGGCAATGACGAAAGCACCACGCTCAGCCTGATTGCGAAGGGATTGCCAGATACCCTTCTGAAACAGCTGCCGGCATCCCTGCTGGCTGAGGTCGATCCGGCCGAACTGGCGGAGCAGACCGATACCTGGCTGACCGCCATTACCGAGACGTTATCGCGCTTTGCAAGCCGCCTTCCGCGTCCGACGGCTCTGGCCGAACCCGGCATGTCGCAGACCCTGACCCCGGGTACGCTGTCGGTTCGGCGCGGTGTGGTATGGGTGCCCGAACCGCCGCCCGGCGCAAGCCTGTACATGGATATTGTCGACCAAGCGGAACTTGCCGTGGCAAGCGACCCGCACAACGCTGTGATACCGCTGACCCGGACAAGCTGGCTCACCCTGTTCGACGAGGTGACGCTTTCCGGTAAGTCGACCGAGACACTGGCGCAACAAGGCTTGCTGCTGCCCGCGCTCGCCTCATTTCACGCGGTCGCCTTCGCCCTGGAACGCCTGAACCGCCGCCTGGCCGTGGTCGACGAAGCGAATCTCGAACGCGCGCGGACGACCAGCCGCCGCACGGCCGAAAAAGTTGCGCGGCAGCGGCTCTTCAACATCTATGACCTGCCGATTGACCGGGACACCAAAGTCGAGGACACGGCTCTGGCGGATGCCCTGCACGTCATCGGCCGTCATGAGGGTATCGATTTCAGGATTCCGGTGCGCTCCGGGCCTTCCGAGCCTCCTGTCGGCCTGGTTGACATTCTCGACGCGTCAGGCGTGCGCGCCCGGCGCGTACGATTCAAGGCCGAGGGCGACTGGTGGCGCGGCGACAGCAACGCGATACTGGGATTCCGCGCCGAGGACGGCCAGCCCGTAGCGCTGCTGCCGGGCATGTTCGGGCGCTACCGGGAATTCGATCCGGTCAGCAAGCGTAGTATCCGGATTTCGGCGGATCGCGCGGGCACGCTGGCAGAGGAAGCCTGGGTGTTTTACCGGCCATTGCCGTCGGGGAACGTGAAACCGGCAGACCTGCTGAAGATCGCGCTTCATGGATCGACCCCGGATCTCGCGCGGCTGGTGATTGCCGGGCTTCCGGGCGGCCTGATCAAACTGGTGCCGGCGCTCGCGCTTGGTTTCGTTGCAAATCATATAGCCACAGGCGGAAGTGCCGGAGCGCTCTATGCCGTGGCTGTGACGGTGGCGGCGTTCGGCCTGCTCGGCGCACTGCTGCACCTGCTTCAAAGCACGGCGATGATGCGGCTCGAGGGGCGATCGGCGTCGCGGGTCGAAGCCGCCTTCTGGGACCGTCTCATGCGCCTGCCGCCCAGCATTCTGCACCGACAACCGGCCGGCGATCTGGCCATGTCGGGAATGACATTCCAGAATCTTCGCGACGGCCTGCAGGGAGTCGTCGCCGACAGCCTGCTGTCGGTCATATTTCTGCTTCCGGTTTTTGGCGTCATCTTTTTCTACGATGCCACCCTCGGGCTCATCGTCCTTGCCTTCAGTCTGGCTTCGCTGCTGATCACCGTCGTCCTTGGGCTGCGCCAGGCCGCACCCTACGGGCGGATGATCAGCGCAGCGCGTCGCGTCGCCGGCCGGCTGTTTCAGATTGTGGGCGGTATCGCCAAGCTGCGGGTGGAAAACGCGGAAGGATCGGCTTTCGCCATCTGGGCGCGGGATTATCGCGAGCAGAAACGCGCGGAGATCCGACTGGGCGCGCTTGAGGGGCATTCGCGGGCATTCGGCGACGCTCTCCCCTTTCTTGCCGGTGGAGTCCTGCTGTTCGCGGTAGTCGCGGTAGGAAACCGGAACCTTCCGGTCGGCGATTTTCTCGTCGTGTACATCGTCTTCATCACGTTCCAGTCCGCCATCGCCCGGCTCGGCGAATCCTTCGGCACCCTTGCCGCCATGCTGCCGGCTTTCGATCAGATGCGCCCGCTCCTGGCTGCAGTTCCAGAAGCCGAAGTCGGAGGAGAGCCGGTCGAATATCTGGGCGGCGACATTCTGTTCGACCGCATTTCGTTCCGTTACGATCCCGACGGCCCGCTGATTCTCGACGATGTCACGATTCGCGCTCGTCCTGGCGAATTCATCGCAATCGCCGGCGCATCCGGCGCCGGCAAGAGTACCCTGTTCCGGCTCGCACTCGGAATCGATCGTCCGACCGCCGGCGCGGTGTATTACGATGGCCGCGATCTGCGGCACCTGAACCTGAAACAGGTGCGCCGGAAAATCGGCGCGGTGCCGCAATCGGTCGGCCTCCATCCCCAGGATCTCTGGGACAATCTGGTCAGTCACCACGAAAACGTGGCGAGCGACGACGTGTGGACGGCGGTCCGGATCGCCGAAGTCGAAGACGAAATCAAGGGCATGCCCATGGGCATGATGACCATGGTCGGCACCAGCGGGGCTGTCCTGTCGGGTGGCGAGAGTCAGCGTGTCACAATCGCCCGCTCGGTGATCGGCAGCCCGCGGATCATGCTGTTTGACGAGGCGACCAACTGGCTGGATAACGAGAGTCAGGCCAAGGTCATGCGGAACCTCACCACCCTGACCTCCACCCGGGTCGTCATCGCCCACCGTCTGTCCACGCTGCAACAGGCTGACCTCATCTATGTGTTGCAGACCGGAAGCGTCGTACAAAGCGGCACCTTCGACGAACTGATGGAAGTCGAAGGAGTCTTCAGAGAACTGGTCAAGAGGCAGATCGCTTGATCCGGAAATGCAGGCCGGCCGGAAAGTCTCATTCCATAGTCACGATCGGAAGGACTCTTGAGCGTTCGGCCTACTGCGTCGATGTCGGGAAACAGCCCCGGTCGAATGCATCACGGCCGGAGGTTTTCAACGACTAGCGGAGCGTCCCTGCTTCTCCGATCCGGGGGAATCGTTCCCGGGGGAATTGCGGACTCGCCTTCTTTCGCGCTTTCACATCGATTTGGCTGTTGCGAATGAACGCCCGACCGGGACCCAAGAGTACGAAAGACATTCATGAAGAAACCCGTTGACGTAGCAGATTGTCTCGCATCGAGAGCTGGCGAAAACAGCGATTTTCGCGAACGTCTTCTCGCGAATCCCAGAGAAACGATCGAACGGGAATTCGGCGTGACGCTGGCCGAAGACCATGAAATTCATGTGCACGAAGAAACCTATGCGACGACGCATATCGTGCTTCCGCCGCGCAGCAAACTCACCGAGGCAGAACGGAAGGAGGCGAGGACCGGCGCAACATCGCTCGAGTTTCTTCGCAAGACAATGTACGACCCTGCGCCGCCGCTTCGTCCGCCCGCTCCCGAACCGGCGAGAACCCCGACGATCGCTGCGACTGCCGAAGCGCTGGCGGTAGCCGGCAGGGACAGCATCCGCCGCGGTCTCGATTTTCTGGAATCCGCAATCGACGAGATCGGGGCCTGGCACTGCATCCGGTTCAATACTGCGAACCCGGACATTCCGCGGCATTACGAAAGACCTCCCTTCGTTTCTGCCCTTTGCGCACTTGCGCTCGAGAGTTGCGATGACGCGCGGGCCAGCGCCATGTGCAACGCTACCAGGGCGTATCTTGCCGACACCATCGAATATCCCGGATTGTGGCGCTACTATCGCCATCTACCCCAGGATCTCGACAGCACCGCACTCTGCTCGCTTGTTATCGGGTCTCACCCCTGGATTTTTCTGGGAAGGAACGTTCCGCACATTTTAGCCAACCGCGACGAGGAAGGTCGTTTCAAGACCTGGATCCTGGCGGAAGACGAACCCGATGTCGTGTCGAGGTTTCGTATCGAAGCCGACCCGGTCGTCAATGCGAATGTCATCGCCTGCCTCGGCGACCGGCCCGAAACCCGGGATGCCCAACGATGGCTGGAAGCCCTGGTTGCCGAAGGCGGCCTCGAGGGCGCGTCCAAATGGTATCCGGACACGGTTGCGGTCTACTATGCAATCGCCCGCGCCATGATTTGCGGGCAGCCTGCCCTCGACCGGCTTGGCCCGATACTTGCGGATCGTATCCTGGGCTTGCGCGACGAGAACGGAGCATTCGGCAATATCCTTCAGACCGCTCAGGCAGTGTCGGCGCTCTACAATGTTGGAAGCCTGAATCGCATCGACGCGAAATGCGAGACCGAGAGAATCATCGAATCGCAGCGCGAGGACGGCAGCTGGCCGGAGCTCCTTGCGTTCGGAGACCAGGACCTGAAGTGGGGCACGGTCGGTCAGATCGGGCATGGCTCCGAAGCCGTGACCTCAGCGTTTTGTATCGAGGCTCTGGAGCGTCTCACCGAATTTCTGGGGACCGGATAATCCTCCCCGTCGGATCGGTTCCCCGGCAGGTTACGGAACGAGGGGACCGGGATCGCGAAATTCGCTCCCGGGCCCCGGTACGACGTGCCTGTCGGCATGGGCCGCCGCAGGCGCCCTCTCGGTGAAGCCGATCCGATTCCCACACCAGCCATCGCGTGAGGAAACGTAATGGAAATTGACGAAGCGATTGCACTTACCCAGGACCGTCTCGCCGAAGAGGGCGGCACCATGGGTGACTTGCTCGGGCACTTTCGAAACAGGATTTCGCCGGTCCTTATCGGAGATCCGGAATGGGAACAGATACTCGAATGTGCCGGGAACCTTCCGATCACTATGGGCGCCCTGCCATTCGGCTTTGAGCTGCCGCTGCATGTACGCAGGCCGGAGGCGGATTTCGGCGCCTCCCTGGCGAGCGGAACCAGGTCGGCGGCGTTCTTCCGGGAAAGGGCCCGGACCGACAGGATGGATGAGACCGCCAGGGCGATCGAGCGGCTGTTCGGACAAATGGAGGCCGAGAACTCACCTCTGCGCAATATCGTCGGCCGCAAGGTAATGCTCGAATACGACATCGGCTCTGCGCGGAACGGCAAGAGTCCGCATCCGGGAATGTTCCTGCGGCCCGGCGAACGCCCGATCGTCGGCGCCCGCGGTCAGGAGAACGATGTCGATACGGTGGTCGATGCGCTCGTTTCCTGCGTCGGCTGGGAGATGACCGATGCCGAGCGGAAGAACGTCGAACGGGTCTACCTGGCGCAGCCGGGCGATACGCGCCTGGATTCGTTCGGTGTTTTCCCGTCTCGCTCACGGGCAATCCGCCTGGCGATCATGGGCTTCAAATCGCAGCAGGAAATACGCTCCTATCTTGAAACCACGGGTTGGCCGGGCCGGATCCCGGCTATCGACTCCGTGATTGCACGCTTCAGGGAACGCGTGAATATCGTCAGGACCGGGGTGAATATCGACGTGCGGGAAGAGGGTGTCGGCCCAACGCTCGGCCTTACGCTTATCGTCAAGCAGAGATATACAAAAGATTCACGCTATTGGCTCGACGGCCTGACCGATTGGGACCCGTTTCTGGACGCTTTGGGCCATGAGGACCTTGTAATTCCGGAAAAGCTTGCCGCGCTTGCTGACTGGGTAACGAGGCCGACGACGCTTTTTGCGAAATCGGGGCGTTATGTGCTGCTACGCGGCATTCACCACATAAAGCTGGTCATATCCGAAAATCGGCTCCGGCAAGCCAAGGCCTATGTATTCATGGTGCTTTCCGGCGCGGTCTCGCCTTGAGTCTCAGCCCGAAACAAGACGCACCGATCCCACGTCCCCTGGCAGGGGACGGGGAAACCGGTTCAAGCTACCTTCGAATACGGATTCGGACTGTGCCGAACCTCAACCGGCTACTCGCCGGGTATTGAGGCTACCAGCAGCAACAAAGGCCGGCCGAGATGGCTTCGAGCTGCTCCTCCGTGATGTTCGGGTCCGGCGGCAACGCAAGATGCACCGTCTGCATGTCGCTCTCATGGACCTGAATATTCATCGAATCGGGAATCGTAATCCCCAGTTCGTCAGAGATGGTAGTCTTCGGATCTGCGAGAAGCTGTTGCCTGAAATCCGCATCGAGGGCGGACTTATCAACAAGCTGCTTCAGCATATCATCGCCACTTCTCATGGCAGTCTTCCTTCATATTATGTGGCAAACGAACCCTGTCTGTGAGCGCAAGTAAGGCTGCCTCTATGGCAGGGTCAAGTTAAAAGTTGCCGAGACGGCCCGGACGAATTGAAATTATTGTGATTGAGTTTGGGGAACCGGCAGATCAGGGCGCAGGCGCGTCCTGTTTCGCGGGATTCCGGTCTACCGCCAGGAGCAGCGCCGGCAGGAGCGTCAGGTCGGCAACGAGCGCGAAGCCGATGATCAGTGCGGTCAGGACCCCGACCTGCGCGGTGGGGACGAACGGGGAAAACACCAGTATCAAGAATCCGGCCACCAGCACGACCGTCGTTGTGAACAGGGCCCGGCCGGCCGTTTCGAAGGTCTGGCGCACTGCGTCTTCGGGGCCCAGGCCGTGCTCCCTCCGCGCACGGCGGTACTTGCTGAGAAAATGCACCGTATCGTCCACGACAATGCCTATGGTCATGGCCACCACGACGGACAGCGAGAGACCCACCTGTCCGACCGTCAACCCCCACACCCCGAAGCCCAGCACGGCGGGAACCAGATTGGGAACGATGCTGATCAACCCCAGCCGCAGCGATCGCAGGGCGAAGAGCAGAATGGCGGAAATGGCCAGGAGCACGACAATCGTCCCGATCAGCATTGCGCGGATGTTGCGCTGCCCGATATAGGCGAACAGAGCTGCGGGACCGGTGCTGTTGACGCCGGCTATATGCGGCGCGTTTTTCTTCAGCCAGGCTTCGGCACGCGCGTTCAATTCGAGGAGCTCCTGCGAGCTGAGCGTCTCCGCCGATATCGAAACCCGCGTGGACGATCTGGAACTGTCGATCTGATTGTTCAGGTCCAGACCCTGCGGAAGCGAAATCTCGTACAGCAGCAGATATTGCGCCGCCAGCGCGTGGCTTTCCGGAAGCCGATAGGCGGCCGGATCGTCGCCGTGCATACTCTTGTTGAGTTGCCGGAATGTATCGGTGACGACCGACACGTGACGTACGCGCGGCTGCTTGCGGTACCAGCCGGCGAAATTCGAAACCTCGGCGAGGAAAACGGGATCGGTAACGCCGCCCTCGGCAGATGCCCGCAGCGAGTATTCGAGCAGCGTATTGCCGCTCAGGCGCTCGTCCATGAAATCCGTGTCCTGTCGAAACTCGACGCTCTTGTCGAAGAAATGGACGAGGACGTCGTTGAGCTCGTTGCGCGGAACGGCCAGAGCCATCGCCGCGACGATCGCCAGCCATCCCCAAATCAGCGCCTTCCTGTAGCGCAGCACGGAATCCGCCAGGGAATTCATGGTGGGTCCGCGGAACCGGCGGTCCTTTGCGGCGCGAACGGGGAGAAGAGAAAGCACGGCCGGCAGAAAGGTGACGGAAAGAATGAAGGAGGCGGCGATCCCGAAAGCGACGAAGTTGCCGAGATCGCGGTAGGGCGGCACCTCGGAAAAGTTCATGCTCAGGAAACCGAGCGCCGTCGTGAGGCTCGCCAGAAAGACCGGATGCAGGTTGAGCCTGATGGATTCGACGATGGCGTCGTGCCTGGAATCCCCGGCACGCAAACGCTGCTGCAATGCCACCAGCAGGTGCACGCAGTTTGCCACCACAATCATCAGCACGATGGTCGGCGCCGGCGAGATGGGCGGGGTAAATGGCAAGCCGGCCCAGGCGCCCAGGCCCATCGATGCAAGAATGGAAAAGACGATGACCAGCCCGGTCGAAGCCACCCCCGCCCAGCCCCGGATGAGAACGCCGAGGATCAAAGCCATGAGCAGGAGGCTTGCCGGCAGGAAGACCATCTGGCTGCCGATCGAGGCCTCTACGAAGGTCTGGTTGACCATGACCGTGCCGACGACGCGGAGGTCTATGCCGGGAAACCGTTTTTCCGCCTCTGCAGCAACCGACCGGACGAATTCGGCAACTTCGGCCGATGCCTCGAGCAGGCCCTCCTCCGGCAGCTCAACGGTAACGTTTACAACGCTGACATCGCCTTTCCGGGCCAGAATACTGCCTGCGATGCGCGGGTCGGACAAAGCGATTGACCGGATTTTCGACCGCGCTTCCGCCCGGTTCAGGTCCTGCGGATCGACCAGAGCCCGCACATACAAATCGTCTCCGACGGCGGTCGTGTATTGAAAATTGGCGAGCGAGTCGACGCGCCGCGAATAGGGTATTTGCCAGGCGGCTTCCGTGAGCCAGACGGCGGCCGAAAGTGCCTTTTGCGACGTGGCGTCGCCATCGTCCGGAACGATCAGGAACGCGACGTTTTCGTTCTTTCCATAGGTATCCTCCAGCGCTTCCAGCGCCAGAAGCTGCGGATTGTCTTCGTCGAAAAAGATGCGGTAGTTGGCGGAGAATTCGAGCAGAAAGATGCCGCTTGACGCGACCGCAACGAAGAACAGCGTGGCCAGGATCACCGGCCAGCGGGCTTTGAGCACCCGTTCGGCAAATCGCGTCGCGAATTGCTCGCCTGCTATGCTGTGCTTTTCCATTGGGCCGGCGCGACTAGTATCGAGCGCCCCTGGGGGCAAGCGACGGGCCGAATCTCATTGCAACCGAAACCCTATGGCCAAGCAACAAACGTACAAACCTGAAGCCGGGATCCCTACAACACCGAGAGCCGTCCAAGTCAGACCGCATGCTCCGAACCCGCAGAATCCGTTTCGAGGATGATCGAGGCTTTCGCCAATCGCGGCAAACCGCACTGAAAGACAAAGCGTGGCAAGACTCGGTCCGCAGGGACGCAATGTCAACGGCATTGCCCGGTTTCAGCGGTTGCCGGGCTCAACTGATTTTCCCTCGTCGATTCTGTCCGTATTCGGTTTCGGAGCGGAGCAAATCGAATTTGGCGGAACGCGCGGCGACCGGCTTCCGCGACCATCGATGCGCCTGGCCGGATGGCCGCCTTGCGCGCGAAGCCGTCGATGCACTAGCTTTCGAACCGGACCGGTCTGCGAGCAGCCAGTCATGAGCGGGAATTCTGTACGAAAAATAGCGGTTGTCGGACGAGGAACCGCAGGGTCGCTGGCGGCCGCCAGCGTAACGCGTCTGCGTCCGGACAGCGACTGCGAGTTACATCACATTTTTGATTCGCGCATTCCGATCATCGGAGTGGGTGAAGGCAGTTGGCCGAGCCTGGTTCAGGAATTGCAACAACTGACGGAATTGCCCCACGAAACCGTCCAGCAGCGCCTGAACGGAACGCGCAAGTACGGCGTTGCATTCGAGGGATGGGGCCGGCGCAACCGGGACTTTACCCATTACTTCACGCCGCAACAGGTGTCCTACGCCTATCATCTGTCCGCTGACGTGTTGACCGACCTGCTGCACGAAAGCACCCGCGCGCGCCATATCGACGCGAAAGTGCTCGACATCGCCAGGGTGGAAGGCGGCGCGCAGGTGGAATTCGAGGGCCGGGCGCCGGAACGCTACGACCTCGTGTTCGATGCCCGCGGGTTTCCCCGGGAACTCCAGCCCGACCAGCACATCGACATTTCTTTCATCCCCACCAATACGGCCGTGATCCGCCGCTGTCCGGCAATCGTCGAAGAAGAGCGGGACGGGCCGGTTCTGCAACACACCTATACCCGTGCGGTTGCGCGCCCGCACGGTTGGATCTTCGTCATACCGCTGACGGTACACACATCCTACGGCTACATCTTCAACCGCGACGTAACCGACCTTGAAGAGGTTGAAGCGGACTTCGATACGTTTCTCGAAACCGATGGCGTATTGGAATTCGAGCAACGCGGCGTCATTCGATTTCCGAATTTTGTCCACCGTCGGATCTACGACGGCGCGGTGGCCCGCATCGGTAACGCAGCGGCCTTTATGGAGCCCCTTGAAGCCACGGCGATCGTATCCGCCCAGTTGCAGATCGGGATGATTCTCCACATTCGTTTCAGTCGCTCGGCAGACGCTGTCGACCGCGACGCGCCGACGGTCAACCGCTTCCTCGTCAACACCGTCCTCCGCTACGGCCTGTTCGTCGGCTGGCACTATTCCTGCGGCTCGAAATACGACAGCGATTTCTGGCGCTACGCGCGCGACCGCGCCTGGCCGCAACACCGCAAGGCGGCGGATCCGGAGGTCGTGGGTTGCGACGCACTCAGAAAGTTCGACGACATGATCGGCCTGTTGAACCGGCCGGTCATCGACAAGGCGGACTGGGATCGGATGTGCGGAGTCCCTCTTACCAGCTATGCTCAGCTGTCCCAGGGTCTTGGGTGTTAGACCCGGTCCCGGAGCGCTTCAGCGAAGGCTCGCCTGTTATGGCGTCCGCCCCTCACGCAATAACCGGCACGGGATTGAGTTCTTCTTCCGCGAGCGCCCTTTCGCGCCAGCCCATCGCGACCGGCACATCGTACAGCCGCCCCGGCGCGAAACGCTCCCAGAAATGGCGCAGGCCGGGCACGATGACGCGGGCCACCGGCATGCCGATATCCGGCCGCGTCTGGTCGAGCACCAGGAATTCCATGCCATTGGCTTCGACCAGCGCCCGGCACCGCTCGACCTCGTCGCGCGCATCCGCCGTGTCGGAGACCGGATGGTCCGCCTCGCCGCGCGGCGCCGCGCCGGCTGCCGGCGCCAGATACGGATGGTCGGCCAGCGTTGCCGTTTTCCACCACCAGAGCGCCAGCGGATCGTCGATCGCCGGCCCGGAACCGCCGCCCGGCCGCGGCAGCCAGGTCAGGCACTGGTTCAGCTCGCATACGGCGCGCAGGGCCGCGATGCGCGGGTCGGTGTGCGCCCCGGCGCCGTAGATAATGTCCTCGGTGTCGCCGCCGATCCGGCGCGAGACGGCGACGAAGGCCGGAATGCCGAGGTCGGCGGTGACGTCGAGCACCCACATGTCGCGCTCATGCCGGCAGTAATAATCCGGCGCCGAGGCCAGGTAATCGTCGCCGAAGCTTTCCAGATCCACGCCCGGCATCGGCAGCCGGTTGTACCACCAGATCGCGAAGGCGTCGCGCTCGACCAATTCGAAGAAGCCCTGGAGGATAGCCTCTTCGAGGGTGTTGCCGGCCGCACAGCCATTCGAATCGGCGATGAAATCGGCGCGGCCCCGCTGCTCGGCCGGCGTGCTGTAGAGCATCGATGTCGGCAGGTAGCGGTGGCGTTCCTGCGTCAGCGACCAGACCGGCGACCAGCTTATTTCGGCGTCCGGATCGAGCCGCTGCGGCACGATATTGTACGGGTGGCCCCGGGCGTTTATTTCGTCCGAATTTTCCAGCTGACGTTCGCTGAACAGCTGCACGTCGTTCGGGTGGATCGCCGCGTCGCCGGCGGCGGCGAAATCGGCATACCGCCGCTTGCAGCGAATTTCGTCGCCGTGGAACGCGCCGGAATAGCGCTCGATCGCCTCGCACAAGGCGCTCGCTTCGGACTGTGCCCGCGTGCTGCCCTTGCCGGCGCTCTTGCTGCGCAGGCTGCGCCTGAGCGAGCTCAGTTTCCGGCTTTGCAGTCCGTAGTTGGTCCCCGCCCAGTAGACGTGAAGCCAGGAATCGGTCTCTTCCGTGGTGCGCGCCACCCAGGTCACGACGCCGCTGACCGGGCTGATCAGATTGCGGTATCTCGCAAGGGTTTCTTCGGGAGATACCGAACGCACGCCGCCGCTGTTGCCGACGCGCGTCGGGCTCGGCCGCAGACGCACCGGAACCGGCGGCCGGTCGGCGCGATACAGATCCTCGTCGCCGCACGCGAAACATTGCGGCCGGCGCATGACCGGATGGTGCTCGCTCCTCAGGCCGCCGACATCCAGAGAAACCGCCCGGTCGTGGAGCGGCGCCGTTTCTTCCAGAACCAGCCATTTGGCGATTTCGGCCGCGACCAGCCCGTAAACCGTCCCCAGGACCGCCGGTTCGGCCGCATTGGGCCGGAAGGCGGCCTCTTCGCCGGCGAAATTGCGCAGGAAGTTGTGCACCTCCCGGTGGCTGCGCATGCGGTAGGCGAGGCAGGCCCAGCACGCCCCCTGCTCCGCCGGACGGAACACCGGGCCGAACAGGGGTTGGAGGCCCTTCGGCCGGACCGGCACCCACGGCGCGCCGGATTCGATGCGGTGCCGGTTGACGGCGTCGCAATGCTCATCGAGGTAATCGGCGCAGACGACCGCGGTGAGGGTGGCATCCTCCCGGTCCGGCGCGATACCCATCGATTCGAGCCGCCGGGAAAGTAGTCCGCCGTCGCCGTCGACCGCCACCCGTGCCGCCGCCAGGCGTTGTTCCGCCCAGCGCGGCGAGGCGCCGAGGGATGACCAGTAGGCCGCCCGACCCCGGTCAAACGAATGTTCGCCGGAAACGGCATAGCCTCTGGACGCCAGCCCGGCGAGCGCTGCGCGGACATCGGCAGCGGCGTGGGCGCCGGCGAGCGCCGCAACGATGTCGCCCTGCGGCCGGCCGTCGAGCAGCGGCAGCAGATCGCCGTAGATCGGCCCGCGCAGCAGCGTGTTGAAGGTTTCGGAGACAAGCAGGGTCTGCTGCGCATCGACGGAATGAAAGTCGAGATGCGGCGTGAGCGCCGGCCGCTCGATCAGGCCACGATCCGCGGCCGAGACCTTTGCCAGGATGCCCTGCGGCGGCTTGCCGGGCGAAACGGGAGCGCCCGTCTTCCCGACCGGGGCCGGGCCGGCGGACCGGCGCAACGGGCTGCTGTCGGTTCGATGCCTGTCAGTCATTCAGCCGGTCCGTAGCGCATTCACGGCGGCGGGGCCTTGCGCGCTTCGAAGCGCACGCAATCCACCTTCTTGCGGTGGGACCGGACTCAGGATGGGTCGGCCGGCGCGGAATCGCCATCGTCCCGTGCCGGCGCGGAACCTGCCGTCCCGTCCAGCGCGGCGATCGCGGCGGCGGCGCGCGCCGCCGTTTCGCCGAGCGCGGCGTTCAGCGCGTCGAAATCGTCCCTGCCGCCGGACTGCGCGAGTACGGCCTTCACCCCGGAGCCCAGCGCCTCGACCGAAGCATCCTCGCCTGCAACGAGCCGCAGAGCGCCATGCAGGCTCCGCCACAGCGTCGCGGCTTCCAGCAGATCGGCCGCAGCGCTGTCGGGGATCCACCCTTGCGCAGCGGCATAGCGGAAGACCGAAGCGGCGGTGGGGGCCGGAGCGCCTGGAATGTCTTCGGCATAAACGACTTGCAGTAGCTGCGCAGCCCGTTCGATATCGCGGAAGCCGCCACGCATGTCGCGGTAGGCCGACAGGCCGGCTTCCGCAGCGCTGTCGCCGGCCTCGCGCAGGTCGGCGATCAGCGCGTCGCGCGATGCACCCCCGGCCACAGCTTCGCGCCGTGCTTCCTCGAACTGCGCCCCGATCCCGGCTGCGCCGTGTTCGAAAACGCAACGCACCCCGGTCAGGTCCAGGAGTTCGTTCGCTGACGCGGTCGATCGGCAATGTTCCGTGAATTCGGCCAGAGACCGCACCGGGCGTCCTTTCCGGCCGCCGGGGACCGGCGCGAATATCAGGCTGTCGCGCGACAGTTCCCGGAGCGCATCGTGGAAGCGCCAGCACAGACCGTCGTAGCTGTCGCCGGAGCCGCCTTCGTAAACGAACAGAATATCGAGCGTTGCGCCGGGCGCCGCCTCGCCGCTGGCCAGATCGCCCAGCACCGCGGCGGCGACTCCGCCCTCGCGGCCCGGCACCAGCCGGTCGGCGAATTCCTCAGCGACCGACGACAGGACGGCGGAAATCGAGGCTTCGGCCAGATTGGACAGGGCCGTTCCCGCCTCGATCGGCGTCAGGTTGCCCCGCAGGGTGTGCATGCCGATCTGGAACGCCTTGTCGTTCGACCAGTTGCGCACGGTCTCGACCGTGTCGCGGACGTCCTGGGTGGGGATTTCCGCGATCCGCCCCTTCATTTCCGCAACGCCGAACTCGTGCGTCCAGTAGAGGCGCGTCAGACCCCGGCGGGCGATCGCCTCGGCTTCCGGGTCCGGCCCGAACCCTTTGGGCAGGTCGAGATCGGTGAATTCCCGGTCCTGCAGGCTGTCGAGCAGTTCCGGGTTGCGTTCGATCCACTTCGCCAGCCGCGGCGCAGCGCCGTAGATTTCGACGATCATGTCGAACGCGTCCGGGCGCGCGGCCGAGACCGGGCTGTCGTAGGCGCTCCAGTCCTCGATTTCCGGATAGAAATGCGCCCGCCACTGGTCGACCAGCGGGTCCATCGTCGCGAACCAGCGGCTCGGGCGCACGACCAGATTGAACATCTTGGCGTAGCTGAACGGGAGTTGCGGCGACTCGTCCGGGCCGCAATTCTGCAACAGGGGGTAGGGCCGGCTCGCCACGGCATGGTGATCCGGGTGCCGCTGCATGTTGTAGAACATCCAGTTGCTGAATTTGTAGTTGGCATTCCAGGAATGCCGGGGGCGGACCTTCTCGAACCGGCCGCTGCGCAGGCGGACCCGGCGCAGCCCGTAGTGTTGCATGTAGTTGCTGATCTTCATCGAGAAGACGGCGCCGAAACACAGGAAGGCGTACGCCAGAACCGCCCAGATACCGCCCATCCAGAACACCAGCCCGTACCAGAACGCGGTTTCGATACCGTAGCGCCAGAACGGGTTGCTGTAGTGCCAGATCGGCAACCTTTTACGCGCGAGGCGCTCCCGGACGACCCGCCACGAGCCGGTCAGGTTGCTCGCGACTTCCCGGGGTAAGTAATGCCAGAAGCTCTGGCCCTTGGGCGCGGAGCCGACATCCAGCGGCGTGCCCACCTGGGCGTGATGGATGTAGACGTGTTCCGTGGCGTATTGCGGGTAGGAGGCAGACGCCAGCAGGAACTCGCCGAGCCGCCGCTCCCAGGTCGAACGCCGGTGGATCAGCTCATGGCCGATGATGAACACCGCCTGGGCCTCGACGCCCAGCACGATCGCGAACAATACGCCTTCCCAAACGGCAAACTGGCCGGAGACGAGGATTTGCCAGAGCCCGAATACCAGCGTTGCCGGCCAGAGAAGCGCCCAGAGCCAGACCGGCAGGTTATGCCAGAACAACCGTCGTTCGGGGGTCTTTGCGGGATCCATGTTCCGCGCGTCGTCGCCGAAGGCGATGTCCAGCGGCCCCGCGAGCATGAAAAAGACGAACGGCGCCACGATCCACCAGCCGCCGTAAGACAAGGCGAGGAAAATCAGCGGAAAGATCGCCAGCGGCAGAAAATGCGGCAGGGCGCTTGCGAATGACGGCTCGACCGTTCTTGCAGCGGCCGGATCCGGAACGTCCGGTACGACAATGTTTTCAGCCATCGCGCGCCCTGCTTCTACCGGTCAATTCGATATTACTTGCCGTTCATATTCCACGGCCAATGCCGGCAAGGCAATTCCGGCGGCCAGTTTCGAGCCGGAGGCCGGCACTCTGCCCGAAGCGGACTTCGATCCCGAACGGCCGCAGCGGACCGCGAAAGTTAAGTGTTGTAACCGGTATCCAAATTCAAGATCGGCCGGGAGAAACCCGACCGAACCGGGCTGCAGAGCGTAGGATCCATCCGGCGCGTTCAGGATCCGTCGCCGCCCTCGCCCCGCTGCGGATAATGCCCCGCCAGCCAGGCGTCGCCGAACTTTCCGCTGGTCAGGTCGTCTTCCAGCGCTTCGGGCGACCGTTCGGCCGGATCGCCGTAGCCGCCGGCGCCGGGGGTGCGCACGATCACGGCCTCCTCCGGTGCGATCGTCACGCCGATCGGCTTGTTGGGCAGACGGGACGCCGTGCCGTCCGCCGCAACATGGCGGAACGCACCGGTCGCGCCGGCCCCGCCTCCGAAGACGCCCCACGGCTGGCGGGCGAAGCGCTCGCCGGCGCCGTTGAAGGTACAGGTATGGCCGACCGGCGCCACAACCCGCTCCAGGCCCGCGCCGCCGCGCTGCCGCCCCGGTCCGCCGGAATCGGCGATCAGCCCGTAGGAGCGGACGCGGAGCGGATATTCCATCTCTATGGCCTCGACCGGCAGGTTCGACGTGTTGGTGATATGCACCTGAACGCCGTCCTTGCCGTCCTTCGTCGCGCGGCCGCCGAAGCCGCCGCCCAGGGTTTCCAGATAGACGTAGTCGTCGCCGGTGCGCGGGTCGGTGCCGGAGAAGACCGCCGTCGTATTGGCGCCGTTGGCGGCGCCCACCGCCGCTTCCGGCCGGGCCGGCGCCAATGCCCCAAGAATGACGTCGATGATGCGCTGGCAGGTATTGGCCCGGGCCGCCACCGGCGCCGGGAAGGCGGCATCGAGCAGGCTGCCCTTCTCGACCGTGAGGCGCGGCAGGTCCAGCACGCCCTGGTTGTTCGGCGCGTCGGGATCGAGCAGCGCCTTGAGGGCGTAGCAGACCGAGGCCTGGGTGGCGTTGCGGGTGACGTTGATGTTGCCCGTGACCTGCTTCGCCGAGCCGGAAAAATCGAAATGGATATCGCCGTCGTTTACGGTGATGGCGAGCCGGATCGGGATGTCGATGGCGCCCATGCCGTCATCGTCCATCGCGTCCTCGAACCGGTAGACGCCGTCCGGCAGTCCGGCGACGGCGGCGCGCAAGCGGCCGGCGCTGCGCCGGACGATCTGGTCGAAGCCGTCGCGCACCGCCGCGACGCCGTACTGGCCGATAATTTCGGTCAAACGGCTGCGGCCGAGCCGGCAGGACGCGATCTGGGCGAAATAGTCGCCGCGCCGTTCGGCCGGCACCCGGACGTTGAGCAGGATCAGGTCGAGCAGGTCCTGCTGCAGCACGCCCTCCCGGAACAGGCGCACCACCGGGATGCGCAGGCCTTCCTGGTAAATCTCGGTCAGCCCGCCGGCCATGCTCCCGGGTACCGCGCCGCCGACATCGGCGTGGTGGGCGATGTTGCACATAAAGGCGACGAGTTCGCCCTCGAAGAACACCGGCATCGCCATGTTGATATCCGGCAGATGCGTGCCGCCGGCGACATGGGGATCGTTGGCGACGAAGAGGTCGCCGTCGCGCAGGTCGTTGCCGAAGCGGGCGAGCAGGCTTTGCATCAGCCCGCCCATGGAGGCGAGATGGATCGGCAGGGAGGCGTCGGCCTGGACGATCAGCCGGCCCTCCGGGTCCATGATCGCCGTCGAATGATCGCGCCGTTCCTTGATGTTGGTCGAATAGGCACTCTTCATCAGGGCGGCGAAGGTCTCGTCGGCGACCGAGCGCAGGCCGTTGGCCAGAATCTCCAGCGTGACCGGATCGAGCGGAGTCGAAGGGGCCGTCATGGCGTGCCTCCCGCAACAGCGATAACCAGATTGCCGGCCTCGTCGACCGCCACCCGGTCGCCGGGAAAGACGACGGTCGTCGAATCGAGCTGCTCGACGATGGCGGGGCCGGCGAACGCCATGCCGGCCGCCAGCGACTCGCGTCTGTAGACCGGAGTCTCGACAGCGCAGTCGCCGTCGAACCAGACCGGGCGGCGGGCGGCCGGTTCGGGCGCACGATCCGCCACCGGCCCGGCGGCGGGCTCACCGACGACTGCCATCCGGCCCGTGGCGGCGACGCGGATGTTGACGATCTCGATAGGCTCGCCCGCGCTGTGGAAGCCGTAGTGCCGCTCGTGTTCGGCATGGAAAGCCTGCGCGACGGTATCGGGCTCCGCCGGCCGCGCCGGCGCGCCGTGCGATCCGCCGGCAAAGGAAACCGGCAGTTCGAAATTCTGGCCGACATAGCGGGCGTCGAAGGAGAACGTCAGGCCGCGATCCTCCGGCGCCACCCCTTCGGCCGTGAACCAACCGTGGGCCTCGGCCTCCAGACCGTCCAGAATCGCGCCGATGCCCGCCAGCCCGTCGGCGGTCAGCGCAAATCGGCCGCTGCGCACGAATTCCTCCTTCAGGTCCGACACGATCAGCCCCTGGGCGCACAGGATCCCCGGCGCGCCGGGAACGACGATTTCCCGCATACCGAGGACGCGCGCTACGTCGATCGCATGGAGCGGCCCCGCTCCGCCGAACGGCATCAGCGCGTAGTCGCGGGGATCGAGGCCGCGCTCGACCGAGATGGTCCGCACCGCGCGCACCATGTTGGCGACGACGATGCCGAGAATGCCCTGCGCGGTCTTCTCGACCGCAAATCCGAGGCGCTGGGCCACCGGCTCGATGGCGCGCCGCGCCGCCGACTCGTCCAGCGCAAGGTCGCCTCCCGCCAGCCCGGCCGGCGACAGGCGGCCGAGCGCCAGATTGGCATCGGTTACCGTCGGTTCCGTGCCGCCGCGGCCGTAGCAGGCGGGGCCGGGATCGGCGCCGGCGCTGCGCGGTCCGACCTTCATCAGCCCGTCCCGGTCGAACCAGGCGACCGAACCGCCGCCGGCGCCGACGGTGTGGATGTCGACCGTTGGCAGCCGGACCGGGAAACCGGCAACCTCCCGGTCGAGGCCGACCCCGGCATCGTAGTCGCGGATCAGCGCCATGTCGGCGCTCGTGCCGCCCATATCGAGGGTGATGACGTCGGGCCGGTTCGCGACCCTAGCGGTGTGGACCGCGCCGACCGCGCCCGCCGCCGGTCCGCTGAGCGCCGTGCGGATCGGGTATACCTTCGCGGTCTCGACCGACATCAGCCCGCCGCTGGACTGGTAGATGCGGATCGCGGCGCCCGGCGCCAGCGCGGCAATTTCGGCTTCCAGATAGGCCAGGTAACCGGCGATGACCGGCTGCAGATAGGCGTTCAGCACGGTCGTCGAAAACCGCTCATATTCGCGGAACTCCGGCCGGACGCTGGAGGACAGCGACAGGGGCAGGTCCGGCAGCCGCTTCTTCAGCGCCTCGGCGATGCGCCGTTCGTGCGCCGGATCGACGAAGGAGAACAGGCAGCACACGGCGCAGGATTGCGCCCCGCTCGCAGCGACGGCCTCGGCAACCGCCGCAAGCCCCGCCTCGTCCGGTTCGCTCAGCACCTCGCCGGCCGGCCCTATCCGTTCGCACACCTCGAAGCGCCGCCGGCGCGGCACCAGCGGCGCCGGATGATCCTGTTGCAACGAATACATGTGCGGCCGGGTCTGCCGGCCGATCTCAAGCAGGTCGCGGAAGCCCTCGGTCGTCACCAGGGCGACGGTCCCGCCGCGCCGCTGGATCAGCGCGTTGGTCGCGACCGTCGTGCCATGGCACAGGCGGGCGATTGCCGCCGGATCGACATCCAGCGCCGCGGCCATTTCCTGCAACCCCCGGACGATCGCCTCGCCCGGATTGTGCGGCGTGGACGGCCGCTTGAAGAGTCTCGTGGCGCCGTCTTCGAGCCGGCTGGCGAAGAAATCGGTAAAGGTGCCGCCCACATCGACGCCGACAAGCCAGCCCAACGCATATCCTCCCCGCCATTGCGCATGCATATCCTACGAATATCGCGGGCCTGTCCATAGCGTCCGGAAGGGAACGCCGTTGCGCCGCGGTACGGCGGCGGCTATCTCAGGCGCGTCGCGACCCCCAGAGCCGCCAGGAGCAGTATGCCGGACTTTGCGATACCGGAAGATGTCCGCCCGGAAGACGGCCATGTCGGCCGGCGTATGCCCCGGATCGAGGACCGCTCCCTGCTGCGCGGCGAAGGCGGCTTCGTCGACGACGCGCCGGTTAAGAAGGGCACGCTGCACGCCGCCTTCGTGCGCTCGCCCCACGCCCATGCCGAAGTCGTCGCCATCGACGCCAGCGCGGCGCTCGCCATGCCGGGGGTCTTCGCGGTCGTGACCGGCGCGGACATGGCGGCGGAGACCGATCCGATGATCGTCGGTTTCGAGAACCCGATCGACTATTTCGGCCTCGCCGTCGACAAGGTGCGCTATGTCGGCGAGCCTGTGGTCGCCGTCGCGGCAACGGACCGCTACCGGGCCGAGGACGCCGCCGACCTGATCGAGGTGACCTACAACGTGCTGCCGGCGGTCGTCGATCCGGTCGAGGCGTGCGAACCGGACGCGCCGAAACTGCATCCGCGCAGCGAGTCGAACTGCGTCTCAAAACGCCATTTCGTGCATGGAGAGCCGGAGGCGGCCTTCGCCGAGGCGGAACACACGACCGAACTGACCATCCACTATCCGCGCAATTCCATCACGCCAATGGAGACCTACGCCGCAGTCGTGGAGGCCAATCCCGAGACCGGCGGCTTCGACGTGCTGTCCAACTTCCAGGGCCCGTTTTCGGTTCACACGGTGATGGCGCTTGCCCTGCGCCTCCGCACCGCCGCCCTGCGCCACCGCAGCCCGAAAAATTCCGGCGGCAGCTTCGGCTCCAAGCTGGTGATCTTCCCCTATATCGTCGTGCTGTGCGTGCTCGCCCGCAAGGCGCGGCGGCCGGTCAAGTGGATCGAGGACCGGCTGGAGCATCTGTCCGCCTCCAGCGTCGCGCCCAACCGGGTTACGAAGGTCGAGGCCGCCTATACGAAGGACGGCGCGGTGACCGGCTTGCGGCTCACCCACTGGGACGACCACGGCGCCTATCTGCGCGCGCCGATGCCGGCGCCGATCTACCGGATGCACGGCGTCTCGACCAACGGCTACGGCATCCGGCATCTGGAAGTCACCAACCATATCGTGTCGACCAACAAATGCCCGACCGGGGCGGTGCGGGGCTTCGGCGGGCCGCAGCTCTATTTCGCGGTCGAGCGCATGATGCAGCGCATCGCCGTGCTGACCGGGCAGGATCCGCTGGACCTGATCCGCAAGAACCTGATTACGGCGGACATGTTTCCCTACAAGGCGGTCGCCGGTTCCCTGCTCGATTCGGGCGACTACCACCGGACCGTGGACGAAACGGTCGAGCAGGGCGATCTGGCGGCGCTCAAGCGCAAGCGCGACGCGGCACGCGCCGAAGGCCGGCTCTACGGCATCGGCTACGCCGCCTGCGTCGAGCCCAGCCAGTCCAACATGGGCTATATCTCGACCGTCAAGACCGGCCGGGAGCGCGAGCGCGCCGGGCCGAAGGACGGCGCCGTCGCCTCGGTCACCGTGGCGGTCGACGCCCTGGGCTCGGTGAACGTGATCGGCGATTCGGTGCCCCAGGGCCAGGGCCACCAGACCGCGCTGGCCCAGATCGTCGCCGACCGGCTCGGCCTGACGCCCGACGATGTCGTGGTCTCGCTGGATACCGATACGGCCAAGGACGGCTGGTCGATCGCCGCCGGCAACTATTCCTGCCGCTTCGCGCCGGCCTCGGCGAGCGCCGCGCACCAGGCGGCGACGCGGGTGCGCGAGAAGATGGCGCGCATCGCGGCGGCGAACCTGAACGTGCCGGCCGACAATGTCGAATTCACCGACGGCAGGATCCACGCCGCCAACAACCCGGACAACGCCATTCCCTTCTATCGCATCGGCGGGCTGGCGCACTGGTCGCCGTCGAGCCTGCCCGACGATGTCGAGCCCGGCATCCGCGAAACCGCCATGTGGAACGCGCCGGAGCTGACGCCGACAACCGCGAAGGACGAGATCAACACCTCGCTCGCCTACGGCTTCGGCTTCGATTTCTGCGGCGTCGAGGTCGATCCTGATACCGGCGTCGTCACGGTCGACAGATATGTCTCGGCCCACGATTGCGGCACTATCCTGAACCCCGGACTGGCAGAGGGGCAGATCCGCGGCTCCTGGGCCTCGGCCTTCGGCGCGACGTTCCTGGAGGAGTTCTGCTACGAGGACGACGGCACCTTCCGCTCCGGCACCTTCGCCGAATATCTGGTGCCGACGGCCGCGGAACTGCCGGACATCCGTCTGGTCCATCCGACGCCCCATCCGTCGCCCTACACCCGCCTGGGGGCCAAGGGCATCGCCGAGGGCAACCAGTATACGACGCCGGTCTGCATCGCGAATGCGGTGGCGGACGCGCTGGGCATCGCGGATATCCGGCTGCCGCTGCGGCCGGCCCGGGTGCTGGAATGGCTGCAAGGCGAAGAGCCGCCGCCCTCGTCCGCGGTCGCGCCGGACGAAACTGCGGGGAAGCCGGCCCGCCCGACCATCGACGGATCGGGCGAGGTGCAGGTGCCGGCCGCGCCGGAGCAGGTCTGGGCCCTGCTGCTCGATCCGGAGCGGATGGCGCGGATCGTGCCGGGCTGCGAGCGCCTTGAGGCGGCCGGCGACAACAGCTTCGCCGGCACGGTCGTGCTCGGCGCCGGGCCGGTCAAGGGCCGGTTCGAGGCCCGGATCGACCTGACCGATCTCGATGAGCCGCGTCGCGCAGGACTGGTCGGTTCGGCCGACGGGCCGCTCGGGTCGTCGCGCGGCAGCGGGGCCTTCGAACTGGCCGCGCAGGATGGCGGCACCCTGGTGCGCTACAGCTATTCGGTGGAACTGTCCGGCAAGGTGGCGGCGGTCGGCGGGCGCTTGATCCGGGGGGCGGCCCGGCAACTGATCGACCGGTTCCTGCGCGCCCTGGTCCGGGAAGCCGGCGGCGAAGCAACGGACACGCCGCCGCGCGGCCTGGCCGGACGGCTGCGGCGGCTGACCGGGGGCCGGACATGAAACCGGCGCCATTCGACTATGTGCGCCCCGAGAGTATCGATGAAGCGGTGGCGGCCCTCGCCGAGCACGGCGACGAAGCCCGCATTCTCGCCGGCGGTCAGTCCCTGATGCCGATGCTCAACATGCGCCTCGTCCGGCCGGAAATCCTGGTCGATATCAACGGCCTCCCGGAACTGGCACAGATCGAAGACAGGGGAGACAGCGTCGCCATCGGAGCGGCAGTCACCCAGGGAGACCTGGCGGACTGGCCGGGCCTGGCGGCCGCCCTGCCGGTCGTTGCCGACGCCCTGCCCCATGTCGGCCATTTCCAGACCCGCAACCGCGGCACGGTCTGCGGTTCCCTGTGCCATGCCGACCCGTCCTCGGAACTGCCGCTGTGCCTCGCCCTGCTGGGCGGCGGGATCGAACTGCGCAGCGCCCGTGGGGTGCGCACGGTTTCGGCCGACGAATTTCAGCAAGGCATTCTGACGACAGCGAAAGCGCCGGACGAGCTGGCGGTCCGCGCGCGCCTGCCCAAGGCAAAGGACGGCGAACGCTTTGCGTTCCGGGAATTCCATCTGCGCCACGGCGATTTTGCCGTCGTGGCGGTCGCGGCGCACCGCGCCGGCGATGCGGTAAGCCTGGCCGTCGGCGGCGTCGCCGACCGGCCGGAAGTCTGCCATTGGGAGAGCCTGCCCGACGATGCCGCGGACGACGCGCTCAACGACCTCGCCTGGGCGCTGGGCGGCAGCGACGATATCCACGCCACGGCGCGGCACCGGCGGCAGCTCGTGCGCCATCTCGGCCGGCAGGCGATCGACGCGACGGCCGGCAACGGGGCCGCGGCATGAAACGGCTCGACCGCAACGGCCGCCATCCGGTCCGATTGACCCTGAACGGCATGCCCGAAGAGGGGTTCGCCGAGCCGCGGATGCTGCTGACGGATTTTCTGCGCCATGAAATCGGCGCGACCGGGACCCACGTCGCCTGCGAGCACGGGGTGTGCGGCGCCTGCACGATCCGCGTCGACGGCAAGGCGGTCCGCGCCTGCCTGGTGCTGGCGGTCCAGGCCGACGGTGCGGAGATCGAGACCATCGAGGGACTGTGCGAATCCGACGGTTCCTTCGGTGCGCTGCAGCAGGCGTTTCACGAGAATTTCGCGCTGCAATGCGGCTTCTGCACGCCGGGCTTCCTGATGACGCTGAGCGAGTATCTGGAGAAGAACCCCGATCCGACGGTTGCAGACATCAAGATCGCCCTGAGCGGCAACCTTTGCCGCTGCACCGGCTATCACGAAATTATCAACGCCAGCCTGGACGCCGCCAGGGCGCTCAGGGAACGGCGGCAGGGACAAGATTGAGAGGCACAATGCGCGCGGTTCTGGTCAACGAGTTCGGCCCTGTCGACAGCCACACGATTGCGGACCTGCCGGATCCCGTACCCGGCCCCGGCGAGGTGCTCATCGAGAACCGGGCCATCGGGATCAACCTCCCGGACGCCCTGATGCTTCAGGGCCGGTACCAGAAGCGCCCGCCGCGGCCCTTCGTGCCCGGCCGCGACTGCGCCGGCGTCGTCCGGGCGGTCGGCGCAGGCGTGACCCGCTGCAAACCCGGCGACCGGGTCGTCGCCCAGGTCTTCACCGGTGCCTTCGGCCAGCTCGTACCCGCGCCGCAGGAACGCTGCTTCCTGCTGCCGGACGGCGTGTCCTTCGAGGACGCCGCGGCCATGATCACCGTGTTCAACACGGCCTGGGTCGCGATCGAGATGCGGGCCGGCGTGCAGCCCGGCGATACGGTGCTGGTGACCGGCGCGGCCGGCGGGGTCGGCTCGGCCGCGATCCAGCTGTGCAAGGCGCGCGGCGCAACCGTCCTTGCTGCTGTATCGAGCCCGGAGAAGGCCGACTTCGTGCGCACCTGCGGCGCCGATGCCGCCATCGACACCAACGCGGCGGATGTCGACGCGCTCAAGGCCCATCTGAAAGCCCAGGTCGCAGCGGCGACCGGCGCGGCGGACGGCCGGGGCTGCGACTCCGTAATCGAGATTGTCGGCGGCGACCTGTTCGAAGCCAGCCTGCGCGTGCTGCGCTTTGCCGGCAAGCTGGTGATCGTCGGCTTCGCAGGCGGGACGATCCCCGCGGCCAAAGCAAATTACCTGCTGTTCAACAACCTCACGGTGATGGGCGCGCCGCTCGATATCCAGTTCGACATGGCTTACGCCGAGATGGAAAAGGGCGTGAATGCCTGGCTCGCCCTGCTGGCCGCCGGCAAGCTCGATTCCCTGATTTCCGCGCGCTATCCGCTGGCCGGTTTCGTCGAAGCCTTCGGCGTCATCACCGGCCGCAATGTCATGGGCAAGATCGTCCTCGACCCGGCGGAGGCGTGAGGCCGGAGCCCGGTCGAAGCAGGATCGATTCCGCCTGTACCGTTTGGGCGTAGCAGTCCGGCGAACGGCCATTTGAGCCCGCGCGTCTTTCCGGGCGGAACGCCGTCGGAACCCGCGCAAGCCCGCGCGCCACGGCAGCAGTCTCCGGCAATATTTCGAGGTTCGGCCGAACCCTCCGGTTCACCGCGGCGGGTGGTGCGCGCGATCTCTTTCGGCCGGCATCCGTCGGCGAGGGAGAGGCCTGCGGGCCGGTGACGGCAGACAGGCGCGCGCTTCCCGGTCATTGATCCTGCCGCCGATCCCCCTCGGGAACCCCGGCCCCAGAGCCTGTTTGCGGCCCGGACGGTAGACGGCGGCGATCCCGACTGCGCATCCCGGATCGTTGCAAGCCGCCTGCCCGGCCCCGCGGGCTTCCTCGAAAAATTTGGTTAATTATTCCTAGTCGCCTGACAATTCCAGTAATTCCAACAAACACTGTACCGGTCGAATCACCGGTAGAGTGATTTTAAGTTTATTGTCCATGTATTATTAAAGTACCAGTACAATATTGCTTTAAAATCAGCACTATAAAAAAATAAAAAATCCAATTGTACATGCCGTTCAGCCGATTCACTGCCTATCGTCCCGGTCAGTACTCGGAGCGAGCTGTCAACGACTTCGCTCTACTGACCAAGGACAAGGAATCGAGCAATGCACGCGCAGCTTCGGCAACAATCGGCGAACGCATCCAAATCGCAGGCTACCCGCCCGTCCGGCGGGCCTCACAATCCCAAACGGCGATTGACGGCACTGTGGCGCACACCAGAGTGCCGGCTGAGCCAGGCCGCCGCCGCCGCCCTTGCCCTCCTGCTGCTGCTGACGACGCTTGCGGGTCCGGCCGTGCAAGCCCAGGCGACGCCGGCGGCGCTGCCGGGTGCGCCGCAGAACCTGTCCGCCACGGCGGGCAGCAAGCGGGTCGTGCTGCGGTGGGAGGCGCCGGCGGATAACGGCAGCTCGGCGATCGTGCGTTATGAGACGCGCTATGCCGAAGGCAATTCCGTGCCCGAGGATGCCAGATGGTATGAATTGCGGACCGACACCGAAATCGAATACGTGCCGCTGACCAACGGCACGCTGTACAGCTTCGAGCTGCGTGCGGTGAACGGACAGGGCGCGGGTCCGGCCGTGCAGGTCCAGGCGACGCCGGCAACGGTGCCGGACGCCCCGCAGAACCTGTCCGCCACGGCAGGCGACTCGCAGGTCGCGCTGCAGTGGGAGGCGCCGGCGGATGACGGCGGCGCGGACCTGGTGCGCTACGAGCTGCGCCATGCCGCGGCCGCCAGCATTCCGTCGGGTACGGCGTGGACCCCGATGGGTCTGGAGACCGCGCACACCGTGACCGGCCTGACCAACGACGCGCGGTACAGCTTCGAGTTGCGCGCGGTGAACGCACGGGGCGCGAGTCGGATCGTGAAGGTCCGGGCGAAGCCGGTGTCGCCGGACGCCCCGCAGAACCTGACCGCCGCGGCGGAAGACTCGCAAATCGTGCTGCGGTGGGCGGCGCCGGCGGATGACGGCGGCGCGGACCTGGTGCGCTACGAGCTGCGCCATGCCGTGGGCGCCAGCGTTCCGTCGGATACGGCGTGGACCCCGGTGGGTCTCGTCACGACGCACACCGTGACCGGCCTGGCTAACGGCACGCTGTACAGCTTCGAGCTGCGCGCGGTGAAGGGACAGGGCGCGGGTCCGGCCGTGCAGGTCCGGGCGAAGCCGTTTGCGCTGCCGAGTGTGCCGCAGAATCTGTCCGCTACGGCGCGCAACAAGCAGGTCTCGCTGCGATGGGAGGAGCCCGCGGCAACCGGCGGCTCGGCGATCGTGCGTTATGAGGCGCGCTATGCCGAAGGCGATTCCGTACCCGAGGATGCTAGATGGTATAAATTGGGGACCTACACCAAAATCCTATTCCCGGCGCTGACCAACGGCACGCTTTATACCTTCGATCTGCGTGCGGTGAACGCTCGGGGGGCCGGGCCGGCGGTGCGGGTCCAGGCGACGCCGGCAACGGTGCCGGACGCCCCGCAGAACCTGTCCGCTGCGCCGGAAAACTTGGGGGTCGTGCTGCGGTGGGAAGCGCCGACGGACGACGGTGGCTCGGAGATCGAGCGCTACGAGGTGCGCTATGTCGAAGGCGATTCCGTGCCCGAGGATGTTGAATGGCGTGGCATAGGGTCCCTCACCGGAACCGGATTGGGGCTGCTGACCAACGGCACGCTCCATACCTTCGAGGTGCGTGCGGTGAACGCTCGGGGGGCCGGGCCGGCGGCGCGGGTCCAGATGACGCCGGCGACGGTGCCGGACGCCCCGCAGAGCCTGTCCGCCACGGCGGGCGATTCGCAGGTCGGGCTGCAATGGGAGGCGCCGGCGGATGACGGCGGCGCGGACCTGGTGCGCTACGAAGTGCGCCATGCCGCGGCCGCCAGCGTTCCTGCGGATACGGCGTGGACCCCGGTGGGTCTGGTGACGGGGCATACCATGACCGGCCTGGCCAACGGCGCGCTGCACAGCTTTGAGCTGCGCGCGGTGAACGGACAGGGCGCGGGTCCGGCCGTGCAGGCCCAAACGACGCCAGGGAAGCCGGCGGCGCCGGTGCCGGTGCCGGTGACGGCGCCGGACGCCCCGCAGAACCTGTCCGCCACGGCGGGCGACTCGCAGGTCGCGCTGCAGTGGGAGGCGCCGGCGGATATCGGCGGTTCCGACCTGGTGCGCTACGAAGTGCGCCATGCCGCGGCCGCCAGCGTTCCTGCGGATACGGCGTGGACCCCGGTGGGTCTGGAGACAACGCACACCGTGACCGGCCTCGCCAACGGCGCGCTGCACAGCTTCGAGCTGCGCGCGGTGAACGGACAGGGCGCGAGTCCGGCCCTGCAGGCCCAGGCGACGCCGGCGACGGTGCCGGACGCCCCGCAGAACCTGTCCGCCACGGCGGGCGACTCGCAGGTCGCGCTGCAGTGGGAGGCGCCGGCGGATGTCGGCGGTTCCGACCTGGTGCGCTACGAGCTGCGCCATGCCGCGGCCGACAGCGTTCCTGCGGATACGGCGTGGACCCCGGTAGGTCTGGAGACAACGCACACCGTGACCG
>LXNI01000961.1_pt1 | contig 28699 bp, 34 predicted proteins | sample 809091 | NCBI WGS metagenome assembly LXNI01 (sample SAMN04870527, study PRJNA318959) | sponge metagenome | biome: 01000161; feature: marine sponge reef; material: water | host: Sarcotragus foetidus | place: Greece: Milos, Mediterranean Sea | collected 2013-05-29 | depth 5-7 m | reverse complement strand
AAGGATTATGAATGCCTGTGCGGCAAGTACAAGCGCCTCAAGCACCGCGGTGTGAAGTGTGAAAAATGCGGCGTCGAAGTCACCCTGTCCAAGGAGCGGCGCGAGCGTATGGGGCATATCGAACTGGCAAGCCCGGTAGCCCATATCTGGTACCTGAAATCGCTGCCGTCCCGAATGGGGTTGTTGCTGGATATGACGTTGCGGGAAATAGAGCGGGTATTGTACTTTGAGGCTTATGTGGTCATCGATCCGGGCATGACCCAACTGGAGCGCGGCCAGTTGCTGACGGAAGAGGGTTACCTGGAGGCCATTGAAGAATATGGCGATGAGTTCGAGGCAAAAATGGGCGCCGAGGCGATTCGCGAGCTGCTCGCCAGTATCGACCTGGACACGGAGATCAAACAGTTGCGGGTCGAGATACCGCAGACCAGGTCTGAAACCAAACTGAAAAAAATGTCAAAACGCCTGAAACTGCTGGAAGCGTTTCAGCGCTCCGGTAACCGGCCCAAGTGGATGGTGATGGAGGTGTTGCCGGTGTTGCCGCCCGATTTACGGCCGCTGGTGCCGCTGGATGGCGGTCGTTTTGCCACATCCGATCTGAATGACCTGTATCGCCGGGTCATCAACCGCAATAATCGCTTGAAACGCCTGCTGGACCTGAATGCGCCCGAAATCATCGTGCGCAACGAGAAGCGCATGCTGCAGGAATCGGTGGATGCGTTGCTGGACAACGGACGCCGCGGCAGGGCTATCACCGGCACCAACAAGCTGCCTTTGAAATCACTGGCGGATATGATCAAGGGCAAACAGGGACGTTTTCGTCAGAACCTGCTGGGCAAGCGCGTCGATTATTCGGGGCGTTCCGTCATCGTGGTAGGCCCTACCCTGAAGCTGCACCAGTGCGGTCTGCCCAAGAAAATGGCGCTGGAGCTGTTCAAACCGTTCATTTTTAACAAACTGCAAGGGCGGGGGCTGGCAACCACTATCAAGGCGGCGAAAAAGCTGGTGGAAAGAGAAGGGCCGGAAGTCTGGGATATCCTCGATGAGGTCATTCGCGAGCATCCGGTCATGCTGAACCGGGCGCCTACCTTGCACCGTCTCGGTATCCAGGCTTTTGAACCGGTGTTGATCGAGGGCAAGGCAATCCAGTTGCATCCGCTGGTGTGCACCGCGTTCAATGCGGACTTTGACGGTGACCAGATGGCGGTGCACGTGCCGCTGTCCATCGAAGCGCAACTGGAATTGCGCACTTTGATGATGTCCACCAACAATATCCTCTCACCCGCCAACGGCGAACCCATCATCGTGCCGACCCAGGACGTGGTGCTGGGGCTGTACTACATGACCCGGGAGTCCGTCGCGGCAAAAGGCTCAGGCAAGAGTTTTGTCGACGTCAGCGAGGTGCACCGCGCCTACGAATGCGGCGCGGTTGATTTGCACGCAAAGATCAGTGTGCGCATCAAGCAAACCGCGGACACCAATGACGGTGACGGCGATGAGCCGGCGCGTTACGAACGGGTACAAACCACGACAGGCAGAGCCCTGCTGTCCCGCGTCCTGCCTGAGGGAATGCCGTTCTCCCTGGTTAACCAGGTACTGAACAAACGCTCCATTTCCAGGCTGGTCAACGACTGTTATCGGCGTCTCGGCCTGAAAACAACGGTTATTTTTTCCGACCGCCTGATGTATACCGGGTTTCATTATTCCACTCAAGCCGGTGTCTCCTTTGGCGTCGATGATATGGTAGTACCGGAAGTCAAGAGCAGCATCATCAGCGAGACGGAAGCGCGGGTGAAACAGTTCGAGCGGCAGTATATCGACGGGTTGATCACCACCGGTGAGCGCTACAACAAGGTGGTTGATATCTGGTCCCACGCCAATGACCAGGTCGCCAAGGCCATGATGGATAAACTGGGCGTGGACACGGTTCAGGACCGGGACGGGAATACGGTGGACGAGCCGTCCTTCAATTCGATTTTCATGATGGCGGATTCCGGCGCCCGTGGTTCCGCGGCACAGATCAGGCAACTGGCAGGGATGCGCGGGCTGATGGCAAAACCGGACGGTTCCATTATCGAAACACCCATCACTGCAAACTTCAGGGAAGGCCTGAACGTCTTGCAGTATTTCATCTCCACCCATGGCGCGCGCAAGGGCCTGGCCGATACCGCCCTGAAAACCGCCAATTCCGGCTACCTGACCCGGCGTCTGGTGGACGTTGCCCAGGACCTGGTGGTGGCGGAAGAGGATTGCGGCACTGAGGCCGGTGTCAGCCTGAGCTCACTGATAGAAGGTGGAGACGTTGTCGAACCCCTGCGGGAGCGCGTGCTGGGCCGGGTGCTGGCTACTGATATCGTGAAACCGGGGGACCCTGAGGAAGAAGTAATTATTCCCGCCGGCGCCTTGCTGGATGAGAAACTGGTTGAGGTCATAGATGAAAACGGGATTGACGAGGTGGAAGTACGTTCGGCAATTACCTGTGAGACCCGTTACGGAATTTGTGCGCGCTGTTACGGTAGAGACCTTGCCCGCGGCCACCTGGCGAACATTGGTGAGGCTGTCGGTGTGGTGGCGGCGCAATCCATCGGCGAGCCGGGTACGCAATTGACGATGAGGACTTTCCACATCGGCGGCGCTGCGTCCAGGGCGGCCGCGATCAGCAGTATCGATGTGAAATATGGCGGCGTTGTGCGTCTGGACAACGTCAAACTGCTGGAACAGGAGAGTGGCACCCGGGTGGTCGTGTCGCGTTCCGGCGACGCCTCCCTGCTGGATGAACTGGGAAGAGAACGTGAGCGCTACAAACTTCCTTACGGCGCGGTGCTGACCGTACAGGATGGCGATACGGTTGAACCCGGCGTTAAAATTGCCAGTTGGGACCCGCATACACACCCGGTCATATCAGAAGTGTCGGGACGCGTCCAGTTCGCCGACATCGTTGAAGGCAAGACTGTTTCACGCCATCTGGATGAGATTACCGGGTTGACCAACATGATGATCATGGACCCCAAGGAGCGTCCCGGCGATGCCAGGGAGCTGCGCCCGACGGTCATCCTGACGGATGAAGACGGGGTGCAGTTGAACTTTCCTGAAACAACGATCCCCGCGCATTATCCGTTGCCGCCAAGAGCCTTGATTACGGTCGGCGCCGGCGCTGAGGTCAAGGTGGGTGACGTGGTTGCGAAGATGCCCCAGGAATCCCTGAAAACCCGCGACATTACCGGTGGTCTGCCCAGGGTGGCGGACCTGTTCGAAGCGCGCAAACCCAAGGAACCCGGGATCCTGGCCGAAGCGACCGGCACGGTCAGTTTCGGCAAGGATACCAAGGGCAAGCAACGTTTGGTCATTACTGACCGGAACGGAGAGAGCCACGAACTGCTGATACCGAAATGGCGCCATATCAACGTATTTGAAGGGGAACACGTGGAGAAAGGCGAGGCTGTGGTTGATGGTCCACCTACTCCCCACGACATTCTCAGGCTGCAAGGGGTGTATGCGCTGGCAAACTATATCGTGAATGAGATTCAGGAAGTTTACCGGCTGCAGGGCGTCAAGATTAACGACAAACACATCGAGGTCATCGTCCGGCAGATGTTACGCAAGGTGGAAGTCGCGGACCCGGGGGAATCGACCTTCCTCAAGGGTGAACAGACGGAAAAAGCGCTGATGATGGAAGAAAACGAGGCATTGCGGGCGGAGAACAAGCAGGAAGCACAGTGGGAGCACGTGCTGCTGGGTATCACCAAGGCGTCGTTGTCCACCGAATCATTCATATCGGCGGCGTCATTCCAGGAAACGACGCGAGTGCTGACCGAAGCCAGCGTAAACGGCAAGCGGGATGACCTGCGCGGCCTGAAGGAAAACGTCATCGTGGGTCGCCTGGTACCGGCCGGCACCGGCCTTGCGTACCACACTGAACGCAGGAACAAACGCCTGGAAGACGAGATGGAAGTGCAGGAAGGCATTACCGAGGACGCGCTTGCGGACGCGGACGAAGGCAACGAGGATGAAAGCGAAGTCATCATGCTGACCCCGGCCCAGGAAGAACCGGCGCAACTGGCTGGTACTCTTTCAACTTAATATTGCCATGTAAAGAGTACTGGCGCCGACCGCGTCTGACACCACACGACCACTCCGGGGGCGGATTTCAGACCGCCCCCATGCTTGTCCCTTGCGCCGCTTCGGCCTGGGGAAGTTCCCGGCCCCTGATCCTCTCCGCAATTTCCGCTTGACATACCGATAAAAAAGGAATTATACTCCCGCTTCTTTTTGGGAAGCTGCCGGGCACGGGTGTCCGCCCTGCCTTTCAGGGGCAAAAAACGACCGTTGTTGTGGTTGTTTTTTTATTTGGAAGTAGTGCCTCGCGGCGATCCCCCTGTATCGCTGCTTACCGCAAATGAAACAGGGTTAACAACCATTTACAGATAAAGGGGTCCATGACTACAATCAGTCAATTGGTGCGCAAGCCGAGAAAACGGCAGCGAGTAAAGAGCAACGTTCCTGCGCTGGACAGTTGTCCGCAGAAACGCGGGGTATGTACCCGCGTATATACCACCACCCCGAAGAAACCCAACTCCGCGCTGCGCAAGGTCGCCCGGGTACGGCTGACGAACGGTCATGAGGTGACTACCTATATCGGTGGTGAGGGACACAACTTGCAAGAGCACTCCGTCATTCTTATTCGCGGCGGCAGGGTGAAGGACTTGCCCGGCGTGCGCTACCACACAGTCAGGGGCACGCTGGATACTTCGGGCGTGGCGGACCGGCGCCAGCGCCGTTCCAAGTACGGCGCCAAGAAGCCCAGGTCGTAACAGGGAGAGACGAGCGTCATGTCAAGAAGAAGAGAAGCAGAAAAAAGGGAGATATTGCCGGACCCGAAATACCACAACACGGTTCTGGCAAAGTTTATCAACATGGTGATGCGCAGCGGCAAGAAATCCATTGCGGAAAAAATCGTCTACGGCGCCCTGGACCAGGTCGGCGTCAGAAAAAAAGCAGATTCCCTGGAGATATTCATACAGGCCCTGGACAACGTCAAACCGGTTGTCGAGGTAAAATCCAGACGTGTGGGCGGCGCCACCTACCAGATACCCATCGAAGTGCGCGCGGAACGCAGCACGACCCTGGCGATGCGTTGGCTGGTGGATGCGGCCAAGAACCGGGGGGAGAAGAGCATGGGCTTGCGGCTGGCAGGCGAGATTATGGATGCCTCCGACAACAAGGGAACCGCAATAAAAAAGAAGGAAGATACTCACCGCATGGCTGAAGCCAACAAGGCTTTTTCCCATTACCGCTGGTAGGAACAGGAAGGAGCTATTCAGTCATGCCGCGCAGTACACCCATTGAACGTTATCGCAATATCGGCATCATGGCCCATATTGATGCGGGCAAGACGACCACTACCGAACGTATCCTGTATTACACCGGCGTTTCCCACAAAATCGGCGAGGTGCATGACGGCGCCGCCACCATGGACTGGATGGAACAGGAACAGGAACGGGGCATCACCATTACTTCCGCCGCGACCACCTGTTTCTGGAAGGGCATGGCCGGCCAATATCCCGAACATCGAATCAATATCATTGACACACCCGGGCATGTGGATTTTACCATCGAGGTGGAACGGTCGCTGCGGGTACTGGACAGTGCCTGTGCAGTATTTTGCGCCGTCGGCGGGGTAGAGCCGCAATCCGAAACAGTATGGCGTCAGGCCAACAAGTACAGTGTGCCGCGCCTGGCCTTTGTCAATAAAATGGACCGCGCCGGGGCTGATTTCCTCAGGGTGGTCAACCAGATCAGGGAGCGCCTTGGCAGTTCGGCCATCCCGCTGCAACTTCCCATCGGCGCTGAAGACAGTTTTCGGGGTGTGGTTGACCTGATCCGGCGCAAGGCCATCTATTGGGACAACTTGAGCATAGGCATGGAGTTCACCGAGGAAGATATCCCGCGGGACATGCTGGACGCTTGCCGGGAGGCCCGTGAACAGGTGGTGGAAGCTGCCGCGGAGGCTGATGACGACTTGATGGACCTGTACCTGGAAGAGGGTGACTTGACCGAAGAGCAGATCAAACGCGGTATCCGGACAAGAACCCTGGCCAACGAGATAGTGCCGGTGCTGTGCGGGTCCGCATTCAAGAACAAGGGTGTACAGAGCATGCTGGATGCGGTGATTGACTACCTTCCCGCTCCGGTTGACGTCCCTGCCGTCAAAGGTGTGCGCGCAAACGGTTCCGAAACTGCTGTTACCCGCCAGTCTTCCGATACCGAGCCGTTCGCAGCGCTGGCTTTCAAAATAGCCACCGACCCGTTTGTCGGGTCCCTCACCTTTTTCCGGGTCTACTCCGGGGTGTTGAAATCCGGTGAAACGGTACTGAACCCGGTGAAAAGCAGGAAAGAGCGCATCGGGCGGATCTTGCAGATGCATGCCAACTCGCGTGAAGAAATAAAAGAAGTCCGGGCGGGTGATATCGCTGCGGCCGTGGGGCTGAAGGACGTCACCACGGGCGACACCCTGTGCCCGGTGAACGACTCTGTCATCCTGGAAAGGATGGAATTTCCCGACCCGGTCATCTCCATTGCAGTAGAACCGAAAACCCGGCCTGACCAGGAAAAAATGGGTATGGCGTTGGGCAAGCTGGCGCAGGAAGATCCCTCGTTCAAGGTGCATACCGATGATGAATCCGGGCAGACCATTATTTCAGGCATGGGTGAGTTGCACCTGGAAATTATTGTGGACCGGTTAAAACGGGAATTCAAGGTTGACGCCAGCGTGGGCAAACCACAGGTGGCTTACCGGGAAACCCTACGCAAGCCGGTGGAGAAGGCGGAAGGCAGGTTTGTGCGCCAGAGCGGCGGACGCGGTCAGTACGGTCACGTGATACTGAAAATCGAACCGCAGGAACCCGGTCACGGCTACGAATTCATCAACAAGATCGTCGGCGGCGCAGTGCCCAAGGATTATATCCCGGCCGTGGACAAGGGCATACGGGAGCAAATGGAGAACGGTGTAATAGCCGGTTATCCCATGGTGGACGTGAAAGTTACCCTGTATGACGGTTCCTACCATGAAGTGGATTCGAGTGAAATGGCTTTCAAGATAGCCGGTTCCATGGGTTTCAGGAATGGCGCCGGCCAGGGGGCGCCGGTACTGCTGGAACCGCTTATGGACGTGGAAGTGGTAACGCCGGAAGATTACCTGGGCTCGGTAACCGGTGATTTGAGCCGGCGCCGGGCTATCCTGTCGGAAACAGTCAGCTCGCCCGCGGGCACGATCATCAAGGCGCAGGTTCCGTTGGAACAGATGTTCGGCTATGCAACCGCATTGCGCTCTGCCACCCAGGGACGCGCCACGTACACGATGGAATTCTCCAAATATACTCCGGTTCCATCCGGCATCGCGGATGAAATCACGAAAAATACATCACTCTGATGACCCCGGGTAGAGAGCAATAAAGCAATGGCACAAGAACAGGTTATAAGAATAAGGTTGAAAGCGTTCGACCACCGGCTGATCGATCAGTCAACCCGGGAAATCGTTGAGACCGCGCGCCGTACCGGCGCCCAGGTGAAGGGGCCGATCCCGTTACCCACAAAAAAAGAACGCTACACGGTATTGATCTCCCCCCACGTGAACAAGGATGCCAGGGATCAGTATGAGATCAGGACGCACAAGCGCCTGGTGGACATCGTCAACCCCACTGACAAGACGGTTGATGCGTTGATGAAACTGGATCTGGCCGCCGGCGTGGACGTCCAGATAAAACTGAGCTGACGGGCAGGCATCGGGGCGAGAGCATGACAATCGGCATTGTAGGCAAGAAGCGAGGTATGTCCCGGGTCTTTACCGAAGCCGGCCAGTCCGTGCCGGTAACGGTGATCGAGGCGGTTCCCAACCGGGTCACCGACCTGGCCACGGATGAGCGGCGCGGCTACCGCGCACTGCAGGTTGCCTATGGCAGCAAGCGACGTAACCTGATCAAAAAGCCCCTGGCAGGCACCCTGGCCAAGGCCGGTGTGGAGACTGCCGAGGGCTTGCACGAATTCAGGCTGGAGGGCAATGAAGGTGGCGACCTGACAACTGGCGCGGAAATAACAGTCAGTATTTTCGAGGCCGGACAGAAAGTTGACGTCACCGGGAAGACTATCGGCAAAGGCTATGCAGGCGTCATAAAACGGCATAATTTCAGCAGCCAGCGCAACACTCATGGTAACTCGCGCGCCCATCGGGCGCCCGGTTCGATTGGCCAGAACCAGTCACCCGGCCGCGTGTTTCCCGGCAAGAAAATGGCGGGGCACATGGGTAACGTAACACAGACGGCGCAGAACCTGGAAGTTGTCAGGGTTGATCCGGACCGGAACCTGGTGCTGGTCAGGGGCTCTGTCCCGGGCGCTGCCGGCGGTACGCTGGTTGTCCGTCCGGCGCTGAAGTCAGGCTGAGTCCGGGAGGCACAGGGTGGAATTAGCGCTGCACAAGGCGGGAAAAAAAAGGGGGGGACGCGTGACCGTCGCCGATGACGTGTTTGGCGTCAACTACAACGAACCTTTGGTGCACCAGGTGCTCACCTCTTACCTGTCAACGGGCAGGTCCGCGTCCAGGATGCTGAAAAACCGTGCAGCCGTACGCGGCGGCGGCAAGAAGCCCTGGCGCCAGAAAGGCCTGGGCCGGGCCAGGGCCGGCACTATCCGCAGCCCGTTGTGGCGCGGCGGGGGCGTGACGTTCCCGAATAATCAGCGCAACTTTGCCAGAAAAGTGAACAAAAAAATGTATCGCGGCGCGCTGCGCTCCATTTTCTCGGAACTGGTGCGTCAGGAACGCTTGCTGTGCATTGACAAGGTAACGGTCAGTGAAGCGAAGACAAAGGCCGCGTTGCACATGCTCGCCGAGCTGGGTCTGAGTGAGGTGTTGATCATTACCGACACCATCAGTGAAGAATTGCGCCTGGCGACCCGTAACCTGGCGCGGGTGGCCGTCGTCGACACGCATGACATTGACCCTTATTCACTGGTCGGATTTGAGCGGGTCCTGATCACCGCAGCAGCCCTGGAAAAAGTGGAAAAGTGGCTGGGCGGGAAGACGGAAGATACAGCTCAGGCGGCGCCAGCAACCGGCGCCGCGACAGAACCGGAAGGACAGGACAATGAATGACGAACGGCTGATGAAAGTTTTGCTGGAGCCGCGGGTGACGGAGAAGAGTACCTCTACCGCCGACAAGCACCGGCAATTCGTGTTCAAGGTCGCGCCTGACTCCAGCAAGCCGGAGATCAGGCAAGCGGTGGAAAAGATGTTTGCAGTCGAGGTTGAATCGGTGCAGGTATTGAACGTGCGCGGCAAGCGCAAAATGTTCCGGCGCGCGCCGGGCAAACGCCCGGACTGGAAGAAAGCCTACGTCAGGCTGAAGCCTGGCTTTGACATAGATTTTATCGGCGCCTGAGGCGCTTAGGACAGAGAGATGCCCCTGGTCAAACCAAAACCTACCTCACCCGGTCGCCGGGGCGTTGTAAAAGTGGTCACCCCGGACCTGCACAAGGGTACCCCGCACACGCCGCTGGTGGAAAAACAGGGACGCAGAGCGGGCCGCAACAATAGCGGCAGAATCACCGTGCGACACCGGGGCGGCGGCGCCAAGCAACGTTACCGCATTATTGATTTCAAACGGGACAAGGATGGCATACAAGCCAGGGTTGAGCGGATTGAATACGACCCCAACCGTACCGCACACATTGCGCTGTTATGTTACGAGGATGGCGAACGCCGCTATATTATTGCCCCGGCCGGCGTCAAGGCCGGCGCCCGGTTGATGTCGGGAGCACGCGCGGAAATTGCGCCGGGCAATTGCCTGGCCTTGCGTAACATTCCTGTGGGCGCGAACGTCCATTGCGTAGAACTGAAACCCGGCAAGGGCGCGCAACTGGCCCGCAGCGCCGGCGCCAGTGTGCAACTGGTGGCGCGGGAAGGCGCACATGCGACACTGCGTTTGCGTTCGGGTGAAATGAGAAAAGTGCCGATGGATTGCCGGGCCACTATCGGCGAAGTGAGCAATGCCGAACACTCACTGCAAAAGCTGGGCAAGGCCGGCGCGCAGCGTTGGCGCGGGGTACGGCCCACGGTGCGCGGGGTTGCCATGAACCCGGTTGATCATCCTCACGGTGGCGGTGAAGGACGCTCCTCGGGAGGGCGGCACCCGTCTACACCCTGGGGCTATCCGACCAAGGGTTACAAGACCAGGAAGAACAAGCGTACCGACAAGATGATTATTCGCAAAAGGAAAAACTGATGCCGCGTTCAATTAAAAAAGGCCCGTTCATAGACCATCATTTACTGAAAAAGGTCGAAACCGCGCGCCAGAACAACGACAAACGCCCGATCAAGACCTGGTCGAGGAGGTCGATGGTAGTGCCGGACATGGTTGGGCTGACCATGGCAATCCATAACGGGCGTGACCATGTGCCGATTTTTATTACCGAGAACATGGTTGGACACAAATTGGGTGAGTTTGCCATGACCCGTACCTTCCGCAGCCACGCTGCAGATAGAAAAACAGCGAAGTAACTGAATGATATGACCACTGCATGTCTTAAACATGTGCGCATGGCGCCACAGAAATTGCGCCTGGTTGCCGATCAGGTACGCGGACTGCCGGTAGATCGCGCCCTGAACATTCTGACTTACAGCAACAAGAAGGCTGCCGGTATTGTCAGGAAAGTGCTGGAGTCGGCGATGGCAAATGCCGAACACAACGAGGCTGCGGATATCGATGAGTTGAAAATCAGCGCGATTACCGTGGACCAGGGGCCCAAGCACAAACGCTTGCGCACCCGGGCCCGGGGGCGGGCAGACAGGATTTTCAAACGTACCAGCCACCTGGCCATAACGGTCACAGAGACCACAGAGTAATACAGTATGGGACAGAAAGTACACCCGACGGGCATGCGTATCGGCATTATCAAGGATTGGACCTCAACCTGGTATGCCGACACAAAGCACTATGCCAACTATTTGAATACGGACCTGAAGGTACGCGACTATTTGCGGAAAAAACTGGCCAATGCCTCGGTCAGCCGTATTCAGATTGAGCGTCCACCGAACGAGATCAAGGTGATCATTCACAGCGCCAGGCCGGGTATTGTCATCGGCAAGAAAGGCGAAGATATCGAACGCCTGAGTCAGGAAGTATCCAACATGATGGGTCTCCGGGCAAAAGTCAGTGTGCAGGAGATCAGGAAGCCCGAGCTCGACGCAAGCCTGGTGGCAGAGAGCGTAGCCCAGCAAATTGAGAGAAAGATCATGTTCCGGCGCGCCATGAAACGCGCGGTGACCAATTCCATGCGGCTTGGCGCCCTGGGTATAAAAATCTGTGTCGGCGGCCGTTTGAACGGCGCCGAGATCGCCCGTTCCGAATGGTACCGGGAGGGCAGGGTCCCCTTGCATACCTTGCGTGCGGACATCGACTACGGCACTGCCAACTCGAATACGACTTATGGCGTCATCGGTGTGAAAGTCTGGATATTCAAGGGCGAAGTATTCGGCATCGAAGGCAGGGGTGGAGACGAGACGCCGGCGGGCGGAGCGTAAACCAATGTTACAACCAAAGCGAACCAAATTCAGGAAACAGAGCAAGGGCAGGAATCGCGGGCTGGCCAATAACGGTAACAAGGTCAGTTTCGGCGAGTTCGGGTTGAAGGCGACGACCCGGGGACGCGTTACCGCGCGGCAGATAGAGGCTGCCCGCAGGACCATCACCCGCAAAGTCAAACGTGGTGGGAAGGTCTGGATTCGCATATTTCCCGACAAGCCCATCACCACGAAACCGCTGGAGGTGCGGCAGGGCAAGGGCAAGGGCAACGTGGAATACTGGGTTTCCGTTATTCAGCCAGGCAAGATGCTGTACGAAATTGAAGGCGTCTCGGAAGACCTGGCGCGGGACGCATTCAGGCTTGCCTCGGCCAAATTGCCGGTCAAGACCGTTTTCGTGAACAGGACAATACTGTGATGAAGGCCGCGGAACTTAGAAACAACAAACCTGATGAACTGCAAACGCTGCTGGTGGAACTGCTGCGCGAACAGTTTAACCTGCGTATGCAGAAGGGCTCCGGCCAGCTTGGTAATCCCGCCCGGTTCAGGGCGCTGCGCCGGGAAATTGCCAGGATCAAAACGGTATTAAGCGAGAAGGCGAAACAAGATGGGTGAACCTGATAAAACAGCCAGGACTTTGACCGGGAAGGTGGTGAGCAACAAGATGGACAAGTCGATTGCCGTAACCATTAAACGAACCGTCAAGCATCCGCTGTACGGCAAGTATCTCCGACGTACCACGAAGTTGCTTGCACACGATGAAAACAACGAATGCGACATTGGCGATACGGTGGTCATCGAATCGTCCCGTCCTGTTTCCAGGACCAAGGCCTGGCGCTTGCGCAGCATTGTCAGCAAGGCCCAGAACGTGTGAATGGACTGAGCGGAGTAAAGAAATGATCCAGATGCAGACAGTATTGGGCGCCGCGGACAACAGCGGCGCGCGCCGGCTCATGTGCGTGAAGGTGCTGGGTGGTTCGAAAAGACGCTATGCCCACATCGGTGACGTGATTAAAGTCAGCGTCAAGGAGGCCATTCCCAGGAGCAAGGTAAAAAAAGGCGAGCTCTACAACGCAGTGGTTGTGCGCACCAGGAAAGGGGTGAGGAGGCCGGACGGTTCGCTGATTCGGTTCGACAACAATGCCGCGGTGCTGCTCAATAACCAGTTGCAACCGATTGGCACCCGGATCTTCGGTCCGGTCACCCGAGAGCTGAGGGGCGAGAATTTTATGAAAATCGTCTCCCTCGCACCCGAGGTCCTGTAGTTTCGGCGCTGCTCATGAACAGGATACGCAAAGGTGATGAAGTGGTCGTGATTGCCGGCAAGGATAAGGGCAAGCGCGGCGCCGTACTGAAAGTCGACCGGGAAAAGCACAAGGTGATCGTTGAAAACATCAATATGGCCAAACGCCACACCAAGGGTAATCCCATGCGCGGGACCCCGGGTGGGATCATTGAGAAGGAAATGCCGTTTGCAATTTCCAATATCGCATTGTGGAACCCCGTGGCTAACAGGGCTGACCGGGTAGGTTTCCGGTTTCTGGAGGACGGCCGCAAGGTGCGCTATTTCAAGTCCGATAACGAAGTGGTTGACGTCTGATGGCCAGGTTACAGGAATATTATCACAGCACGGTAGTGCCGCAGTTGATGGAAACATTCGACTATAAATCCGTCATGCAGGCGCCAAAAATAACCAAGATTACCCTGAATATGGGGTTGGGCAAGGCCATGGCCGACAAGAAAATGATCGAACATGCACTGGATGATATGGCGCGCATCGCCGGGCAGAAACCGGTTTTGATCAAGGCCAGAAAATCTGTGGCGAACTTCAAGGTCAGAAAAGGGTTTCCGAACGGTTGTATGGTCACCCTGCGGCGTGAACGCATGTACGAGTTCCTGGACCGGCTGATCTCTGTCGCAATTCCCAGGATCAGGGATTTTCGCGGCCTCAACCCGCGTTCGTTTGACGGGCGCGGCAACTTCAGCATGGGGATCAAGGAACAGATTATTTTCCCCGAAATCGATTATGACAAAATCGATACGCTACGCGGGCTTGACGTAACGATTACAACTTCAGCACGAACAAATGAAGAGGCGAAGGCGTTACTACAGTCCTTCAATTTCCCGCTGCGAACCTGACGGAGAACAGTTATGGCGAAAACATCAATGGTGAACCGGGAGCGAAAAAGGGAGCGGCTGGTTGAAAAATATGCCAGGAAACGTGACGAGTTGCGACGCATTATCAAGGATATGTCGTTAACAGTGGAAGAACGCAAAGAGGCGCGCATCAAGTTGAACAAGATGCCCAGGGATTCCAGCCCGTCCCGGTTGCGCAACCGGTGCAGCCTGACGGGGCGGCCAAACGGCTATTACCGGAAATTCGGATTGGGCAGGAACAAATTACGTGAGGCTGCCATGCGTGGAGACATCCCCGGCCTCGTCAAGGCCAGTTGGTAAGTTACCGGACACGAGCAAAAGTACTATGAGTTTACAGGATCAAATCGCGGATATGCTGACACGGGTTCGCAACGGCCAGGAACGCATGAAGCGGGAGGTCAGTATGCCTTCGTCCAGGTCGAAACGAGCCGTGGCTGAAATTCTTGAGCAGGAAGGTTATATCAATGGCTACAGCGAGAGTGAGGATAAGGCCAAGCCGACATTGACTATCCGCCTGAAATATTTTGAGGGCAAGCCCGTCATCGAGTTGTTGCAGCGTGTCAGCACGCCGGGCCTGCGCCGTTACAGCCCGAGCAACAAATTGCCTCGGGTGTATGGGGGGCTGGGCACGGCCATCATTTCCACGTCCAGGGGTGTCATGACGGACCGGAGCGCCAGGCAACTTGGCATTGGCGGCGAAATTATTTGTGTTGTTGCATAGGGTAAGCCATGTCGAGAATAGCCAATAACCCGGTAGCCGTCCCTGACAATGTCGAAGTTGACATGAGCGGCGCACAGGTTCGGGTCAAGGGCGGGAAAGGTGAACTGACACATACTCTTCACGCGCTGGTAAACATGGATCGGGACGGTGCACTGTTGAAAGTTGCCCCACGTAACAATTCCAAGTCGGCCCGGGCGCTGGCGGGCACCACAAGAGCGCTGTTGCAGAATATGGTGACCGGTGTATCCGAAGGGTTCGAGATAACACTTGAGATTGTCGGGGTGGGGTACCGGGCACAGGCAACAACAGGCGGCATCGGCCTGACCCTGGGCTTCTCTCATCCGGTGGAGTTGGCTGTTCCGGACGGTGTGACGGTTGAAACCCCCAGCCAGACCCAGATCATCATCAAGGGCGCGGACAAGCAGAAAGTCGGCCAGGTGGCGGCCGATATCCGTAACTACCGGCCACCGGAGCCCTATAAGGGTAAAGGTGTGCGTTACGCTGACGAGCAGATCCTGCGCAAGGAAGCAAAGAAGGCCTAGCGACATGAAAAAGAAGACGGCAAGATTGAGAAGAGCGGTTAAATCACGTATGCGCATCAAGGCGCAAGGCATAAACCGCCTGTGTATATTTCGCACCCCCCGGCATATTTATGCGCAGGTTATCGCGGCCGGTGGCGCACAGGTGCTGGCCAGCGCATCCACCCTCGATAAGGAGGTGCGCGGCAAGATTAACAACGGCGGTAACAAGGAGGCGGCCGGCGTGGTGGGCCAGGTAGTGGCAGAACGCGCCCTGAAAGCAGGTATTGACACGGTTGCATTTGATCGTTCGGGGTTCAAGTTCCACGGGAGAATAAAGGCGCTGGCGGATGCAGCCAGGGCACAAGGTATGAAATTTTAATCAGGCTCTGACAAGTCCTTCCAGGACTGGCAGCGCGATACATCCCGTATCGCAGGAACCTCTGGCTTGGTCAGGGGTTCTCCTGACAGCAGATGAGGAGATAAAACCAGCATGGCGGTAACAGATTCCATCACCGGCAACGAAGATTTACTGGAGAAACTGGTTGCGGTCAACCGGGTGGCCAAGGTCGTCAAGGGCGGGCGCATATTTGGTTTTACCGCGCTGACCGTCGTCGGCGACGGTAACGGCAAGGTCGGCTTCGGCCGTGGCAAGGCCCGCGAAGTGCCCGTGGCGATACAGAAAGCCATGGAAAAAGCGCGCCGGAACATGATTAATGTGCCGCTTAACGGCGACACCTTGCACTATGCAATCACTGCGCGGCACGGCGCCGCCCAGGTGTACATGCAACCGGCTTCCGAGGGTACCGGTATTATTGCCGGTGGCGCCATGCGGGCCGTATTCGAGTGTGCCGGTATTCAAAACGTGCTGGCGAAATGCACCGGTTCGACCAACCCGATCAACGTGGTGCGTTCCACCATGAGAGGGTTGCAGTCAATAGCAGCGCCGGAATATTTTGCGGCAAAACGCGGCAAATCGGTTGAGGAGATCAACGCATAACCCCGGCCGCGCCGCGCGAGGGTAACGATTACAGGGTTTTATGATGGCAGACGCAAACAAACAGCTTAGGGTGACACTCAAGCGCAGTGTCAACCGCAGGACTGCAAAACACAAGGCTTGTGTTGCCGGGCTGGGGTTGCGCCGTATCGGCCATGCGGTAACGGTAGCGGATACTGCGGAAAACCGCGGCATGATCGATAAGGTTGCCTATTTGTTAACTGTGGATGAAATCTGAGATGCGACTTAATTCAATCAAACCTGCCGAGGGTTCCAAACGTGCGGCCAAACGGGTGGGCCGGGGTATTGGCTCCGGACAGGGCAAGACCGCCGGGCGCGGTCATAAAGGACAGAAATCCCGCTCCGGCGGTTATCACAAGGTGGGGTTTGAAGGCGGGCAGATGCCTTTGCAGCGACGCCTGCCCAAGGTCGGCTTCCGCTCCTACCTGGCGCGCATCACCGATGAAATCCGCTTGCATGAACTGGAAAAGGCGGGCGCTGACGTTATCGATGTGAAGGTATTGCAGCAGGCCGGCTTGATCGCCAGGAAAATCAAGCGGGTGAAAATCATAGCCGGCGGAACCATTGGCAAGGCGGTTACCATCAAGGGATTGCGTGCAACAAAAGGGGCGCGGGCTGCCATTGAGGCAGCCGGCGGGAAGTTCGAGGAGTAGGGAGACTAACGTATGGCAGCAAGAAATCCTGCTGTACCGGGCGGGCTGGCCGGGTTGACCCAGGTGACGGAGTTACGCCGGCGCCTGTTGTTTGTCCTGTTTGCCCTGTTTGTCTACCGTATCTGCACCTTTATACCTGTGCCGGGCATCAACCCCGATGCGTTGGCGCAACTGTTCGAGCAGCAACGCGGCACCATCCTGGATATGTTCAACATGTTTTCCGGAGGCGCCCTGGAACGACTGTCGGTCGTTGCCCTCGGTATCATGCCTTACATATCCGCCTCGATCATCATGCAGATCCTGTCATTCGTCGACCCGCGCCTGAAACAGTTGCGCCGCGAAGGCGAATCAGGGCGGCGCAGGATTACCCAGTACACACGCTACGGAACGGTAGTGCTGGCCACCTTCCAGGCCCTGGGCGTGTCGCTGGCGCTGGAAGGCCAGCAGGTTCTGGGTGGGTCGGTGGTGCTTGATCCCGGTATCAGTTTCCGCATCACTGCGGTAACTACCCTGGTAACCGGTACCATGTTCCTGATGTGGCTGGGAGAACAGATTACCGAGCGGGGGGTGGGCAACGGTATCTCGCTGATCATTTTTGCCGGGATCGTGGCCGGCCTGCCGGCTGCGATCGGCGGCACCCTGGAGCTGTCCCGCACCGGTGAGTTGCACCTGATAATGGTATTTACCCTGTTTGCCCTGGCTGTTGCCGTCACCGGTTTTGTGGTGTTCATAGAGCGGGGGCAGCGCCGGATCACGGTTAATTATGCCCAGCGCCAGGTGGGGCGAAAAATGTACGCGGGCCAGTCCAGCCACCTGCCGCTGAAACTGAACATGGCAGGCGTCATCCCACCGATATTTGCTTCCAGCCTGATCCTGTTTCCGGGAACGTTGGCAAGCTGGGCAGGCCAGGCCCGGGAAATGCGCTGGCTGCAGGATCTCGCGACCCTGCTGCAGCCCGGGCAGCCCATCTACGTCGCGTTTTATGCCGCCGGCATTATTTTCTTTTGTTTTTTCTACACCGCCGTTGTCTTCGACCCCAGGGAAACCGCGGATAACCTGAAAAAATCGGGCGCGTTTATCCCCGGCATGAGACCGGGAGAGCAAACGGCTCGTTATCTTGACGGCGTGTTGACAAAACTGACCATGGTGGGCGCTATCTACATCACGTTTGTCTGCTTGCTACCGGAGTTCCTGATCCTGCAATATAATGTGCCGTTTTATTTTGGCGGGACCTCCTTGTTGATCATCGTGGTCGTAGTCATGGACTTTATGGCGCAAATTCAGGCCCACCTGATGTCCCACCAGTATGAGGGGGCGTTAAAGAAGGCCAACTTGAAAAGCCATGGGCGCCGCCGCGTGTAACGGGAGAGTGAAATGAAAGTCAGGGCTTCAGTAAAAAAGATTTGCCGTAATTGCCGTATCATTCGCCGGCGTGGCCGGGTGCGGGTCATCTGCTCGGACCCGCGTCACAAGCAACGGCAGGGGTGAGCCGGACAAAGAAATAAGGAACCTCCGACTTAATCAGGGGTTCCTTAAGTATTCAGCAACAGTAAACAAGAGAGAAAGTAATGGCTCGTATAGCAGGTGTAAATATTCCGGACCAAAAACACGTCCGCATTGCGTTGACCCATATTTATGGAGTTGGCAGGACTACTGCCGGGAAGATCTGTTCTTCGGCGGGCATCGAACCCGACGTCAAGGTTTCGACGCTCAGTGAAGAGCAGCTTGACCTGTTACGGGCGGAAGTCACGAATTATGAGCTGGAAGGCGATTTGCGCAGGGACGTCTCCATGAACATCAAGCGCCTGATGGACCTGGGTTCATACCGGGGTATCCGCCACCGGCGCGGGCTGCCCCTGCGCGGTCAGCGTACCCGTACCAATGCAAGAACGCGCAAGGGGCCGCGCCGCATCATCAAGAAATAACGCAGCGAGAAGGTAAATGGCAAAACCAAGAAGTACCAGAAAAAAGGTTAAAAAGACCGTTGTTGACGGCATCGCGCACGTGCACGCGTCCTTTAACAATACCATCATCAACATTACCGACAGGCAGGGGAATACCCTGGCCTGGGCAACTGCCGGTGGCAGCGGTTTCCGCGGGTCGCGCAAGAGCACCCCGTTTGCGGCGCAGATTGCCGCCCAGAAGGTGGGTGAAGTGGCAAAGGACTTCGGCATGAAAAACCTGGACGTGAATATCAAAGGTCCGGGCCCGGGACGGGAATCAGCAGTACGCGCGCTGAACGCGTTGGGTTATAAAATTACCAATATCACCGACGTGACTCCCATCCCACACAATGGTTGTCGTCCGCCGAAAAAAAGGCGGGTATAAGCAGGTAGAACCTGGAGGAAATATGGCTCGATACCTCGGACCCAAATGCAGACTGAGTCGACGCGAAGGCGTCGACCTGTTTTTAAAAAGCCGCGCCCGGCCGCTTGAATCCAAATGCCAGATAGACAAGCCGCCCGGCCAGCATGGAGTCAGGTCGAAACGGTTGTCGGATTATGCCTTGCAGCTCCGGGAAAAGCAGAAGCTCCGGCGCATTTACGGCGTGCTGGAAAAACAGTTTCGGCGTTATTACAAGGAAGCAGTCCGACGCAGGGGCTCAACCGGTGAGAACCTGTTGGGAATCCTGGAAAGCCGTCTGGATAATGTGGTATTCAGGATGGGGTTTGGTTGTACCCGCAACGAAGCCAGGCAACTGGTGAGCCACAAATCAGTGCTTGTGAACGGACATTCGGTCAACATCCCGTCTTATCAGGTCAGGGCCGAGGACAAGATTGAGATCAGGGAAAAGAGCAAGCAACAACTGCGTATCCAGGATGCGCTGAACGTTGCGGAACAAATCGGGTTTCCCGAATGGGTCGACGTGGACGCCAAAAAAATGGTGGGAGTATTCAAAACCACGCCTGAGCGCAATGAATTGCCGTCGGATATCAACGAACAGCTAGTGGTAGAGCTTTATTCCAAGTAAGCAGCTACAGGAACCATATATATGCCATCAACATTCAGTGAATTGTTAAAGCCGCGCCGGGTTGATATAGAAAACATCAGCGCGACGCTGGCAAAAATCACCATAGAGCCGTTAAACAGGGGTTTTGGCCATACTCTGGGCAATGCCCTGCGCCGGGTTTTATTGTCATCCATGTCCGGTTGTGCGGTCACCGAAGTGGAAATTGACGGCGTGCTCCATGAATACACGACCATTGATGGTGTGCAAGAAGATGTAACGGATATCCTGCTCAACCTGAAGGAACTGGCGATCAACGTGCATGCCCGGGACGACGTTACCCTGAGCCTGAACAAGGCCGGGCCGGGAGAAGTCAAGGCCGGCGATATCAAGCTGGACCACGACGTGGAGATTGCCAATCCCGACCACCTGATCGCGCGCCTTACCCGCGCCGGCTGTGAGTTGAACATGAATATTATCGTTGAGCGCGGACGCGGGTATCGCCCGGTGATCGTCGGCAATCCCGAAGATGAAGAGGGACAGAGTATCGGTCGCCTGAAACTGGATGCTTCATTCAGCCCGATCAAGCGCGTTTCCTACGACGTGCAGAGCGCCCGGGTAGAACAGCAGACCGACCTGGACAAATTGATCCTGGAAGTGGAAACGAACGGCACCATCAATCCGGAAGAGGCCATCAAGCAAGCAGCACTGATCCTGCGTAACCAGTTATCCATCTTTGTTGACCTGGAAGCCGAGCACATGGAGGAACTCCCGGCGAGCAGTGATGAACCGGAAATCGATCCCATCCTGTTACGCCCGGTGGATGATCTGGAACTGACTGTCCGCTCGGCAAACTGTCTGAAAGCGGAAAGTATTTACTATATCGGCGACCTCATTCAGCGCACCGAAATGGAATTATTGAAGACCCCGAACCTGGGCAAGAAATCCCTGACGGAAATCAAGGACGTGCTCGCTTCCCGCGGCTTGACACTGGGCATGAGGCTGGAGAGTTGGCCCCCTTCCGACCTGTATGAAGAAAGGGAAATGTCTCCCGTCATATCACATTAATATTGGTGGATAGTCGAAATGCGTCATAGAGAGAGTGGGCGGAAACTGAACCGGAACAGCAGCCATCGCACTGCCATGTTCCGTAATATGGCCGTCTCGCTGGTGCACCATGAAAAGATCAAAACCACCCTCGCCAAGGCGAAGGAGTTGCGGCGAGTGGCAGAACCGTTGATCACACTGGCAAAAACAGATTCTGTCGCCAAACGCAGACTGGCCTTCTCACGTCTGCGCGACCGGGCGTCGGTAACCAAACTGTTCAACGAACTGGGGCCGCGTTACCAGAGCAGGCCGGGCGGCTACCTGCGTATCCTGAAATGCGGTTACCGGGCCGGTGACAAGGCGCCCATGGCCATCGTGGAACTGGTCGACCGACCCGCACCGGACCTGGAGGAGGAAGAGAGTGACGCGGAAAGTTGATACGGGACAACACGTGCAACAACTCAAAGCCGGACATTGTCCGGCTTTTTGTTTTCCGGGTGCCACAGAGATCACAGAAGCCCTGCGTCTATAATTCTGGTAACCTGTCAACCATGCAGCAAAACATGTATGACAACCCGGAAGCCCTGAAATCCCTGGTTGAACCCGCCCGCGTGCATCGGGATGTCTATGTCAGGGAAGAGATTTTCAAACTGGAAATAGAACGCATCTGGGGACAGGCCTGGATTTACGTCGGCCATGAAAGCCAGGTCAGGTCCGCCGGAGATTATCTCACCACGACCATCGGGCTGACTCCCGTCATCATGGTCAGGGACATGAACGGCAGAGACATCAACGTGCTGGTGAACCGTTGCGGGCACCGGGGCGCGCAGGTCTGCGAGGCCCGCAGCGGTCGCGCGCACGGGGTCTTCAAATGCCCTTACCACGGTTGGACCTTCCGCACTGACGGTACGTTGCGCTCACAACCCGGCCCTGCCGGCTACAGGGACGTGGGTTTCGACCGCGACGCCGTGGAATTCGGCATGATCCCGGTCGCCCGGACGGCGCAATACCGTGGCTTCGTATTTGCCTCTCTTGCTGCCACCGGGCCCGACCTGGGCAGCTTCCTGGGAGATATGCGCGCCACCATAGACAACATGATCGACCGGTCGCCGGACGGCGCCGTGGAAGTAACCGGAAAGACCTGCCACCGGTTCCGCCATCCGGTGAACTGGAAGTTCTTCACTGAGAACCTGCACGATGCCATGCACCCCATGGTAGCCCATGCCGGCACCAGCGCTGCGGTTCGGCAATACCTGGAGCAACTGCCGCCCGATCATGATCCCGTGCCGGAAGCCGAAGTCATCGCCCCGTTTGGCGGTTCCTACGACTTCTTTGACGAGATGGGTTTTGTCGGATTGCCGCGCGGCCACGGCTACATGGGCGGCAAAACCAGCATTTTCAGCCACTACCAGGTCTATCCCGATTATCTGCAGGCCATGGAACAGGCTTACGGCAAGCAGCGTACTGAAGAAATACTCTCGTTCAACCGCCATAACGGCCTGATCTACCCGTCCTGCACGGTGCGGGACAATATCCAGTCGGTGCGCGTGGTCATACCCGTGTCGGCCAGCGAGACCATCATCGAATCCTGGACGTTCAGGCTGAAAGGCGCGCCGGCAAGGATGCTGGCGCGCACCCTGCGCTATTCCCGCCTGATCAACTCCCCGGCGTCGATGGTAGGCCCGGATGACCTGGACTGCTACATCCGCATACAGGAAAGCGCCGCGGCCGGCGCCATTGAATGGATAGACATGCACCGTCATCACGGCAGGGAAGTCCGGGACGGAGAACGGTTGCGGGCTACCGGCACCAGCGACCTGGCCCTGCGCAACCAGTATCGCGCCTGGCTTGAGTACCTGACCTGACCTGACATGACAGACAAGACCCTGCGGGGAGCCATAGAAAAACTGATTCGCCTGGAGACCCGCTGCCTGAACGAAGCGGACCTGGAAACCTGGAGCTCCCTGTTCACGGAAGACGGCTATTACTGGATGCCGCTGGAACGGGAACAAACCAACCCGGAACAGCACGATTCCCTGATCTACGACAACCGCGCGCTCATGCAGATGCGCAACTACAACCTGCGCAACCCGTTATCACCGTCCATGCAACACGAGGTGCGGTCGGTGCGCATCCTGTCGGAGTTGGAAACTGATACATCGGCAAGTCCCGACGGTGTGATTACCGTCAGCGCAAGCGTTATCACCGTAATCCATCACCGCAAGCAGGACACCTATGCCGGCGCTGTCACCTGGCGCCTGGTTCAGACAGGGGAGGGGCTGAAAATAAAGTCCAAACGCGTGGACCTGCTCAACGCAGACACCCCACTGGACAGTATCATGATGTATGTTTGAATGGTTACAGCAACTTAAAATCTGCTGAAAGTCTCGACCAGTGAGATCTCAGGACTTCCTTGTAAGGTTGCATATTACATGATCCAAAAATACAGAAATTTATTGATCTTCTTTTTCCTGGCTCAGTTGCTCTCAGTGCCGACCCTGGCTGGTGCGCGCCCGAAGGTGGTCCTCACCCACGACGGTGTTCAAAAAATCAGGGCGGCGCTGGGGGCTGTACCCCTGTTCGACGCGACAGTGGCCAGGGTTAAAGAAGAAGTGGACGCCGAAATCGAAGCAGGCATCGACACGCCAATTCCAAAAGACTACTCAGGTGGCTACACGCACGAACGGCACAAGCGTAATTTTTTCATCATGCAAAAAGCCGGCGCGTTGTACCACATCCTCGAAGACGAAAAATATGCCAGCTATATCCGCGACACACTGTTCCAGTACGCGGCCATGTACAGGGATCTGCCGCTGCATCCCAAGAAACGATCCTATGCACGCGGCAAACTATTCTGGCAATGTCTCAACGACGCGAACTGGCTCGTGTATGTCAGCCAGGCTTACGATGCAATCTACAATTACTTGTCGGCTGAAGAACGCCAAACACTCGAGGATAATCTCTTTCGTCCGTTTGCGGATCACATCTCAATAGCGAATCCGAAGTTCTTCAATCGCATCCACAATCACAGTACCTGGGGAAACGCGGCGGTCGGTATGATCGGATTGGTAATGGGAGATGATGAACTGGTTGAGCGCGCATTGTATGGCCTCCCGTCCAAGAACCTCGATTTCAATGCCAAGGATGACGATGGTGGTTTCTTTTTTGTGGAGGGGCAGAAAGCCGGATTTCTGGCAAACCTGGCTGAATCGTTTTCCCTCGACGGCTATTACGCTGAAGGTCCGTACTATCAGCGCTACGCCATTTATCCGTTCCTCATATTCGCCCAAGGCCTCCATAACGCCAGGCCCGACCTGGCAATCTTTGGGCAACAGGATGGCGTATTACTGAAGGCAGTGGACGCACTGCTTAACTTGTCGGATGCCAATGGGGACTTCTTCCCCTTAAATGATGCGCAAAAAGGAATGTCCTATCACACGCAATCACTTATAACGGCGGTAAATATTGCATTTCGCTTTGGTGGCGGAGATGCGCGCCTCCTGGGGATAGCCGAGGAGCAGGGTGAGGTGCTTCTCGATGACGCGGGCATCGCAGTAGCGCTGGCGATTGGTGACGGCGCGACGCGGCCTTTTGAGAAAAAATCTGTCAATTATTCGGACGGTGGTGCAGATGGCAAGCAAGGAGGCGTGGCCGTATTGCGCAGCGGCGAAGAGGACATTGAACTCGTATTCAAGTATACGTCCCAGGGACTGAGCCATGGACATTACGACAAGTTGTCGTTCTCGCTGTACGAAAAGGGTGAGGAGGTCCTCCAGGACTACGGGATGGTGCGCTACGTCAATATTGGACAGAAGGGTGGTGGCAACTACCTGCCGGAAAATACTACCTGGGCGAAACAGACCATTGCCCATAACACACTCGTCCAGAATGCAACATCGCATTTTGAGGGAAAGTATGAAATTGGCAGTCTGCACCATTCCGAACTCTATTTCTTTGACGACACCAATCCCGATGTACAGATTGTCAGTGCGACAGAATCCAATGCCTACCCCGGTACGGTGATGCAGCGGACAATGGCTTTGATCAAGTCAGAGAATTTCGAGAAGCCGTTCGTCCTGGACCTGCTTAAGGTGAAATCCGATTCGGAGAATCAGTATGACTTGCCGTTCCATTACCTGGGGCAGGTAATGCAAACGAACTTTGACTACGAGAGGCCCTCTTCGTTAAGCGCCCTGGGCGGGGAAAACGGCTATCAGCACCTGTACCTGGAAGGAATAGGGAGATCTGCTTCGGAGACCAGCAGATTGTCGTGGATGAGTGAACGCAGGTTTTACACCTTGACGTCGGTTGCCGGTGAATCCGACGAATTGCTCTTCACCAGAACCGGCGCCAACGATCCGGATTTTAATTTGCGTCCCGATCCGGCCTTTGTCATTCGACGAAAGGGCGCTGGCGACACCGCCTTTGTGTCGGTGATTGAGCCGCACGGAGACTACAACCCCGTGACCGAACTGGCGACCAATTCAGACAGTAACATCTCGCGACTGAGAATAGTCCACAATGATGAAAACTACACTGCGGTGTCCATTGAGGATCTGGGCGGGCAAGTGACCGTACTCGTATTGTCGAACTCGGACGCGAACAGGTCAAAAAATCACGAATTGGATATAGACGGCAAGGCTTACTCGTGGACAGGTCCTTATCACTATTTCGTTCGGTAACGATCTCCAGTTGTATATTGTGCGAATTGAAATCGCTATTGAAAGATGTATCACCGATTTCCATTACCGTAGAAGTCGTGGATATGGAAAAGGAAACACATTCGGAATACCTTGCATAAATTGAGAAAGCAAGGAGTCAAGTTTTGCCGTCAGGAACAGATTATGAATAACACTTTCAGGTTGAGATTTGTAACACTCGTGCTTGCCTCAGCGCTTGCATCTTGCTCTCAGGAAGACAGCAGCCTGTCCATTACAAGCGCAGATGGGCCAAGCCAGCAGGGTATAGTTCGAAATATTGACGAATTCAACCAGGCCGTAGCAGACCTGCAGCCGGGTGACAAGGTGATCCTGGCGAACGGCACGTGGTCGGATGTCGAGTTACGATTTAAAGGAGAAGGTACGCCGGATCAACCTGTCGAATTGACCGCCGAGGAACCCGGCAAGGTAATCATTACCGGGCAGTCCAATCTCGGAATCTCAGGGTCCCACATTGTTGTATCCGGACTTGTGTTCAAGGACGGTTTCACACCGACGACTGAAGTCATTGCTTTCAGAACCGCGAAGCACGAACTCGCGAACAATTCGCGTGTCACCAATACGGTGATCGACAATTTCGGCAACCCTGAGCGATTTGTGTCGGATATCTGGGTCTCGATGTATGGCAAGAACAACCGGTTCGATCACAACACATTAATAAACAAAGGTAACGCCGGTGTCACACTGGCAGTAAGAATGAACACCGAGGCCAGTCGCGAGAACGGTCACATTATAGAGTACAATTACTTCGGCCCTCGCCAGACCTTGGGGTCGAATGGCGGAGAAACCCTGCGCATCGGCACCAGCCACTTTTCCAGAGAGTACTCAAACTCGATTGTGCAATACAACTACTTCGACCGCACCAGTGGAGAGCTCGAGATCATTTCAAGCAAGGCCTGCGGCAACGAAATCCGCGGCAATGTGTTCTTTGAAAGCCAGGGCACACTAACCATGCGTCATGGTCACTACACGCTGGTAGAAGGCAATTACTTTCTCGGTAACCGCAAGCCCAACACGGGAGGTATTCGTATCATCAATGAGAACCAGACTGTCAGGAACAATTATTTGTCCGGCTTGACGGGCCGCCGCTTTCACGGTGCGCTTGTCATCATGAACGGCGTGCCGAACGGACCAATCAATCGTTATGACCCGGTTATCGACTCATTGATCAACAACAACATTGTGATCAATAGTGACAACGTTCAGTTATGCGCGGGCAGCGACGGAGAGCGTTCCGCCGTACCAACCGGCTCATCAATGCACAACAACATCTTTATGAGCACGACGACTATCAACCCTTTTACGGTCTATGACGATATCTCCGGCATCAGTTTCGAAGGCAATGTGATCAACGAAGAAGCTGATGTTCCGATCGATCGGGGTTTCGTCAAGGCACCTTACTCCATTGCTGAAAATGAACACGGGCTGCCGGTACCAGCTCAGTCGCTGATCGACCAAATCGGTTTTGGCCAGGTCAAACTGCCTGTGACTAAAAACGAGACCGGCGCCGACTTCTACGAAAAAGTCGAACCATTTATTGAGTTTGGCGGCGGCGCCACGAAAACTGTCGCTGCCGGAACCGGCATGTTATTGGACGCGATTAAGGCCAGCAACCCCGGCGACACACTGGTATTGGAGAATGGTGGTGAGTATCTTCTAAACAAATTCGCCAGTGTCAGTCACCCGCTCACAATCAAGGCAGACGATGGTGACAAGCCCATCATCCGCTCTGAGAAGTCGACCTTCATCTTTATTGAGAATGGTGGCGCCCTGGAACTCGAAAACCTCTGGTTCGATGGTGCAGAGTCCCCTGACCTCTATGGCAACAACATTATCAGTACGAGCCGGTACTCGATGACCCGAAATTACTCACTGGCCGTGCGCAACTGCAAGGTAACGAATCTGGACGTAAACCACAGCTACAATTTCCTCGGGGTGCACAAGGGTACCTTCGCGGATTCTATCGAAATTTCCGGCTCCGAGATGACAAACATCACCGGGTCTATCCTGGCGCTCGATAAGGAACCCGAGGATCTTGGCATCTACAACGCCGAGAACGTGACCATCGCGAACAATATGTTTACGGATGTCCAGGGAGCGGTCGCTAACATCTATAGAGGCGGAACGGATGAAAGCACCTTTGGCCCAATCGTCACGGTCGAGGGAAATTCGTTTACGAATACAGGACTGGGACGCCGTAACAAGTCGGGCGCATCACTCGTGTTTCATGGGGTGCGGAGACTCAATATCTCGAATTCGACCTGGGATAAGAGCGCGCCGCTTGAATTGTTCCTGACCAACGGCGAGCCTCTCACCGTTATCGAGGACGTTGTAATGAAAGATACGGGTCCGATCAGAGCCAACAACGACGAGTACTCGGTTCGCAGCCTTACCTATCTTCAACGCGAGCGCCGGTCACCATGACGGCGTCCGGCAGGCAGGCTTCGACCCCCGGCTGGCTAAGGAACTTCTGATTAAGTCTCAGAGCTTCCCTAATTCAATCCTGGTATGACAGGTGATTAAGAGAAAATCGTTCCTTGCGTTCAATTGTGCTTTGTTTGATTTTTTCAAGCTGCTCAGCTTCATCAGCCGCAAATAATTTATTAAATATCCGGGAAAAATGTTCAATCATTGCTTTTCGCGATGAAGCCGCATCACGGTTCTTAAGCGCAATAAATATTTCCTTGTGTTCACTGAGACGTATCTGCCCATCTGTTTCGCAAATTGCCTGATATGCCCGGTGTACCGACGGAGAGTTATCGCGCACGAACCAGAGTTCATTGACGACTGCAACAATCATGTTATTCCGCGTAGCCTTGGCAATGGTTTGGTGAAATTTTTTGTCTGCGAGCTCAGAGATTAATTTGCCATCCGCTGATTCATCCGCCAACTCATTCAGTGCCGTCTCAAGCTCGGCGAGTTCTTCATCCGTGATCATGGTGGCCGCGAGGGCTGCGGCTTCTCCTTCGATAATCGCTCGAGCTTCAGTGAGTTCATAGGCGCTTATAGACGATACACTCCCATTACCTCCGGTTGTTGATTCCAGAACATAAATGCCGGATCCCGTTTTGACCTGAACGCGTTGTAATGCCTCAAGTGCAATGATAGCTTCTCGTATTGTCGGCCGACTAACTGAAAAACGTTCCGCAAGCTCTCGTTCAGGTGGTAAGCGTCCTCCGGCAGGATATTCACCTGAATCGAGCAGTTGGAGAATCTTCTCCACTATGGCCCGGTAACGGCGCTGATCAATTGGCATGGCTCTCAGGTTCCCTCTCAGTATTAGTGACTCCAGGATTTTGGCACAGTCTTTTAAATTGGTCAAGCCTATTATAAACCAATTATCGAAGT
>LXNI01000960.1_pt1 | contig 28704 bp, 22 predicted proteins | sample 809091 | NCBI WGS metagenome assembly LXNI01 (sample SAMN04870527, study PRJNA318959) | sponge metagenome | biome: 01000161; feature: marine sponge reef; material: water | host: Sarcotragus foetidus | place: Greece: Milos, Mediterranean Sea | collected 2013-05-29 | depth 5-7 m | reverse complement strand
AGGAAGATCACCATATTGCTGCCGATGCTGCCCCAGATCGTCACAATGACCAGGCTGATCAAGGCCAGATTGGGGTCGTTCAGCCAGTGTTGCGCCGGGATGCCGACAATGCCCAAAAAGTAATTGAGCAATCCGTGTTGCGGACTGTAAATCCAGCGCCAGATCATCGCCGAGACGACGACCGAGCTGACCACCGGCAGATAATAGAGCGTGCGCAGGAAGACGCGTCCGCGAATGGATTGATCGAGCAATTTAGCGATTATCAGCGCCAGGGCCGTGCCCAGAGGTACAGCTTCAATGGTAAAGAGCAGCGTATTGATGATGGACTGAAAGGCGGTCTTGTTGGTGAAGACGTATTTGTAATTCTTCAAGCCGACGAAGCGCGGCGGCTCGAAAAGTTCATAGCGGGTGAAGCTGAGGTACAAGTTGTAGAAGACCGGCCAAATCTTCAGCGCGGCCAACAGGAGCACCGGAACCAGCAAGAAGAGAAAGGCGACGAAGGCCTGACTGTTGTAGAAGCGGTAGAGGCGATCACGCCAGTCGACGGGAGCGACCGCAGTGGCTGATGGCTTGCCAACGGCGACGCTCATCTGTACCCCCCCCGCGCTTGATGCTCAAATAAGGCTTGATTGATATTACGATTTATGCACCGAAATTTTACCCCATCCCCCGGCCCCTTCCCCGATAAATCAGGGAAGGGGAGCAACTGCGTTTGAGAGGGATTGGGTTCGCGGGTAAAGGACTAATCGTCTTCAAGGATCTCGTTGATGGCGGCGGTCGCGTCCACCAGGGCATCGGCGGGCGGCTTGTTGCCGCTCAGCGCTTGCTCGAGCTCGGCGGCGATGGGACGGAAGAGCGCGATCAGATTGTGATGCTGCGGGAAGGTGCGCGCGTAGACTGCCGATTCCAGCACGACCTTGTGCTTCTCCGACATGTAATCCGCCTCAATCAGCGAGAGCCGCGGCGGCGTATTGTTGTTGGAGGCCGAATAGACTTCGAGCATGTCTTGACGCGTCATGAAGCGCAGCAGTCCCCAGGAGGCGGTGGCGTCCGGCGTTTGCGACGAGATGAAGAATTTGTTCACCCAGGAGTGAGTCGCCTGCACACTTCCCGTCAGCGGCAGCGTGGGATAGATGGTCTCGGCCTCGTCCGGCGCGTAGAGGTTGATGACGCGCTCCATATCGGCGCTGTTGAGCTGCATGGCGGCGTTGCGAGCGGCGAGGACGTTGAGATCGCCCTGGGGATCCAAGCCCGGATAGGAGGTCACTTCATGCTCCTGCACCAGGGCGACCAGCCATTCGAGCGCTTCCAGCGCCTCTGGTTGGTCAAGGGCGCAACTGGTCAAGTCGTCGCTGAGGAACTTGCCATCCGCCATGTGCACCCACATCAGGAAGGGCTGCCAATCGCGCTGCCAATTGCCGCTGGCATCGGAGAAGTGGTAACCCTCGACATCGAAGCCGCCGTCGCCGCGCACGGTGGTCGCTTGGGCCGCGGTCAGGAATTCATCCCAGGTAGTCGGCGGCGCGTCTATGCCGGCGTCGGCCAGCATTTCCTTGTTGTACCAGAGCGTACGCAAATCTTGACGATAGGGCACGGCCACGATATCGCCGCGGATTGTGACATCGGCTTGCAGGCCAGCGGGGAAGTCATCCCAGTCCCATTCTTCGTCGGCGTTGATGAAGTCGTTAAGCGGGACGGCCCAATTGCGCCGCGCCATTTGGGGCGCCCAGACCGCGCCGCCCTGGAATACGTCAGGCGTGACGCCGGAGGCAAAGGCTGTCGTCATTTCTTCGTTGTATCGTCCCCAATTGGTCCAGTTTACTGTCACGCTGGAGCCGGGGTTTTCTTCGGCGAAACGCGGCAGGATCGTCTCTTCGAAGGCGGTTTGCACCGGATCGCTCCAGTCCACCATCGCCAGCGAAAACTCCACGCCGTCGCCTTGCGCCGCGATCGGCTGGACGCCGACAAGCGCAAAGCCTGTCGCCGCGCCGGATGACGCCGCCAGCTTAAGAAAATCACGTCTGGAAAGCTTGTTAGCCATAAGACTTGTCTCCTGAAGGGCTAAATGGTTAGGAATGCTGATGGAATCGCCGTAATGATACCGCAGGACGCGCTGGTAGGGCAACCGTAACCGAGGCGCGGAGTGGCGATATTAAACGATACATGACATATCCCGTATTCCATGCTGGGGGATTCACCACAGAGGGCACAGAGGTTTTTGGACGACATGGTCGAAGCTGTCATATCAACAGTATTCGCCACTTTCCGACGCATCGGATCAGAACACGATGTGTCGCGCGACAGACTCAATCCGCTTTTCGATCAATTATCGACAAGAGGCTGCCGGCGTCAGAAGCTCAGCAGGCGAAGCGTCGATGTCTGGCCGACCTAGTCCAGCGCCGCCTTTAGCGCCAGCACAGCCGCCTCTTCCGCTGCATGCGCCTGCAAGACGCGCTCGCGTATGGAAGCGCGCAAGTCGGCGATGTCAGCGTCGGTCAGCGGGAAATCGGAGTCGGCTTCGGTCTTGAGTGATTCCAGCCGGTCGCGCTCGGCGATGATCTCGTCCAGATGCTCCGCGCCGCTTTCGATGAAGAGCGCCGTCTTGCGGTCGATGGCTGCGCGGGCGTCACCCAGCATGGGCAAACCGTCAGGCAGCAGGCTGCCATGCAGACCCTGCCAGGCTTCTCCGGCAGCGCGATACAAAGCGGCCGCGTTCTCCAATTCGGCCGCGTTCAGCACATGCGCCGCTTCGTCGAGGAAGTCGGCGTAGACATCGCGCTCGGCTTGGACCGTCTTGCCAAAGGCCGGTCCCATGAAGGTATACGCGGTGCTCAGCGCTGCCAGCAGCGGGCGCCCGGTCGCGTATTCGCGCGCCCAACTGCCCTTGCTCTTCTTTTGCAGCATATCAGCCCAGTGCTGCAGCGCCTTCAATCCGAAATTCCTGGCTGAGCCTTTGGGCGGTTTTTCGGTCATCAGCGCGGCGCAATCGGCGATTCCTTGTCGAATGGCATCGGCAAGCGCAGCGTCATCGGGCGCGCCCAGCAAGATCAGCCGTTGACGCTCCTTCTTAATACGGCTGCGGGCTTGGTCGAGGTCGTCGGCGCTGACTGTCAGCCCCACGCGGCTGCGGTCGGAGATATAGGCTTCGCCGATGTCGGGCTCGTAGCCGTAAATCACCAGCGGCATGCCGCCCCACATGCCTTCGTCGTAGGGCAGCGCGTTATAGGGCAGCAGCCACATATCGGGGCTGGCGACGGGCGCGTAGCCCTCTCCCAGCGCCTCAATCAAGTTTTGGCGTCCTTTGTCGGCGCTGGTAGTCCGGCGCAGATCGCGCGGCAGTTTGAGGCGGTTGAAGATGCGCTCCATAGGGTCGAAGGTATTGCGCGTCAGCAAGTTGACCTGCGGATCGTAGCCTTTGTAGTGAAATGTGAAGTAGCCGAAGGTCACGCCGCCGCTGATGCCTAGCAACATGGCTTCGCTGAAGGGCTGGCCGGTATGCGGCGCTTTGACGCCTTGATAATCCAGCGCGTTGCGGATGGCGGCGGTATCCCAGTAGCGCCCTTCGAATTGTGTGAAATTAGGGAGTGTAGGCATCTTTAGCATTCTCCTGTCGCCAAGTCAGTGTCCGAAGTTTACATGACAATTGCCCGTCGCCGAAAATCTGCGACATAGTTTGCCGTGGGTGGTTCAAAGGGGCGGGCACCGGGCTTTTTCGGATTCACGACATTTTTGCCACCGAGTACACAGAGTAACTAAGAGGGCACAGAGGAGGATAGCGGGAATTATAGCGGTCGGTCCGGTCAAGGATGGTCCCCCGCCTTGTCGAATCTGTCTGTCATAAATCATGTTACCTTTCCTCTGTGTCCTCGATTTCACTCAGTCGCAAAGGCGTCGAAATCGCGCCATTGTCGAGCGTCCGGCGCTGTCGTCACAGTACCGGACGGGCCTTACATCCGTCCTTCACTGTGGTCTTCGGCCTGCGCGTCGGTGGCGTAGGCTGTTCCCTGGCCCGATCCGCCAACGAGGATATCAAAGTCGACGCCGCGATCGGCGCCCTGCACGTGATCGAGGAAGAGGCGTGTGTAGCCGCGTGTGTCGTTTCCGGATGGCGCCTGCCAGGCAGCGCGTCGCCGCTGCAATTCTGCCGGCGCGACATCGAGATGCAGGCGGCGCTCGGCCACGTTCAGCTCGATCATGTCGCCGTCTTGAACCAGGGCCAGCGCCCCGCCGACGGCCGATTCGGGCGCAATATGCAAGACGACCGTGCCGTAAGCTGTGCCGCTCATGCGCCCGTCGGAAAGGCGAACCATATCGCGTACGCCTTTGTCGAGCAGCTTGCGCGGCAGGCTCATATTGCCCGCCTCGGGCATGCCGGGGAAACCCTTGGGGCCGACATTTTGCAGCACCAGCACCGAGTCTTCGTCAAGGTCCAGCGCGGGATCGTCAATGCGGCTGTGGAAATCCGCGACGGAGGCGAAGACGACGGCTTTGCCACGATGGCGCATCAGATGTGGCGTGGCGGCGGAGGGCTTGATGACCGCGCCATCCGGGCAGAGGTTGCCGCGCAATACCGCGATGCCGGCATCCTGCTGAAAGGGCTGGTCCAGCCCGGCGATCACCTTATCGTCGTAGCAGACTGCGCCCTCAATATTCGCGGCGTGGCTTTGGCCGGTGACAGTGATGGCATCCAGGTCGATGACGCGCGCGAGATTGCGCAACACGACGGGCAGCCCGCCGGCGTAATAGAATTCCTCCATCAAGAATTCGCCAGCGGGTTTGAGATTGACAAGCAGGGGGATTTCCGCGCCCAGCCGGTCGAAGTCTTCCAGGCAGAGTTCAATGCCGATGCGCCCGGCGATGGCCAGCAGATGCAGGATTACGTTGGTCGAGCCGCCGATGGCCGCGTTGACGACGATGGCGTTTTCAAATGCTGTTCGGGTCAGGATTTTCGACAGCTTGAGATCCTCTTTGACCATTTGCACGATGCGGTTGCCGCTCACATGGCAGAGGCGTCGGCGGCGCGCGTCGGGGGCGGGAATGGCCGCGCCGTCCGGCAGCATCAGCCCCAGCGCCTCGACGACGCAGGCCATGCTGGAAGCCGTGCCCATAGTCATGCAATGCCCGTCGCTGCGGGACATGCAGGTTTCGGATTCGATATAATCGGCGGTGCTCATATTGCCGCTGCGCCACTCGTCGGTGAAGCGCCATTTGTCGGTGCCGGCACCGATATCGCGGCCTTGGAACTTGCCGTTGAGCATGGGGCCGCTGGTCACGACGATTGCCGGAATATCGACGCTGCAAGCGCCCATGATGGCCGCCGGCGTGGTCTTGTCACAGCCGACCAGCAGCACCACGCCATCCAGCGGATTGGCGCGTATCGACTCCTCCACGTCCATGCTGACCAGGTTGCGGTAGAGCATGGTCGTGGGCCGCATCAAGGTTTCGCCGAGGGACATCACGGGAAACTCCAGCGGGAAGCCGCCGGCTTCGAGGACGCCGCGTTTGACATGCTCGGCCAGAATGCGCAGGTGGGCATTGCAGGGCGTCAGCTCCGACCAGGTGTTGCAGATGCCGATGACGGGGCGCCCGTCGAACATCTGCTGCGGAGTGCCTTGGTTCTTCATGCGGCTGCGCGCTTTGAATCCGGCTTGGCCGCTGCGCAAGAACCAGTCATGACTGCGCAAAGGCATAGGTTTTCTCCATAGATTCTGCTGTTCCAAGCTTGATTGGTATTAAGATTTGCGCATCGACATTCTACTCCAATAATTTAGGACCACTACAGGTTAAGGAAGCGCTGACTTGGCGAATTGCCGGACAAGCTCTCTAGGGTCCCAGTCTGCTGTCGGATCCTAGGTTAATGCCAGAAGGGCTCGATCCAGCTCTCGTCGATGCCCAGGCCGAAACCGGGCTCGTCGCCAATCTCCAGCCAGCCATCGACCGCATAGGCCATGCCCGGCAGCCAAGTGCCCTCGCTGAGCGGTACGCCGGGATCTTCGCCGATGAAATACTCGATCCAGGGCACGGAGGGTGTGGCGAAGGAGAAATGCTGCCCGTAAGGCGTGCGCGCCCCGGCGTGCAAGATGACCTTCTTGCCCGCGGCATCTGCAGCGTGGGCGATTTTCAGGCAGGTGGTCAAGCCGCCGACCCATTCAATATCCGGCTGCAGCACATCGACCAGGTTGTGCCGGATGGCGTACTGGAAGGGGACCTGCGTGTACCAGTGCTCGCCCGTGGTCAGGGTCTGCCAGGGCAGGCGCGCGCGCAGCTCGGCATGGGCGTCGAAATCCTCCGGAATCAGGCATTCTTCGATCCACTTGAGCTTGTAGGGGCGCAGAGCCTCCGCCAGCCGCACGGTGTAGTCGACGTCAAAAGCCATCCAGCAATCCAGCATGATGTCGCAGGTGTCGCCGACTTGCTCGCGCACAGCCGCCACCATTTCAACGTTCTTCCGCAAGCCGGCCAGCCCATCGGCGGGTCCGTAGGGGCAGGCCAGCTTGTGGGCGGTGAAGCCGACTTCCTGGTACCAGTCGATATCGTTGCCGGTGGAATAGCAGAAGATGCGCAGCTTCTGTTTACCGCCGATCAAGCTGTAGACTGGCATGTCGAGCGCCTTGCCCTTGGCGTCCCAGAGCGCCAGGTCGATAGCGCTGATAGCGTAGGAGGCCAGGCCGGTCGTGCCGTAGAACTTGGTCAGGCGGAACATCATATCGGCCAGGCGCTCAATGGCGAAGCCGTCTTGACCAACCAACTGCGGCGCCAGGTGATCGTCAATGATGGCGGCCACCGGCTTGCCGTGCACGGTGGAGCCCAAGCCCCAGGTGCCGTCTTCCAGCGTAACTTTCGCCCAGACACGCCCCCAGCCGGTATCGGTCCACTGGCTGCGGTGGCGCTTGACATGCGGGTAGCCGGACATGGGGTTGGCGACCTCGGCGCTCCGGTTCCAGCTTTCGCGGCGCGGCCTAACGCTGGGCGTCCGTTGCGGCAAATTGACCTGCACGGCTTCGATGCTCTTGATCTTCATATCCATTCCTTGAAAGTCCAGGCGGGGGCGCAATTGCGCAGAGAGTATAATTCGGGCGCTATTGCCAGGTCAATTCTTGCTAGACTATGACCATAGAATTCTGACGAGCGCGAGAGGCCAGGACGATGAGAGCACTAGTTTGGGAAGCGGCGCGGACGATGAACCTGCGCCAGCAAAGGGAACCGGAAGCGGCGGCTGATGAAATCCTGGTGCGCGTGGGGCACGCCGGCATCTGCGGCTCGGAGTTGAGCGGCTATCTGGGCCACAACGCCTTGCGCGTCCCGCCGCTGATCATGGGGCACGAATTCGCCGGCGAGATCGTCGCTGTGGGTCCACTGGTACCGACCATCAGGCCTGACCTGACACCCGGCGCGCTGGTGACGGTGAACCCGCTCTGGTATTGCGGCGACTGCCCCAGCTGCGCAGCCGGCGTCAACCAGCTCTGCGCCCATCGGCGTCTGCTGGGCGCGCATCGGCCGGGCGCCTTCGCCGAGCTGGTCAGCGCCCCGGCCAAGCTGGCGCTGCGGCTGCCGCAGGGCATGGATACACGCATCGGCGCCCTGACCGAGCCGGTGGGCTGCGCCCTGCGCATCGCCGAACTGGCCGGCGACGTCGCCGAGCAGGACTGTCTGATTATCGGCGCGGGACCGATTGGCCTGCTGTCGCTGCAGATGCTGCGCTTCAACGGGGCGGCGCGCGTATTCATCGCCGAGATCGACGAGGCGCGCCTGGCGATGGGCGAAGCGCTGGGCGGCATCCCGCTGCAGCCGCGCGCAGTGGACACGGTAGAAGAGGTCAAAGAGGCGACAGAGGGAGCCGGCGTAGCGGTCTCGGTCGATGCGGTCGGCACAGCCTTGACGCGCGAGCAGTGCGTGTCGGCGACGCGGGCCAGCGGGACGCTGGTGCTCAGCGGCTTGCATGAGGAAAAGAGCGACATGCCGGTAGCGGCCATGATCCGCAGCGAGATCGTGGCGCGGGGCTCCTTCGCCTATTCCCCGGCGAATTTCGCGCGCGCGCTGGACTTGCTGGGGCAGGGCGCCATACGCTTGGATCCTTGGATTCACGAGGCGCCCCTGGCCGAGGGCGGCCACTGGTTCGAGCGCCTGATTGAAGCGCCGGGCGATGTCTCAAAGGTGCTGCTGACGCCGTAATTGCTCGCCGCAACAATCCAATCCTAGCTGCCTTCCGCTGGATGATTGGGTCCGATCCAGATCGTTTCCGATGTCTCCGCCGGCTCGATATCCAGATTGACGACAATGGCCTCCTGGTCGCTGCGCACGAGGATGCACATCAGCGGCTCGTCGGGCAGGGCGTTGATCTCCTGGTGCGGCACGTAGGGCGGAACGTAGATGAAGTCGCCGGCCTCGGCCTCCGCCACGAATTCCAGCTTATCGCCCCAACGCATGCGCGCGCGCCCGCTGAGAACATAGATTACGCTTTCCAGCTCGCCGTGATGATGAGCGCCGGTCTTGGCATCGGGCTGGATATCGACCGTGCCGGCCCAGAGCTTCTCCGCGCCGGCTTTGGCGTGGTTGATGGCGGCGGCGCGGGTCATGCCTGGCGTCTGCGGCGTGTTGCTATCGAGCTCGCCGCTGCGCACGATGCGGACGCCGTTCTCGCGCCAGTTGGGAGAGTTGATCATGATTGCTGCTCCTGATTCTCCGCGAAGTTTACCACAGCTATTTTGCCACAGAGGCACAGAGGCACAGAGAGGATTTTCGACCATGGCGTATTGCAGGAAATTTCACAAATGCTCGACAATCAGGAAGATGTAGGGGCGACTCTGTGAGTCGCCCGCAACAGAACCGACCCGCGCACAGCGAGATTGTAGGGGCGCGCCTTGGCTCGCGCGCTCGGACACTTTGGTCAAAAAACGAGAAAAGACACTCAATATCTGCCGCTAAGACTTGCGCAAATGCCGCAGTCCACCCGCGCCCGCCACCACCACATCGCGCGCCATGCCGATAAACAGCCCGTGCTCAACGATCCCGGCCCGCGACTCCAGCAGACGCGCCAAGGCCGCCGGCTCAGCGATCGGCCCGAAATTGCAGTCCAGGATGATATTGCCCTGGTCGGTCTGGAACGCGCACTCGTCCTCCAGGCGCAGCGCCGGCTCCGCGCCGAGGGAACGCAGGTACGCCGCCTGTGATTCCCAGCTGAAAGGGATGACCTCGACCGGCACCGCCCAGGTAGTGCCCAGCTGCTCCGAGAGTTTGGAATCATCGACCACGATAACCAGGCGCTCGGTGACCTGCGCCACGATCTTCTCCCGCAGGTGGGCGCCGCCGCCGCCCTTGATGACGTTGAAATCGGGATCGACTTCGTCAGCGCCGTCGATGGTGATGTCGATGCGCGCATGCTCGGCCAGGCTCGTCAGCGGGATGCCCAACTCAATGGCCGCGGCTTCGGTGGCCAGCGAGGTGGGGACGGCGACAATGTCGCGCAGGTCGCCGCTGCGCAGTCGCTGGGCGATGTGGCGGGTGGCGAAGATGGCCGTGCTGCCAGTGCCCAGCCCGATGACCATGCCCGACTCTATGAAGCCGGCCGCGTATTCGCCAGCCTGCCGCTTGACCGCCTTGATGTCCATGCCGGGCATTGTACGACGGAAAAAGCAAAAAGTCACCACAAAGACACAGAGGCACAGAAGCAAATGCAAGTTAATCATGCAGAAAACAAACTCGCTAGAAAAGCTCCCCTTCCCTAGCTCGCTGGGGCAAGGGGCCGGGGGATGGGGTAAGAAAAGCGGTGAATTGGATGGTGGAATAGGGTATAGTCGGCGAGACTGACCGATTTTGATAAGGAAAAGGAATGAATATGTACAAGACTTTGAGTCCGGGCGCGATTGGCATACGCGGGCTTGGCTTGAGCGAGAGCCTCAAGCTGGCGCGCGAGACTGGCTTTGCCGGTTTGGATTTCAGCATACAAGAGGCGGCGGCGCTGGGCGCGGCGGGCGCTCAGGCGCTCTTCGCGGACGCGGGCATGAAGTACGGCGCCTGGGGTTTGCCGGTGCGCTGGCTTAGCGACGAATGGCGCGACGACCTGGCCGAGCTGCCGCGTTACGCTGAAGTAGGCGCCGAGATGGGCGCATTGCGCGTGGCGACCTGGTGCCCGCCGTCTTCGGCTGAGCGCGAATTCGCTGACAATTTCGCCTGGCATTTGGAGCGCTTTGGCGCCATCGCCGAGGCGCTTAACGAGCACGGCATCCGTTTCGGCATCGAATTCATCGGACCGCAGAGCTTGCGGCCGCCCGATAAACACGCTTTCATTTACACCATGGAAGGCATGCTGGAAATGGCGGCAGCGATCGGCACGGGCAATGTCGGCTTGCTGCTGGATGCCTGGCACTTGTACACCTCGGGCGGTTCGTTGGACGACCTGGACAAGATCAGCAACGCCGATATCGTAAACGTACACGTCAACGACGCCCCCGAAGGCCTGACGATGGCGCAATATAACGATCATGATCGGCGCTTGCCTTGCGAGACCGGCGTGATCGACCTGGCCGGCTTCATGGGCAAGTTAAGCGCCTTGGGATATGACGGCCCGGTGACGCCGGAGCCCTTCAGCGCGCGCATCAACGCGATGGACGATCCGCTGGAGGCGGCAGCGGAAACGGCCAAGAGCATGAACGATTTGTGGGCGGCGGCGAGCCTGGCATGAATCAGCCAAACATTCTCATCTTTATGACGGATCATCAGCGTGCCGATACGGCGCTGCCCGAGCATCCGGCCCTGACCCCGCGCCTCAACCAACTGGCGGCGGAAGGCCTCAGTTTCACGCAGACCTACTGTCCATCGCCGCATTGCTGCCCCTCAAGGGCGACATTTTTCAGCGGCCTGTATCCCTCCGGGCACGGCGTCTGGAACAATATCACCAACCAGCAGGCGCTCAGCCGGGGTCTGAACGACGGCGTGCGCTTGTTCAGCGAGGACCTGGCTGAAGCCGGCTACGATATGCATTACGCGGGCAAGTGGCATGTCAGCATGGACGAAGGGCCTGCCGACCGCGGCTGGAAAGAACATGGCGTCAGTGGGGTCGCCGGCGTACGCCACGGTCCTGCGTGGGAACAATATCGCCAAGCGGCTGAGACCGAAGCCGAACCGCAAGAGCGCCGCTTTGGCGAGATCGCGCGCAGCGGATACGGACCTTTTCGGCTCTACGGCTCAACCGGCGAAGAGGGCAACGCGCACGATGAACGGGCGATTGCAGGCACGCTGGCCGCATTGGACGAAGTGGAAGGGGGGGACGCGCCCTGGTGTCTCTATGTCGGTTTGATCGCGCCGCACGATCCCTACGCCGTGCCGCAACGCTACCTTGATATGCTTGACCTGGAAGATGTGCCGCTGCCGGTCAACTACGCCGATAGCATGGATGACAAACCGCGCATCTACAAACGTATGCGCGACAGTCGCTTCGGGCAGCTTAGCCCGGACGACACTCGCGATGCGATTCGACACTTTTGGGCTTTCTGCGCCTATATCGACGATCTCTTTGGCCAGGTGCTGGACCGCATCGACGCGCTGGGGCAGTTGGACGATACGCTGGTGATATTCTGCTCCGATCACGGCGATTATTGCGGCGAGCACGGCCTTTTCGCCAAGGGCATTCCTTGTTTCAACGGCGCTTATCACGTGCCGCTGGTGATGCGCCATCCGCAGCTGACGCCGACGCCCGGCGCGCGCGTCGACGCCTTTGCCTCGCTGGCGGATATCGCGCCGACCTTGCTTGACGTGGCTGGCGTGGAAAGCCAGCGCCACTTTGCCGGGGCTAGCTTGCTGCCGCTGATGCAAGGGCAGACGCCCGAAAATTGGCGCGATGCCGTATTCACGCAGTGCAACGGCGTGGAGCTGTATTATTCGCAGCGCTCGGTCAAGACCAAGGAATTCAAGTATGTCTTCAACGGTTTTGACGACGACGAATTATATGACTTGCGCAACGACCCGCATGAGATGCGTAACTTGGCGCGCGACCCGCGTTACGACTCGGTGATACGCGACATGTGCCGGCGCATGTGGCGCTTCGCTTATGAGCAGGCGGACGACTATCTGCTGAACTCTTACATCACGGTCGCTCTAGCGCCCTACGGTCCCGCGGAAGCCTTTCGAGAGTAGGCGCCGCAAGATTCGCGTACGACCAGCTCTGTTGGCGTCGTGATGCGCAGATGGACTTCGTCGGGGTTAGCGATGCGCCGGGCGAGGCCTTCGGCCGCCAGCTTACCCAGCAACGCTTTGTGCACCTGTACGGTGGTGAGCGGCGGGAAGGTGAAGTCGGCATCGGGAATGTTGTCAAAGCCGGTGACGGCAATATCTTGCGGGATACGATAACCGTTTCGCTGCAGCCAGGCCATCGCGCCGATCGCCAACCGGTCGGAAGCGCAAACGATGGCGTCGGGTGGCGTCGGCAGCGACATGAGATTCGCCGCGCCCCGCTCGCCGAGATCGGGCGTCCAGCCGGAGGGGCCGGGTTCGACGATTTGATGCAGCGGCGCCTCCTGCGACAGGTCATTGGCGGCTAATCCCTGGCAGAAACCGGCATAACGAATATCGCGGTAACCGGAGATGTATGCCAGGCGGCGGCAGCCCAGCGCTGAAAGATGGTCCACCATGACGCGCATGCCCCACTCGCCGGCAAAGGAGATCTGATCGGTGTCCAGGGCTTGTTTGTCCGTGACGGTGACTATCGGGCTTATGTGCTTCCGCAAGTAGGCCACGCTGTCGCTGGGACCTTCGCCGAGCAGCACGAGCCCCTTGATATCGTAGGCGTCCAGCAGGCGTTCCGCCGCCGCGGTCGAGTTGATTTCATGCAAGGTCTTGACGAATGCGATGTGGCAGCCGAGGCGTTCCAGCTCTCGGTCAACGCCTTCCAGCACCATGTTGTAGAAGGGATCGCGGTATTTGTCGATGCGCGACAGCAGCAAGATGCCGACCGGACCCAGTTCAGATGACGGCGAAAATTGCGGCAGCTGCGCTCCGCCGTACTGACGCTGCAACAAGCCAGCGCTGGCGAGCTGCTGGAAGTCGCGGCGGATGGTGGTTTCGGAGACGTCGAATTGAAGGGCGAGCTCCTGTGTAGACAAGAGCTGCTGCGGATCGGCACCCTGCGCCTGCCGCACGATAAGGTCTTGTCGCTCTGACTTTTTCATGAAGCTAGCGATCTATATTGTGTAAAACATCCACCAAAAAGCATACACGATAACGCTTGTTTTGTGCATGGTTTTCAGTGAATTCCTTGACAACATGCAAAAAACTTGTTTAAATACGCGCATAATAGTGTTTGAATATGCAGAATTGCGCGACACTATGTGCAGTTTTCATTAGACGGATACGTCATGTGAACGCTTTATTCGTACCGCTCTTCGTTCCCATACCCTTGTAAGTTTCAGCAAATGACTTATCCTCTAAGCCCTTGTGCGACAGGAACGGGAAGCAGGAGGTTGCGATGCCGCTGAAGATCGCCATGATCGGCGCAGGTTCGGTTGGATTCACTCGGCGGCTGATGACTGATCTGCTGACCGTGCCGGAGTTTGCTGATACGCATTTTGCGCTGATGGACATTTCGGCGCGCAACCTGACCATGGTGGCCCAGCTTTGCGAGCGCGACATCCGGGCCAATGGTCTGCCCGCCACGGTCAGCTCGACGCTTGATCGGCGAGAAGCGATCGCCGACGCCGATTACGTAATTTGTATGATCCGGCAAGGGGGCTTGGACGCCTTTCGGCTCGACATCGACATCCCCTTGAAGTACGGCGTGGATCAGTGCGTCGGCGATACAATTTGCGCCGGCGGCATCATGTATGGTCAGCGGACGATACCGGCGCTGCTGGACATCTGCTGCGACATCCGCGACGTCGCCAAGCCGGGCGCGCTTTTCCTCAATTATTCCAATCCCATGGCCATGAACACCTGGGCCTGTAATCAGTACGGCGGCGTGCAGACCATCGGTTTGTGTCATGGCGTGCAGGGTGGTCACCGTCAGATCGCCGAGTGCATTGAGCTGTGGGCGCGGCGCGAAGGCATGATTGGCGCGGAAGACAGCGTGACGCGCGACGATGTGGATATCATCTGCGCCGGCATCAATCATCAGACTTGGTACCTGCAGGTCCGGTGGCGGGGCATGGATATGGTCCCGCGTCTGCTGGAACTCTTCAAGGCGCATCCCGAATACCGCGAAGACGAGAAGGTGCGCATCGATGTGCTGCGCCGCTTCGGTTATTACTCGACTGAGTCGAACGGACATCTAAGTGAATACCTGCCCTGGTATCGCAAGCGGCCCGATGAAATCAAGGACTGGATCAGCCTAAATCGCTGGATATATGGCGAGACGGGCGGTTACCTGCGCGTATGCACCGAGGGGCGCAATTGGTTCGAGACGGACTTTCCCAATTGGCTGGAGGAAGAACCGCCGCAAATCAGCGCTGCCGACCGCAGCCACGAGCACGGCTCTTATATCATCGAGGGTTTGGAAACGGGCCGGGTTTATCGCGGGCACTTCAATGTGCCGAATCGCGGCTATATCACCAATCTGCCCGATGGCTGCGTGGTCGAGATCCCGGGTTATGTCGACCGCAATGGCATCAGCATTCCTGTGGTCGGCGACTTGCCGCTGGCGCCCGCGGCGACTTGTTCCGCGAGTGTGCGCGTGCAGGAGATGGCGATGCAAGCGGCCGTGTGCGGTGATGTGACGCTGCTGAAGCAGGCTATGCTGCACGATCCGCTGGTTGGCGCCGTCTGCAATCCGGAAGAAGTCTGGCAGATGACGGATGAACTGCTGGTGGCCCAGGCCGAATGGCTGCCCAATTACGCCACGGCGGAAATCGAAGCGGCGCGCGCGCGCCTGGCCAAGCACGAACGCTCCGGCACCCGCGTGGCGCTGCGCGAGACAGCAGGCGCGGCGCGTTTGCATACGCGGTCGGTCGAAGAGTTGGCGGCGGACAAGCTGGCGCAAGAGACGGCTAGAACCTCCGACAAGGGGTAAGCGCGCCACAGGCACAAATTGTAGGGGCGACTCTGTGAGTCGCCCGCATGTGACAGCGAAAGTGATCGATTTTTGCTTATGAACAGTACTAACGGCGCGGAGCCGATTTTAGAAGTCAAGAATCTCAAGACGCACTTTGGCCTACCCCTCCCCCGGCCCTTCCCCGAAGCATCAGGGAGGGGAGCGCGTAGAGCGAAGTTGGCTCAGTTTGAAAGCAGTGCGCTTGTTAGCAGCGCAAACATTAGCGAGTTGGAACGGTAATGATGCAAGCGCGAAACGGCGCGGAGCCGATTTTAGAAGTCAAAAATCTCAAGACGCACTTCTTCACGGACAAGGGCGTGGTCCAGGCGGTGAAGGGCGTCGACTTTGCGCTGGCCAACGGTCAGACCCTGGGCATCGTCGGCGAAAGCGGCTGCGGCAAGAGCGTCACAGCCAGCTCTATCATGCAGCTCATCAAGTCGCCGCCGGGCCAAATCGTCGATGGCGAAATCATCTTTCGGCGGCAGAAGCGCCGGGCGGAGACGATTGACATCGTCCAGCTCGACCCCAAAGGCATCGAAATGCGCAGCATCCGCGGCGGCGAAATATCGATGATCTTTCAGGAGCCGATGACCTCGCTGAATCCGCTGCACCCGGTCGGCCGGCAAATCGCAGAAGTGGTGGAGCTGCACCAAGGGCTTAGCCGCAAACAGTCGATCGAAGTAGCCATAGAGATGTTGGATCGCGTGCGCATCGCCGACCCGGCCGATCGCGTGAAGCAGTATCCGCACCAGCTGAGCGGCGGCATGCGCCAGCGCGTGATGATCGCCCTGGCGCTGTCTTGCAATCCATCAATCTTGATCGCCGACGAGCCAACCACGGCCCTGGATGTCACCATTCAGGCGCAGATAATCGACCTGATGGAGAAGCTGAAGGACGACTTCGGCTCATCGATTATCATCATCACGCACAATCTGGGCGTGGTCTCGCAGATGGCCGATCACGTGGCCGTGATGTACTTCGGGCGCATCGTCGAATTCGGCACCGTGACTGATATTTTCCGCAATCCACAGCATCCTTACACGGTGGGCCTGCTGCAATCCATCCCGGTCTTGGGGCGGCGCAAGGAAATCCTGGTTCCCATTGAAGGCATCGTGCCCAATGCCACCACGGAGATAGCCGGTTGCGCCTTTGCCGACCGCTGCCCGCATGTGATGGCGAAGTGCCGCAGTCATCTGCCGCCGACCACGACCGTGGAGGGCGAGCATGAGGTGGCTTGCTGGCTGCATGAGAGCGACGCGGCGGAAGCGGTCGTCGCGTGATAGTCCGCTCGAGCTCGCGGAGCGAATTGCTTGTTTATGGTGGATTATCCTGTCGGCGTCATGCGCCTACGGGTTAATTTTTGTCAATCAGATTTGGAGGAGATCCGATGAAGCGTTCAAGTTTTATTCGTATGCTGCTGGTGACGGCAGTGCTATTCGCGGCGATTGGCGCCGGTTTCGCCCAGATGGGCGAGGTTGCTGATCCCGTACCTTATCCAGAGGGCGTGCAGATCGGCGACAACCCGATTGTCAGGTTCAACCTGGATGAGATGTTGGTATACAAGGCGCTTGATTCTTACAGCGAGCCGGCCTGGGTTACCGCGCTGGTAGAAGCTGGCGAATTGCCGCCGGTTGAGGAACGTCTGCCGGATAACCCGCAGGTTATCTTGAATTCGGGCATGTCGGTTGGCCCCGGTGTTTATGGCGGTGTCTGGCGTGACTTCTCGGCGGTTCCCACCGCCGGCTGGAATCTCTGCGCGCGTCAAACGCAGGGTTGGTTCGGCATCAACTACATCTACGGCGAGTCCCTGGTTAAGTCCGGCCCCATGTTCCTGCGTAAGGACAACCTGGAGCCGCTGCCGAATCTGGCGACGGACTGGGCCTGGAGCGATGACGGCATGCAGTTGGTGATGAATATCATCGAGGGCGCGAAGTGGTCCGACGGCCATCCCTTCGGCGTACATGACATCATGTTCACCTGGGAACACATCGTCCTGGATGAGAACGTGAATTCCTGGACGAACCGCTCGACCTGGCAGATTGACGGCGAAGACGTCATCCTTGAGCAGACCGGCGACAACCAGATCACCTGGACCTTCCCGGTAGCGAATCCGGTTCAGCTTCTGTTCAAGATGGACTTCCTGGACTTCAACATTTGCGCCGAGCACGTCTACGCGCCCATGCACCCGGCTCTCAACTCAGAATCCGACTATGACACCTTCGAGACCTTCCAGGTACAGGACGCTTTGCCTGTAGCGACGATGGGTCCCTGGGTAGCGGTCGACTATCAGATTGACGAGTTCATGGTACATCGCCGGAACCCCTATTACTGGAAGGTCGATGAGGCCGGCAATCAGTTGCCCTACATTGAAGAAGTCACCTTCGAAAAGGGCCCGAGCGGTATCGGCCGTACCTTGGGTACGCTGGCTGGCTCGATCGATCACACCAACCTCGAGAACCCGAGCACCTATGTAGAAGCCATCACCCGTTCGCAAGAGGATGATGCGCACTTCTATATCGAGTGGGGTCCCGAGACGTTGGCCTTCGATATCGAGTTCAACTTGTCGTCGTCGCTGGGTGTACAGAATGAGCGTGATCAGGCGCTGCGCGACCTCTTCCGCGATGTGCGTTTCCGCCGCGCCGTTCAGCACGCCGTTGATGGCGATGGCATTGGGCAAGCGGTCATCCGCGGTCCCTTCATGCGCGCTTTCGCCAGCGGCCTGACGCCCGGCTCGCCCTACTTCGATATCGACAGTGTGGTTTACTACCCCTATTCGCCCGATTCCGCGCGCGCCCTGCTCGCTGAGCTTGGCTTCGAAGATACCGATGGCGACGGGATTGTCAACTGGACTGACGGTCCGCTGGCCGGCGACAACCTGGTTGTCGTTTTGAATACCAGTGTAGCCGCCGAGGCGACCGGTCAGATTGGCGATGCCTTCGTGCTGCTGATGCAGGATATTGGCGTTCAGGTCAACCTGCAGCCGCTGCAGGGTCCGGCGTCGAACGACGCGATCACAACCGGTACCTGGGAAATGCGCGTTGACCGTATCGGTCAGGAGTACACCACTTCCTTCACCCGCTGTCAGGATCTGGGTCCGGTAACGGACATCACGCCTGACTTCCACCGCGCGGACGCTGGCGAGCGTGACCTGCTTGACTTCGAGGCTGAGATCGTTGACATCGTCAACGCATTTTGCCTGGAGCCGGACTTTGACGCGCGCAAGGAACTGATGTCGCGTTACAACCAGCTCTTCACCGGGAATGTCTACAAGGTCGGTGGAATCGTCGGTCGTTACGGTTTGGCTTTGGCATCGCGTTTCAACAATGTTCCCGTTGGCGCGCCGCCATTCTTCTATCAGTGGACCTGGGGCAATGTGATTCCGGAAGCCGTTTGGGTCAACCCGGATGAGCAGATCGCTGAGATCTTCCCTGGTACCGTGCCGGTCTACGGTATGGACGACATGTAGTTGGTTTTTGGCAGGACGGGCTTTGTCTCGTCCTGTTGCTTGCAGAAGATACAGGGGCGCGCGTCGTCGCGTCCCTGTTGTCTTATGAAGTCAAAATGGTCTATACTTTAATGCGTCAATTTCTTGCGCCCTTTGCGAACTGACGAGTCATCCATTCATGGTACGCTACATCGTAAATCGGCTCCTATCATCAATGCTCATCCTGGTCGTCATCACGATTGTGGCCTTTACGATTATTCAAATTCCGCCGGGAGATTTCGCCGATGTCTACAAGCAAGAGCTGATCGGGCTGGGCGGCGCGTCCGAGGAAGAGGCGGAAGAAGCCGCCAATAAACTGCGCGACAAATACGGCTTGCTTGACCCGATTCCCATTCAGTATCTCAAGTGGATGGGCGCGATTGTGCTGCAGGGCGACTTCGGTTGGTCGTTCTCGCAGCGAGTCGACGTCAGCCAATTGCTGGCGCAGCGACTGCCGCGTACGCTTTGGATCGCGCTGTCGGCGCACGCCATTTCATCATTAGTCGGTATCGTATTGGGCATCTACGTCGCCAACAGACAATATAGTTTTGCTGACAATTCCGCGGCGGCCTTCGCCTTCTTCGCGACCTCATTTCCGCGTTTTTCTATTGCGTTAATTGTCATGTATTTCCTGGCGTTTGGCTTGGGCTGGGAGCATGTCAGCGCTATGCATTCGCCGGAGTTTCGCTATGCGCCCTGGTCGATCGCCAAGGCGGTCGATCTGCTTAAGCACGTCGGTCCGGTGATTCTTATCGCAGGCCTTGGCGGCGTGGCGCGCAACCTGCGCGTTATGCGCGGCAATTTGCTGGATGTGCTGAATCAGCAGTACGTGACAACGGCGCGCTCCAAGGGTTTGGATGAACGGCGGGTGCTGAATCGTCATGCGGTGCCCAATGCGCTGCATCCCATCATCGCTTATCAGGGCACGGTGCTGCCCTATATGCTGCAAGGCGAATTGGAAGCGGCCATTGTATTTGGGCTGCCGACCATCGCGCCCATGTTCGCCGAAGCGTTGCTCAAGCAGGACGTATTCCTTTCCGGCAGCATCATGCTGCTCTACGGCATATTACTCATCGCGGGCAACTTCATCGCTGATATGGCGCTGGGCGTGCTTGACCCGCGCATCAGCTACAGTTAAGCAAGGGATTAGACGCGTGCAGAGGTACACGGAGACTTTCTACCGCCCCTCGCTTGAGGAATCTGCGGAACAGTTGCTCGAAGAAGAGAGCAGCGACTCTTATTCGCAGTTGGTGTGGCAGCGTTTCAGTCGCAGTAAAGCCGCCATCATCGGCGGGCTGATGATCGTCATGCTGGTTGTGCTGGCCATCATGCCCGAGTTTTTCTCGCCCTACAACCTTTACGCCACTGCGCTGGGCGACTCCTATACGCCGCCGACGCAGATTCGCTTTGTAGACCTGGACGGCAATCTCAGTTTGCGCCCCTTCGTATACAAACAGGAACTGGAGATCGACCCGGTTACCTATCAAGCGCGGCCCAAGATCGACCCCGACAGTCGCTACAATGTGCAGTTCTTCGTACGCAGCTGGGAGTACGAGCTCTTCGGTCTGTTCACGACCGATTTACACCTCTTCGGGCTGGATACCGATGAAGTGCGTTTGCACCTGCTGGGAACGGATCGCTTTGGGCGCGACCTCTGGGGGCGGATTTGCCTGGCGGGCCGGGTGTCGCTGTCGCTGAGCATTTTGGCGGCCGTGATCGCCATCGTGGTCGGCTCATCTGTTGGCGTTATCTCCGGCTACTATGGCGGCGCGATCGACAATGCGATTCAGCGCCTGGTGGAAGTGGTGATGTCCTTCCCGGAGCTGCCCTTGTGGATGGCGCTGGCGGCGGTGATCCCCACCACCTGGTCGGGCGAGCAGAAGTTCCTGGTTATGGCCTTCATATTCCCCTTCCTGCGCTGGGCTGTTCTGGCGCGTGAGGTGCGCGGCAAGGTGCTTTCCCTGCGCGAGACGGACTTCATCCTGGCGGCCAAGGAGCAGGGCGCGGGCGACTTCCGCATCATCTTCAAGCATCTCTATCCCAACGTGCTCAGCCACGTGATTGTGATTCTGACGCTGATGATCCCCGATATCATCCTGGCCGAGGCCTTCTTGAGCTTCCTGGGCATCGGCATCAACGAGCCGCTGACCAGCTGGGGTTTCTTGATGAAGAGCGCGCAAAGCCTGGAGACCCTGGGCCAAAACACCTGGATTCTGACGCCGGTGATCTTCATTGTGGTGGCCGTCCTGGGTCTCAACTTCCTGGGAGATGGCTTGCGCGATGCGGCCGATCCCTACTCGAATCTGTAATCGGAGACGCTCAAGCATGGCAGAAGCCCCCGCCGCTGACGGCAAGCGCGACATCATCCTCAAAGTCAAAGACTTGAAGATGCACTTTCCCCTGCGGCAAGGTTTGCTGCAGCGCCGCGTGGGCACGATCAAGGCGGTTGACGGCGTCAGCTTCGAGCTGCGCGAGCAGGAAGTCATGGGCTTGGTGGGCGAGAGCGGCTGCGGCAAGACCACCGTAGGCCGGGCGCTGCTGCGCCTCTATGACCCGACCGGCGGCGAAGTTCTGTTTCACCGCGCCGACGGCAGTTGGGTCGATGTGGCGCAGATCAGCCGCAAGGAAATGAAAGACCTGCGCAAAGAAATGCGTATGATCTTTCAGGATCCTTTTAGCTCTCTCAACCCGCGCTTGACCGTCAGAGACATCATTGCCGAGCCGCTGGTCATTCACAATTCCGACCGCGACAAGATTACCTCGCGCGTGGCCGAACTGATGGAAGCGGTAGGCTTGAAACCGGCCTACATGGGGCGCTACCCGCATGAATTCTCCGGCGGGCAGCGGCAGCGCATCGGCGTGGCGCGCACGCTGGCGTTGAATCCGCGACTGGTCGTGGCCGACGAGCCGGTGTCGGCGCTGGATGTATCGGTGCAGGCGCAAGTGCTGAATCTGCTGCAGACGCTCAGGGACGAGCTGCGGCTGACCTTTGTCTTTATCTCGCATGACTTGTCGGTCGTCGAGCATATCTGTGACAAAATTGCCGTGATGTACGTGGGCAAGCTGGTGGAGCTGGCGCCGACCGATGAACTGCTGCGCAACCCCAAGCACCCATATACCGAGGCGCTGGTGTCCGCGGTGCCGCCGGCCGATCCCTTGATCAAAATGGAGCGCATCATCCTGGAAGGCGATGTGCCCAGCCCGGCCAACCCGCCCTCGGGCTGCGTCTTCCACCCGCGCTGCCGCTATGCCCAAGACATCTGCCAGGAGCAGGAGCCGCCGCTGGTGCAGATCGGTCCCGACCACCACGCGCGCTGCCACTTCTCCGAGGAACTGGAATTGCAGGGAGTGGTCGATGTCCCGACAGAAGCATAAAGACGCCGATCGGCGTTTTGCCGCGCTCGCCTATATCTTGCCGGTAATCGGCGGTTTGCTGGGGCTGGCGCTGGACGGCGGCAATCCGTTGACGCGGGTTCACGCCCGGCAGAGCATCTCAACCGTGATCGCGCTGATAATCACATTCTTTGTGTGGGCGGCGGTCGGCTACGTCTTGAGTCTGATTCCCATCGCCGGTCCCATCGTGGCCATCGCGCTCTTCTCGCTGGTGATCGCGATGGCGGCTTTCCTGGCGGCGAACTGGCTTTTCAGCTTCGTCATGGCATTGCGCGGCGAAGAGCGGACGATTCCCTTCGCCAATCGTGTTGCCCTGCGCGTATTCGGCAACGGCGGCGCGGAAACGCCAAGCGCCTGACGCTTATGCTGCTACAGGAATTGCGCGAAGAAGTCTGCCTGCTGCACGCCGAGCTGCCGCGGAATGCCCTGGTCGCCTGGACCAGCGGCAATATCAGCGCCCGCGACCCTGCTAGTGGACTGGTCGTCATCAAACCCAGCGGCGTCCGCTTTGAAGACCTGACCCCGGCCAGCATGGTCGTCACCGATTTGCAGGGCCAGGCAGTCGAAGGCGACCTGGCGCCATCCTCGGATACCGCTTCTCACTGTTACATTTATCGCCACATGCCCGATGTTAACGGAGTCGTACATACGCACTCGCGTTATGCGACCGCCTTTGCCCTGGTGGGCGAGCCGATTCCCTGTGTGACGACAGCGATGGCCGACGAATTCGGCGGAGAGATTCCCTGCGCCGGCTTCTGCCTGATCGGCGGCGAGGACATCGGCAAGCTGGTGGTGGATGCGCTGCGCGATCATCGCAGCCCGGCGGCTTTGCTGCAGAATCACGGCGTGTTCACGATTGGCAAAAACGCCGAGGACGCGGTCAAGGCAGCGGTGATGACCGAGGACAATGCCGCCATCGTCTGGACCGCGCGGCAACTGGGCCAGGTGATTCCCATTTCACAAGCGGAGATCGACAGCCTGCACGAGCGCTATCAGAATGTCTATGGGCAACGCTAATGGACATATATGTAGACACACGCGCGACAATGCCGCCGCCCACGCAAAATACCATGCGTCCCGCTGCGTACACATAGCTCCCCTTCCCTAGCTCGCTGGGGAAGGGGCCGGGGGATGGAGTTTGCCGTTCGCAACGTAAACAGGGGCGACTCTGTGAGTCGCCCGACCGGTTTCGACTTTGGCGCAGATATGAATCGCAAGGAAAATCAATATGCCACTTGACGACTACCAAATCTGGTTCTTGACCGGCAGCCAGCATCTCTATGGACCGGAAGCGATTGACCAGGTCAGCGCGCACTCGCGCGAAATTGCCGCTGCCCTAAACGACGCCGCGGAGATCCCGCTGCAAGTCGTATACCAGCCGGTGCTGACCACGGCTGAGGAGATCCACAGTCTCTGTCGCGCTGCCAATAGCGACGATAAATGCGTCGGCCTGATCGCCTGGATGCACACCTTCTCGCCCGCGAAGAATTGGATCGCCGGCCTGTCCGCGCTGCAGAAACCGCTGCTGCACTTCCACACGCAATACAATCGCGACATCCCCTGGGCCGAGATTGATATGGACTTCATGAATCTTAATCAGGCGGCGCATGGCGACCGCGAGTTCGGCTTTATCATGAGCCGGCTGCGCTTGCGGCGCAAGGTGGTCGTAGGGCATTGGCGCGATCCAGCGGCCCAGGCTCAGATTGGCGCATGGGCGCGGGCCGCGGCCGCCTGGGCGGAGACGCAGAGCCTGAAAGTGGCGCGCTTTGGCGACAACATGCGCAACGTCGCCGTGACCGAAGGCGACAAAGTATCGGCGCAGGCGCAATTCGGCTACCAGGTGAACGGCTACGGCGTCGGCGATCTGGTCGAGCTCGTGAATCAAGTCAGCGACGCCGAGATCGACGCGCTGGCGGCGCAATACGAGGACGCGTACACGATGGGCGCTGACCTCCGCGCTGGCGGCGATCGGCATGAGGCCCTGCGCGAAGCGGCGCGGATAGAGATCGGACTGGCTCAGTTTCTGCGCGATGGCGACTTCGGCGCATTCACAACGACCTTCGAGGATCTGCATGGCTTGGCGCAGCTGCCGGGCTTGGCGGTGCAACGCTTGATGGCCGCGGGTTACGGCTTCGGCGCGGAGGGCGATTGGAAGACGGCGGCCCTGCTGCGCTCGCTCAAGGTGATGGCCGAGGGGCTGGAGGGCGGCACGTCCTTTATGGAGGACTACACTTATCATTTCCAGCCGGACAATATGGCGGTGCTGGGCGCGCATATGCTGGAAGTCTGCCCGAGCATCGCGGCCGGCCAGCCAAGTCTCGAAGTGCACCCGCTGGGCATCGGCGGCAAAAGCGATCCGGCGCGGCTGGTTTTCGATACCGGCCCGGGCGCGGCGCTGAACGCCTCGCTGGTGGATCTGGGCGACCGCTTCCGCATGATTGTCAACACTGTCGATGTGATCGAGCCGGAAGCGCCCTTGCCGAAATTGCCGGTGGCGCGTGCTCTGTGGCGGCCGCGGCCGAACTTGCGGATTGGGGCCAGCGCCTGGATTTATGCCGGCGGCGCCCATCACACCGTCTTCAGCCAAGCGCTGAGCGCGGAGCAGATCTACGATTTCAGTGAGATGGCCGGAGTCGAATACGTGCAGATCGACGAGACGACCGAACTGCGCGGCTTCAAGAACGAGCTGCGCTGGAATGACATCGCCTACAAGCTGGGTGGGTGAAGCTGCCTGACTGAACGAATGCAATAGAACTTCTCTGTGCCCTCAGTAAATGCAAGTTAATCATGCAGAAAACAAACTCGCTAGAAAAGCTCCCCTTCCCTAGCTCGCTGGGGCAAGGGGCCGGGGGAGGGGTAGACCGGCACGAATGTCGCACGACTTACTTGCACTTACTTCTGCGCCTCTGTGGTGAAATACCCAGTGTAGAACTCGGCAAGCCTCGCAACGCTTTAACATTTGACGCCCCCGACACGCGCGGGTACTTGTCAAACGACGCCACTCTGCTATAAAGTGGATATTATATGTCGCTGACTTTACGCTGACCGCAACTAAAATTATCGTTCCGGGCGCACAAGGAAATCTGACCATGGCATCATCGAAAGAGGCATCACACCACGTCGGGTTGGTACGCAATCTGGGTCTATTCGACATCACCATGATCGGCGTCGGCGCCATGATTGGCGCGGGCATCTTCGTCTTGACCGGCATTGCGGCCGGCACGGCGGGGCCCGCGCTGATACTGGCTTTCGCCATGAACGGCGTCATCACCGTATTGACGGCCATGGTCTACGCCGAACTCGGCTCGGCCATACCGGAAGCCGGCGGCGGTTACCTCTGGGTGAAAGAAGGCTTGCCGGGGCCGAACGGCTTTCTCGCCGGCTGGATGAGCTGGTTCGCGCATGCGGTCGCGGGCAGCCTCTACGGCGTTGGCTTCGGCGGCTTCATCTACGAGCTGCTGCGTATCCTCTTTCTCGATCCGACGGCCCATCACGATGAGCACGCCGGCGTCTTCTTGACAGGTCCCCTGCACTTGCCCTTTGGCATCACCATGACCGAAGGCGACCTGGTGCAGAAAATCTTCGCCGTGCTGATCATTCTGCTATTTCTGTATATCAATTATCGCGGCACATCGGAGACGGGCGCGGTGGGCAATATCGTTACGGTGCTCAAAGTCATCATCATCATGATTTTCATCGTCAGCGGCTTGTTCGTGATCTTCGGCGATCCGGCGCGCTTTGAATCCTTCCAGCCTTTTGCGCCGAGGGACATCATCGGCATTGTCAGCGCGATGGGCTTGACCTTCATCGCCTTTGAAGGCTACGAGATCATCGTGCAGGCGGGCGAGGAAGTGCGCGAGCCGCGCAAGAATATCCCGCGCGCGATATTCCTGTCGCTGGCGATTGTGGTGCCGATTTATATGTTGGTGGCTTTTGTCATCCTGGGCGCGGTCGATCCACCGGAAGGAGTCCCCATTTTCGAATGGCTTGGCGATCTCGGGGAGATCGGCATCGCGCGGGCGGCGGCGCAGTTCATGCCCTTTGGCACCTTCCTCATCATGGTCGGCGGCTTGCTCTCGACCATGAGCGCGCTGAATGCCACCACCTTTTCCTCGACCCGCGTATCCTTCGCCATGGGGCGGGATCGCGCTCTGCCCGACGGCTTCTCCAGCGTCAGCGCCAAAACACGCACGCCGCATATAGCCCTCGGCTGGTCGGGCGTCTTGATTTTGTTCGTGGCACTCACCTTGCCGATTGAAGACGTGGCGGCCTCGGCCGATATCATGTTCATCCTGCTCTTCTTGCAGGTCAACCTGGCGGTGATCACCATCCGCAGCAAGTATGGCAAGGACCTCAAATACGGCTTCCTGCTGCCGTTTTTCCCGATACTGCCCATGATCGCCATCGGCATGCAATTTCTGCTGCTGCTGTCGCTCTTCGAGGTATCGATCATCGCCTGGATATACGCCGCGATTTGGATCGGCAGCGGCTTCCTCCTCTATTACATCTACGCGCGGCCGCGGCAGGAACGGGCGCATCGCACGCCGGTGCTGCAGCAGACCGAACTGATGACGCCGACGCTGGAGGCGCCCTACCGCGTCCTGGTGCCGGTGGCCAATCCGGATTCGCTTTCGACCTTGCTCTCGCCGGCGGTGCATGCGGCGCGTATGCACAACGGCAAGATCACGCTCTTGCACATCGTCACGGTGCCGTCGCCGACGCCGCTGTCCTCCGGTTATCGCTATTTGCCCGCCAGCGAAGCCTTGCGCGAGAAAGCCATTGCCATGGTGCAGGATGAAGACGTGGCCGTGGAATATATCGTGCGCGTGGCGCGGCGGGTGGCGCCGGCCATCATCGATACTGCGCAGGAGCAGCGGGCTGACCTGCTGGTGGTTGGCTGGCAGGGCATCAAGACGGCGGAGGGCGGGACGGTGCTCGGTTCCAATATCGACCAGGTTCTGAGCGAAGTGAATTGTGATGTGATGATGCTGCAGCCGGGCGAAACGGCGGCGGCCAGGCGCGTCTTGATGCCCATCGCCGAGCCGCGTCAAGTGGGTTATTCGCTGCAATTGATTCAGCAGTTCTCGGCCAACGATATGCAGTTGGATCTGCTTCATGTCTTCTCAGCTGAGACGCCAGCGGCCGAGCGCGAACGCATGACGCGCGCGTTGCAGCGCCAAATCGACGCCGTCAATGTGGAGGGCAAGCGGGTCAACTTGTTGACTGAGATAAGCCCGGATCGGATAGACGCCATTGTACAGGCCGCCGGCGACTACGATTATGTGGTCATCGGCGAAACGCGGGATACGCGGGTGAAACAGCGCCTTTTCGGCAATACGCCTATGGTCATTGCCGACCGCACCAGTACGCCCGTCATGCTGCTGCATCCGGAGACCAGCGGCGTTGAATTCGGCCTGCGCCAGGCGGTGAATTACGTCAGCGGCGGCTACGCTTCGGTCGATCCGGAATCGCGCCTGCGCCTGGAGGAACAGGGCTATATCGACTACAGCGAAACGCCCACGGACGGCAAATTGAAGTCATCGGTCAATCAGCCGGTAATCTTTGTGATCGGCGCTTTGACCATGATATCGGCCTTCATGATGTACGCCGGCAGCGGCGATACGCTGACCTGGATCGGCGTACTGCTCTACTTGGCGACCTTGCTGGCATTTACCGTCGTGTCCGTGCGGGCATCCAAGGGGTCCGGCTAGCATCTCGACTGCTAGGCGCTGCGCTTGCGAGCTTCAATCTGCAGGCGCAGGCGCTCCATCAGGTCGACGCCCAGTTGACGGCACAAGTCGATCATATCAATCGGCACCCAATTCTCGATTAAGTAGTCGCCCTCGCGTTTCCACCAGTCGAAATCGCGCAGGGTTATGAGTTCGCCGGTGGCGGGGATGCCCGCGTATTCGCCGTTGCTGTACGAAAAGGCCGAATCCCAGGTGCCCCCGCAAGCGTACAAACCCTCGCCGAAGAAGCCCATGTTGCGGCCGCCGCGCTCGACATCCAGGTGGCGGTCGCCGAAGCCCTGCAGCCAATTCCGCTGATGGAAGTCTTCAAACTCCTCGAGCGAAAAGCAGCCGCCGATGCCGCTGGGCCCGAACCAGCGCATGTCTTGATGCCAGTATTTGTCCTGCTCCATTCGGCTCATATCGCCGCCGTCGCGGTCGCGGACGTAGCGCATCAGGCCCTTGCCCATGGCTTCGACCAGTTGCAGGCTCTTGCGTGATTCCAGCGGGTCTTGCTCGGTGAGCAGGATGCCGTCTTTGGCGACCGGCCCGGGGATCTTGCCGCCGTCCGCGCCGGGTGAAGGCGGCAGGACTTGATAACCGGCCTGGCGCATGACAGCCAAGATGTCGTACTGGACGAAGCTCTCGGCGATTTTGCCCTCGCGCATGACGTAGAATTGCCCGAACCAGATATTGGTCTTCTTGCCCGTGGCCGGGATGCCCAGCCAGTCCTTGACGAAGCTGCCGGTGAGGTATCCTGTGGCGGTGACCCACTCGCTGCCGACATCGCCCGCCCACTCCGACACGCCGCTTTCGATGCCGCCCATGAAGACATAGGGCCGGATTTTGAGATCGGGAAAGGACTGCAATAGCGGCAGCCAGAATCCGGAGATGAGGTTTTCCACGCCGATGATCTGGTCAATAGGCGCGGAGCCGTTCCAGTTGACGTCTTCGTGTACGGCGGCGCGTATGACATCCGGCGCATTGTCGACGCCGACATGATTCAACTTCTGCCAGTAATCCCAGACGATTTCCTTGTTCTTTTGATTCAGCAGATTGGGCATATTTGCGCTCCTTAATGG